>Ga0315283_10000848_pt1 | contig 23409 bp, 20 predicted proteins | sample YL17G09_0_MG_FD_204541 | JGI IMG/M metagenome (GOLD analysis project Ga0315283, IMG submission 204541) | Sediment microbial communities from Yellowstone Lake, YNP, Wyoming, USA - YL17G09_0 | ecosystem: Environmental > Aquatic > Freshwater > Lake > Sediment | place: USA: Wyoming | collected...
ACAGGGCTGGGAGGCGACGGTCCTCACCGCCGAGGCACAAGGCCCGGCCACGGCGCCGGACTTCGTGCGCGTGCTGCGCACGCCCGCGCTCGTGCCACGGCAGCTGTTGCGCGGCGGCCGGCGGAGCACCAAGGTCAACGCCTGGCTTTTCGTGCCCGACCCCTACGTGCTCTGGGCAGCCACCGCGATCGCCGCCGGGCGCCGGCTGCTGGCCGCCGAACCCTTCGACGCCATCTTCTCGAGCCACCCGCGGGCGAGCGTGCACGTCGCCGCCGCCGGCCTGGCGCGCGCGAGCGGCGTGCCGTGGATGGCCGACTACCGCGATCCCCGCTTCGCCAACGATGTGCGCGCCTACGCGACCCCCGTGCACGCCGCGGCGACGCGCTGGCTCGAGGCCCGCGTCTTGCGCCACGCCGCAGCCCTGAGCGCCATCAACCGGCCGATCCTCGACGCGATCGTGCAGGCCCACCCCTGGCTCGAGGGCCACGCCCACGTGCTGCCCAACGGCTACGACAGCACCGAGGCGGCCACGGCGGCCGAGCTCGGGCCGGGCTTCTGGTTCGTCTACACCGGCCGGTTGTACAAGCGCGAGCAGCAGCTGGAGGCCTTTCTCACCGCACTGGCGGCGCTGCCGAAGGACGTCAAAGCGCTGTTCGTCGGCGACGCAGCACGCGTGCGACCTCTCGCCGCGAAGCTCGGTATCGGCGACCGCGTGCGCGTGGAGCGGCTCGTGCCGCATGCCGTGGCGCTGGGGTATCAGCAGGCGGCCGACGCGCTGCTGCTGATGACCGGGCGGCGCGCCGAGTCGATGTCGAGCAAGGTCTTCGAGTACCTCCACTCGGGACGGCCCGTGTTCGCCATCACTGCTCCGCACTCCGCCGCCAGCAAGCTTCTCGCCGAAGTCGGCGGCGGCGTCACCGTCGCGCACGACGTCGACATGCACGATCCCCTCGCCCGCTTCGTCGCGGCTGTGCGCTCTGGCGGCGGCCCCGTGGCCGACGCGGACGCTCTTGCCCGCTACGACATGGCCGGCGTCACCGCCGAGCTGGCGGCCGTGCTCGACCGGCTCCCGTCCCGGGAGCGGCCGCGATGACGCCCGCCCGCGGCGCCACGCCGGCGCGCAGCGGACGCCGCCGGCTCGCCGAGCTCGCTCTGCTCGGCGCCGGGGCGGCGCTCACCCTCGTCTTCGCCTACGGCCTGGTACGCAAGCCGCTGCCGGCGGCGGCGGCGCTCGCCCTGCTCGCGCTCATCGCCGGCGTCGCCCTCTTCCGCCGCGAGATCGCCGCCGTCCGCCTCGGACCGCTGGTCTCCGCTCTGGTGCTGCTGGTGCCGTTGGCTGCGCTCGTCGGCTCCGCGGCGGCCCTCCCCGCCTTCCCGCAGCTCTTCGCCTTCCGCCTGCTCCTCGTCGCGATCGCCGTACTGGGGCTGCCGCTGCTCTTGATGCGCCGCAGCCCGATCTCGCTGGCGCGCTGGCGGCCGGCGCTGCCGCTCGTACTCTGGGTCGCCTGGCTCACCGTCACCCTCATCTGGGCGCCGGACAAGGCCGCCGGCCTGCGCTACCTGCTCGTTCTGGCGACGATGCTTGCCGTCGTCGCGGCGGCGGCGTCCGCCGGCCTCAGCCGCCGTCGGCTGCGGGCGTTCGGCATCACCATGCTGGTGGCCTACGCCTTCATCGTAGGCGTCACCGTGCTCGAGTACACCACCGGCTTTCGCATGCCCAACTCGCGCCTGGTGACGGTGGTCACTTCGCAGACCTACGCCGTGACCAGCGTCTTCCACAACCAGAACGACCTCGCCACCTACCTGGCCATCTGCTGGCCCTTCCTGCTCGGTGCGGCCTTCTTCACGCGCCGCGTGCGCTGGCTCGCCCTCGCTCTGGTCTTTGCCGCCTTCGGTGCCGTGGCCTTCGTGCGCACGGGTTCGCGCTCCAGCCTGCTCGCCGGAGGGATCGCCACGGTGGTCGTCCTGCTGCTGCTCGTGCGCCCGGGAGAATACCTCCAGTCGCGCCGCGCCCGGGCCTTGGGCGCCTTGCTGGCCGTGCTTCTACTGGCCGGCACGGCGTATCTCCTGTTCAACAACTCGCAGTCGTCCATGCTTCGCCAGTTCCGGCTGTCCAGCCTGGCCACCGACGTGGCCGCGAACCAGGGCTCCGGCCAGATACGCACCAGCCTGCTGGACCGTGGCCTCGGCGTCGCGGGAGGCTCGCTGCTCCTGGGGGCCGGCCCCGGGCAGGTCGAGGGCCTCGTGACCGCGGGCACCGATGCCGTCGGCATCGGCAACCTGCACAACTGGTGGCTTGAGGCCTATGCCGACGGAGGCCTGCCCGGCTTCGCCTTGCAGCTCATCTTCGTCGTGGGACTCGCAGGGGCGCTGCTGCGCCGCGCGCGGTCACACGGCGACCCGTTCGTGCGTTACCTGGCGAGCGGCGCCTTCGCGGCCCTGGTCGGCTTCACCGTCGGTGCGCTCGGGCCGAGCAGCTCGCTGAGCTTCACTCCCATGTGGACGCTCTTCGGCCTCGGGCTGGCCGTCCTCGCCCTGCCTGCCGACGTCGCGGCCGCCTCTGGTGCGCTCCCCGAGGCAGATGCCGCGCCAGCGACCTGCGCGGCGACGGACCCGGGAGGCGGCGCATGAACGTCCTCATCGTCTCGCACCTGTACCCGTACCCGGGAGTCAACCGGCACCTGTTCGTGCACGCCCAGAGCCTTGCCCTGCGCCGGCTGGGCGTGCAGCTGCGGGTCATCTCGCCGACGCCCTACGCGCCTCGCGTGCTGTGGTTCAACCCTCGCCTGCGCCGCCGCGGGGGCAAGCCACAGCGCGCCGTGCGGGATGGCATCACGACCGACTACCCGCGCTTCCCGCAGCCGCCTCGGCACATCCTGTTCGACCGCCTCGGCGACGTGGCCTACCGGCGCCTGCGGCGCCTCCCCTGGATCGCAGACGGCGGGTTCGACCTGATCCACGCTCATCAGGCGCTGCCGGACGGCGTCATCGCCGCCCACCTGAGCCGCGATCTCGGCGTCCCCTACGTGGTCACCATGCACGGCGTCGACGTGCACCACGGGCTCAGCCGCGGCGGCGCCGTCGCCGCGCGCACCGCCGCGGTCCTGCGCGGCGCAGCCACCGTGGTCGTGGTCTCGGACATGCTGGCGCGCAAGCTCACCGACTACGTGACGCTGGACGATGTGCGCGTGGTCCAGAACGGCGGCCCGGCCGACATACCGCCGGCGGAGCCGGCCGACTACCTGCCGGGCCGCCGCCTCGTGCTGTGCGCCGGCCGCCTCGTGCCCGGCAAGGGCTTCGAGCAGGTGCTCCAGGCGCTCGCCCGCCTGCAGAGCGACCACGCCGATCTGCACTGCGTGATCGCCGGCGAGGGCGCGCTGCGCCGGCGCCTCACCGCGCTCGCTTCCGAGCTGGGCCTGGCCGAGCACGTGCACTTCGTCGGCCGCCTGGAACACGGTAGGCTGCTGGCGATGATGGCGCGCGCCGACGTCTTCGCGCTACCCAGCGCGCCCGAAGGCTTTGGGCTCGTGCACCTGGAGGCGATGACCCAGGGCACGCCCGTCATCGCCTGTCTCGATCAGGGGCCCGCCGACTTCATCGAAGACGGCGTCAGCGGCTACCTGGTGCCCTTCGGCGACGTGGACGCCTTGACCGGTGTGCTCTGGGCCGCGCTCGCCGACCCGTCCGCAGCCGCCATGGTCGGCGCGGCCGGACGCTCCGTCGCGGCGTCGTTCACCTGGGAGCGCAACGCGCGCCGCATGCTCGACATCTACGCGGAGGTCGTCGCCGGCTCTTCGCGAAAGGACTAAGAGATGGACTGCGACCGTTTTCTCGCCCGCGCGGCGGTCACGCCGCCGGCGGTAGTGCTGCAGACCACGTTCGCCAACGGGCTCGGCATCATCCGCGACCTGGCGGCGCACGGCGTCCCGGTGCTGGCGCTCGACCCCAGCGCGCGAGCCGTCGGCCTGCGCTCGCGCTTCGCCGCCGGCCTGGTCTGCCCCGACCCCAAGAGGGACGAAGAGGCCTTCCTCCTCTTCCTGGAGGACCTCGGCCGCCGGCTGCCGCAGAAGGCCGTCGTCTTCCCGACCCACGACGAGTCCATCTGGCCGTTGTCGCGGTGCGCCGAGCGGCTCTCTCCCTGGTACCTCGTCCCCTTCTCGCGCTGGGAAACGATGGTCCGCCTCTACGACAAGCGCGAGCAGATGGAGTCGGCCTGGCGCTGCGGCGTAGACACGCCGAAGACGGTGTTCGTGGACTCTGCCGCCGACCTCGAGCGCGGCGTGGAAGAGATCGGCTTCCCGGCCATCCTCAAGCCGGTCGAGTCCCTGGCCTTCAAACAGCGCTTTCACCGGCACGTGCTCGAGATCGCCGACCGCGGCCGGCTGGACGAGGTCTACGCGACCGTCGACGACTGCGGCACGCTGATGTACCAGGAGATCATCCCCGGCGGCGACGACGAGCTGTTCAGCGTCGGGTCGTACCTGGACGCGAGCTCGCGGCCGCTGGCGGTGTTCACCGGTCACAAGATCCGCCAGCACCCGCCGCGCTTCGGGGTCTGCCGCATGGCGGTAAGCAAGTGGGACGACGAGCTGGCCGAGGCCGGGCTGCGGCTGCTCCAGGAACTGGGGTTCTGGGGCGTCAGCCAGGTGGAGTTCAAGCGCGACCCTCGCGACGGCCGTTACTGCCTCATGGAGGTCAACGCGCGCCACTGGATGTGGCACTCGCTGTCCACCGTCTGTGGCGTCGACCTTTCGTACGCCGCTTACGCGGACGTGATCGGGCGCCCATTCTCCGCGCCGCGCCAGATCGACGGGCCACGCTGGGTGCTCACCATCACCGACACCCGCGACGCCCTCGGCGAGTTCGTTCGCGGCGAGCGCCAGGTCTGGCCCTGGCTGAAGAGCTACCATGGGGTCAGGCAGGACGGGGTGCTGTCTTTGAAGGACCCGCTGCCGGGAGCACTGATCCTGGGGCGTCAGATGAAGAGCGTGCTCAAAGGGCGCTTCGCCCGAAAGGCGGCGAGGCCGTGAGGTTCTCCCGCTTCCTCGCCGCCGCCGCAGCGACCCCGCCGGCGCTGGTCTTGCAGGTGAGCTACGCCAACGGCCTCGGGGTGATCCGCGACCTCGGCGTCAACGGCGTCCCGATGCTCGGGCTGGACACCGACGTGCACGCCTTGGGCTTCTCCTCCCGCTATGCCGCCGGCCTGGTGTGCCCGGACCCTCAGGAAGATGAAGAAGCATTCCTCATCTTCCTCGAGGAGCTCGGCGCCCGGCTGCCGCAGCGCGGGGTCCTCTTCCCGACTCACGACGAGTACATCTGGGCGCTGTCGCGCAACGCCGAGCGCCTTGAGCGCTACTACCACCTGCCCTTCTCGCGCTGGGACGTGATGCAGCGGCTGCACGACAAGCGCGCGCAACTCGAAGCCGCCTCGAACGCCGGCGTCGACACGCCGACGACCATCTTCATCGACACCCCGGGCGAGGTCGAGGCCGCCGCCCGCGATGTACCGTATCCGGCCGTGCTCAAGCCGGTCGACTCCCTGGCCTTCAAGCAGCGCTTCCACCGCCACCTGCTCGACGTGGGCTCGCCCGGCGACCTGCGCCGCATCTACCCGAGCGTCGCCGACCTCGGCACGCTGATGCTGCAGGAACGCGTGCCCGGCGGCGACGACGAGCTGTTCAGCGTCGGGTCGTATCTGGACGCGAGCTCGCGGCCGCTGGCGGTGTTCACCGGTCACAAGATCCGCCAGCACCCCGCCGGCGCCGGAAGCGCCCGCCTGGGCGTGAGCCGCTGGGACACGGAGCTGGCCGATGCCGGCCTGCGCCTGCTGGTCGAGCTCGGCTACCACGGCGTCAGCCAGGTGGAGTTCAAGCGTGACGCGCGCGACGGCCGCTACTGCCTGATGGAGGTCAACGCGCGTCACTGGATGTGGCACGCGCTCTCCACCGCCTGCGGCGTGAATCTGTCGCTGGCCGCCTACCGCGACGCCATCGGCAAGCCGTTTCTGGCCCCGCGGCAGAGCGACGGGCTCAAGTGGATCGTCGCCACCAAGGACACGCCGCTGGCGGCGCGCGAGATGTGGCACCGGCAGTTGTCGCCGCTGGAGTGGGCGCGCTCACTCAAAGGCGCGCGCGTCGATGGCGTGCTCTCGCTGAAAGACCCGGTTCCGGGGATCAAGAACGTGGGGCGGGTCGCGCTGCAGATCGCCCGCCGCCGGCCGAGCACGCGCGAGGAGAACTGAGTGGCCGGGCCGGCGACTCTGGACGTCTTCTCTGACGCGCCGGCTGCATTCGCGCCGCGTGCGGAGTGGGTGCTCGGCACGCTGCTGGCGCCGCTGGGCCGGCGCATGCGGCTGGTCCGCGAGCGCGAAGCCGCAGGCGGCTGCGCGCTCGCCTACGCGCCGGCGCCCCTCGCCGGCGTGCCGACGATCCCCTGCAACGCCCGCGCGATCGACCTCTTCGAAAGGCGGCAGCCGCTGGCCGGCGGCGTTTTCACAACGCTGAAGACGCCGGCCGGGGACGCCGTGGGGGCTTTTCCGGCTGCGCCCGGCAACGGCTTCTCCCTGCCGTTCGACCTCGTCTCCTCCGCCTTCGCCCTCCTGGCCTGCTGGGACGAACGCACGTCGAGCGCACGCGACCGCTTCGGCCGGCTGCCATACTCCGCCGGCGTGTTCGCCGCCAACCCGGCGCTCAAGATCGAGGAGCCGGCCGTGGACCGCTACGTCGCCCTGCTGCGCGCGCTCCTCGCGCCGCGCCTGGCCGAGCTCGGTCTGGAGGGACTCCCGCCGAGCGGCTGGCCGTGGAGCGACAAGCCGGCCGCCTCCGGCGGCTTCGCCGTCGCCCTTACCCACGACGTGGACAACCTGTGGCGCTGGACCCCGCGCGGCTTCGCCGCCACGGGCGTGCGCAGCGCCCGCGCCCTGCGCCGCGGCGACCGCGGCGCCCTGCGCCGCGAGCTCGGCGATCTGCGCGAATGGGCCACCGTGCACCTGCCGCGGCGCAGCGACCCCTTCTGGACCTTCCCCCGTCTTCTCGGCGGCGAGGACGAGCGCGGCGCCGCGTCCACGTTCTTCATCATCGCCAGCCACGCGCACCGGCAGGACGGCAACCAGCCCGGGACCTACCGGCGGCGCATCCCGGCAGTGCTCGGCTTGCTGCGCCGCGGGCGACGCGAGATCGGCCTGCACGGCAACGACGCCGACCGCGGCAGCGCGAGCGCACTGCGGCTGGATCGCGACGATCTGGCCCGCAGGTCCGCAGCCGACATCTCCGGCATCCGCTACCACTACCTGCGCTGCCTCTACCACGAGACGCTGCGTATCGTCGAGGACGCCGGCTTCACCTACGACACCAGCCTGGCCTTCGCCGAGCACGAGGGCTTCCGCTGCGGCGCCTCGTTCCCCTTCCACCCCTACCACCTTGACGAGGAGCGGCCGCTGCGCCTGCTCGAACTGCCCCTGGCGATCATGGACACCAGTCTCATGGGACCGCAGTACCGGGCGCTGGACGCCGCCGGGGCCGAGCGCGCCTGCCGCGACCTCCTGGCGCGAGTGCGGGCCGGCGGGGGCGGCGTCGCCATCCTGTGGCACAACAACCGCTTCGACCGGCGCTCAGCGCGGGGCTACGACGACGTCTACTGGCGCCTCGTGGAATGGGCTCAGGCGGAGGGCGGCCTGGTGACCTCGGCAGGGGAGATCGTGCGGCGCTGGCAGGAGGGTACGGGGGAGGCCGCCCCGTGACCCGTGTCGTCCACGTCTCGGTGGTCCACAAGCCCGACGACCCGCGCATCCGCGAGCGCGAATGCCGCAGCCTGGCCGAGGCCGGCTACGAGGTCTGCTACCTCGCGCCCGGCGCGCCGGCGACCCGCGACCGCTACGGCGTGCTGTCCCGCCCCCTGCCGGAGCGTCCGCGCAGCCGGCGCTGGCTTGGCGCGCGCGAGGTGCTGGCCGCGGTGCGCGCCTTGCGCCCCGAGGTGGTGCACGTCCACGATCCGGAGCTGCTCACGCTCTTCCCGGCGCTGCGCCGGTCCGTGCCGCGGCTGGTCTACGACATGCACGAGTACGTACCCGAGCAGATAGCCGCCAAGCACTACATCCCGGCGGCGGTGCGCCCGCCTGCGGCGCGCGCCACCGCCGTGGCGCAGCGCCGCCTGGCCGCTCTGGCCGACGGTGCGATCACCGTCACCGAGCAGCAGTTCGGGGCGCTCGGCGAGAAGCCGCGGCTGCGGCTCGCGCTGCCCAACTACCCCCGCGTGGAGCGCTTCGCCGGCGCCGAGCCGCTGCCCCACCTGGCCGCCGACCCGCGCCTCAAGATCGCCTACGTGGGCAGCCTGCGCCGCGACCGCGGCTGCGCGCTGATGCTCGACGTCATGGAGCAGCTCGACGTCGACGAGGCGGTGCTGTACCTGGGCGGCGTGTTCGCCGACCCGGCCATGGAAGACGAAGCTCGGCGGCGTCTCGCTGCCGGGCTACGCGACCGCGTCAAACTCCTCGGGCGCGTCCCCCCAGCCGCGCTGCCCAGGTACCTGACCGCCGCCGACGTGGTCTGGGTGCCCTCCCTGCCCAGCCGGCAGCACGACAACCCCACCGTACCGACGAAGCTGTTCGAGGGCATGGCGTCGGGGCTCGCCGCGCTGGTCAGCGATCTGCCGGGGCGCGGCGAGATCGTGCGCCTCGAGGAATGCGGCCTCGCCGTGCCGGCCTGCGCCGAAGGGCATCTGCGCGGCGTGCGCCGGCTACTCGCCGACCGCGAGCAGGTCGCCGGCATGGGCCGCCGCGGCCGCGACGCCGTGGAACGGCGCTACTCCTGGGAAGCCCTGGCGAGCGATTTGGTAGACTTCTACGGTTCGCTCTGCGCCGGGCTGCCTTCGGCGGCCGGCTCCCGCGACGATCAAGGGGTGACCACACCGTGAGCATCGAAGGATTCAGCAACGTCCTCGTCCTCGCCCCGCACACCGACGACGGCGAGTTCGGCTGCGGCGGCACCATGGCGCGCTTGACAGAAAGCGGAGTCATGGTCACCTACGCCGCCTTCTCGACCGCCGCCAAGTCGGTGCCCGAAGGCTTCCCCAAGGACGTGCTCAAGCACGAAGTCCGCGCCGCCACGTCGCTGCTGGGCATCGACGAAGCCCGCTTGAAGGTCTACGACTTCGAGGTCCGCACCTTCCCGCAGATGCGCCAGGAGATCCTCGAGGAGATGATCGTCCTGCAGCAGGAGCTCAAGCCCGACTGCGTCATGATGCCGGCGCTCATCGACCTCCACCAGGACCACAAGACCATCGCCGAGGAGGGTCTGCGCGCCTTCAAGCGCACCACCGTGCTGGCCTACGAGATCCCGTGGAACAACCTCAACTTCTCCCACCAGGCCTACGTGCGGCTCGAGAAGCGCCACGTGGACAAGAAGGTCCGGGCGCTGGCCTGCTACGAGAGCCAGGGGCACCGCAACTACACCAACGAGGACTACATCCGCAACGTCGCGCTCACCCGTGGCATCGACGTCGGCCTGGACTTCGCCGAGGTGTTCGAGGTCTACCGCTGGATCCTCTAGCGCCCAGCCCCGCCGCCCCGCCGCACGCATGACCCGGCCTCCTCTGAAGCTCGTCCTCACGGCCGCCGGCTGCCCCGGCGCGGCGACGCTCATCCGCATGCTCAAGGCCAACGGCGAGCGCGAGATCCGCATCGTCGGCGTCGACGTGCGCGCCGACGCCGTGGGGCGTTTCCTCTGCGACGACTTCGCGACCGTCCCGCCGGGAGCCGGCGACGACTATGTGCCGGCGCTGGCCGCCGTGGTCGCGCGCGAGCGCCCGGACGTGCTCTTCGTGCAGTCGTCGGCCGAGGTCGGCCCGGTGGCGCGCTCGCGCGCCACGTTCACCGACCTCGGCGCCCGCGTCCTGGTCGCCGCGCCCGAGGCCGTCGCTCTGTGCGCCGACAAGGCGGCCATGTACGCGGCGCTGCAGGGCACGACGGTGCCGCAGCCGAAGTCCGTCGTGCCCGCCTCGCTGGACGAGTTCGTGGCCGCCGCCCGCGAGCTCGGCTACCCGGACGCGCCGGTGTGCTTCAAGCCGCCGGTGGGCAAGGGCTCGCGCGGCTTCCACGTTCTGCAGCCGCGCGTCGACGTGGCCCGCCAGCTGCTCGCCGAGCGCGGCGGCAACCTCCCTCTCACGCTCGACGACTTCGTCGCCGCCTTCCGTGACCTGCGGCCCTTCCCGCGCCTGCTGCTCATGGAGTTCCTCGAGGGCCCCGAATACACGGTGGACGCGCTCGCCGGCGCCGGTGAGGTCATCCTTCACCAGACCAAGACGCGCGAGGAGATCAGCACCGGCTTGGCCATGGCGTTCAAGACCGTTGACCGCCCCGACCTCGTGCGGGTCTCCGGCGAGATCTGCCGCCGTGCGGGCCTCGACTGGTTCGTCAACATCCAGTTCAAGGGCGACAGGCTGCTCGAGGTGAACCCGCGCGTGTCGACCTTCGTGTATCAGGAGGACTTCAACCTCCCGTACCTGGGCGTCAAGTACGCGCTGGGCGAGCTGGACCGCGAAGCGGTCGCTCTCGCCCAGGCCGCCGTCCGCCCATCGCGCCGCACGGTGCGCTACTACGACCAGATGTTCTGGGACGCCTGAGCGCATGCACATCCTCTTCCTGAGCCACTACTTCGTGCCCGAGAACAACGCCCCGGCGGCGCGCGTGCACTCCATGGCCCGCGAGTGGACCCGCCAGGGGCACCGCGTGACCGTGATCACCAGCGCCCCCAACGTGCCCACCGGGGTGGTCTACGAGGGCTACCGCAACCGCCTCTGCCAGCAGGAGTGGATCGACGGTATCCGCACGGTGCGCGTGTGGACGTACCTGGCCGCCAATCGCGGCCGTCTGCTGAGAGGCTTCAACTTCTTCTCCTATCTGGTCACCGCCGGCGTAGCCGGGGCGCTGTTGCGCCCGCGCGCCGATGTGGTCATCGCCACGTCGCCGCAGTTCTTTGCCGGCTGCGCCGGCGTGCCCGTGAGTCGGGCTCACGGCGCGCCCTTCGTCCTCGAGATACGCGACATCTGGCCGGCCTCGATCACCGCCGTCGGCGCGCTCAAGGAAGGCCGTGTCGTCCACGCGCTCGAGAAGCTCGAGCGCGCGCTCTACGCCGCGGCCGACCACATCGTCGCCGTGGGCGCCGGCTACAGGCAGCACGTCCTCGAACAGGGTGTGCCCGACGCCAAGGTCGAGGTGGTCACCAACGGCGTCGACGCCGACCTGTTCGTGCCGCGCGCGCCGGACGCAGCCCTGCGCGCCCGCCTGGGCCTCGACGGCAAGTACGTGCTGACCTACGCAGGCACCGTGGGGATGGCGCACGGTCTCGACGTCGTGCTGCGCGCCGGGCACCGTCTTCGCGAGCGCGGCCGCGACGACATCGTCCTCCTCGTCGTCGGCGACGGCGCCCGGCGCGCCGAGCTCGAGCAAGCCGCCCGCGACCAGGGCCTGCGCAACGTCGTGTTCACCGGCATGGTGGGACGCGCCCAGCTGCCCGTGTACCTGGCGAGCAGCGACGCCTGCCTCGTGCACATGCGCGACGAGGCGCTGTTCTCCACCGTGCTGCCGTCCAAGATCTTCGAGGACGCCGCGATGGAGAAGCCCATCATCGCCGGCCTGCGCGGCGAGGGGAGCGCCATCATCGAGGCCGCGGACTGCGGCATCGTGTTCGCTCCGGGTGACGACGCCGCGCTGGCGGCAGCCGTGGAGCGCCTCGCCGACGACCCCGAAGAGGGCCGCCGGCTCGGCCGCAACGGCCGCCGCTTCGTGCTCGAGCACTACGACCGACGCAGATTGGCGCACGACTACCTGGCGATCCTGGAGCGGGTCCGTACCGACCACGGGGCGCGGCCCTGAGGACCTGCGCGGCCCCGCTGCCCGGTTGCGGCCGCCTGGGGTAGGATGTGCGGTGACCCTGACCCGGAGGATCGCATGAGCGCCAACGACAGCACCGCCGACGACGTAGGCTCCTGGATGACCGTGCTGGCCCGCAACTGGTGGGTCATCGCCGGCCTCATCGTGCTGGGCGCCGTCGTCGGAGCCTTGCTCACCCTGACTTCCCCCAAGGAGTACACCGCCACGTCCTCCGTCTACATCGGGCAGACCACGGACGCCAACGGCAATCCCATGGCGGGCCTCAACTCCAACGTCAAGGCATCCACCCAGCTCATCTCAAGCCAGGCGGTACTCGCCGAAGCCGCCAAGCGCGCCGGCATGGGCATCACCTCCGGCTTGCTGCGCCGCGAGGTCACGGTCGAGACGCCGTCACAGACCATCAAGACGACGACGTCCGCGGTCAACATCGTCGTCATCAGCGTCACCGACACCAAGAACGTGCGTGCCGCGGCCGCCGCCAACGCGCTGGCCGAGGTGCTGCTGGAGCGTATCGGCGGCGGCGTGGACGAGAAGATCGCCCTGCTCGAGGCACAGCTGGTCCGGAGCAAGAAAGCCCTCGCCTCCTCGGTCGCCCGCAGTCTCGCCGCCCAGCAAGCCCTGATGGCGATCGCCCGCGGCGGCGGCACGGCCGGCGAGAAGGCCGCCGCTTCGGCACCCTACGTGGCCGTCGTGCAGGCGGCCGCCAGCCAGCAGGAAGCCATCGAGTCGACGGTCCAGAAGACAGAGCTGATACTTCTGACCGCCAAGCAGGTCGAGCAGCCCCGGCTTCTGCACGAGGCGGCGGTCCCCGACTCGCCGAGTGGGCCGGACATGAAGCTCAACGTCGCCGCCGGCGCCCTCGCCGGCCTCGTGATCGGCGTCTTCGTGGCCTTTGCCCGCCAGCGACTCGCCGGGCGCGGCGCGGCCGAGGGGGCTGCCGGAGCCTGAACGCCCGTTCGGCGGCCCTGGGGCCGCCACGTTCACTTCGTCTTGCCGAACAGCCTGCGGCGGACCGCCGCCCTCTTGAGCCACTGGATCCCCTCGGTGGGGTTGAGCTCCTTGGGGCAGGCCTCCACGCAGTTGGTGATCGTGTGGCAGCGGTAGGCGCCGCGCTCGTTGTCCCAGGTGGGCATGCGGGTCTTGCCGGCGTCGTCGCGCGAGTCGACCTCGAAGCGGTAGGCCTTGAGCAGCGCGGCGGGGCCGATGTAGTGGTCCTCGGTCCACACCGACGGGCAGCTGCTGTAGCAGGCGCCGCAGAGGATGCAATCGATGGGCATGTTGAGGTGCCTGCGTTCGTCGGGCGACTGCGGGATCTCGGCGTCGGGCGTGTGCGAGTTGCGGATCAGCCAGGGCTTGATGAACTCGTACTTGTCGAAGAAGCCGTCCATGTCCCAGACGAGATCGCGCACCATCGGCATGTGCGGCAGCGGCTCCACCGTGACCTTGTCGCCGCTGCGCAGATGGCGGATGTTGGTCTGGCAGGCGAGTCGGTAGCGGCCGTTGATGTACATCGCGCAGGAGCCGCAGATGGACGAGCGGCAGCAGTAGCGGAAGGCCAGCGAGCCGTCCTGCTTCTCCTGGATGTCGAAGAGAGCCTCCATCACGGTGAGGCTGCCCTGCACCGGCACCACGAAGTCCTGGTAGTAGGGCCGCGCGCCGGCGCCGGCGTCGAAGCGCTTGATGTGGAACGTCACGTCGCCCATCAGTACTTCCTCTCCTGAGGCTCGAACAGGCCCATCTCGACCGGCCTGTAGTCGAGCTTCGGCGGTCCCTCCGGCCGGCAGGTCGCCACCGTGTGCTTGAGCCACTCCGCGTCGTCGCGGGTCTCGAAGTCGGTGCGCGCGTGCGAGCCGCGCGACTCGCTGCGGGCCAGTGCGCCGCAGGCGGTGGCCAGAGCGACATCGAGCATGCCTTCGAGCTCGGTCGTGCGGATCATGTCGATGTTCCACACCCCGCCGGTGTAGCGCAGCTTGGCCTTCTTCAGCCGCTCTTTGAGCGCCAGCAGCGTGTCGAGGCCCTCCTGCATCTTGCCCTGCTCGCGGTAGATGCCGAAGTGGTAGCGCATGGTGACGGTCATCTCGGTGCGGATGACGTAGGCGTCTTCAGTGCCCTCGCGCGCCGCGATGTCGTCGATGCGCTTCTGGAGTCGGGCGGCGGCGGAGCCGGCGGCGGCTTCGGCCGCCGCCTTCCCGCCGCCCGACTTGCCCTGGATGAAGCCCACCACGGCGCTGCCGGCGCGGCGCCCGAAGACGATCGTCTCGAGCAGCGAGTTGCCGCCCAGGCGGTTGGCGCCGTGCACGGTGACGCAGGCGCACTCGCCGGCCGCGTACAGGCCCGGCATCATCGTCTTGCCGTCCACGTCGGTGTCGATGCCGCCCATGGAGTAGTGCTGGCAGGGCTGGATGGGGATCGGCTCGTAGACCGGGTCGACCCCCTCGAAATGGATCGCGAGGTCGCGCGTTCCGGGCAGCTTCTCGGCCAGCGTCTCCGCGCCCAGGTGGCGCAGATCCAGGTAGACGTAGTCCTTGCCGCCGATGCCGCGGCCGGCGTCGATCTCCTGCTGGATGGAGCGTGAGGTGATGTCGCGCGGGGCCAGCTCCATGGCCGACGGCGCGTAGCGCCTCATGAAGCGCTCGCCCTCGCCGTTGACGAGGTAGCCCCCTTCGCCGCGGCAGCCTTCGGTCATGAGGATGTGCGTGGTGTACAGACCCGTGGGGTGGAACTGCACGAACTCCATGTCCTTGAGCGGCACGCCGGCGTGATACGCCATGGCCGCGCCGCCGCCGGTGCTGATGACGGCGTTGGTGGTGTTGGAGTAGGTGCGGCCGGCGCCGCCGGTGGCCATGATCACGGCCTCGCCGCGGAACTCCTCGAAGCCGCCCTTCGTCATGTTGTAGGCGACGACGCCCCTGCACTCGCCGTCCTCGACGATGAGGCCCATCACGAACCGCTCGATGTACATCGTGATCTGGTGCTTGTACGCCTGCTCCACGAGGGTGTGCAGCATGTAATGGCCGGTCTTGTCGGCGCCGTAGCAGGTGCGCGGGTAGCCGGCGCCGCCGAAGGGACGCTGGGCGATGCGCCCGTCGTCGAAGCGGCTGAACGGGCAGCCCATGTGCTCGAGCTCGTAGATCGCCGGCACGGCGTCGGTGGTCATCTGCAGCGCCGCCGGCTGATCGGCCAGGTAGTCGGAGCCTTTGACCGTATCGAAGGCGTGCTTCTCGGGGGTGTCGTCGTGGCCCTCGGGATGGTTGGCGAGGGCGCCGTTGACGCCGCCCTGGGCGGCTCCGGAGTGGCTGCGGCCGGGATGCACCTGGGTCAGGATGGCGACATCGAGGCCGGCCGCCTTGGCCTCGACGGCGGCGCGCAGACCGGCCAGGCCGCCGCCGACGACGATGAGCTGATGGTAGATCATCGCGCCGCCCCTCAGCTCACCCAGGCCCAGAGGGCCCAGATGCCGTAGGCCATGGTCGCGATGCCCGCCAGCCAGAGCACGGCGTCGAAGACGCGGCGCCCGGCGACGTTGCTCAGCCCCCAGTCGAGGACGACCATGCGCAGGCCGTTGAGGGCGTGGTAGACGACCGCCACCAGCAGCACGACGTCGTTGACGAGCACGACGCCGCCGGCCAGTCGCTGGCCGATGTCGTCGAACGAGAGTCGGCCGATGTCGATGTAGTGCGTGAGCACGAGGTGTACCACGATGGTGGCGAAGACGAGCACCGCGGTGACGCGCTGGCCCAGCCAGGGCCACATGCCTCCGCGGTTGCGTTCCAGGACTTCGGAGCTCATGCCAGTCGCCTCCCGCGCCTAGAAGAGGAGCCCGAGGGCTTTCCAGGCGAACAGCGAGAGCGCCGCTGCCGCCACGACCATGCAGACCCAGAAGACGGCCTTGTGCTGCCTGATGCCGACCCCGAAGTCCATGAGGACGATGCGCGCCCCGTTGAGGGCGTGGTACATCAGCGCCGAGACGAGCACGAGATCGAGGAACACGAGCAGCGGCTTGTCGAAGGTCTCGAACAGTCTGTCGAGCTCCACTGGTCCGCCGATGCGGCCCTGGGAGATGACCCAGATGTGGACGAACAGGTAGGCCGCCAGCACCAGGCCCGAGATGCGAAACAGCAGCCAGGCCCAGATGCCCATGCCTTTCCACAGGCCGGCGCCCACGTTGGCCGTTTCGCGCTCCTTCGCGCTCAAGATCGGCACCCCCTAGGAGGACACACGTATGGCGGACGAGCAGGCAGATCGGCTCCCGCCGGAAGTCCATCGTAGAACGGCGCGCGGAGTCGAGGCAAACGCGGACTCAGCGCCCCACGCCAGACGCGCGCGTAACGGCGCGCCTTCGACCTACAGGTCGTAGGCGTCCGGCCGCCGGTTCTGCAGCGACGGGATCTGGCCGCGCACTTCGGCGATGCGGCCGAGGTCGAGGTCGGCGATGCAGAAGCCGACGCCGTCCCGCACCTCGGCGAGCACCGCGCCCCACGGGTCGACGATCATGCTGTGGCCGAAGCACTCGCGCCCCGGCAGATGCTCTGCCACCTGCCCCGGGGCGACGACGAAGCAGCCGTTCTCGACGGCGCGGGCGCGCAGCAGCACTTCCCAGTGGGCCGCGCCCGTGTACGCCGTGAAGGCCGACGGCACGCAGAGGATCTGGGCGCCGCGCAGCGCGAGGCTGCGGTACAGCTCGGGAAAGCGCAGGTCGTAGCAGATCGTGAGGCCGAGCGTGACCGGCGCCGCAGGCGCCGCGGTCTCGGCAGGGTCCCCGGGCGCCGCCTCGCCGGGGTCGATCTCCGCGGTGACGAGCTCCGCCCCCGGCATGACGTAGTCCGATTCGCGGTACACGGTCGTGCCGGCGGTGACGTCGAACAGGTGGATCTTGCGATAGACCGCGCGCAGCCCGCCGTCCGGGCCGAACAGCGCCGACGTGTTGAACACGTGGCCGGGCTCCGGCGAGGGCTCGTAGATCGAGCCGGCGAGCACGAAGAGGCCGAGCCGCGCCGCCAGCTGCGCCAGGGCGGCGTTGCTCGGCCCGTCCACCGCCTCAGCGCTCGCGCGCATGCCCTCGCGGCCCCCCTTGTAGGCCCACGTCTCCGGCAGCGCGACGAGGCGGGCGCCCGCGGCGGCGGCGGCCTCCACGAGCGCCGTGGCGGCGCGCACGTTGGCGGGCCCGTCGCCGCGCGTGTTCATCTGCACGCAGGCGGCGCGCAGGCTCACGCGGCGCCGTCCGGCATGGTAACGGCCACGAGGCTCAGGATCTCCCACGCGACCGTCGCCGCGAGCGTCGCCGTGAGGTGCGAGCTGTCGAGGTCGGGGAGCACCTCCACGACGTCGGCGCCCACGATGCGCAGACCGCGGCAGGCGCGCAGCAGCGACAGCGCCTGCATCGACGAGGGGCCGCCGCACTCGGGCGTGCCGGTGCCGGGCGCGAAAGCCGGGTCGACGAAGTCGATGTCGAAAGTGAGGAACGCCTTGCCGCCGGCGCGCTCCACGGCGGCCGCCACCGCGCCCGTCCCCAGCTGCGCGAGGTCGTCCCAGGGGATCACCGTGAACCCCAGGTCTCGCGCGTCGTCCAGGTCGCCGGGGCCGTAGAGCCCGCCGCGCATGCCCATCATCGTGGAACGCGCGGCGTCGACCAGCCCCTCCTCGGTGGCGCGGCGCACGACCGTACCGTGCGTGAACTTCTCGCCGAAGTACTCGTCCCAGGTGTCGCTGTGCGCGTCGAACTGGACCAGGGCGACGGGGCCGTGCGTCTCGGCCGCGGCCCTCAGCTCGGCGAGGAGCACACTGTGGTCGCCGCCGAACCCGATGGGCACCGCGCCGGCCTCGTGCACCGCGCGCAGCGCCGTCGTGATCTTGTCGTAGGAACGGTCGGTGAAACCGGGCACCACGGGGGCGTCGCCGTAGTCGATCGCCGAGAGGCGTTCGAACAGCGCCACGCGCTGGGCCATGTTGTAGTCGGGGCGGATCGAGAGCGACCCCTCGCGGATGGCCTTGGGGCCGAAGCGCGCCCCGGCGCGAAAGCTCACGCCGGTGTCGAACGGCAGGCCGACGAACGCCACGTCCACGCCGTCGAGATGCGTGGTGTGGGGCAGCCGCAGAAACGTGGAGATGCCCGCGAAGCGCGGCGTCTGCAATGGGTCTGCCGGGCCGTACCCCTTCATCTTCGCCTCCTGTCGTGGCACGTTTCCGTACTTCGGCTAGTCTACTGCGCAAACGTCTTGCGCATGATGGTCGCCACGGGCAAGCCTGTGTGCGACAGCGGCACTTGCACCCACGCTTGCCACTCGTGGTAGAATCCCGCCCACGATGACGACCACCGACATCAGCCGGCGTAGCGGAGGTGACGTGCGGGGCGCCGCAGGCGCACCGCACGTCAACAGTCGCAGCACCTCGCGTGCCCGGCGTCGCTGGGCCTGGCGCGCGTAGCGCGCCCATTCTCGACATCCCGCGCGGGCCACGCCCGCACCCCCGGCCACACCACCGTGGTCTTTCCGTACCCCTACTCAGGGAGTCACCAGACGTGCATCCGCACCGCTATCGTGTTTCGCGAGGAGGTAGGTCATGAGCGAGTACAAGAAGAAGTTCGTCCTTGACGAGGAGAGGATCCCCAAGGCCTGGTACAACATCGTCGCCGACCTGCCCACGCCGCCGGCGCCGCCGCTGCACCCCGGTACTCACCAGCCGGCCGGCCCCGACGACCTGGCGCCGATCTTCTCGCCCAGCATCATCGCCCAGGAGGTCTCGGCCGAGCGCTACATCGAGATCCCCGAGGAGATCCACCAGATCTACCGCATGTGGAGGCCTTCGCCACTGATCCGCGCCACCGGCCTCGAGAAGGCGCTGGACACGCCGGCCAAGATCTTCTTCAAGAACGAGGGCGTCAGCCCGGCCGGCTCGCACAAGTGCAACACCGCCGTCGCGCAGGCCTACTACAACAAGCTGGACGGTACCACGCGCCTCGCCACCGAGACCGGCGCCGGCCAGTGGGGCAGCGCGCTCGGCATGGCCTGCCAGATGTTCGGCCTCGAGTGCATGGTCTACATGGTCAAGGTGAGCTACCACCAGAAGCCCTATCGGCGCAGCATGATGCAGCTCTGGGGCGCCAACGTCATCCCCAGCCCCAGCGACCAGACCAACGCCGGGCGCGCCGTGCTGGCCGAGGACCCGGAGTCGCTGGGCAGCCTCGGCATCGCCATCAGCGAGGCCGTGGAAGACGCCGTCACGCACCCGGGCTCGAAGTACGCGCTGGGCAGCGTGACCAACCACGTGCTGCTGCACCAGACCATCATCGGCGAGGAGGCGATCCTGCAGTGTCAGGACGCCGACGCCTACCCCGACGTGGTCGTCGGCTGCGTCGGCGGCGGCTCCAGCTTCGGCGGCATCGCCTTCCCCTTCCTCCGTGAGAACCTCGCCGGCAAGACGAACACGCGGTTCGTGGCCGTTGAGCCCACCGCCTGCCCCACGCTGACCAAGGGCCAGTTCGTGTACGACTTCGGTGACGAGGCGCAGAGCACGCCGCTGTTCAAGATGTACTCGCTGGGCCACGACTTCATGCCGGCCGGCATCCACGCCGGCGGCCTGCGCTACCACGGCATGGCGCCGCTGCTCAGCCATGTGTACGGCCTGGGGCTGATGGAGGCGGTGGCAGTGCCGCAGACCAAGGTCTTCGCGGCGGCACAGCTCTTCACCCAGACGGAGGGGATCGTGCCGGCCCCGGAGAGCGCCCACGCGATCCTCACCGCCATCAACGAGGCCCTTGCGGCCAAGGAGGCCGGTGAAAGCCGGAACATCCTGTTCAATCTCACCGGCCACGGCTTCCTCGACCTCGGCGCCTATGACGCCTACCTGAGCGGCAAGCTCGAGGACTACGACCACCCCGAGGAGGCGATCGCCGCGTCGATCGCGAGACTCCCGAAGGTCGATTGACCAGCGCAGTCGGGTCAGCGTGCGGGGCGCCGCCAGGCACACCGCACCCTGAACGACGTGCGACTCGGCGTCGTCACCCTCGCAGGTGACGATCGACGGGGCGGCGAAGGGCGGCGGGGCTTGCGCCCCGCCGCCCTTCGCGCGTCATTCTTCGCGCGGCCCACGTCGTCGTCGCGCGAACCAGCGGCTCAGCCCAGTGACTCGGCCGCACGCCGCAGCGTCTCGGCGAGGCTGTCCTGGCTCACGACGAGCTGCGCCGCAGCTCGCAGCGAGGGAGGAGCGTCGCCGACGGCGATGCGGACCGCGGCCGCCAGCAGCAGGCTCTCGTCGGCCGCGGCGTCCCCGCAGGCCACGATCCTCTCGCCGGGCACGCCGAGGTGCGCGGCGACCAGCCTGAGCGCGTCGCCCTTGTCCGCGCCGCCGTGCAGGACGTCGACGATCCCGTCGCCGGCATGATCGATGCGAAGGCCGGGACGCCAGGTGGCGGCGAGTCCCGGGTAGGCCGCAGCCAGTCGGACCGGGTCACCGGCGAGCACGAGGCGGGTGGTCGCGGGGAGGGCGGGGAGGTCGAGCGCCGCGCCGCAGGCGGCCGGCGCCAACTCGCGGCGCTCGTCGCGGTCGTACAGCGTCACCGACAAGCCAAGGCCGAAGGCCTCGCGGACGATGCCGGTGGCGGCGTCGACGGGGATAGTCAGGTGTCTCAGCCACTCGCCCGTGGTCGCGTCGACCACGAGCGCGCCCTGGTAGCAGACGTAGGCGAGAGGGTCAGCGCAGAGCGTCGCGGCGGCCTTCATCGCGCTGTGGAGAGGACGGCCGGTGCACACGACCAGCCGGGCGCCGCGCGCGTCGAGATCGGCGAGCGCCTCGACGATGCCGGCCGCCGGCGACCCGTCTCTCGCGATCAGGGTGCCGTCCAGGTCGCAGGCCAGGAGCGCCGTGATCTGCGGCCGATCAGTCACGGCGCCGGGCCGGGCGCGCCCGCTCTCTCCGCCGGAGCGTCCCGATCGAGCACGGACGACAGCGGCCGCCCCGTCAGTGACTCGATGCGGGCGGCGATGACGCGCGCGGCCTCGAGCCGCCCGCGCGCTGCGTCCAGCGCCTCGGGAGCGCGCGCAAAGCGGGCTGCGGCGCGCTCGCGTTTGCCGTCGAGATCGACTTTCCGGCTGCCCACCGTGAGCTTGTCGGCGAGGTACAGCACCTCGCGCTCGCCGGGCAGGTCGGGAGGCGGCCCCGGCAGCTGCATGTGGTAGCGGACGACGGCAGCGACCCGCGGGTAGCCCTCGGCGTCGAGGACGGCGGTGCCCGCCGCGGCGTGTGCGGGAGCTCCGCGGACGAGGTCGTGGAGGAGGGCGGACGCCTCGAGCAACTTCAGATCGAGACACACGCCGGAGGTCCGTAGCGCCGCCCCGAGACGGCGCGCGACGTCCGCGACCGCCGCCGAGTGGGCGACGACCGGCGCCGGCGTCCCGAGACGCGCGAGCAGCTCGCGGCACGCCGCCGGCTCGGGGATTCGCTCCCTGGCGGCCAGCGCCGCCAGGCGTTCGAAGGCCGCCGCGTCATCCATGTCGAGCAACACATTGGGATCGTCGACCTGCACGTCGCAGGCCCCGGCCTCCCCGCGGGTGAGCAGTTCGTTGAGGCCGCCCTCCGGCTCGTCAGCGAGGATCGCCTCGCGGAGCGCCGCAGGCACCAGCGGCGGGTGCCCGCGCTCGGCGTCGTGGACGGGGTACACGACGCCGGTCGCCGGCTCGCATGCGCCGCGAGCCAGGAGGCCGAGCGTCTCGCTGCGGACGAGCGCGCAGTCCACGGGATGGACGAAGAAGGCGCGCACATCCCGGGGCAAGGCGCGGACCCCGCAACGGACCGAGGAGTACATGCCGTCCTCGAAGTCGCGATTGACCACGAAGCGCACGCCGTGCGCATCGAGGAGGGGCGCGACGCGCTCGGCGCCGAAGCCGAGCACGACGACGGCCTCGAGCCCCACGTCGCTGTAGGCGCTCGCGACCCTGAGGACCGCAGGCACGCCGTCCAGCAGGAGCAGCGCCTTGAGCTCCCGCATGCGTGACGACTGCCCCGCCGCCAGGATGACCGCACGGAGGGCGGCGGCGTTCACCCCTCCATCGCCGCCCGCACGCGGATAAGCTCGGCGGTGATACTGACGGCCAGCTCCGCCGGGGTCTCCGCCGCGATGGCGATGCCGATCGGCGAGAAGACCCGGTCAAGGTCGTCGGAGGAGAAACCATCCGCCTTCAGAGCCCTGAAGATCTTCTCGCGTTTGGAGGCGCTGCCCATGAGGCCGATGTAGCCCGCCGGCGTGCGCAGCGCCTGCTCCAGCACCGAGAAGTCGTGGGCGTGCCCGCGCGTGACGATGACGACGAAGCTGCGCGGCGTGATAGCGAGTCCCGCGAAGGCGTCGTCGAAGGACCCGAGGAGGACCACGCGAGAGGCAGCCGGGAAACGCTCCGCGGCGGCGAACTCGGGACGATCGTCGAGGACCACGACGTCGAAGCCGACGGCCTTGGCCACCGGCGCCAGCGCCTGGGCAACGTGCCCGGCGCCGCAGATCACGGCCGTCGTCGGCGGCGGCAGCGCCTCGACGGATACCGACCTGCCGTCCGGCAGCTCGGCCGATCCATGGACGGCGATCTTGCCGGCCAGCGCACGCAGCTCCGCCGGCGCGCACGGCAACTCACCCAGCGGATCGGCCCCGTCCTGGAGCAGGCAGTAGCCGACCTCGGTGGGCCCGGGTTCTGCGGCGAAGAACGTGGAGAGCCACGCTGCGCGGCCATCCGCCCGCGCCCCCGAGAGAGCCTCGAGCAGAGTGCGCAGACCGGCGTCGCCGGCCGGCACGAAGGCGACGAGCACCGCCGCGTTGCCCCCACAGATCATGGTGGGCCCAGACACCGACTCTCCCGTGAAGGCCACGGCGCTCACGTGCGAGCGGCCGGCGGCGATGGCCTCCGCCGCCTCCCGCATCATCGTCGCCTCGAGCAGCCCGCCGCCGATGGTGCCGGCGATGGAGCCGTCCGGCCGCACGAGCATCTGCGCGCCTGCGGCCCTCGGCGTCGAGCCCTGCTGCGCGACGAGCGTGACCAGGGCGAACGGCTGGCCGCTCTCCAGCAGGCTCAGCGCCTCGTGCAGGATCTCACGCATATGTCAGCCGGCGGCCGGCAGCCGCACCGTGAACACGGCCCCGCCCTCGGGGCTATCGGCGGCCTCGATGACGCCGCCCTGGGCCTCGACGAGACCGCGCGCGATGGCGAGGCCGAGACCGACGCCCTGCGTGCCCCGCGCCGCCTGCGAACGGTAGAAGCGGTCGAAGATGAAGGGCAGGTCGATGGGGTCGATGCCGGGGCCGCTGTCGGCCACCGTGAGGGCGGCCCAAGGGCCGCGGGACGCGGCCGCGCCGGCCGGGCCGTCGCGAAGGGCGACGGCCAGCACGACGCGGCCACCCTGCGGCGTGAACTTGAGAGCGTTGTCGAGCAGGTTGGCGGCGACCTGCAGCAGACGCTCGCGGTCGCCCTTGACCGCGACCGCGGCCAGATCATCGTCGAGTGCCACGCCCTTCGCGGCGTAGACGGTCTCGGCGCGAGCGACGG
>Ga0315283_10000849_pt1 | contig 23407 bp, 11 predicted proteins | sample YL17G09_0_MG_FD_204541 | JGI IMG/M metagenome (GOLD analysis project Ga0315283, IMG submission 204541) | Sediment microbial communities from Yellowstone Lake, YNP, Wyoming, USA - YL17G09_0 | ecosystem: Environmental > Aquatic > Freshwater > Lake > Sediment | place: USA: Wyoming | collected...
GCCGTCGGGGCTCCAGGAAACGGTTTTGACTTTAGTAATATGTCCGGTGAGGGTTGAAAGCTCCTTGTACGTGCTGGCATCCCAGACTTTTATCGTTTTATCATAAGAGCCGGAAGCGATTCGGGAGCCGTCGGGGCTCCAGGAAACGCTCAGGACCCAGGAGGTATGTCCACAAAGATCTGCGAGCAACCTGAATGTCCGGGCATCCCAGACCTTGATGAGCGCATCCTGCGGCGAGCCGCTCGTGGTCCCCTTGATTCGAGACCCTGAAACGATTCGAGAGCCATCCGGGCTCCAGGAGACACAACTGACCTCGGCCGTATGCCCAATGAGGGTCGATAGCTCCCTCAAGGTCTTGGTATCCCAGACCTTTACTGTCCCGTCCCCTGAGCCGGAGACGATTCGGGAGCAGTCAGGACTCCATGAAACGCTTACCACAGGGGATGAATGTCCAATGAATGCTGCGAGCTCCGCGAAGGTGCTGACATCCCAGATCTTTATTGTCTTATCTGTGGAACCGGAAACGATACGGGAGCCGTCAGGGCTCCATGAAACACCCACGACAGCGTTTGCATGCCCAGTGAGGGTCGCTACGACATTCAAGGTTTTGGCATCCCAGATCTTCAGTGTCCTGTCCGCGGAAGCTGTGACGAAACGACAGCCGTCCGGGCTCCATGAAACACAGAACACCTCTGCCAAATGACCCCCCATCTTTCTGTTCAAGACATTGATACCTAAACCGGCCAGAAGGTCCCTTGGTCTTTTATCATCCGGATGGTTTTTGAGCGTTTCCCGCAATAGACGGATTGCCGTCGTTTTTTCCCCTTTTTTCAACAATTCTCTGGCGGAGGCCAATTTTTGCTCGCAGTCGCTTTGGGGGGGTGGGTTCGGAGCCATTTGCGTGAACACCATGGTGCCTATCAATGAGCGATATAATAAACCTATCAGCCCTCTCTGGCAACACTGACAACGAAACGTGACCCGGACCATGGAATGCCTCCGGAGGCGCTGGGGCTCCTGCGGGACTATCTGGACGGCAGGTGCGGCACGATGGAATTCGCCACGAGGATGGAAGGCATCAGGGCCCGGCAGACGAAGCTGGCGCAGGTGCTGGAGCCGTAGAATTGGACTGTGTTGGAGCCGTAATATGGGCTGCGCAAGGGCCGTGGCGGGCGGATTGACGCCATGGTTCTTGGGCCGTTAAGATGGACGGCGAAGGCACGCGGGCCTTGGACGATTGCTAGTTATTGCAGGCGAATCCGGATAAGGAAAAGGTTTATTGCGGGTTCGCTCATAGCGGGGCCGATAGCCGTGTATCTCAGTCTCTGCTTCCATTTCCACGCCTACCAGCCGGGCGACATCATCCTCAGGAAGCGCGGGAGCCCGATGGAGCCTCCCGAGTTCCTGGAGAGGAGGTCGCCGGTCTCGCTGATGATGGGAAAGAGCGAGATAAAGGGCGACAACTGGACGGACGCCATGCTCCGCTTCTACGGCGCCATCTGGAAGCTCTTCGGCAGGATGGGGCAGCAATCCTCGTCGCCCTTCTGCTCCGTCGACATCGAGCCCGCTACATTGCAGCTGCTGGCCCAGAGGCAGCCCAACTCCTTCTGGGCGTACCGCGAGCTGATAAAGCAGAGGGCGGTGGACCCGATAGCGACCGTGCCGTTCCATGTTCTATTGCCCCACGCCGACCCCGAGGAGCAGAGGTTCCTGGGGAAATTGACGTTCAGGCTCCACAAGGTGCTAGAGAGCGTCGAGACGCCGTACGGCGATGCAATGGGATTCTGGTTCCCGGAGGCTCTCTATTCCGACAAGGCATCCCACGCGGTGGCACAGGCCTACGCGGACTGCCAGCCGCGGTCCGAGAACGGCCACTGCCGGCGGATGCTGTTCTTCATCCTCGACAGGGACCAGTTCGAGAACCTGGACATCCCGCAGGCTGCGCTTTCTGCCAACTTTGCGTTCATAGACACCCAGAGGGTGGGCGTGTTCGGAAGGGACAGGCCCATCAGCGACCGCTGGGCCTTCCGCCACGGGACCATCCCGGAAATGGTAAATGAGATAGAGTCCTCGAAGGTCGACCCCATCAAGGAGGAGAAGGGCATCCAGTACACGCTGACGGTCGCGAGCGACCTCGAGTCGCTGGCGGCATCGGCGGAGCAGGGAGACCGCTTCCAGGCTCTCCGCGCGGAGCTCAAGAGCGGCGGGGTGGAAATGCTCTGCCATTCCACGTTCCTCGGGCGAAAGCTGGGCAAGGAGTACCGCTGCTGGGAGGGCGAGCTCGAGGGAAAGGCGTTCCGGGTCCGCCTGCGCGAGAACAGCTCCTGGTCCGATTACATGGACCTCGGAGTCAATTATCCCTCGGACACCAGATGGACGGGACTGCGCCGTTGGGACGGCCATGTCATCTTCCGCTGGCATGGTGGGGACCGGATATCCCAGATATGGAAGCAGGGCTACGGCGTCGTCTGGGAGCGGCTTTCGAGGGCCGTCCGCTTGGGTGTGTACGAGGCGTTGGGAAAGTGCATGCCCAAGAAGGACGACCGGAGCGACAAGGTCATCGAGGCCTTCCTGCTGGAATATTCCAATCTCGTGTTCACGCCGCTGTATGTGGCATCGGGCATGCATGACATGCCCCTCGAATTCAAGCGGATAATGGACACGCACCTGCAAGGGTGCGGGAACGACGAGGCCGCAGCCTATGCGGCCCGCGCCTACTTCGAGATGCTCATGGCCAACAGGTCCTGCCCGCGCTTTTGGGAGAACATCGACACCAGGGTCACGTTCCAGTCAACGGTGTTCATGGCCCATGCCCTGCTCGACCTCGCGGAATCCTGCTCCAGGCTGGGGATGAAGGAGCGCGCCGGCGAGATCCAGAAGCTCTTCTTGTCCAACCTCGTGGATTTCAGGCAGGTCCACAGCCTCTACCAGCTCGGGACGCTCTTCGGCTTCGTGGGCTGGGAGGTGCGTGAGGATGCATGGTTCACCGCCATCCAGTCCGTGGTCCCGGAAAGGAGCGGGTACGATGTCGTCAAGCGGGCAGCGCTCTTTGCCGCCATCAACGAGAAGACGGATGTATCGGAGCGCATCCTGGGCGAGGTCCAATGGGAGCCGGCCCAGGTGGTGGCGGACACGGGTCACATAGAGGGCGAGGGCCACGGAAAGTGGAACAACCAGAAGTATTGCGAGCACAGGGCATGAGCCCTTTATCGGCCGTCAAAGGTTTTCGATGACTGGTTGGACCTGCGCTCCTGTCGCTGACAGACGGGTTTGCATATACTTTTCGCGGCCATCGAAAAGCGAATATACGCGTATTGATATGGAAAGGGCGGAGTTCTCATGGCCAAGAAAGGTTCTTCGGCGAAGCAGGGTGCGAAAAAGGGAACGAAGGGACGCCTCCCTTCCGAGAGGGTCCGGCCCGCCGCCCCCAAGCAGCAGGCTCCGGTGAATGCCCCCGCCGCCAGGCCTCAGGCCTCTGCACGGCCCCTTTCGGCAAAAACAGGCACGAAACGCCGCGGCCGCATCCAGGGAGCCAGGGACGAGAACACATCATTCAACAAGATAGCGGCCGTCGTGATCATGGTGTTGATAATAGTCTCCGCAGCGGCGACCGTGCTCCTCATGAAGCCAGCGGAGAACAAGCCCTCCAACAAACCGCCGCCGAGCTTGGTGAACGACACCTTGGCCTCCGCACCCGTTTTCATCTCCGAGGTCATGCCCCCGGCAAAGACCGGCACATTGTCGCAGTTCGTGGAGCTCAGGGTGGACAATTCCATAACCAATCTCCTGGGCTGGAAGCTCACCACCTTCGACAACGACAGCTACACCTTCCCGTCCACGCCCGTGACGGGATATCCCGCCTATGTCCGGCTGGACATTACCGCCACCGGAGGCGCGCTTGTACTGGACAACCAGGATTCGCTGGGGCTCTACGACCCCCAGGGACGCCTCATCGACTTCGTGATGTGGAGCGGAGGAGGCAAAGACCGTGCTCGCGGGAACTGGTCAGTTTCCCTCTCACCCATCTATCAAGCGGCCGGCCAGTCCATATCCAGGCTCGACTTCGGGCGCTACGATCCGTTGGCCTGGAACGCCTCGCCGCCCTCCCCCGGGGAGCCCAATATCCTGGAATATATCAGCGGCAATATCAGGCAGGTCCTCTGGCTTCACAGCGGACGGGATTTCGAGGCCAGCACCGGAGTGGGCTCCTCGGCCGAGACGCTCGCCAAGGGCAGGCCCGTGCCCCGGCAGGTTCTCCTCGAGGCGGCATCCCATCTCGAATATTCCATCAGGAACCTCAGGAACCTGGGCGAGCCCTATGCCGCAAAGACAACCGGCAGCGGGACACCCTTGCTGGAGCTGTGGGTGACGAACGGCTCGCAGTACCGCGGTATCACGGGAGCGGGCACGAAGGTGGCGCTGGACATCGGCACCAACAGGAACCTCAATTCGCTCTTGTGCGCACAGGATATCGCCAGGCTCATCTGTATCTCGAAGTGGGGTGCGCCCTCGGACGCAACGGCATACGTGAGGGAAGGCCTCGCCTGCCAGGAGGCCATGCGCGCAGCCGCTGCGGAAACCGGCAATTCGGTCGACGGGCTTTGCACGGAGCTCCGCACTGCCAAGCTCTGGAACCCATATGATTCGGCACGTAACATGACGATACCTTTTGTGACCCCATGGACTTGCGACAACCATCACATGGCGAGTTCGTGGCTGCTCTTCGATTTCGCGGACAAGAAGTTCCAGGAGAGCGGGCTCGGAATGTCGCTGTCAGAGGCGATGTTCTCCTCCTCGAGCATGGACCCTCTCGGCGCACTTTTGGAGCAGACGGGACGCAACATCGCCCAGCTCTTCCTGGATTGGGCGCTGTGGCGCGCCTCCCCGTCGTTCCGTTACGGGTTCCCGGACTCATCGTGGAACACTGTCATCGACAAGGCCGAGGTCTCGACGAACGCCTCGCTCCTTCCTTGGTCGGGATGGTTCGGGAGGATCAACCTGAGCGTCTCGGGGGACCTGGAGATCAACCTTACGAGCACCTCGTCCTCCTCTGGACCGCTGCTGTTCGGGGTGATGTCCGTGAGGACAGGGGCATCCGTTCTGAAGCAGAGCGTTCCGGCGGGGCGCTCGATGCCCTTCGTGCTGCCCGACCTGCGGGCGCCCGACGAGCTCCTTGTGACCATCGCCTCGGCGGATGCCGGGGGCTATGCCGGATTCCGGGCAGGGCATATGCCGCAACCTCCCACAGGTCTCATCCCTGCCGACGGCAACTACACCAACACTGCCACGCCCCTGCTCTCGTGGTCCGGCGCGAGCGGGATTGCCGCCTACGACATCCAGATGTCGAAAGGCTCCACATTCCTCGCCATCGAGGCCGGAAGCACGGTCACCGTGCCATCCTACATACCTGCGGCAGCGCTTTCCGAGGGGAAGCACTACTGGCGCGTCCGCGGCGTCTCGGCAATGGGCAACCCCACCAACTGGTCCCGTGTCTCGGAGCTTTATGTCGATACGGCCCCGCCGTACTGCCATCCCTCCCTCGGCGACCCGCGCCACCGCGACGGTCCCGACGACCTCTGGAACATAACCTCCGCCACCCTTGTCGGATTCATGCTCAACGGCACTCCCATATCCGAGGAGAGCGTGTTCTTCAGATTCTCGGTAAACGAGAGCTGGCAGTCCTTTTCGGGCAACTTCACGCTCACCGGCCCCGACGGGGCCAGGCGCCTGTTCTACCGCGCCAGCGATATTGCCGGGAATGAGCAGGACCCTGCCCATATCGAATTGCGGCTCGACAACACCCCACCGGACATCAAAGTGAGCACCAGCGGCCCAAGCCAGGCGGCGCAGACAGGGGATGTTGTGAACGTATCGGCCTCCACAACCCTGGAGGTCGGAACGATGGACGCCGGTGCCGGCGTCGGCGAGGTCCGCTTCAGGGTCGACGGCTCCGGCTGGACCGCATATGGCGGTATCATCAACTTCACAGGGCTATCTGAGGGACTGCATCTGGTGACTGTCAGCGCCTCGGACCGGCTGGGCAACACGGACACGATGACGGGCCGCTTCTACCTCGATTCCACCCCGCCCAACCTCACCGTTATCAATGTCACCCAGGGCGTAATCCCGGCCGGGACCCGGGTTGTCAGCGCGAACGCCACTGACCGCAGCGGGGTCGTATCCGTTCTGTACCTGATCGATGGCACGCTGAAGGCGACCGTCGAGACATCTCCCTACGAGTGGACCTGGAACACCGCCGACGAAACGGACGCCTCGCACTCGCTCGAGGTCAGGGCACGGGACAGGCTCGACAACGTGCGCTCCGTCTTCATGTCGGTCTTCACGGACAACACAGCGCCCGTCACCGGCCTCGCGGTCGGGGAGCCGAAGTTCCGGACGGGCCAAACCGACCCGTGGAACATATCCTCCAAGACCAACATCACGCTTTCCCCCTCGGATGCGGCCTCGGGGGTCTCGGTCACATGGTATCGCATCGACGGCGTCTACCACGAGGGAACGGAATTCTTCCTTACGGGCATTGCTAACGGGCCCCACAACATCACCTACGGCTCATGGGACGTCGCCGGAGCGAACGAGAGCGCTAAGTCCATCACCATAGTCCTGGACAATGCCCCACCCCTCCCGATGATCACCAGCCCGATGGGCGGGAACGCGGTCTTTGGGAACGTCCCCGTCAATGCCACAGAGATGAGCGGCGCAGGCGATGTCCGCAACGCCACGTTCACATATTCCCAGGATGGCCAGAACTGGATACTCATATCGGTCGACAACGACGGCTCCGACGGCTGGAGTGTGGTGTGGAACACCCTCATGGTTGTCAACGGAAACTACCAGCTGAAGGTGGCAATGCGGGACCACCTCGGCAACGAGGCCTCCAACACCATAATCGTCGTTGTGAACAACTGAGTGGGCCGGCGTGGTCAAGTTAGTCCTCTTCAACTTATTACCGAGGCCAATAGGATTTCTTGGGCCCCATCTTCCGGTGCTCTATCCGGCCGGCGCTCACCAGCAGGTTGCAGTGGTAGTTCACGGTGGAGCGGGCGACGCCAAGCTCGGATGCCATGTCCCTCTGCCCTATGCCTGGCCTCTCCGTCACCAGCTTCCCGAGCAATTCCTGAATAGACACGAAATCGTCCTCCGGGATCCTGTATCCCGAGGGGAAGAAGCGCTTGTACATGCCGAAGCTCCTAGAGCCGATGTAGCCCTCACGCTCGAGGACCTTGAGGTGGTACGCAAGCGCCCCGTTGTTCAGGTCCAGGTTGATGTGGATCTCGCTGTAGTGCGCTCCCGGATTCTTGCCGATGTACTCGAATATCCGCCCGCGGTCGAAATGGTCCAGCACGGAATCCTTCTTCAATCGGGTGTAGAGCGGGGCCAAGAGCGCGAAGAACTTGAACCTTCCCAGGTCCGTGCCGCCGATGACGGTCCCGGCCGTTGCGAGGCCGAACACGGCCACCGCCGCTATAGTGACTGGGACCGTTGCGAAGGTGGACCTCTCCGCCGGTTTCGAAACGGAGAACGATGCATCATCCGAGGCCTCGAGCTCCCCGAGGCCCACGGTCGCCCTGAGCACGAACTTCCCCCCTGCCCGCGGAGCTGATATCACGCTCTCGAAACGCCCGTCCCTGTCCAGTTCCGCCGTATCGGAGAAGGTCCAGCCGGCGGAATCGGATTCCAGCGATACGCGGACCGCCCGGGCCTTGAGCACCTCGGTCAGACCGCCCGTCAATTCTAGAGCGACCTCGCCGCTCACGGTCAGCAGACCTTTCGGCCTGATTGTGGAGGGCTGGACCCAGATTGTGATGGTGAGCATTCCCTGCAAAGTGTCCCCCACCCTTTCCAGGATGGTCACGAGCAGTTTCACGGTCGCCGAGGCCAGCTCGCCGTCCGTTACCGTAAGGGTCGCGGAATATTCGCCGGCATCGTTGTAGACATGCTCGACTATGCGGCCCGAGGCCTTCGAGCCATCCCCGAAGGACCACAAGTAGTCCAGACCCGGTATGTCTGAGGGCGTGTCGCTGGAGGGCGTTGCGTCGAAAACCAGCGCCTTCCCCTTCTCGGCGATGCGCGACCAGTTCGCCCTCGCCACCGGGAAGACGTTGCTCACGGTCACCTGAAATGTCGCGGTGCCCGAGGCGCCCCTGTCGTTGGTCGCCATGAACGTGATGTTGAAACGGCCGCTCCTCGGATATGAATGATTGGCCTGCTCCCCTTCGGACGATGCGCCGTCCCCGAAGTCCCAATGCATCGATGCGACGCTCCCCTCGGGATTTGAGACGGTCGCGGTGAAGAGCCCCTCCTCGTCCTCCGCCAGGCTGCGGGGACCGGTGAGCACCACGGAGGGAGAATGGTTGCGAACCGTCACGCTGACGCTGTCCGTTCCGCCCTCGCCGTCGTCGTCTTGCACCGTCAATGCGGCCTTGTACGTTCCGACCGTCAAATATCGGTGCACGATTTCTGCGCCCGCACCCGACGCCCCGTCCCCGAAATCCCAGCTGTATTCAAGGCTTCTCATGTCCGAGGGCGTATCGGACGCAAAAGCGCGGAAGAGCACCTCGCTGCCGTTGCCCATGGGCTCTGCGAGGGCCTCGACCGTGGGGGCCACATTCCTGACCGTGACCTTCACGGTATCGCGGCCGAGCGCACCGTCAGCGTCCGTGACTTCTGCGGTGAGCTCGTACACACCCTTCTTGGGGAACGAGGCCGTCAGGCTGGAATTGGTACATTGCTCCTTTCCGGCCAGCGTCCACCTGAATGTGAGCGAGGCCATGTCCGTTGGCGTGTCGTTGGCCGTTGCCGTCAGAATGAATTCCTCATCCTCATCCACCTCGATGTCCGCACCGGCGCTCACATCGGGTTGCCTGTTGAGCACATTGATAGACGAGGTGGTGTTGGCCTCGGCGCCGTCATCATCCCTCACCGTCAGCTTGACCTTGTAGGTCCCCTTCGAGGGATATCGGTTCTGCGCCACGGGCGACGATGTGAAATTTGTCAGATTGCCGTCCCCGAGATCCCACCTGTACATCAACGCGGCACGGTCCGTCGGCGTGTCATAGCTCGGGCTTGCGTTGAAAGAGACAGTCGTGTCCTCGAGCTCGGAGGAGCGTTCCACGGTGAACGATGCCTTGGGAACGGCGTTCTCGACCCTCACCGTGAGGTTGGCAGGGGCGAAGGCGCCCCCATCATCGGTAACGAGGAGGCTGATGTTGTACGTGCCCCGGTGCGTGAAGACGTGCGATATGCTCGAGGCGTTCTTCTCGCTGAGCTCCGACGGATTGGTGCTGTTCCAGTAGGGGTCCGAGAAGGACCAGTTGAACATGAAGCCGGTATTGATGTCGGACTGGGTGTCCGAGACGTTCGCCTTCAGAAGGACGGCGGAATCCTCCTGCACCGGAGAATTGGCGGGGCCGTCCCCGCGGCCCAGCCCCACTGCCGGCACGAGGTCTATTGTGACGTTCTTGGTGGCATTGTTGTTGTCCTCGTTGTTCTCGTCGACCGTGTTGTTCAGGTCCAGAATGACGAAAAGGGTGTGGAACTCCACCTCCTTCGTCGTGTTCCACGTCGAATTGGCGACGCCGTACCTGAGCGCCTTGACCGTGATGGTGTCCCTGCCTATGAGGTCCTTGCCCGACATGGGACCGTCGTAGAACCAGACATCGACCGTGCCCTCGGTGGTCCCTGTATTGAAGATGGTGGTGTTGATGATGACCGTCATGCCTTCGATGGGCTCGTCCTCGGAGAGCGTTATCTGGATAGTCCCGTATTCATAATTGGTGGGCGTGTCGACCCCCGAAGCCGCCGTTACCGAGAAACCGAAATCGGGTTTGCCGAACCGCGCGCCGGCTCCGCCCTCGTTCATGCCGCCGGCGTCCCCAATCGCTATCATCGGAACGAGGACGCCCGCGCCCACGAGCGCGACGAGGAGCACGGCAACGGCCCGACGACCGGTCGAACTGGGCCCGCCCGCAACGGCGGCGCTCGTCCTCCCGCGCCAGTCGCCTCTCACTCTCCCACTATCCGTGCCATTTTACTTGAGCGCATCCTCGACTGCATCCTGGACTGGCGTTTCCGGGACGGTCACGATGTTCTCGTCGTACCAGTCCACGGCCTCGTCCTTGAGGTCCGATGCCCCGTCCACGGCCGCATCCTTCAGGTCGGACGCCCCGTCCAGAGCCTTCACCGGGGGATTCTGCCAGTACTTCCACGTGGCCTCGACGTTCTCGAACGGGGTGTAGTAGGTCACGTCGAACCTCGCATCCGGAAGTCTTGGGAACGCTTCGGTATTCCCGGAGAAATCCACGGCCCTGCACCTGAAATAGTAAGTGCCCTCGTGGAAATAAAGCATTCCGGCGTCGTCCGGGGTGAATACGGCGCAGCTGTCCTCCGTGCCGGTCTTCCAGTCCACCCATTCCCCGCTGGAGCCGAACCTGTACTGGACATCGTAATACTTGATGCCGTTTCCGTCGGGATTGTCCTGTCCGACCCAGGTGACCAGCGCAAAGTCATCCCTCGGGAAAGGGAGCGGGACCGCATCCGGGACGCTCTGACCGACCTGGCCGATTCCAGCGTCGAAGCCGCAGGGGAATATCCTGGGGTCGTAGTAGCAGCGGCCTGCCATGGGCAGGACCTTGGACATGGGCGTCTCGCTGTCCGGTACAAGAAGTCCCATCTCGTAACTCGTGCCTATCGTTCCCACAAGCGTCAGGGCCACCAGGACCACAAGCTTCACGGTCATCACCATCCGATACCACCAACTACCATTTTGGGCCTGGAGCATATATAAGCAGGTTTGAGGGGTTCGTAACTTGTATATAAATCCGACGGCCCCTTTCGAGGGGAACGGGGGGCGGAGGGCACCAAGTTTCGCGAGACGGCCCTGCGATGCCCTGCTGCCCATCAGGCCATGGCCGAGATGTAGCTGTAAAGCAGCACCACGCCGACGAGGACGAGCACTAGCCCGGACACCTTCTTGATGATGGGCATCAGGTGCTGGAGCTTCTTCACGAGCTCCGTCTTTGCCATTCCCACCAGAACGGTGACCACGACCATCAGCAGGCCCATTCCGATGGCGTACAATATGAAAGCGAGCAGGGCGCTGGCGAAGCCGCCGGCCGCCAATCCCGCGAGCAATACCGTGATGAATATCGGCGCATGGCAGCCCAATGAGGCAGCCCCGTAGCCGGCGCCGTAGGCTAAAAGTCCGGAGTAATAGCCCTTCTGGGCCCCCGGCTCCTTCTTCGTGACCTTGTAGAATGCATTGCGGGCGCCGTCAACAACGGGGTTGAACAGGGCGGTGACCCTGTAGAATGGCAGGTCGTAATTGGTCATCATTATTATGCCCATGACCAGGATGATGGCGGCGACGATGGGCGCCAGCAGGCCGACGGAGCCCTTCACTGTCTCTCCGGCGGCAGCCGCAGGTATTCCTATGATAAGATAAACGAGCAGTATGCCGAGTGCGGCAGCGATGCCCCCCAGGAGCGCCTTGCGGAGCATGCTCTTGCGGTCCGTGGGCCCCTCCTCCTTGCGCACGATGTAGTACGTCATGTATCCGGGCAGGAGAGGGAAAGCGCACGGGGAGAAGAACGCCGAGAGCCCCGCCAGGAACGCCAGCATAGCGAACCCCATAGCGCCGCCGAGGGCCAGAATGGGCGCGGAGCCTGACTTTGCCGTCTCCGTAATCCTGCCGAGCTCATCGGATTTGACGAGGTCCGCCTTCATGAACGTTATCTGACCCGAAGGCGTGACAACCACGATGAGCGGGATGCTGGTGACATGGTAGTCCTTCATCACGCTGCCGGTGTCCATGCAGTATATCCAGTTGGCGCCCTTGGATTCCATGTGCTTCTTCAGGAGCGCATTGTTCTCCGACTTGTCCACATCGATAGAAATAATGACCACATCGGGATGCTTGCCGTGGAAGTCCTTGAGCTCGGGTATCTCCTGGTTGCACGTGGGGCACCAGGTGGCCATCATGTCCAGCACCACCACGCTGCCGCGGAAGGAGCTGAGCGACACATCCTTGCCGTTGACGTCCTTGAGCTTGAAATCGGGGGCCTTCTCCCCGGTCGTGGATGGAGCAGGGGTGAGCGTGAGGAACATGCCGATGCCGGCGACCACCAGGAGCGCGGCGACACCGACGGCCATCACGGCCTTCCTGTTCCCTGCCAGCGCGGCGCCCTTGCCGGACTTGTACATGTAAAGCGAAACGCCGACAAGCACCACGGCGACGACCCCCAGAATCACGCCCAGCAGCACCGCCGAGCTTCCCATCATGAAACCCGATTTCGAGGGCGAGAGCGGCATCCAGGCGTCCACGTCCGCTGTCGCATTGGACCTGGTGAATACCATCACGGCAATGGCGTACGAGCCGGTCTTGATGTTGGCCGCATCGTATTTCCATGAATAAGAGAATGAAAGGATGCTCTCGTTCTCGTTTGACGTCGTTATCTGGGCCCCGGTCGCAACCTTCACTACCTTCGTATTGGCGGTGTAGAGGTCGCGGCCGCAGGTGCTCGTGCTCGGGGTCGAGAACGGGCCCATCACGGCTATGGTGATGTTGTCGATGTCGTCAGCGCCCCAGATGTCGCTCACGTCGCCTGAGACCTTCAGTTCTCCCGGCCTGCTGCTGATGCTCAGGTTGATGCTCAGGGGGACCAGGTCCATGACTATCTTCGAGGGATAGTTGCCGCCGAAGAGCAGGGTGCCTCCCGTGCCCCTCTCGCTGGAATAGACCCAGACCGTTATGGTGTCCCCGGACTTGGCGTTCAGGCTTATATCGCCGGAGCCGATGAACTCCTTGGGCGTCGAGCTCAGTTTTCCGGAATCGGAATTGAGGGGCGAGGAGGGCCTTGCGTCATTGACGCCTACATAGACCTGGAAGCGCGCGGTGAGCTGGCCCGGGGTGCTCGACTTGGCCCATAGCGAGAAGTTGAGCGAACCGCCGTAATTGAAGCTGTCCGCCATTCCAACCGTGCTCCACGAGCCCACGAGCCAGGCCAGCGCCACTCCCGCGCTTGCCTGGATTGGCAAGCTTCCCTCGGAAGACGAGGGCATCGGCGCCAGGGTGCTGCCGGAGCCGAGGTAGAGCGACGTGCTCTTTGCGTCCGGGCACGCACTCTCGCGGGGAGCGGCCTGGACCGAAGCCCCGGAAAGCAGTATCATCAATGCCAGCATGGCCAGCGCCGCGCGGCCGAGCTTAGACACCATTATCGCGTGGTAGGCCGCTTTGTCGATAAAAAGGTTGTGGTTTTCTCCCTCGACAAATCATAAATGACCGAACCTGCGCATTTATGACCGCGCCTTCAGGGGCGCCACGTCCAGCATGCCCTTGCGCCTGGCGTGGAGGGCCTTCACGGCCGCTCCCGCGGCCGCTATGGTCGTCAGGAAAGGTATGTTCAGCTCGACGGCGAGGCGCCTCATCATGTAGCCGTCCTTCTCGATGCTCTTGTCAGGCGAGGGGGTGTTGATGACCAGCTGGATCTCTCCGCCCCTCATCATGTCTAATGAGTCAGGGGATGAGTGCTCGCTTATCCTGAATATCCGTGTCACGGGCACGGAATGCTCGCGAAGGAACGCCGCCGTGCCCCTCGTGGAGAGCAGGCCGTGTCCCATCTCCGCGAACGCCTTCGCTATGGGGAGGACCTTCTCCTTGTCGGCGTCGGCGACCGTTATGAAGACATTCCCCGAGAGGGGGAGCGACATGCCCGCGGCCAGCAGCGCCTTGTAGTATGCCAGCCCGAAATCGCGGTCCGTGCCCATGACCTCGCCCGTGGATTTCATTTCAGGGCCGAGTATGGCGTCCACGCCGGGCAGCTTCATGAACGGGAACACGGGCGCCTTCACGGAAACATTGCGCGCCGGTGCGGTCCCGGACAGCCCCAGCTCCTTGAGGGTCCGGCCCATCATTATCCTCATGGCGACCTTTGCCATAGGTATGCCCACGGCCTTGGAAACGAAAGGCACGGTCCTGCTGCCGCGCGGGTTCGCCTCGAGAACATAGACCTTCCCGTCCTTGACGGCCAGCTGCACGTTCACGAGGCCTATTATGTCGAGGGCCTTGCAGAGCTTTATGGATATCTCCTCTACCTCGCGGATTATGTTGTCGGGCAATGTTTGGGGCGGGATGACGCACGCCGCATCGCCCGAGTGCACTCCAGCCTCCTCGATGTGCTCCATTATCGCCCCGATGAAGACGTCCTTACCGTCCGCGACCGCATCGACGTCTATCTCTATGGCGTTGGAGAGGTACCTGTCCACTAGCACCGGGTGCGAGCCAGAGACCTTCACGGCGGTCTTCATGTACAGCTCCAGCGCCTCGTCGTCGTGGATTATCTGCATTCCCCTGCCGCCGAGAACGTACGACGGCCTCAGGAGCACGGGGTAGCCCATCCTCGCCGTCGCCTTCCGGACCTCCTCCACGGAATGCCCTATCTCGGATTCAGGCTGGAGAATGGACATTTTCTTTGTTAAATCCCGGAAGCGTCCCCTGTCCTCTGCGATGTCTATCGAATCCGACGATGTTCCGAGCAGCTTCGTCGGCAGGTCCTTCCTTTTCCCGAGCATCTCATGCAGAGGCACCGCAAGGTCGATGGAGGTCTGCCCCCCGAACTGGACCACCACACCGTCCGGTCTCTCCAGCTCGATTATCTCCCACACGTCCTCGAACGTGAGGGGCTCGAAGTAGAGCCTGTCCGCGGTATCGAAATCCGTGGAGACCGTCTCGGGGTTGTTGTTGACCATTATCGCCGTGTGGCCTTCCTCCCGAATCGCCTGAACGGCGTGCACGCAGCAGTAATCGAACTCGATGCCCTGCCCTATCCTTATCGGACCGCTGCCGATGATGAGTATCTTCTTCTTATCCTTCCCAACCCCGCCGACCGCCGCCTTTCCCTCGGTCCCATTTCCCTTTTCCACCGTCCATACCGCCTTTTCCCCATGCCCCGTTCCCTTCTCGTCCGTCCCTGTTACCCCGCTTCCGGTGATATCCGGCTCCTCGCCGTAGGTGGAATAGAAGTACGGCGTCCCGGCCTCGAACTCCGCGGCGCAGGTGTCGACCATCTTGAACGCGGGCCTCAGGCCCAAATCGACCCTCATGGCGCGGATGTCCTCCTCCGTGAGGCCCGACAGTGAAGCGATGTATTCGTCCGAGAACCCCAGCCTTTTTGCGTTTCTGAGGGTCCCGTCCGACAATTTTCCCTTGAGCCCCTCCTTCTTGATCACTGTTTCCATGTTGAGGATGTTCTGGATCTTGTGCATCCAGAACTCGGACCATTTGGTGAGGTCGGCTATGGTCGCAGGCTGGAAACCGCGCCTGAGCGCCTCCGCCACAGCATACAGCCTTTTATCGGATGGCTCCACGAGCTCGGCTATCAGTTCGGTCGTGGACCATTTCTCCGGCTCCAGCGAGATGCGGTCCACCTCGAGGGAGCGCACGGCCTTGAGCAGGGCCTCCTCTATGCACCTGCCTATCGCCATGACCTCTCCCGTGCTCTTCATCGATGTCCCTATCTGGCGGTCCGCGGTGCGGAACTTGTCGAAGGGCCACCTGGGAATCTTGAGCACGCAATAGTCGAGCGAGGGCTCGAACGAAGCGAAGGTCTTGCCAGTTATGGAATTGGGAATTTCGTCAAGCGTCATGCCGACAGCGATCTTGGCCGCCACCCTCGCTATCGGGTATCCGGTGGCCTTGGACGCCAGCGCCGAGGACCTCGAGACCCTTGGATTGACCTCGATGACACGGTAATCTCCCGTGCCCGGATGGACCGCGAACTGGACATTGCACCCGCCCTCGATGGCAAGCGCGCGTATTATCTTGAGCGCCGCGCTCCGGAGCTTCTGGTGGTCCGCGTCGCTGAGCGTCTGCGCCGGCGCGATGACGATGCTCTCGCCCGTGTGGATGCCCATGGGGTCCAGATTCTCCATGTTGCACACTGTGATGCAGTTGTCCGCACAGTCGCGCATCACCTCGTATTCGAATTCCATCCAGCCCAGGACGCACTCCTCGATGAGCACCTGCTTGATTCGAGAATAGCACAGGCCCAGCGAGACAATGTGCTCGAGCTCCTCCTCGGCGCGGGCGATGCCGCTGCCCGTGCCGCCGAGCGTGTACGCCGCCCTGATGATGACCGGGTAGCCGCCCAGCTTCTTGACAATATTCTTTGCATCCTCGAGGCCCGAGCAGGCGAAGCTCCTCGGGATGGGCTCGCCTATGTTCACCATCGTCTGCCGGAACAGGTCCCGGTCCTCGGAGGCTGCGATGGCGCTCAGCTGCGTGCCGAGCAGTTTTACGTTGAACTTCTCCAGCACTCCAAGCTCCCCCAGCTCGGAGCAAAGGTTAAGCCCGGTCTGGCCACCCATTCCCGACAATATGCCGTCCGGCCGCTCCTTCTCGATTATCTTAGCGACCACTTCGGCGGTGAGCGGCTCTATGTATACGCTGTCCGCCATCTCGGGGTCCGTCTGGATGGTCGCGGGATTGGAATTGACCAGCACGGTCTTGTAGCCCTCCTCCCTCAGGGACCGGCAGGCCTGCGAGCCCGAAAAATCGAACTCCGCCGCTTGCCCTATAACGATGGGTCCGGAGCCGATTATCATGCATTTCTTGAGGTCGGTGCGCTTCGGCATCTAGCGGCCTCCCCCGAGGAGGACAGGGCTGGCGTCCCTCATCCTAACGACCTCCCCTGTGCTTCTCTATCATTTCCCTGAACTTGCCGAATATATGGCGTGCGTCGTGGGGCCCCGGCGATGCCTCCGGATGGTACTGTACAGAGAACATTGGCAGCTCCCTGTGCTCCAGCGCCTCGACGGTGCCGTCGTTCACATTCGTCTCCATCAACCTTAGCTCCGAGGGCAAGTCGGGATGGACCGCGAAGCCGTGGTTCTGGGACGTTATGCACACCTTTCCGGTGTTCACGTCGCGGACGGGCTGGTTCGCCCCGCGGTGTCCGAACTTGAGCTTGAAAGTCTTCCCGCCGAACGCAAGGCCCATTATCTGGTGCCCGAGGCAGATGCCCATCACGGGCACCTTTCCCGCAAGCTCCTTTGCCGTCCTCACGACGGTCCTCATGAGCTCCGGATGCGCCGGGTCACCGGGACCGTTGGATATCAGCACCCCGTGCGGTTTCTTCTCCAGTATCTCGGAGGCCTTCCATGAATAAGGGACCTGGAGCACTGAGGCGAACTGGTTGAGGTTCCGTATTATGCTCATCTTCACGCCGCAATCCAGGACCACGACGAAGGGCGAGCTCCCGTCGGGAGGCGCATAGGTGACGGGCTTTTGCGTCGCCACCTCGCCGGCCAGATTTCCGGCGTCCGGGAAGGGCATGCTCTTGACCTTCTCGAGGGTCCGCTCCTCCTCGCCGGGGTCGACAATACCGGCGCGCATCGTGCCCATAACGCGGGTCCTCTTGGTGAGCGACCTCGTGTCCACTCCGGATATGCCGATGATGTTATGCTCCTTCAGGAATTCGTGGATGGTCTTGATGCTGTCGCGGTGGCTCGGCCGCAGGCAATGCTCGCGCACCACGAATGCCTCGGCCTGTATCTTGGAAGACTCGAAGTCGTGGGCGTTGACGCCATAATTGCCTATCAGCGGATAGGTCATCATGAGAATTTGTCCGTTGTATGACGGGTCCGTCAGGGCCTCCTGATAACCTGTCATGCCGGTATTGAAAACAAGCTCCCCGAAAACGCTCCCCTCGGCCCCGAATCCGTGCCCTCGGACAATTGTCCCGTCTTCCAGCACGAGCACCCTTTCGTTTTCCATTATCGAGGCCTACGGGTGATAGAGCTTGGGTATTAAGAATGTTTAGCTTTCGGGAACGAGAAGATAGATTTGACTATTGACCTGTGCTGCATACCTATTTTTGAGGGCTGCGCGGGATGAAAAAAAAATCTCTGTTCATATTGCCAGCACGATGGCACCCTCGGCGGCTCTCGCATCAACGCTCTATATATCGAACGGCCGTTCTTTATACAGAACCATCGTTCGATTAATCGAACTATACCTGAACCACGCCAACAGGGGGTGCTTGAGTTCGGCATATTGCAGCGGAGTCTATGCCCGTTCGACCCTTTTGTGTCTGAATCCCCTCAGGGCCACGGCCGCCAGGGGCAATAGGACAGCGGGCCCCAATATGACGCAGTCCGCGTACTTCGTAATGGCCTTCTTCATCTCTATGTCCTTCGTCACGTTGGAGCCCTGGATGGTGATGTTGCCATTGTAGGTGCGGTACCCGCTTGCGGTCACCTTGACCGTGTAGTTGCCCTCGGCGAGCCTCATGGAGTAGTAGCCGTCATCGAAGCTGACGGCGTTGTAGGTGCCGACGGTTATCTCGGCCCCCTTCACGGGTTCCTGGGTGGAATTAAAGTAGACCTTGCCGGTGAGCATGAAGTAGTTCGCATCGTCCGCCCTCGTGGCGGGGACCATCTGGATGGCGAGCATCAGCACAGCGAATGCCAATATCGCAGTGCGCTTCATGATTCCCTCGTAGCGCAATAGGCCGATATAAAAATTGGCTACTGCTCCGCCCCGCCGGCTCCCGTCATGTCGCCGGCGAGATAGCAAAGGGTGTTCCTTCCCCGCTCCTCGAGGCGGACCTTTCCCTTCCTGGCAAGGATGCGCACGTGATAGCTGGCCACCTGGTGGCTCGTGCCCAGTTTCTCCCCGAGCTCCTTGGGAGTTATGCCCGGGTGCTTCTCTATCATCTCCAGGAACTTGCGTGGTGTCTCCTTGATGTTGCGGTAGAGGCGGACCTGCGCCGGGTCCGCCCCGGAAGGATAGAAGCGCCTGTAGATGCCATCCATGCGCGAGAATATGAACTGCTCCCGCTCGAGGGTGCGCAGGTGGTATGCCAGCGTGCCGTTCTTGAGCTTCAGGCTTTCCCGTATGGAGCTGTAGTGGTCCCCGGGATTTGCATGTATATACCCATAGACTTGGCCGCGCACGAACTGGTCCAGCACCGCCTCCTTCCTTATCTTGGAATACAGCGGAACGAGCGCAATGAGGACCTTGACCCTTCCCACCTCGGTGCCGCCTATGGCAACAGCGGCCGCACACACGGATATCACGGAAGCGCCTGCTACCGCCGCGCCCGCCGCCGAGAGCCCGGGGGCCGGAGGCGCCGGAGGCACCACGGGCGGTCCTGAACTGGGAATAACCTGTGTGCTGACCTCCGAGTACGAGGCCGCAAGGATGCCAGTGCCCCCGAATCGGGCGCTGACCTTCACGGTCCCTTCCGACTGGGCAACGGCGCATCGCGCGCTGAAGCGCCCCCCGGCGTCCGTGTAGGCTGACAGGGGCTGGCCCGCGAAGCTCACATCCATGGCGGCATTCCTCACGAAATCGCCAGGCATTCCGTCCCAGTCCTCGCGCACGAGGCCCGTGACGAACACAAATGAGCCGGGCCTCATCTCGGGAAGCGGATTGATGGCGACCATAGTCCTTGCGGTGATGGTGAGGACGGCGCCACCCTTGCCCGACTCAAATGAGGCGGCACTGGCGGTTGCGCCCAGGACCAGAGGACCGGAGCTCTCCGTCCAGGGCACGCTGAATGGCATCGAGAAGTATCCCGTGGGTCCGGAGCGGCACCTGCCCAGGAGAGTGCTCCCGCCGGGCCTTGCGGCGTCAATGACGATGTATGCCCCGCTCACGGGGTTCCCGTTATCGTCCGAGACCCTTCCAGCGAGGCCGTCGAACTCCTCGCTGCCTATGGCCGTGCGGATGCGCTGCCCCTTGGCCGCAGTGACGCTCTCGAATTCGACCACAAGCGCTCCCGTTACCGGAAGATCGAGGGCGGCGCGGGTGTTGATGAGATAGTGATCTGCGAGAGCTGTCCAGAAATCGACGTGAACCGTCTCGCCCTCGAACGAGGAAGGCACCTTGAATGAAGCGCTGAAATTCCCCGTAGTGCCTGTCGTGGCGTTCAGCCGGAAAGGCTCGAACGGCAGCCACACGCCAACGACGCGGCCATCGAGCGGGCTCTTGCCGAGCATGAGCCTGCCGCTCACCGTCGCCTCCTTTCCCTTCGACGCCGCACCCGGCGTGTTGAGGACGAGCGACGGCTGCCCACGCACCTCCGCACCGATGCGGTCCCGTGCCGCCTGATGGGTCGCATCTCCATTATAAACAAGGATGAACGCGGAAACCCCCAACTTCTCGCCGGGAAGCAGCCTGTGGGCCGCCGCGAACCAGCCCGTGGTGTTGACCGCAGTGAGGCTCTCAGCCTCGACCGGGTCCCCGGTGCCGTTGTCCCAGAGGACATGGAGCCCCGGAGTGCCGCCGCCGACCGAAGGCAGGGTCTGGGCTTTTCCTCGCGAATTCAGCAGGCGGGCGTTCACCTCGGCCCAGCCTCCGGTCAAAGCTTGTGGCCAGCCATAGTCGATGGGGAAAATGAATTGCATCTTGGCCCGGACCGTCACCGTGCGGTAGGTGAACGAGGCAGAATGATTGCCCGCGGGGACGAACTTCACTGTGAGGGTCGTCGGGCCCGCTTCCTGATTCTCGGGGACCTTCCAGTCGAGCCCGAAGGCGCCGTTCACCACAGCAGCCGACGGGGTCATGCTCTTGAGCCTGAAACGGGCCTTCAATTCGGATGCGCCCTGGGTGCAAAACGGCTTGCCCCCCTCGGTGAGCGTGTCGAGCTCAAGCGTGATGTCGCTCCAAACACCCTGCTGGCCATTCATCCTCACGGGGTCGGACCAGCTGCGGCCGTTGAAGACCGTGACGTCGGCATGGTCGCCGGAGCTAAGGTTCAGCCACGCGGAGAACGAGAGCGTGACAGGAGACTGGAAATTCGAAAGGTTGATGGAAGGCATCTCGGCCCATTCTTCCGCCATGTGCTTGTAAGAGCTTTCGAGGTTCGTGCCAAGGCAGGCCTGTCCATGCTTCGGCGCCGGACCGACCAATGGCTTGCCGACATCCCAATCATTCGCGTCCCCACCAAAGGTCCATCCGGCGGAACCGGCCTCGAAGCCCTCGATGTATACGACGGTCGGGATGCCTGGAATGCTGACCTGCACATCATCGATGTAAACGCCAGCGGGCATTGCCGGCCCCAGTGTCATCCCGCCGGTGGAGACCACGACGCCTCCGTATGGAAGCGCGCCGTCTGCCCCTTTCACGGTCCCCTCGAGCGCCACGGTGCTTCCGGCATCCACGGTGTCGGGGCAGGAGAGGCGGCTTTCCGTCGGGAACAATACCCTGATGGGAACGATGCTCTCCGCAGGCGGATATATCTGGAATTCGCCATAGCCCGGATAGTAAACGCGGGTGCCCTCGAAGCTGAAGTGCAATTGGTAAACACCGCCCCTCGGCGCAAGGCTCCTGTCCGCTATCCAGTCCCGGATGCAGAAGGTGCCGTTGATGACGCTCTCGTCCTTGTTCCCCGGAGCGCGGTACGAGACTGGCACGGGCGATTGCTCCACTCCGTTGAACCACCAGCGGAGTTCCTCCCCATTGCCCGAGACGCCGTTGTTCTTCTTTGCCGCCTCCATGCCCCCGCCGTAGGAAAGCAGGGTATAGTTACCGTCCACGAGCTGGCCGGTGATGGAAACAGGCTCCCCGGCCCGAATGGTGCCCTCGCCGGTCCTCTCGTCCGGGAGCGGCGAGAGCCCGCCCTCGAATGTACCAAGGGCAACTGTGATGTTCACGTTCTCGGAAATGACCACGATGTTCCTGACGCGGCCGTCGGCGGCGTCCGCCTGCTGGGGAAACAGCGGTAAGAGCAGCGCAAGCATCACCGCGCCGCACAGCCACAGCCTAAGCCTATCGGACATCTGGCACCGTTTCTCGGAACGTAGCATTCGTTGGGGCTCCAAGCTATATATAAACATTTGATGCTTTGTTTGTCTATTATATAAGCATTATCGCTATTGGCGAGATGCATCGATGCAGAAAGGCAGCGAGGGCCCAGCGTATTGGGGATGCATGAGGCGCCTCATCCCATCCTGATTATCATCGAGAGGACATCGTTGTCGTCGAGCTTGTGCTCGAGTCCTACCCTCTGTCCGGGGAACTTTACACTGGTGCCCCACACGAGCGCATAACGGAATTTCTTCCTGATGTCACGGTGGACCGCGTCGCAGGCATCGCCGACGGTCCCGCCCTTCTTCAGAATAAGGGGCTTGCTCCTGTCCACATCTCCGCCCTGCGGTTTCAGGTAGACCCTCCGGAATTCCAGCGCCTCGAACATCCCCTTCTTGAGCTCCTCGATGCCCCTGCCCTTGTCCGCGGATATCGGGTATACTTTGTAGGTCTTGTACCTGGACACGAGGCCCTTCAGCTCGGCGGCCGTCACGAGGTCTATCTTGTTGATGACGACTATGGCCGGCAGGTAGACGCATTTGGTGGACAGGCTGTCGATGAGGTCCTCGGCCGTGGCGTTCATCCTGAAGACCAAATCCGCGTTCACGATGCCGAACTCGTTGAGAATTCCCCTGGCGGTGGTGTCGTCAAGCTTCGTCATCTTGACGGTCGAAGAAACGGCGATGCCTCCCCGCTCCTTCTTCGCTATCGTAATATCCGGCGGTCTTCCGTTCATCCGGATGCCGACCTCGCGGGCATCTATCTCGATACCCGCTATCTCCGAGTTGAAGACATCCGTGTAAAGGACCAGCAGGTCCGCCGAGCGGGCAACACCCAGGACTTCCTTGCCGCGGCCCCGTCCCGCCGAGGCGCCGCCCAGAATTCCCGGCATGTCCAGCAGTTGCATGTTCGCGCCGCCGTAGGCCAGGATTCCCGGCACGATGTCGCGGGTCGTGAATGCGTAATCGCCAATCCGGCTGCAGGCGTCCGTCATCCGGTTGATGAGCGTGCTCTTGCCGACGTTCGGGGGGCCCAGCAATGCCACTGATGCGTGGCCGGATTTCTTGACGGCGAATGCCTTTCCGGTGCCTCCCTTGGAGCGGGCCTTCTCGAGGTCCTCCTTGAACTTGGCGACCTTTGCCTTCAGTTTGCCTATGTGGTGCGAGGACTTCTTGTTGTATTCGGTTTTTTGAATCTCGTCCTCCGCCTGTTTGATGCGCTCTTCAATGGTGCCCATGCGACCGCAGAATCCCCGAGGGGATTATAATATGTTACGTTGCGGCAGGAACTTAAAAAAATGGGCTGGCGACACCCCTTTCGGGGTGGCGACAGACAAATCACGAAGTTGGCTGGGACGCTCCGGCCTTCAGGCCGGAGCCAAAATGTTTTCACTCCTGCTCGCTGTCCTCGATGCAGAACTTGCAAACGTGGAGCCCGTCGTGCTCCTTTAGCTCTTCAGAGAATGACTGGCAGCTCTCGCAGATGCCCATGAGCATGGGCATCTCCTTGATCTTGTCCCGATCGCGGTGGATGCTCTCGAACTCCCTTGTCAGCTCGATGAGCGCCGGCGATATCCTCAGG
>Ga0315283_10000850_pt1 | contig 23400 bp, 18 predicted proteins | sample YL17G09_0_MG_FD_204541 | JGI IMG/M metagenome (GOLD analysis project Ga0315283, IMG submission 204541) | Sediment microbial communities from Yellowstone Lake, YNP, Wyoming, USA - YL17G09_0 | ecosystem: Environmental > Aquatic > Freshwater > Lake > Sediment | place: USA: Wyoming | collected...
CCCAACCCTTTAAAAATCACCCCCCAATCAATCAAATTCCCGAAATATATCGACAAGCCGGCTCCCATGAAATATAGAATGGCGTTCAGAAGCAATTCCCAGGGTTTGAGCATTTGAAAATAAAATTGCTTATTGTTGACCTTTTCCATTGGCAAGTTAGAATTTTAACATATCAAAGGAATAAAGGTCCTGATTGTTCAATGTTAGAATTAGAAAATGAAGAAGCTTCCGCCTCATTTTTCCATTTCACCCGATGTAAAAACAGCTCTTGGAAGTGGTTCCCCAATCATAGCTCTGGAAACCGCAGTTATTACTCATGGTTTACCCCGTCCGCAAAACCTTGAGCTTGCCAACGCTCTCGAATCAAAAGCGATCTCTCTTGATGTCACCCCAGCAACGATTGGTATCATTCGTGGCAAGATCCATATTGGCTTGGAAAAGGGTGAGCTGGAATTCCTCGCACAATCTGAGAAATTGCGGAAGATCACCCGCAGGGATTTCTCTATAGCAATTTCAACCGGTGTGTCCGGTGGGACAACTGTGGCTGGGACTTTATTCGCTGCCAACCTCACAGGAATCGAGGTTTTTGCTACAGGCGGAATTGGAGGCGTTCATCGCGATTCAACCTTCGATATGTCAGCTGACCTACCCGAACTCGCCCGCACTCCAATGATCGTAGTATGTTCAGGAGCCAAGGCGATCCTTGACCTGCCTGCAACTCTTGAAACTCTCGAAACGATGGGCGTTCCAGTGATCGGCTATCAAACTGATGAATTTCCGGCGTTTTATTCAGCTCAGAGTGGACTTCCGGTTGATTTGCGCGTGGATTCTGCGGAGGAAATCGCGAAAATCTACAAATCGCATCTGGAACTAAATATGGAATCAGCTTTACTGGTGGTTGTTCCTCCACCAGAAGAAACCGCGGTACCCAAAGACATCCTTGAGATAGCAATCGGGACTGCTGTCGATGAATCCGAATCCCTGGATATTCATGGCGCTGCCCTAACACCTTTCCTTCTCCGAAGGGTCAATGAATTGACGCATGGAGAAAGTCTCCGTTCGAATCTTGCATTACTAAAAAACAATGTATGGATAGCATGCGAAATTGCAAAGGCGTTGTAGCGCTGAAAATTAAGCGGATATTATCCGCAGGATTATTTTGTTTTCGTTGGAATTGGCGTAACTGACCTTGTTGCTGTTAATGTAATTGTTCTGGTCAATGTAGGTGTCTTTGTTGGTGTGAATGTAGGAGGTTGTCCGCTAACAGTGAAATATCCTGATGTGACCCAATTCGTCCCAACAAATATTTGGGTTTGATAGTCACCCGGTAGCCAGGGGGACTCTTTCGGTGCGCATTCCGTGTATCCATATCCGCCGGTGTATCCGTCCCATGGTTTTGTCTCGGCGCAAATTATCACCCCATCATCCATCCTGACCCATAATGCTGACCATTGCGATCCAGGAACCATTTTATCGTAACTATATGTCCCAAAAAGTCCTTTAATGGGATTTTTGAAATTCACTCCCGGTCTTATGGGTTGGAAACCTGCATCAATTGCTGTGGCAATTTTCACATCACTAAATACCGCGTTTTGATTTACATCCTCAATCGCGCTGAATTGAGCAACAATTTCAACTGGCAAGGTAGGATTCGGAGTGATGGAAGGTGTCTCGGTAATAGTAGGAGTCAGAGATATTGTGGGGGTAAGAGTAATTGTTGGAGTCAGGGTAATCGTTTGAGTCAGGGTTACAGTGGGTGAAGGTGGAAAGTATTGATAGGCAACCGGTTCAGCGAAATACCGGATAAAACCTGCAAACCCAACGAAAAGTACAGCAGCAATGATCCACTTCCACCCACCAGCGATCAGATCTTTTCTCTTCCGGTAATAAAAGAGTTTATTCCCTTCCCGAATGCGGGAATATCCAATGAAAAAACTGAGTATTACCGCTATAACCACCAACCAGAATGCAGTGACTGTAGCTGAATGGATATCTAGATTCATGGTCGTAGTCCGGCATGATTATAGCATGGTCGTTTTCCTGCATTTGGTTGCAGAATAATGTTATAGAATTAATAATTAATCCAACTGAGAATTAATTCAAATTATGACTTTACAACCTGGCGAATTACTTAATCAAAGGTATCAGATCGAAAGTGTTATTGCCAAGGGGGGTATGGGCGCAGTTTACCGTGCAAAAGATTTGACCCTTAATATTCCGGTTGCGGTTAAAGAGAACCTGGGTGGAACTGAGAGTTATGGACGCCAGTTCAAACGGGAAGGAACCGTGCTCGCAGGCCTCGTTCATCCCAATTTACCCCGGGTCACTGATCATTTCACTTCGAAAGAAGGCGGTCAATATCTGATCATGGATTTTATCGAAGGGGAAGACCTGCGCGAAATGATCAAACGCATGGGTTGCCTACCTGAAGAGATGGCTATCAGGATTGGAACAACGATTTGCGATGCATTAATCTATCTTCATACGCATCAGCCATCCATTCTCCACAGGGATATAAAACCGGGAAATATTAAAATCTGTCCGGATGGATCGGTATTCCTTGTTGATTTTGGTCTTGTCAAAGTTATTCAGGGAAACAGTGCTACAACCACCGGAGCCCAGTCGCTTACCCCCGGGTATGCTCCACCCGAACAATATGGCGGTGGCACCGATCAACGCTCTGATATTTATTCTCTGGGAGCCACTTTATATGCAGCACTGTCAGGAAAAATACCTGAAGATGGAATTACCCGCGCTATGGGGAATTCCCATCTAACCCCGATCGCAAGGCATAATCCGAAAATCTCTCCAAAATTATCAACTGTGATTGAAAAAGCCCTTTCAGTTGAACCGGATAACCGATTTCAGACTGCACAGCAATTCAAGGATGCGTTGAATTTTTTCAAAGTTGGTCTTGAGACTACAATCGCATTGGATGGGGAAATCACTACCAACACGGAAGCGCGAAAAGGAGGTAATGAATCATCCGGTAAATTAAAAGTCAAAAATAAATGGGGCATATTGTTACTGGCAGGATTAACCTTCCTGATTTTGATTATTATTTTGTTGGCATTTTTTCGCCCTAAAACCGCTCCTTTAAAACCAGTCATTCTTTCTACGGGAATTCCTACTGTCGAAACCGCTTTACCTGCCTTATTGCCAACCGTTTCCCAGCAAAAAACTGAAACTCCCATTCTTCCTTCAGTCACCCCAGTCCAACTTGTTACGGAACCACAATCCATAATTTCAACCCCACCTGGTGGGGGAAAAGGAATGATTGCCTTCACCTCGATAAGTGAGGGGTTACCACAAATTTTCCTTCTAAACTTGTTGGATGGGTCGATCGGTAAGATCACCAATCTTTCTTCAGGAGCTTGTCAACCCGATTGGTCTCCAGATGGAAAACAACTGGTTTTTATCTCTCCCTGTTCCTCCGCCCAAAAGATCTATCCGAAATCTTCCATGTTCCTAATTAATTCTGATGGATCAGGATTATCAGGTATGAACACATTGCCGGGTGGCGATTTCGAGCCTGATTGGTCTCCGGACGGAAAAAGAATCCTCTTCACATCGCTTCGTGATAGCAGCGGATACAGAACGGGACATATTTATGTCATGGATATTTCTAGCGAAAAGGTAGACCGGTTGACTAACTCAAGCCTTACTCAGCGTGCAGCCAGGTGGTCACCAGATGGCAGTCAGATAGCCTATGAAGACAATAGGAACAGTATTCCCCAGGTATTCATCATGGATCAGAATGGAAATAATGTTATTCCTTTTACAAATGTTGGTGAAAATCCGGCGCTGCATCCGGCATGGTCGCCAGATGGCAGAAATATTGTTTTCGTTCAGGGGGATTCTTCCCCCGGGTTAATGATTAAGGGTGCAATTTCGCCATTTGGAAATGCCAAGACAATTAATGATAAAACCAGACCGGCAGGAAATCCTTCTTATTCACCTGATGGAAATTGGTTGGTCTATGAATCCAACGGGGAGATCATGATTATGACAATTTCCGGAGAAAACGTAACCAACCTCACCAATTCTCCAATAAATGATTTCGATCCGTCCTGGCAGCCTTAATAACCTTCGCGAATCAATTGTGAGTATCTCTCCGAAAAAACCGCTGGAATTCCTCCGGTATGCCAGAAAAGAACCGAATCTGTGGATTTTAAGGATCCCTTACTGATTAGATCCATCATCCCGACTGCTGCTCTGGCTGTGTAGACCGGATCAAGGATGATGCCCTCCAGGCTTGCGAATAGTTGTATCGCCTTTATCTCATTTTCAGTTGTGTTCCCATACCCGGTACTTTGGTAATCCTCGCATATTCGAATTTCATCCTTCCGGAATTCGATTTTTTCACCAAGCCGGTCAGATGCTTCTGTACTTAAATAAGAGATCCTTTCCGGCAAATCTTTAAAATCAGAACCAACGTTGATTCCAATAATGTTTCCATTCCAATTGGATCTCCTTTTTCCAAGTTCGAGACCTGCCTGGGTTCCTCCGGAAGAAGACGCAATGATGATCCAATTTATTTCGGTGCCTTGAATGAGGAATTCCTCGAACGCGGTCAAATATCCCAGAGTTCCAACTGGAGTTGACCCTCCCAAGGGGATCAAATAAGGTCGTTCACCTGAGTTCCAAGATTTCTGAAATTCTTCCTTAAGGATGAGTTCTCTTTCCTCATTTTTCGTAAATGTGATATCGGCTCCAAACATATTGTCCAACAGAAGATTTCCATCCATAGGTGTTTCATTTTCACCTGTGAGTACCAATTTACACTTTAAACCCAGTTTGGCTGCCAGTGCAGCTGTCTGCCGGCAGTGATTCGATTGCGCAGCCCCAGTAGTGATTAAAGTCTTCGCCCCGTTTGCCTCAGCTTCCGCGACAAGGTATTCCAGCTTCCTAATCTTGCTTCCTCCCATTCCGACCCCGGTTAAATCATCCCGTTTGATCCATAATCTCGGCCCGTTCAAGAAACTGCTGAGTCGGGGCATCGGCTCGATTGGAGTCGGAAGTTGAGCAAAACGGAGTCTCGGGTTCATCCACCTGCCTCTTGAACAGTATCTTTTTTTCCTCTTTTTCGCATTATATTCATTATGGCTGGCAGAACTTTCGTATAAAGGGAATAATAAGAACGATTAGCTGGAAAATCCCAAGCTCCGATCATCCTAACAACCTCGCCGCCGAGTCCTTGTTTGAACTTGAATACACCGCTCATCTTGTCCTTACCATCAAATTTGTCCGGGGCACCCCAAAGATCATATACCTGGCAACCCAATTCCCTGGAAAACCGGATGGCCTCCCACTGTAGGGCATAATTCGGCATCAGTTCCCTGTGCTCATCAGAGGACATGCCATATAAATACCAGGCTTTCTTCCCCAGCCAAAACAGAAATAATCCAGCTAAAATATTGCCTTCATATTCAGCAATAAGGGGAGCAGCCATTCCCGCATCCATAAATTTCGTCCAGACATCCAGGTAATACTGTTTGCCACGGATGGTGAATCCATCCCGGAGGCTAGTTTGCGCGTAAAGCTGGAAAAGCTTCTCGAAATCCTCATACCCGCCTTTCCGTATAGTTAGTCCTTTTTTTCCCGCCAGTCGAATGTTGTAGCGAGTTTTTTGTTTCATCCTTGCAAGAATTTGCTCTTCCCCCTCCTTAAGGTCAAGCCATACGGAATTCTTAAATTGGATCTGCTCTTTTGAAAACAACCATCCACGCGAAATCAATAAATCTTGCAGAAACTCACCAGATGTTTCCGATAAATTGCTATCTTCTCCAGGAATTCCCCTTCCGATTAATACCTCGGGGTCGATCTTGATGAATATGGCTTTCCGATCCCGGCATATTTTCTCAAGTTCCTTAATTACATGTACTGCCTGGGAATTATCTGTCCAATCGACAAGTGGACCTCTCGGGACATATAAGACTTTTGCAGAAATAACATTAAATATTAATTTAGTGGATCGTTCCAATACCATAGCTTGTTCGGGTGGCTTAAAGGCGGTTTCCCATGAATATGGAGTATGTTTCCATCCATAACAACTCTTTAATTCTGCCCATTCTTCTGTCTGAAAAATATGATAGGCCGGTTTATCAAAAATTGAATTATTCCAGTTGGTTTGTTCCATTATGTTTAACCAACCTGGTAATTATTTCTTGAGGAGATTTTGCGATAGAGTGAATATATAAGTGGATTTATTACAATATCGACCGCCTCTACGGAACGTTTGATCTCGCCACCAAAACCCCGTTTGAACCGGTAAACTCCCCAAAGTCCATCTGACCGGTTTTCGAATTGTTGCTCCAGGGTTTCAAACTCTTCGTCCGGTATGCCCCATAAATCGTAAAATTCACAATCTTTACTGGCAGCCCATCTCATCGCCTCCCATTGAAGAAGATAGGTTGGCATCCGGTTACGTTCAATATCATTTGAAGCCCCGTATACATACCATGACCTTTTTCCATGAGCCAAAACCATCAATGCTCCAAGCGGTTGACCTTCGAATTCGGCAAGCAAAATCACACATTCGCCCTTAGGAGAAAAAACTTCATATACTTTCTCGTAGTACGATAAGCTGTGAATCCCGAAACCGTCGCGTTGTCCAGTTTTTTCCATTAAACTGTGAAATATAGAAATATCCTTTGTCGCGTGTACCGCAACTCCCTTCTTTTCTGCCAGACGAATGTTATAGCGCGTTTTTTGTTTCATTCTGCCTAGCCAGTCATCTTCATTTCCGGCGAGGGAAATGACTAGCGTACTGTGAGGTTGGATATTTCTCCCTCGCTTTGTATCCTTGATGAATCTTTCTAATTCAATTTCGCCCTCCCAGAAATCCGGTTCAATGATTAAGGCGAAGCAATTCCTGTTTTTTATAGTCAGGGTAATCTCATCGAATAATTCACTGGAAATCTTACCGATAGGTCCCTTTGGAATATACCCAATCCGGGTTCCAAAGGGTCCTTTACGAATAAGGATCTGGGCTCCTCCCCCTCCATTAATAATCCTAACAACTTCCCAGCCGAATTCTTGTTTTAATTCACCCCATTCGCCAGATTGTAAAAAATGCGATTCCTCCCTTATGCGGTAAAACTCGTTCCATTCTGCTTTCGAGATCAATGACATTAGTCTATCGAGGTGTATGATGGAGGTTCCTGGCTACCGATCGTGGCACCTGGAATAATCTCATCAAGATAGTTTATTAGCTGGGCGGATTCCCCGTTAATCGCGAGATCTTTCAATCTTTTTAGCGCAGTTTTCAATCCCCGTCCTGATAATTGTTGATCCTGTCCATTCAAACGAAATATATCCGGGTGCCTTGTCGGTTGAAAGGTGTGACCCTCTTCCCACAGATCCTCGCTCAGTTTTTCACCAGGACGGATTCCGGTAAAAACGATTTCAATATCCTTCCCAGGTTCCAAACCGGATAACCGGATCAAATCTTCAGCCAGGTCAACAATTTTTACTTGCTCTCCCATATTCAACAGGAAAGCTTCTCCACCTTCCCCAAGGCTTGCAGCTTGCAGAACCAGATATACTGCCTCCGGAATGGTCATGAAATATCGTTTCATGTCTGGATGGGTAACTGTTATCGGACCTCCGGATGCGATCTGACGTTTGAAAAGCGGAACTACACTTCCCCGGCTTCCAAGAACATTGCCAAATCTAACCACGGAGTATGGTTTTCCAGTTCGCTTTGCAGCATCAAGCACGATCATCTCAGCAATCCGTTTAGTCCCACCCATAACATTTGCAGGTCGGATCGCCTTATCGGTAGAAATCATAACAAAGCGTTCAACACCAGACTTTTCAGCCCCCATGGTTACGGATTCAGTTCCAAATATATTGTTTGTTACCGCTTCCGGAACATTCACTTCCATCATTGGAACATGTTTATGTGCAGCGGCGTGAAAAACAACCCCGGGTTTATATTGTTCGAATAAATCTCTGATCCTTTTTTCATCCCGGATATCCGCGATCAGAGGACGTAAAGCAAGATTTGGGAAACTTTCCTGCAATTCAAGAAAACTTTCGAAAATGCTGTTTTCTCCGTGGCCTAGGAGTAGAAGCTCCTTTGGTTCCCAGCGGGAAATTTGCCGGCATAGTTCACGGCCGATTGAACCTCCCGCACCAGTGACCAATACTGTTTCTTCATGGATGATTTGTCCAATTTGTTCATCCATCATCTGGGTTGGCTGTCTGCGAAGGAGATCGGAGATTTCAATTTCCCTCAGCCGGCTGATATTTATTTTTCCACCCAGGAGTTCATAAATCCCAGGCATGGTCCGGAAAGGCATTCCCTTTTCATGGCAGACATCCGCTACCAGCCTGACAACTTTTCCGGGGGCGCTTGGGATCGCAATAAGAACTTCATCCACATGTTTTTGATTGAGGACTTTTTTGAGGTCATCAATCATTCCAATAACCGGAACTCCCAAAAGTTGCTGTTTTTGTTTATCGGGGTTGTCATCCAGGAATCCGACTGCTTTCATATTGAGATTCTTGTTTTTTTGAATTTCCCTCAATACCAACGCACCCGCATCCCCTGCTCCGACAATCAAAATATGCTTTTGGTGCGAAGGAAGCTGCTCTGTGTCCACAAAGAATCGGCTTTCAGCCAGAATTCGCAAAGCGAAGCGTAACCCGCCTACAGCCAACACGCTAAGCAAGGCATAGATGATTAAAACCGATCGGGGGAAACCCTGGAAAGCGCCAAGGGTGAAAAGGAGAATCATGACCGCCGCGACGATCACCGATGCAAACATCACCGCGGTGAAGATTACTTTAAGGTCCTGGATACTGGCATAAATCCACATTCGCCGGTAAAGGCCAAAAGCCCGGTAGACGAGTGGAGTTGTCACCAGCGCCACAACGATCATGTAATAGGCTGACGGGAGATAATAACTAAATATTGGTCCCAATTCAAGCCGCAGTGCATAACTGGCCAAAACGCATAAAACGATCAGGATAAGATCGCCAATGAGAACATACCGGTTGCGAATATGGAGCTTGCTCCGCATCAGATGCCCCTCAATCCAACCACCTGGCCAACGGTCCTGAGAAGAATATAAAAATCTAACACTAGGTTTTGATTCTTGATGTAATAAAGATCATATTCCAATTTGATTCCGGTTTCTTCCACAGTCGCTGCGTAACGTTGGTTGATTTGAGCCCATCCGGTCAATCCCGGTTTCACGAAAAGCCGCGCCCGGTAAAATGGGATCCTCTTCTGGAGGTGATTCACAAATTCCGGTCGCTCTGCTCGGGGTCCGACCAGGCTCATTTCCCCTTTTAGAACATTGATGAATTGTGGAAGTTCATCGATGTGGCTCTTTCGTAAAAACCTGCCGAGACGGGTAACTCTTTCATCATTCTCCTGAGCCATCCTCGCTTTTCCATCCCCTTCGGCATCTTTATTCATGGTCCGGAATTTTGTTATCAGGTATTCGCATCCATTTTTACCCAAACGAGTCTGCTTGAAGAAAATAGGTCTTCCGCTTTCAAGCGCAATAGCGAGATAAATAAAGGGCAATAATAATATTAGGAAGAACATTCCAACCAAAGAGCCTACAATATCAAGCAATCGTTTGCCAACATCATACAAACCGCTGGTGTGATATTGATCCACAAATGAACGCACCAGCCAATCTGATTGCAACAAGAAGATTGGGACTCGATTTAAATACTCTTCATAAACTCGTTGCAAAGTGGATACGTCAATTCCCCGCTCTTCGGCTCCTAATAGAGCTTGCAACATTCCAGGATTTAATTGTCCTGTGATGGCAAAAATTAGGTCGCTTATGTTCTCTTTTTCGATCATTATTAAAAGAGCATCACTTTGACATAATACAGGGTGCCCCCCGATATAACTTCCCAACTTGGAAACATCGTCATCCACAAAGCCAATAATATTGAATGGCATCGGGTGGATATCTTTCATCGCCTTTACCAACGTGGTTCCAGCTAATCCGGCACCGATTACAAGAACACGTCTTAGAAACACCGGTGCTGTAAATACCTGTATATAGATCATCCTCCATAAAAGAGTTAATCCGGAAGTGAATAGGATAAAAAAGGCAATCCCCCGTCTGGGAAGAGAATTTGGTTCTGAAGTGAAATACACAATCAAGTAGAGGAACACACAAATCAATGCTGCGGCACCAATCCCCTGAAGTGTATCTTTCCTTCGTCCAGCTCTGCGCATATCATAGAGTTCCACCATCAGAATGATCCATAATAATGGCAGCAGATAGAACCAGCCCTGAGGTCTGGTTTTTAGAAATTCCAACGAAAAATGCAGCCAGGAATCCTTTTGTGCCCAAAAATAGAGGGCAAGTACCAATCCGGAATAGGCACAAATAAAATCCCCCAAAACTAAAATGAAACGGCGTTCACCGGTACTCAACCTCCACAAAGTTTTTTTACTATTGATGCTTGAATTCATATTTTTATTTGTTCTCTCCGGGAGTAAGAAAACTGAAAAGAAAACCTGATCCCCAGGAGAAATGCATTGTGGCAATTGAGAGCGGAATTCCAACCAGCAATAATAAATCCTTTTGTCTAAAAACAGTTGGCAAGCTGGTAACGACCAAAGCAGAAAAGTAAATTCCAGCTTCGATCAATAACATCAACCGTGCAAATTCCGAACCAATTGAAAGCAGTATCAGGATAAAAATGCTTAGGATAAAAAATGGAGGTAGTGCCTGCCTCCATTTTAAAGTGCTTGGATTATGTCTAAGCATCTTGTTTTTCCAAAAACCATATCGCCAGTACTGCCGGGATAGTTCACCGTAGGTACCGCGGGCAATATAGTCTGATTTTATGAAAGGGTTCATCCAAATTCTTCCACCATTTTTCCTGATCCGTGCATTGAATTCATAGTCCTCATTTGTGAGCAGGTTTTCATTAAAACCTCCGATGTCCTCGATCAATGTTTTCCGGAACGATCCGAAGGGAACTGTATCCACTAATCCTGCTTTATTTGCATATCGGTATAGCGCATCTCCAACCCCTAACGGGTTTGATGCAGCCTGCGCAATCGATCGTCCTATCCAGGATGATGACCCCGGTTTAATCAGCCATACACCGCCAACATTATCCCCTTTTCCCGAATCAAGATCCTCTAAAGAAGTTTTTACATAATTGGTTGAAGGAAATGCGTGACCATCCAGTCGCACAATGATTTCTCCGTTTGATGCCTGGATGGCAGCATTCAAAGCCGCAGGGATGGTAAGTTTTAAATTGTCGATCACTTTGATAACCAAAGTAGGGTTTTCTTGCTGATATCTCCTTATGACATCCCGGGTTCCATCAAAAGAAAGCCCATCCGCAATTATCACTTCAAGCTGATCTTGAGGAAAAGTTTGCTTGCGTATTGCATCCAGCACGCCTGCAATTGTTGCCTGCTCGTTGCGGCAGGGAATTATTATGGAAACTTTAGGTTTCATTCACCTGGCCAAATTAATATTCAAAATTAACCCAACCAGAGAGTTTTTCTGCAAACTTATTTTGACCCGCATCCACAGGCGCTTTCTTCTTTAAGCGCAATTAATTCGATTTCAACCATTGCACCTTTGGGCAAACCAGCCACCTGAACTGCGGACCTTGCTGGTGGATTATCTTTAAAATATTCCACATAAATGGCATTCATTCGGGCAAAATCAGCCATGTCTTTTAGAAAAACGGTCGCTTTCACCACAGAATTAAAACTGGAACCGCCATCACAAAGAATACTGTTGAGGTTTTTCATGACCTGCCTGGTTTCAGCCTCAATACCCCCTTCAACAAGATTGCCCGATTTCGGGTCAAGACCAATTTGCCCGGCTGTGAAAATGAACGGACCCGCCCAGACACCAACAGAATACGGACCAACCGGTTTTGGGGCATTTTCACTCATGATAATTCGTTTTTCGTGCGGACTCATTTTTTTCTCCAATTCAATTAGATTGAATATTTCAAATTCCCGAAATCGAAATTCCTCTTATGTTATTCAGTGAAATCCTAATAATGCAGCGAATCTTTCTCGCCGGTTACCTTTTTTCGAAGCAGCCAGTAACTCCAGGTTTGATATATCAGCACTAGCGGGACAAAAACAACAGCAATTATGGTCATAATCTGAAGCGTGTTAATCCCGGACGATGAATTCCAGATGGTAAGGTTGTTCACTTCACTAATGCTTGAGATCATCACATTCGGGAATAACCACGCAAAAATACCGAATGTAAAAAGCAGGATACCAAGTGACATCCAGGTGAATGCCCATCCACCCCGCTTTTTCCCGGTGGCAAAACCTGAAACTAGAATTGTTACCACACTCGCCACGAAGAATAAAATTGAATACCAGTTCAACCATCCTCCCTTACCCCCAAACACCCATATCAAAGCTGCAAATACGAGTACAACGAGTGCTGCTGGTAGCCATAATCGGTTTGCCAATTCCCCGGCTTTTTCATCGATCGGGTTACCGGTACGTATTACCAGGAAATATGCGCCTATAAGAACAAATAAGAGTATGAAGGTCAATCCACCAAATACCGCAAAAGGATTGAGCAGATTGAAGAATCCTCCGATGTATTGCATATCATTATCGATAGGGACTCCCCTGAGGATATTCGTGAATGCGACACCGAAAAGGAATGCCGCAATCAGGCTACCAAAAAAAGCAGCCCAATCCCAGAAGGATTTCCACGTTTGACTATCATCTTTTCCCCGGAATTCAAATGCTACTCCCCTGAATATTAACGCGATCAATAAAAGAAACAAGGGTAAGTAAAAACCACTGAAAAGAGTCGCGTACCATTGCGGAAAAGCAGCAAAAGTAGCCCCTCCAGCAACGATCAACCAAACTTCATTTCCATCCCAATGCGGACCGATTGAATTAACCATTATCCTGCGAGCGCGATCGTCTTTCCCTAAAAACGGAAGGAGAATCCCAACGCCCATATCAAAACCATCCAATACAAAATATCCAGAATATAAAATCGCGATCAATACAAACCAAATTACAGGGTATGAATTCATTTGTTCACCTCCTTGGTTCCGTGTATTCCTGAGGAAGTCGGTTCAAGTATACCGGTAGTATTCGGATCCATCCTGGCATATTTAAACATGAGAAACACATCGATTCCCGCCAGGAGGCCATAAACAAGGAAGAAACCAATTAAGGAGGTGATCACCATCCAGGGTTTATCGTTAAGCATAGGTGAACCCGCGTTGCGGGTAAGCATTTGCCCGTAAACCACCCAGGGCTGACGCCCCATTTCAGTCAATAACCATCCGGCTGTATTTGCAATATATGGAAACGCAATCGCAGGCACAAATAACCAGTAGATTCTCTGCTTCGAAAGAGGTTTCTTCCGAAACGCCAGATAGATGGCTATAAGGGAAAGAAGGATCATCAAGAATCCCAATCCGACCATGATCCTGAATGTCCAAAAGGTCAAGGTGATATTCGGAATGTAATCAGCCTGACCATAAAGTTTTGTAAATTCAGCCTCAAGATCTTTAAGCCCGGTTATCCTGGCATTCGGATCATTTGTGGCCAGGAAGCTCAACATGTACGGAATCCGGATTGCAAATGAATTGGTTTCGTTTGCTTCATCTATCCACGCAAATAACGAGAGCGGAACTTGTTCATCAGTCTCCCAGAGCGCTTCTGCAGCTGCCAGTTTCATGGGTTGCATCGTGACCAGACCTTTCGTCTGCCGGTCGCCAATTCCCACCACCCCAAGTGCAGAAATAAGTCCAAAAATGGCTGCAATCTTGAAAGATCTTTGGAAAACATCCTTGTTATTACCCTTTGCCAGATGGTATGCACTGATTCCAAGTACGAAGAAACCGGCTGTTGTAAACCCGGATAATACGGTGTGCGGGAATTGGTTCATGAGGTATGGATTCGTGATCAAAGCTGAGAAGCTGGTCAGAACGAGTTTTTCCCCAACTTGTTCAAAGCCGACAGGGTGCTGCATAAAAGAATTTGCAGCTAGGATCCAGAACGCGGAAATATTCACGCCTATTGCGACCAGCCAGATGGATGCCAGGTGCAAGCCTTTTGATAATCGTTCCCAACCGAAGATCCATAATCCAAGGAAAACGGATTCCAGGAAAAAGGCCATCAGCCCTTCCATCGCCAGGGGGGCGCCAAAAATATCCCCAACGAAGCGGGAATATTCCGACCAGTTCATTCCAAATTGGAATTCAAGAACAATTCCCGTCACTACTCCAACCGCAAAGTTGATCAGAAAAAGTGTTCCCCAAAATTTGGTCATCACCTTGTAGATCGGATCCTTCTTTACCACGTATAGAGTCTCCATGATCGCCACGATCATGGAAAGCCCAAGGGTTAGTGGGACAAAGAAGAAATGGTAAATAGTAGTAACCGCAAATTGCAGTTGGGAAATATTGGTACCGTCCATAAAACCTCCGTAATACTCTTTGTTGGCATTCGATCATTGAATAACCGGATTCAATTATATCGGATTGCAGCAATTTGGTGCGGGACAAGGATTAATACTTCTCATCTTATCGGCTGGTATAATCATGCCGACCATTACAAATAATGGGATTTTTCCCTTTTTAAGGATTGAAATTATGTTGGAAAATTTGACATCCATCGAAGCACGTTACGATGAATTAAATAGACTTCTTGAACAAAACGCGGCTGATTATCAAAAGGTGGCTGAGTACGCAAAGGAAAGGTCTACCCTTGAACCGATCATAACGAAAGGCGCAGAATATAAAATCGTTCTAAAGAATCTTGAAGAAGCCCGAAACCTGCTTAATTCAGAAGATCCTGAGTTTCGCGAGCTTGCCCAGGCAGATATCATTGACCTTGAGCCAAAGCAAATCCAACTCGAAAAAGAATTAAAAAACCTCCTTCTCCCAAAAGATCCCCGGGATTCCCATAATGTGATCGTTGAGATCCGCGCAGGCACCGGCGGAGATGAAGCGGCATTGTTCGCCGCTGAGTTGCTGCGCATGTACACCCATTATGCGGAATCCAAGAAATGGACGGCTGAAGTTCTTTCAGCAAGCGAGATCGGTATTGGCGGTTTCAAAGAGGTGATATTCACCGTAAAGGGTAATGGCGCCTATTCCCGATTAAAGTATGAATCTGGTGTCCACCGAGTCCAGCGCATTCCGGTTACAGAATCTTCTGGTCGAATCCATACATCTACTATAACCGTCGCTGTCCTTGCCGAAGTTGAAGAGGTGGATATCCAGATCCCCGATTCCGACCTTACGATAGATGTTTTCCGTTCCAGCGGCGCAGGCGGTCAAAATGTGCAGAAAAATTCGACCGCAGTTCGTCTCACCCACTTGCCCACCGGGATGGTGGTTGCCTGCCAGGATGAGCGATCACAGTTGCAAAACAAACTGCGTGCTCTCAGCATCCTCCGCGCCCGGCTATATGAACTTGAACTGCACAAACGCCAGGATGAGCGCGATGCGGATCGCAGGTCGCAGGTTGGCAGCGGGGAACGGTCCGAAAAGATCCGAACTTATAATTTTCCACAATCCCGTGTCACCGATCACCGTATTAATTACTCGAACTTCAATATCAACGGCGTGATGAACGGGGATTTGGATCCATTCATCGATGAACTTTCGATACGAGATGAGACCGACCGACTCTCCGCAACAGGTTACGAGGATACCGACGATCAGGATAATTGAGTGGACCACCCGCGCCAGGCAGCAGCTGGCTGTTTGCAGCGATACCCCCACCCTGGAAGCCGAGCTGCTTATCTGCCATTTGAAACAAAGAGATCGTACCTGGGTGCTTTCCCATCCTGAACACTGGATCGACCCGTCGGAAGAGAAAAATTTAAATCTGGATCTGAGCCGGCGTTTGGCGGGAGAACCGCTTCCTTATATTTTGGGCGAGTGGGAATTCTTTTGTCGCAAGTTTAAAATAACCCCCTCGGTACTTATTCCGCGCCCCGAAACTGAAATTCTTGTACACACGGGATTGGATTGGCTCCTATCCCACCCAGCCGCTCGCAAAGCAGTGGATATCGGTACCGGATCTGGTGTGATTGCAATCAGCCTTGCGGCAGAAATTTTCGACCTACAGGTTACCGCGATGGATCTTTCAGGGGATGCTCTTAAAATTGCTCACAATAATGCCATCCGATATGGGGTTGATGACCGGATTAACTTCTTAAATAATGATCTTTTATCAAGTCACAAAAACTTATATAACCTGATCTGCGCCAATTTACCCTATATCCCCACTGAAGACCTGCATGGTTTACCGGTTTCGAATTTTGAACCCCATAATGCCCTTGATGGAGGTTCTGATGGCTTGCAGGTTATCCAGCGGCTTATCGGTCAAATTCCAACACATATAACAACTCCCGGTATTGCATTGATTGAATTTCAGTTCGATCAGGCAGATCATCTCCTCGATTTGGCTACGCAAGAAATCCCTCATTCAAAAACTACTATCTTAAATGATTTGGCTAAACTCCCGCGTGTTATGAGAATTGAAATGATTGAATAGGGTCGAGAATGGAAACATTAATCCTGCCAACTTCGAATCCAAATGCAATTGAAACCGCTCGCAACTTTATCTCCAAAGGTAAATTGATCGCTTTTCCCACGGATACAGTTTATGGGCTTTCCTCCTCCCCGTTCATAACTTCGTCTATTGAAAAACTATTTATTGCCAAAGGACGTGATTTTAATAAAGCAATCGCGATCCTGATCGGGTCGCTTGAACAGCTCAACATAGTCACCACCGGGTTTACCGAGCCCGCGAAACGTCTAGCTGCCCGCTTCTGGCCGGGTGCGCTTACCCTCATTGTCCCCATCGCTGCGGGTCTGCCCGGAAATATCTCTCCCTATCCGACAATCGGAATACGAATGCCGGATCATCCATTTGCCCTGGCTCTCCTCAAATCTCTGGGACCCCTGGCAACCACCTCAGCGAACCGATCCGGCAGTACGGATGCAAGGACCGCACAGGAAGTGGAGAATCAACTTTCAGGCAGGGTATCTTTCATACTGGATGGTGGTTCCTGCCCTGGTGGAGTTCCCTCCACTGTCGTCGATTGCTGCCAACCTGATATCCGGATATTGAGAGAAGGTGCTATTTTGAAAACTGAGATCGAAAAGGTGCTAGCGGGTTAATCCCGGGTGTTGTCGTTTTCATCCAGCCATCCATTTTGGATTTCGAAAAACTTCGCATAATGGCCGCCTTTCTTTAGAAGTTCGGATTGTGTCCCCCTTTCCTGGATCCTGCCTTTTTCGATGAACACGATCTCATCCATCCGGTCCAGGCATACAAGCCGGTGTGTGACCCAGATAATCGTTTTTTGGGTTGAAATTCCGAGAACCAATTCCAGGATTTTTCGCTCTGTATCTATATCCAGGTTGGCAGTTGGTTCATCAAAGATCTGAATTGGGCAATTCCGCAAATTCATTCGTGCAATACACAGCCGTTGGCGTTCTCCGACGCTCATCCCTGCTCCCCGCTCTCCCAGCCAGGTATCCAGACCTTCCGGCAGTCCTTTAAACCAATCACCCAATCTGACCATTTCCAATGCTGTAATCAATTCAGTGTCAGTCGATTTTTCCTTACCAATTTCAAGATTTCTCCGCAGAGTATCAGTCAGGATTACCGGGTTTTGCGACAGCATAGAAATCCGCTCCCATGCAAAACCGGTCTTTAATTTTTTTAGTTCCAAACCACCCAATGTAATTGATCCTGATGAATAATCCCAGTTTCTGGCAAGCAGGTTCACCAGAGTGCTCTTTCCTCCTCCGCTGGGTCCGACGAAAGCAATCCGTGTGCACTCAGGGATGGAAAGCGTTATCCCGGTTATCGCTGGTTTTGGAACCTCCGGGTATCGAAAAGAAAGTGCTTTGATTTGAATATCAAAATTATCAGGGAGCCTTACAGAGCTCAATGGTTCTTTGATTACCGGTTCAGAGTCAGTAAGTGCAAAAATGCGCCTGCCTGCTTCGATTGCCGGTTCCACCTGCTGCCCGCTTTGAACCAGTGGCAAGATCGCCTCGAAACTGGCTGCGCACATCAGTGTGACCACCGCCAGCATCACCCCATCCAGATTTCCGCTCCGGACCAATGGAATGGCAGCTGCTAGCAACGCAAGAACGGTTATATTTATTATCCAGCTCATCATGCCAGCCCCGAAACCATTTACTCGGGCAAGCTGCATTTGAGCTTTTCCATATTCACCCGAAATATTCTCAAGGACAGTCTTTTGTCTTCCTTCAGCTCCAAAAACGAGCAGTTCCCCTGTCCCCTGCAAAGTAGAAGTGACTGATGAATTAAGTTCCGCTCTTTTTTGTATGACCTTTTTACCGGGATTTCGGCTGAGGCCTAAGATAATAATCGGAAGAATACCTCCACCGATTAACATCCCAGCCATTAGGCTCAACCCCAATTGTTGATCTAGAGAACTCATGAATATAAACATCCCCGCAGCAATCAAGATCGCTGTAATCGGGGGAGAAAGGACCCTGATATAGAGGTTTTCCAAAGTATCGATATCTGAAGTAAGAATTGCCAACACATCACCGCTTTTACGCACCATAATTCCAGCTGGAACAAGAGGTTCGAGTTTCCGGTAAACCCACAGGCGAATTTCTGCGAGCAGTTTCAGATTAACCGAATGAGAAGCCAGTCTCTCCAGGTAGCGGAATACCCCGCGCCCTATCCCGAAAAATCGGACACCTACGATCGCCACTTGAAGATAAGCGATGGACGGCTGAAGCGCAGCAAACGAAATCAAATATGCTGAAGTCCCCATCAATCCGATCGAGCAAATGATCGTCATGGTTGCGAGCAGCAGGGCAACGACCATCCCCTTCCAGGCTGCTCGTGTAAATCCAATCAAGCGCAAGAAGGTTCTCATCTGATACCATTCGAAAGTGGTTTTACGTTTTGAAATTGAGGAATTGACTTTATGAACTCCTCAGGTGAGATGATCTTTTCCACCCTTCCCCAAGAAAGTATTACCACCTGGTCTGCCCTTCGGATGGTATTTATGCGGTGAGCGATCAGCATTACCGTTTTCTTCTCGCACAGGTCGTGGATCGCGTTTTCCATCTGGTATTCCAACACAGAATCCAAATTTGCTGTGGGTTCATCAAGAATGACAAATGGTGCATTCCTGAGGAATGCCCTCGCCAAAGCCAGACGATTCCGTTCTCCCCCGCTAAACCGAGCTCCCCCTTCCCCGACGCGGGTTAATAACCCTTCGGGTAGACACCGGATCTGGTCATATATCTCTGCCTTCCGGGTCGATTCTTCCACCTCCTTCATTTCCGCATCAGGATTCGCGACTAACAGATTCGCCAGGATGGTATCTTGAAACAATGCAGCCTGTTGAGGTACCCAGGTGATTTGCCGCCGCCAATCCTCCAGGGAAATTTCCGAAAGTGGTGTTTCATTGATCAGAATCTCACCTGAATCCGGTTCTATAAATCCCAACAGGAGTTGAGCCAGGGTGGTTTTCCCTGCTCCACTTGCCCCCACTAAAGCTGTGATTTTTCCTTTCGGGATTCGAAAACTCACATCCACCAGGACTGGTAGATCTCTTTCCAAGTGACTGAAATTTACTGATTTGAACTCGACTTCTATTCCCTTTCCAAAATTTTCGAGAAAGTTTTGTTTTTTAACAGGAGTAGTAATTTCGGAATGAAAATCGGGATGGTCTAAAATCGTGAAAATTCTGTTGGCGCTGCTCACTCCATTCATGGCAGCATGAAACCGTAGTCCCAGGTTACGCAATGGCAGGTAAAACTCAGGAGTAATGATAAGAATGAAAAGTGCCTGCTCAAAAGGTATACCGCCTTGCAGCAAACGAAGCCCAATTTGAACCGCCACCAGGGCAGTGCTGATCGTACCAATCATCTCTAGCGTTAAAGCAGAAAGGAATGTCACCCGTAGGACGGTTTGAGTGGCTTCCCTGTACTCCTCATTAACTCGCTCAACTTCGTCGAGCCTATGCCTGCTCTTCCCGAACATCTTCAGGGTTGCCAACCCGTAAAGCGTATCCAGAAAGAATGCGCTCATCCGGCTAAGCGCTTCGAACTGCCTTCCGGTTACCCGTTCTGTGGCCTTACCGATAAGATACAAAAAGAATGGAATAAGCGGTGCTGTAAACAACAGAATAATTCCGGATATCCAGTCCATTGGAAAAACAATCAGCAATATCATTAATGGCACGAACCCGGCCAGGATGACTTGCGGAATGAATTGTGAAAAATACGCATCAATCAATTCAATCCCCTGTGTGAGGGTACTGGTTATTTCCCCGCTTCTTTCCCCCTCCAGGAATGTTGGCCCCAATCGCAGCACTTTTTCGATGACCAGGTTGCGCAAATCCAGTTTAACTTTTACGGCAAGTGTTGAGGAAGATACCTCTATTCCCCATACTGTGAATCCGCGAACGAAGATCAATCCTGCCAATAACAAGAGGAAGGGGGTGACTTGCTCCAATGTTTTCCCGCCAAGAAAAACGCCTGTAATGACTGAACTGAGACCAGCGGCCTGGGCGATCATTAACCCTGTACCGAAAAGGCTGAGCATGACAGTGCCTGAAAGAAGCAGTTTGCTTTTCCCGGCTTCCCGGAAAAGCCTGCGGTGAGTATTCATCCCTCCCATTTTCATGGAATCCGTTGTAAAAGTCAATTAAATAAAAAACAGAGCCTCTTGGCTCCATTCAATTTTTACTGGTTATTTATCAAATTTAAGTGTTTCGAGAACGTCGGTAATCGCTGCAGCCAGGATCTCATCCATGACAGCGTCATCGGCAAGGTATGGTCCACCAAAAACGCCATCACCAAGGAGCTCGCGTTCCACCCTGGCATTATTTATCCCTTTGATCTCCACAGGGGTTTTGGTGTCATCAGGCAGATCGGCAACCCGGGTAAATTTGAATGCTTCCATCCAGTTGGCATGGTAGGTGGGCAGGTTGTGCGTTTCCGCGATCTTTTTCATTGAGTCTGTGGTCCACCAGGAATACCAGGCCATTTGGGAGCCTTCAAGGTCATTGGCAAGCTCATAAAGAGCTCCGCTTGCGGGTGTGTTACCACCGTGGCCGTTTACAGCAAGGAAACGACGGAACCCCTGCCCATACAAGCTGCGGATAATGTCCTTGATGAATTCCACGTAAACCGAAACACGGATAGTCACCGTTCCCGGGTAGGAGGTGAAATACGGTGAGATTCCGAATGCGAGCGCTGGCGCCACCAGCACTCCGCTGCGCTGGCTGGCTGCATCCGCGATTGCCGTTGGAATCCGCGTATCGCTCGCCAGGCTGAGATAACCATGCTGCTCGGTTGCCCCAAGTATTAGCATGATCCGGTCGTCATTCTTGAGGTAATTCTCCACATCCATCCAGTTACAGTCTTCTATACGCATTTTTTCTTCATGCCTTTCCCATTTCCGTAATTAATTCCCCAGAAAAGTTAATCCTTCGTTTACCCGACAATATTAACGAGCCTGCCCTTCACATAGATCATCTGTTTCGGCTTTCTACCCTCCAGCGCTTTCACTGCACCTTCGCATCCAAGGGCTTTCGCTTTTGCATCCTCCTCACCAATATTCGCCGAAACGGTTAACCGGTCGCGAACTTTTCCGTTCACCTGGATGACCAGGGTGATCTCATCGTCCATTGCAGCATCTTCATCCACCAACGGCCATTGCTGGGTGTGGATGGAAAAAGGTTTTCCAAGAATCGCCCAGATCTCCTCGCTCATGTGGGTGGCAACCGGGGCAAACATCTTCAAATAGATTTCGACCGCTTCATTCCAGGCCGGGGTGCCCCATGCCCCGAGTTGTTTCACCCGGCTCATCTCATTCAATAGCTCCATCAATGAAGAAATGATGGTATTGAACTCCAGTTCCTCGTAATCATGGGTAACAGACCGGAGTGTCTGGTGCACCTTTCGACGCAGATCCCGCTGCAAGGTATCATCCGTTTTTCCTGCTTTTCCGGGTTCAACCATTATGTTCCAAACCCGTTTCAGCCAGCGGTATGTACCTTCGATCCCAGAATAGCTCCACGGGCCACCTTGATCCCAGCGGGTAAAAAACATCAGATATGCCCGGACGGTATCAGCCCCGAATTTCTCCACCAATTTATCAGGTGGCACAGTGTTTCCGCGGCTTTTGGACATTTTTTCATTATCTTCCCCCAATACCATGCCCTGGTTGCGAAGTTTCAACATCGGCTCATTTCCGGTAGTGATCCCCATATCTCGCAACGCTTTATGGAAAAATCGGGTATAGATCAAGTGCATCGTGGCATGTTCAATGCCGCCGGTATAGATATCTACGGGCATCCAATATTTGTATTCAGCAGGATCAAAAGGACCCTGATCATATTTAGGGCTCAGGTAGCGCAAATGGTACCAGGATGAGCACATGAAAGTGTCCATCGTATCGGTCTCGCGTTCAGCCTCACCACCGCATTGTGGACAGGTGCTGAACCGCCAATTGGAATGCAATTTCAGAGGGCTCTCCCCGGTCGGTTTCCACTTGACGTCATCGGGCAGTAAAACGGGTAGCTGATCTTCCGGAACCGGCACTTCACCGCATTTCGGACAAAAAACCATTGGGATGGGAGCACCCCAGTACCGCTGACGTGATATCAACCAGTCGCGCAGCCGGTAGTTGACTGTCGCTTTTCCACAATCCTTTTCTTCTACAAACCTCACCGCCCGTTCAATAGCCTGTTCCCCGGGTGTACCGCTAAGATCTCCTGAATTTACCATTGTGCCAATTGCAGGCCTGGCCTCCGTCATCTCCTCTTCCTTTTGCTCATCTCCTTCACAGCGAATAACGATCCGCACAGGAAGATTGAATTTTCGTGCAAACTCGAAATCGCGTTGGTCGTGGGCAGGCACAGCCATGATCGCACCGGTACCGTAGGTCATCAATACATAATCTGCAATCCAGATCGGGATTCGTTCTCCATTGACCGGGTTGATGGCGTAGGAACCGGTGAACACACCAGTTTTTTCTTTTTCTGCTGATTCGCGCTGGATATCGGTTTGTCGCATTGTTTCCTGGCGGTAGGACTCCACATCATTCTTTTGGGCATCAACGGTTAGCATGTTCAACAGCGGATGTTCAGGTGCCAGAACCATGAAGGTCACCCCCCAGAGCGTATCCGGGCGGGTGGTGAAAACCTCCAGAGAATCTCCCTGCTCTGTTATGAATTTGACCAACGCTCCCTGTGAGCGGCCAATCCAGTTCGTTTGTAGCACCCTCACCCGTTCCGGCCAGTCAATTTCTGAAAAATCGAGTAATTCGTCAGCATATTTGGTAATACGGAAGAACCACTGCGCCAGGTTTTTCTTGGTCACCGGAGTTTTGCACCGTTCACAGTGCCGATCATCTCCCCAAACCTGCTC
>Ga0315283_10000853_pt1 | contig 23367 bp, 17 predicted proteins | sample YL17G09_0_MG_FD_204541 | JGI IMG/M metagenome (GOLD analysis project Ga0315283, IMG submission 204541) | Sediment microbial communities from Yellowstone Lake, YNP, Wyoming, USA - YL17G09_0 | ecosystem: Environmental > Aquatic > Freshwater > Lake > Sediment | place: USA: Wyoming | collected...
CGGCGTCCGAAGTCATCTACCGTCAGCACTTCGTCCCGGCAAGCGCCAACCTGCAGTTCCTGAACTGCGGCGAGTACACCGTCCCGCCCGGGCGCGCGTCGGTCACGTTCGCCCAGCCGGAGCACGAGAGTCTCCTGTTCATGTGGAAGGGCGCGGCCTCGGTCGAGGTCGGCGGCCGGACCTACGCGCTCGCCAACTACGACACCCTGTACGTGCCACGCGGCGCCGGCTTCCGCCTGCGCAACGAGGCGGCCGAGCCGGCCGTCCTGATTCAGTGCAGCGCGCCGGCCACGAACGTGCACCCGGTGTTCCACTCGCGGTTCGCCGAGTTCTCCGCGCGCGAGGACCGGATTCGCCATCTCGCCGGCAAGGACGTGTACCTGATGTTCGACGTCAGCGAGGCGGCCGACAAGCTTGTCGCCGGCTACACGTTCTATCAGCCGCACACGCGCGCGTGGCCGCCGCACAACCACACCGACCAGGAAGAGGTCTACATCTTCATCAAGGGCCACGGCGCCATGGAGGTGTACGAGTCCCCCGAGAAGCTGACCTTCGTGCACAGCCTCGACGAGGGGGACATGGTGACCATCCCGTTCCTCAACTACCACCCGGTGTTCTCGCAGGAGGACCCGCTCCACTTCATCTGGTGCATCGCGGGCGAGCGGTACTGGGTCGGCGACAAGAACAAGGACTTCATGGCGGGTAAAGGTGACTCCATTACCACGTGACGGGAACGGTTCAGCGGTGGACGGGGCCGCGATGCCCCCCGTCCACCGGCAGGTCCGGTGGTGGATCCTGGGGATGCTCTTCTGCGTCACCATGATCAACTTCATCGACCGGCAGACGCTGTCGGTCACAGCCCCGAAGCTGCGCGAGATCTTCAGCCTCTCGAACACCCAGTACGGCATCATCGTCGCCGCCTTCCAGATGGGGATGGTCTTCGGCGAGTTCCCGATGGGCTGGCTGATGGACCGGCGCGGCGCACGCGTCGGGCTGACCTTCGCGGTCATGTGGTGGTCCATCGCCAACGCGATGCACGCGGTGGCCAGCTCGCTCCTGCACTTCAGCGTCTTCCGCTTCTGGCTGGGCACGGGCGAGTGCGGCAACTTCTCGGGCGGCAACAAGGTCGTGTCGCAGTGGTTCCCCGTCCGCGAACGGGCGTTCGCGGTCGGGATCTTCAACAGCGCGTCAATGATCGGCAGCGCGGTGGCCCCGTTCCTGATCGTGCCGATCATGGACCGGTACGGCTGGAGGACGGCGTTCCTGGTCCCGAGCGTGCTCGGCATGGTCTGGGCGGCGGTCTGGTACGTCTTCTACCGCTCGCCGGACGAACACAAGCGGCTGACAGCCGTCGAGGCGGCGTACATCCGCGACAGCGAGCCGGCCGCACGCGGGCCGATACCCACCAACGGCCAGCTGCTCCGCCTGGGGCCCACCTGGGGCCTGATGCTGTGCCGCCTGCTCGTGGGTCCCGTCGTGCAGTTCTACATCTACTGGCTGCCCGAGTACCTGTACCGGGCGCGGGGGTTCAGCCTGACCGAAATCGCCTTCTTTGCCTGGATCCCGTTCCTGTTCGGGGACCTCGGGAGCATCGGCGGCGGCTGGGCGTCGGGCTTCCTCATCCGGCGAGGCTATTCGGTGCGCTCCGCGCGCATCATGACCATGGGGTTCGGCGCCACGCTGTGCTTCCTGAGTCTCGCCGTCGTGCTCGTCAAGACGGTGCCGGTGGCCTTGATCGCCATCTGCTGCGTGCTCTTCGGGCACACGGCCTTGTCGGCCAACATGTTCGCGGCCATCTCGGACATCTTTCCCAGTTCCGCGGTGGCACGCGTCACGGGCCTGACGGGGATCGCGTCCGGCCTGAGCGGCATGCTGTTTCCGCTGCTCACGGGCATGCTGGTCGATCGCATCTCGTACACGCCGGTCTTCGCGATGGCCTCGCTGATGCCGGCGGCCGGGCTGCTCGTCCTGGTGGTGTTCGCCGGCAGGTTCAAACAGATTCCCCTTCAGGTGTCATCATGATCGGCCATCGAGAGCCGGGCAGGACCAGGCGCTCTATTCTGTGGCTCCTCGCGGCGGCGGCGCTTTCGGCCGCGGCCGTGCCGGGCCACGCGGGGACCGTCGTGACCATCGAGAAAACCGCGTTCAAGGGCTGGCCCAACTGCTATCGCGTCACCAACGGCACCGTGGAGTTCATCGCCACGACCGACGTCGGGCCGCGCATCATCTCGTACGGCTTCGTGGGCGGCGCGAACCTCTTCTTCGTCCGCGAGGACTTCGCCGGCCAGACCGGCGGGACCGAGTGGAAGAACTACGGCGGCCACCGCATCTGGCACGCGCCCGAGGACAAGGTCCGCACCTACGAGCCGGACAACAGCCCGATCGAGGCCCAGGTCATTCCGAACGGCCTGCTCCTCACGATGCCGCCCGGGAAGCTGAGCACGATCCAGAAGTCCATCGAGATCACGCTCGATCCGGACACCTCCGAGGTGCGGGTCATCCATCGGCTCAAGAACACGGGCCCGTGGCCGATCGAGATCGCCCCGTGGGCGATTAGCGTCATGGCGCCGGGCGGCTTCGCCATCGCGCCGATGCCGGCGGCCTTCCATCCGGACCGCCTGCTGCCCAACCGGGCGCTGACGCTCTGGCCCTACACCAACATGCGCGACGACCGCTGGTTGTGGGGGACGGACTTCGTCCTGCTCCGCCAGAAGGTGGTGCAGGGCGAGGAACGCACGAAGGTCGGCATCAACAGCGACCTCGGCTGGGCCGCGTACTACCTGAAGCCCTTCCTCTTCATCAAACGGTTCACCCCGGTCAAGGGCGCCCAGTACCCGGATTTCAACTCGTCGCTCGAAGTGTTCTCGAACAACCGGATGCTCGAGCTGGAGACCCTCGCGCCGCTGGCGATCCTGCAGCCCGGTGCCACCGTCTCGCACGAAGAACGCTGGGAACTGCATCAGGTGCCCGACCTGGGCTTCTCGGAGGACGACGTGCGCGCCAGGGTCGAACCGCTCGTCAGGACCACACGCTAGGAGACCGGCATGAAACTGTTCATCGATACCGCAGATCCCGAGCAGATCCGCCTCGCCGCAAGCTGGGGCATCATCGACGGCGTCACCACGAACCCCAGCCACGTCTCCAAGATGGGGAGGCCGGCGCCCGAGCTGTACCGGGAGATCCTCTCGATCATCGGCGGCCCCGTGAGCCTCGAGACGATCAGCCTGTCGGCGCCCGAGATCATCGAGGAGGCCCGCGCGCTGGCGAAGATGGGACCGAACGTCGTCGTCAAGGTGCCGATCATCAAGGAGGGCCTCAAGGCCGTCAAGGTGCTGAGCCGCGAAGGGATCAAGACCAACGTCACCGTGACGTTCTCGCCGCTGCAGGCCATGCTGGCCGCCAAGTGCGGCGCCACCTACGTCAGCCCCTTCGTCGGCCGCCTGGATGCCTTTGGCCATTTCGGCATGGAGCTGGTCCGGCAAATCAAGACCATCTACACGAACTACGGATACACGACCGAGATCATCGTCGCGGCCGTCCGCCATCCCACGCACGTGCTGGAAGCGGCGCTGGCCGGCGCGGACATCTGCACGATGAGCATCGACGTCCTGCAGCAGCTCTCCGAGCATCCGCTGACGGACATCGCGGTCGACATGTTCCTGAAGGACTGGGCCAAGGTGCCAACGTGACAACCTATCCCCTGTACCTGAACGGGCAGTTCGAGTCGTTCCCCACCACCCTGGCCGTCATCAACCCGGCGACGGAAGAGCCCTTCGCCGAGGTCTGCACGACCGATCGCGCCCGCCTCTCCCTGGCGCTCGAGGATGCCCACCGCGCGTTCCTGCAGTGGCGGCGGCTGACCGGCAAGGCGCGCGGCGCGTTCCTGCTGAAGGTCGCAGACCAGGTCGAATCCCGCCGCGACGACATCGCGCGGATCATCACGCTCGAGAACGGCAAACCGCTGGCCCAGAGCCTGGGAGAAGTGACGATGTCGGTGGACCACCTGCGATGGTTCGCCGAGGAGGCACGCCGGGCGTACGGCCGCATCGTCCCGAACCAGGTCGACGGTAAGCGTCACCTCGTGGTGAAGACGCCGCTGGGCGTGGTCGGCGCGATCAGCCCGTGGAACTTCCCGCTGGTCCTGGCCGTGCGCAAGGTGGCGCCGGCGCTGGCAGCGGGCTGCACCGTCGTACTGAAGCCGGCGTCCCAGACGCCAGTCTGCGCCGTGCTGCTGGCCGAGTGCGTCCACGCCGCCGGCGTACCGCCGGGCGTGTTCCAGGTGGTCGTCGGGCCCTCGTCCGCGTTCGGCGACGAGTTATTGACGAACCCGCGGTGCCGCAAGATCACGTTCACCGGATCCACCGAAGTGGGACGCCTGCTCATCACGGGCGCGGCCGCGACCGTGAAGCCGCTGTCACTCGAACTGGGCGGCCACGCGCCGGTCCTCGTGTTCGCGGATGCGGATCTGAGCGCGGCTGTCGAGGGCGCGCTGGCGGCGAAGTTCCGCAACACGGGCCAGTCGTGCATCGCGGCGAACCGCGTCTACGTCGAGCGGCCGATCTACGAGCGCTTCCTCGAGGCGTTTGTGGCGAAGGCCAGAGCGCTCAAGGTCGGAGACGGGCTCGAGCCCGGCGTCGACATCGGGCCCCTCTTCGACGAAGCCGGCGTCGCCAAGGCGCTCGAACACGTGGAGGACGCTGTCAAGGCGGGCGCCCGCCTGATGTGTGGCGGCAAGCGGATGGCCGGCCGCCGCGGCTATTTCGTCGAGCCGACCGTGCTGGCGGACGTGCCGCCGCAGTGCGCGTGCATGCGCGAAGAGACGTTTGCGCCCATCGCGCCGGTGTGCGTCTTCGATCGCGAAGAAGACGCCATCGAGCAGGCCAACCAGTCGATCTACGGTCTGAGCGCGTACGCGTTCACGAGCAGCCTCGATCGCGCCTTCCGCCTGATGGAGGCGCTGGAGGCCGGCACGATCGGCATCAACGACGGCGTGCCGTCGACGAGCCAGTGTCCGTTCGGCGGCGTCAAGCAGAGCGGGTGGGGCCGCGAGCTGGGCGTCGAGGGCATGGACGCGTTCCTCGAGACCAAGCACGTGTCGATCGGCATGCGGTTGTAGGATTCCTGAATGGCAGGACAGGACGAGACGATGGCCAGGTGGACGGTGTCGCGGCGGAGGTTGATGCGGTTCCTGGGAGCCGCCGCGCTGGCGTGGGGACCGATCGGTGCCACGACGGGCGCGCAGCCGGCCCCGTCGCGACGAATCCGGTGGGCCGCCGGCTGGCTGCTCTGGCGGGACTACAAGGGCCTGACGTTCACGCTGGCGGCGGCGCTGCAGGACCTCAGGCAGGCCGGCGCTGACGGCATCGAGTTCACGCCGAGGCCCGGCGAACTCGAAGCGGCCGGCCTGACGATGGACGCGGTGCGCGCCATGCTGCGCGACGCGGGCCTGGCCGTCTCCGCCCACTACTTCTCCGGCCCCTTCCACGACCCGGCGAAGCGCGCCGACATCATGGCGCAGGCAAGAGAGAAGATCGAGAGCCTGCGCGCGTTCGGCGCCGTCAACATGGTAATCGGTCCGCCGGCGCCGCCGGCGGGGCTGAGCCGGTCCGACGCGATTGCCCGCATCGCGCCCGTGCTCGACGATGTGGGCCGGCTCGCACGCGCCAGTGGCATCGCGATCGGCATCCATCCGCACTTGAACACGGTGATCGAGACGCCGGAGGAGACCGACGCCATCCTGGAGCGATGCGACCCGTCGCTGGTGGGCCTCGCACTCGACACCGGCCACGTCCACCTCGCGGGCGGCGACGTGGTCGCCGTCCTGAAGAAGCACGGCAAGCGGCTCAACTACCTGCACTTCAAAGACGCCGTGCGGCCGTTCGCTCGGCCGGACTTCTTCCCGAACCTCCGCGACCTCGGCAAGGGCGAGGTCGACTTCCCCGCCGTGATGAGGACGCTTAATGACCTGAAGTACACAGGCTGGATCAACGTGGAGCAGGACTTCACCTCGACCAGCCCCGGGACGTCCTGCCGGGTGAGCATGGCGTACGTGCGAGACGTGCTGCGTCCCATCTACTCTTGATCGTGGCGCCCGACCGGCGCCCGCGTCTCCCCGGGCCCAGGCCCATGGAGTCGTCATGACGGCCGTGACCTACGTCGTACTCTGCCTGTCACTTGTGGTCTTCGTGATCGCCACGGCCGTCCGCGCGGCGTGGTACGCCCGCGCGCCGCTGCATCTGCGCTGGGAACTGTATCCGGTGCCGCACGAGGCGCCCGAGCGGGTGGCGCACGGGGGCTCCCACTTCGAGCAGTCCTCGACGTCGGCGGCACCCACACACCCCCATCACTGGGGCACCATCAAGGCGCTGGCCGCGGAAATCGTATCGCTCAAGGCCCTGCGCGAGTTCAACCGGCCGCTCTGGTGGCGCTCCTACCCGTTCCACGCGGGCCTGTACCTGCTGATTGTCGGCATCCCGCTCATCACCGCGGCGGCGGCGCTCACGATCTGGTTCCCCTCGCTGGCCGCCGGATGGTCCGGCAGCCTGCTGCGCGCCTGCTCGCGACTGACGGGCACCGCGGGCCTCGTGCTTGCGCCGGCCGGCGCAGCGGCGCTGCTCCATCGTCGACTGACGGATGCGGAACTTCGGCGCTCGACCACGCCGGGCGATGTGTTCAACCTCGGCGCGTTCATCGTGGCGCTGACGACGCTCGCCGCGGGATTCGCCCTCAGGCCGGCGGGCGCGCCCGGCCCGCTCGCGGTCGCGATCGGCCTGCTCACCTGGAACGTGCACATGCCGATGCCGGCACTCGCCGCGGCCGGCCTGGTGCTGTCGGCCCTGCTCGCCGCCTACATTCCGTTCACGCACATGTCGCACTTCGTCGGGAAGTACTTCACCTACCACGCGGTCCGGTGGGACGACGGCGCGAACCGGCCCGGCGGGGCGATCGGCCAAGCGATGGCGACCTACCTGACCTACCGGCCGACATGGGCCGCCCCGCACGTCGGCGCCGACGGCACGCGGACGTGGGCCGATATTGCGGCGTCCGCACCGCCAACCGACAAGGCCGCCCGATGAAGGACGAGGACGCCATCACCCCGCGCTCGCTCTCGAACCCGGAGAAGACGCCGGTCGCGCACGTCGATCACCGCGACCTGATGCCGCTGGCCGCTCCGCTCGACGACCCGGCGCGCGACCGCGCGTGGAAGCCGCTGTCGGACCAGACGCGCACGCGCTATGAATGCATCCTCGACGACACGTGTGCCGTGAGCGTGCCTGTCCCCGCGACGAAGCACGAAGAGGACGCCCTGGTGCGGTCGTTCCTCACTGGGCTCGACAAACTCTTCACCCGCGAAAACAACTGGACGTTCCTGCAGCCGCTGCTGCTCAGCATGGAACATTGCGCGCGGTGCCAGACGTGCGCGTCCTCCTGCCACATCTTCGAGGCCAGCGGCCGCAATGAGCTGTACCGCCCGGCGTTCCGCTCCGACGTCGTCCGCCGGCTGTACTTCAAGTGCGTCCGGCGCGGCGGCCTGCTGTCTGCCTGGAGGCACGGCGACATCGAGGTGAACTGGCCGCTGGTGGCGCGGCTGATCGAGCTCGCCTACCGCTGCAACCTCTGCCGGCGCTGCGCCCAGGCGTGTCCGATCGGCGTGGACAACGGCCTGATCGCCCACGAATTGCGCAAGGTGTTCAGCCAGGAGATGGGCATCGCGCCGCGCGAGATCCACGACAACGGATCGATGCTGCAGCTGAAGGTCGGATCGTCGACCGGGATGACTGCCGTCGTCGTGAAGGACAACGTGCAGTTCATCGACCAGGACACGTCGGAGCGGACCGGCCTACACGTCGAGACCCCGTGGGACGTCGAGGGCGCCGACGTGCTCCTCATCCACAACGCGGGCGAGATCCTCGCGTGGCCGGAAAGCGTCGGGGCGTTCGCGCTGATCCTGAACGCCGCAGGCATCTCGTGGACGATGTCCTCGGAGATCGCCGGGTACGACTCGATCAACTACGGCCTCTGGTACGACGACGCGCAGTTTGCGCGAGTCGCGATGAAGCACGCGGAGGCCGCCCGCAAGCTGGGCGTGAAGCGCATCGTTCTCGGCGAGTGCGGTCACGCGCACAAGGCGCTGTCGGTGGTCGCGGACCGTCTCCTGTCCGGCGACCACAACATCCCCCGCGAGAGTGCCCTGACGCTCCTGCGCGACATCGTGATGAGCGGGCGCCTCACGCTGGACCCTGCCCGTAACGACTTCCCCGTCACGCTGCACGACCCGTGCAACATGGTGCGCCTGATGGGCATCGTCGAGCCGCAGCGCGAGATCCTGCGCGCGATCTGCCCGCAGTTTTGCGAGATGACGCCCCACGGCGTGGACAACTACTGCTGCGGCGGCGGCAGCGGGTTCGCGATCATGAGCGGCCACAACTTCTCGGACTGGCGATTCCAGATCGCGGGACGCAAGAAGCTCGACCAGGTGCTGGCGGCGTTTGCGGACTGCCTGGAGCCGGCGACGCCGAAGTACCTGTGCGCCCCGTGCAGCAACTGCAAGGGCCAGTTCCGGGACATGCTGGCGTATTTCGACCTGTGGGAACAGAATGCCATTCTGTACGGCGGGCTCGCGGAACTGATCGTCAACGCCATGGTGGACGTGAAGCCGGGCTACATCAACTGGGAATGGCATTGATCGCCATGGACGTTCAGCTGCTCGGCATCAACCACCAGACCGCCCCGCTCGAGTTGCGCGAGCGGCTGGCCCTGGACGCCGCCGGCGTCGCGTCCGTCCTGCCCGAGGTGCGCAACGATCCGGCGGTGGCGGAAGCCGTCCTGCTCGCGACCTGCAACCGCACCGAGCTGTACGTGGCCGCCGCCGATCCCGCGGCGGCCGAGGCGGCCATGCGGCAACTGTTCGCGCGTCTGGCCGGCGACCGCGCGGCGCTCGTCCCGGCGCACGCGTACGCCCGATCCGGAGAGCCGGCCGTGCGCCATCTGCTGCGCGTGGCCGCGGGCCTCGACTCGATGATCCTCGGCGAGCACCAGATTCTCGGGCAGGTCCGCGAGGCCCAGGCCCGCGCCCAGGCGGCCGAGACCCTCGGCCCCCTGACCCATCGGCTCTGGTCTACCGCGCTGCACGCCGGCAAGCGGGCACGTGCCGAAACCGACATCGGCATGGGGGCGGTGTCGGTGGCGCAGGCTGCCGTCTGCCTGGCCGAACGGGTGCTGGGCGATCTGCGCGGCCGCAACGTGCTGTTGATCGGCGCCGGCGATACGTGCCGCCTCGCGGCGCGCCACGCGGCCGACCGCCGCCCCGCGCGCCTGTGGGTGGCCAACCGGACGGTCGCGCGCGCGGCTGCCGTGGCGGAGGCGTTCGGCGGCGAGGCGCTCGGCCTCGACGACATCGCGCGCGTGCTGCCGGACGTGGACGCCGTCGTGTCCGCGACCAGGGCTCCCGGCTTCGTCGTGACAGGCGATATGGCACGCCGGGCGATGGCGGGTCGCGCGAACCGGCCCCTGGCCCTGGTCGACGTCGCGGTGCCGCGCGACATCGACCCCGCCGCAGGGTTGGTCGACGGCGCGTCGCTCTTCTCGATCGACGCCGTCCGCACGCTCGTCGATCGGAGCCTTGCGCATCGCCTGCGGGAGATTCCGCGGGTGGAGGCCATCATCGATGAGGAGGCCTCGAAGCTGGACGCCTGGGCCCGCGGGCAGAGCGCCGCGGTTGTCGTCCGCGAACTGGTGGAGCGCTTCGAACAGGTCCGCGAGGAGGAGGTGCGCCGCAACCTCAAGCACTTCCATGCCCACGAGGAGGCCTTCATCGACCGCATGACGAAAACGCTCGTCAACCGGCTGCTGCGGCCGCCGATCACGCAACTGACGTCGGGAACGTTGTCGCCCTCCGTCGAATCGATCCGCCTCAACCTGCTGCGGGAACTGTTCGCGCTTGACTCGGCGGGCCCGTCGAACAAGGTCGGCCGTGGCGCGTCCTAGCCCGGCGCCCACGCTGCGCATCGGCACCCGCGGCGGCGACCTGGCTCTGTGGCAGGCGCGCGAGGTCGCTCGCCTGATCGCGCTGGCCCATCCCGGCATCGCCGTCGACATCGCCGTCATCCGCACCACCGGCGATCGCATCACGTCGACACCCGTCGCGCGCATCGGCGGCACCGGAGTGTTCACCCGGGAGATCGAAGAGGCCCTCCGGGCGGAGACGATCGACATCGCGGTGCACAGCCTGAAAGACCTGCCGACGCGACTGGCCGACGGCCTGGCGGTGGCCGCCGTGCTGGAGCGTGCCGATCCGCGCGACGCCCTGGTCGCGCCGCCCGGGACGAGACTCGGCAGTCTGCCGGCCGGCGCGCGCATCGGCACCTCGTCGCCGCGCAGACGCGCGCAGGTGCTGGCGCGCAACCCGCGGGTGGCGACACTCGACGTCCGGGGCAACGTGCCGACCCGCATCGCGAAGCTGGACCGCGGGGAGTACGACGCGTTGATCCTCGCCTACGCCGGCCTGTCGCGCCTCGGACTGGAGGCCCGCATCGCCGAGATCATCGAGCCGGAGGTGATCATGCCGGCACCCGGGCAGGGCGCGCTCGCCATCGAAGCGCGACTCGGCGATGAGAGCGTGCTCGGCCTGATGCACGCGCTCGACCACCACCCGACCAGGCTCGCGACCGACGCGGAGCGCGCGGTGCTCGCGCGGCTGGAGGCCGGCTGTCACGCCCCGGTGGGCGCCCTCGCGACGTGGGACGGCGACACCATGTGTATGCGCGCGGTGGTGGCCGCTCCCGACGGGTCCACTATCATCCGCGCGCAGTGGCGCGGCGCGGTCCATCAACCGTCTGACGCTCGAGCGGCCGGGGGTGCGCTGGCCGAGACGCTGCTCAGTCAGGGCGCATCGGCATTCGTGGCCGGTTCCCGCTCGGACCAGGACGGTCTGGCGGCCACCAGCCACCGCGAGCCATGATCGGACGGCCAACGCGCCGCCGCGTGGTCGTCACCGAGTCCGAAGGCCCCGGGCTGACGCTGGCGGCGCGCCTGGCTGACGCAGGCGTCGACGTGCGCATGGTGCCCGTGGTCGTCCACACGCCAGCGCCTGACCCAGGGCCGCTCGATGACGCCCTGGCACGGCTGGGCGAATTCGACTGGGTTGTGTTCACAAGCGCGAGGGCCGTAGACGTCGTCTGCGAGCGGCCGGCGTGGCGTGGCGTCTCCTGGGCGCCCGGCTCCCGTCCACGCGTGGCAGCGGTTGGCCCCATCACACGGGAAAGGCTCGAGGCACGAGGCGTTCCCGTCGCGCTCTGCCCGCCGGTTCCCGGTGGCGGCCCGCTCGCCGACGCACTGGTGGCTGCCGAAGGCGGGACGCTGGCGAATCAGACGATTTTGTGGCCTCGCTCCAACATCGCCCGACCGGAACTTCGCGATGCCCTGCGCGCTGCCGGGGCCGACGTGGTCGCGCCCGTGGCGTACTGCACGATGGCGGTGACGCCGCCGGATGTCGCGGAACTGGTCGCGCTCATCGACGCCGGCGAGATTGACAGCATCGCGTTTCTCTCGCCGTCCGGCGCGTCGGCCTTCGCCGCGGCCATGCCCGGCGGCACTCTCGCGTGCCTGGCAGCGAAGACGATCGTGGCCAGCGTGGGACCGACCACGTCGGCCGCGCTGACCGAACGTGAAGCACCGCCGGCGATCGAAGCCGCATCGCGGACGGCTGGCGGCCTGGCGGCAGCCCTGTTAAGCTACTTCGGCCTGAACCAGAGCCACCTGTCATGAGCTATCCCACGCACCGACCCCGACGCCTGCGCCGGACCGAGACGCTTCGGCGCCTCGTGCGCGAGACGCAGTTGAGCCCCGCGAACTTCATCGAGCCGCTGTTCGTGTGCACCGGCGAGGGGGTGAAGCGCCCCATTCCCGCCATGCCGGGCTGCTTCCAGCTCAGCGTCGACGAACTGGTCGCAGAGTGCCGCGAGCTGCCGGAGTTGGGCATCTCGGGCGTCATCCTGTTCGGCCTGCCGGACGAGAAGGACCCCGACGGCGCCGCGGCGGCTGATCCGCAAGGCCCGGTCGCAACCGCCCTGGCGGCCCTGAAGCGCGCCTATCCGTCGTTGTCGCTGTGGGCCGATGTCTGTCTCTGCGAGTACACGAGCCACGGGCACTGCGGGCCGCTGGCGACCGGACCGGATGGCCGGGTGGACGTGGACAACGACCGCGCCCTGCCCCGCCTGGCCGACGCGGCCCTGGCCTACGCCGCGGCGGGCGCGGATGTGGTGGCGCCCTCCGACATGATGGATGGGCGCGTGGGCGCGATCCGCACGGCGCTCGATCGAGCCGGCCGGACCGACACCGTGATCGTGTCCTACGCGGCCAAGTACGCGTCGGGGTTCTACGGGCCGTTCCGGGAAGCTGCCGGGTCGGCGCCCTCCTTCGGCGATCGCCGCGGGTACCAGATGGATCCGGCCAACGGCCTCGAGGCCCTGCGCGAAGTCGCGTTCGACCTCGAGGAAGGCGCGGATATCGTCATGGTCAAGCCGGCGATGGCGTACCTCGACGTCGTGCACCAGGTGAAGCAGCGGTTCGGAGTGCCCGTGGCCGCCTACAACGTCTCCGGCGAGTTCGCGATGATCAAGGCCGCGGCCGCCAATGGCTGGATCGACGAAGCGCGGATCATGATGGAGACGCTCGTCTGCATCCGCCGCGCCGGGGCCGACATCATCCTCACCTATTTTGCGAAGGCCGCCGCTCGGGCGCTGCTGGCCTGATCGGCGCCCTCTCCGGAGAGACGCGCGTGTCGAACCAGTCAACGTCAGCGGGTCCGGCCAGCCGTGCGCTGTTTGCGCGGGCCGTGCAGCGCATCCCCGGCGGCGTGAACTCGCCGGTGCGGGCGTTTCGCGGCGTGGGCGGAACCCCGCTTTTCATCGCCGCCGCCCGCGGCGCCCGCGTCGAGGACGAGGACGGCCGGCGCTACCTCGACTACATCGGATCGTGGGGCCCGATGATCCTCGGCCACGGACACCCGGCGGTGGTGGCCGCCGTCGAGCAGCAGATGGCCCGCGGGGCGTCGTTCGGCGCGCCGTCGCGCCTCGAAGTCGAGATGGCCGAAACGCTGACGGCGCGGGTGCCGGGCCTCGAGCGCGTGCGCATGGTGAACTCCGGCACCGAAGCCACCATGTCCGCCGTGCGCGTGGCGCGCGGCGCGACCGGCCGGCCGAAGATCATCAAGTTCGAGGGGTGCTACCACGGCCACGGGGACGGGTTCCTGATCAAGGCGGGATCGGGCGCGGCCACCTTCGGGGTCCCCGACAGCCCGGGCGTCACCGACGGCACGGCCCGCGACACGTTGACGGTCCCGTTCAATGATCCGGCGGGCGTGGCGCGCCTGTTCGCCGGACACCCGCAGGCGATCGCCGCGGTCATCGTCGAGCCTGTCGTCGGCAACATGGGCGTGGTGCCTCCCCAGCAGGGATTTCTCGAAGGCCTGCGGGACCTGTGCACGAGCAACGGCGCCGTCCTGATTGCCGACGAAGTGATGACCGGGTTTCGCCTCGCGCGGGGCGGCGCGCAGGAGCGATTCGGATGGCGCGCGGACCTCATCACGCTCGGCAAGATCATCGGCGGCGGCCTGCCAGTCGGGGCGTACGGCGGGCGGGAAGACCTGATGAAGCATGTCGCGCCCGAGGGGCCTGTGTACCAGGCCGGCACGCTGTCGGGCAATCCGCTCGCGATGGCCGCGGGGCTGGCCACACTGGGCGCGATCGACGCGCTGGCGGGCTTCTATGACAGGCTCGAGCGGTCGGGCGCCCGCCTCCAAGCGGGCATCGCGGCGCACATCGCCCGCGGCGGCTATCCCTGCCACATCGCGCGGGTGGGGTCGATGTGGACGCTGTTCTTCACGGGTCACGCGGTGCGGAACTGGTCGGACGCGTCACAGTGCGACACGAAATGTTTCGCCCGCTTCTTCCATGAGATGCTTCGGCGGGGCGTGTCGCTGGCGCCATCGCAGTTCGAAGCGAACTTCCTGTCGATCGCGCACACCGACGCGGACATCGACGAGACGTGCGCGGCTGCGGGTACTGCGCTCGACGCGGCGTGGGGGTAGTTCGGCCGCCTTCGCCAAGGCTACGGCGCCCTTCGGGGCTCGGCCGCCTTCGCCAAGGCTACGGCGCCCTTCGGGGCTCGGCCGCCTTCGCGCATGGCGCTTCGGCGCCCTTCGGGATTCGGCCGCCTTCGCGCATGGCGCTTCGGCGCCCTTCGGGATTCGGCCGCCTTCGCGCATGGCGCTTCGGCGCCCTTCGGGGTTCGGGATTCGGGGAATGTCCACAGGCGCACGGCGGGAGGTCACAGAGCAAACCATGCGAGCACGGCGATCAGAGTCGCACGACAAACGAATCGAAGGGGCCGAAAACCTGGTGGGGTGACGGAGTCGTACGGTTCAAGCGACGTAGTGGGACCCCGCCTTCCGCCGACTGAGAGGCCGACACTGACCCCGCGGCCAACGCGTCGCTGGCGCGTTGGCACTCGACTTGGCGTCAGATTGGAGCCGCCAAGTCGAAAGCGGGGCCCCTGTCCGCCGTGTCGAGCGGTTTGCGCAGTGACCGCCGTCGCCCGGCGGAACGTATCGCCGTGGTAAACGGCTCTCAGGATATCGGTCGGCTTGCAGGGCGCACTGGAAACGTGCAGGATTCCGCTCGAGCAGATTCGCGTGAGCCCGAACACGAGGTGCCCGTGATCACGACCGAGCGTCACGCCCGCCGCATGCGCGCCAGACCGACGGCGCTCGCGTTGATCATCCTCGCCGTGGCACTGGCAGCCGCCGTGTTGCCGGCGATCCCGGGCCCTGCCCAGGGCGGCGTGCGCACAGGCGCACCGGATGCGCCGCTGGCCGGGCTGCTCCGTGCATTCGAGACCCCGCCCGACGACGCGCGGATCATGATGCGGTGGTGGTGGTTCGGACCGGCCGTCACCAACGCCGGCATCGAGCGCGAGATGCGCCTGATGAAGGAGGGCGGCATCGGCGGCGTCGAGATTCAACCGGTCTACCCGGTCGTCCTGGACGATCCGGCGCGGGGCATCGTCACGACGCCCTTCCTGTCCGAGGCGTTTCTCGGCCACCTCCGGTTTGCGGCCGCCAAGGCCCGCGAGATGGGACTTCGAGCGGATCTGACGCTGGGCAGCGGCTGGCCGTACGGTGGCCCGCAGGTGGGCGTCACGCAGGCGGCCGGCAAGCTCCGCATCGAACGCGCGCCCGTGCCGCCCGCATCGGGGTCGGTGGCGGTGCCCGACATCCGCGCCGGCGAGCGCCTGATGGCGGCCTTCCTTGCGCCGACCGCCATGCCCACGACGACCGACGGGCTGCGGGAAGTCGCAGACATCGCGGACAACGTGCTGCGGCTGCCGGACCGCGCGCCGTCCCCGCGTGAGGTGCTGTTCTTCATCAGCAGCCGGACGGGCATGATGGTGAAACGGCCCGCGGCCGGCGCCGAGGGCTTCGTCTTGAATCACTACGATCGAGCGGCGCTGGACCACTACCTCAAGGCCGTGGGCGAACCCCTCGTGTCCGCCTTCGGCGGCACGCCGCCCTATGCGGTGTTCTGCGACAGCCTCGAGGTCTACGAGTCGGACTGGACCGACGATTTCCTCGAGGCCTTCAGGCAACGCCGAGGCTACGACCTTCGGCCGCTGCTGCCGGCGCTGCTCCTGGACGCCGGGCCGTCGACCGCGGCGATTCGCCACGACTGGGGCCAGACGCTCACCGATCTCGTGAACGAGCGTTTCCTGGGCCCCATGCAGGCGTGGGCCCGCCAGCACGGCACACGGTTCCGCATCCAGGGCTATGGCATTCCGCCGGCCACGATTTCGAGCAACGCCGGGGTTGATCTCCCCGAAGGCGAAGGCGCCCAGTGGAAAACGGTGCGCGCCTCGCGATGGGCGGCGTCCATCGGGCATCTGTTCGATCGGCCGGTCATTTCTTCGGAAACGTGGACGTGGCTGCACTCGCCGGTGTTCAGGGCGACGCCGCTGGACGTCAAGGCCGAGGCGGATCTGCACTTCCTGCAGGGCATCAACCAGCTCATCGGCCACGGCTGGCCGTACACGGCCGACGGGATCGCGTACCCAGGCTCGCGGTTCTACGCCGCCGGGGTGTTCAACGAAAGGAACCCCTGGTGGATCGTGATGCCCGACGTCACGCGCTACCTGCAGCGCGTCAGTTATCTCCTGCGCCAGGGATCGCCGGCCAACGACGTCGCCCTCTACCTGCCCATCGACGATGCGTGGGCGCACTTCACGCCGGGGAAGGTGGGATCGCTCATCGAGGCGCTGGCGCAGTTGGTCGGCCCCGACGTGATCCCCTCCATCCTCGCGGCGGGCTTCAACCTCGACTTCGTCGATGACGGCGTGCTGACCGGCGCGAAGACCGACCAGGGCCATCTCGTCATCGGGAAGAACCGCTATCGCGCCATCGTGCTCCCGGCCGTCGAGCGCATCTCACCCGTGACACTGGGCGCCCTCGAGTCGTTCGCGCGACACGGCGTACGCGTCGTGGCCACGCGCCGGACGCCCGCCCTCGCGCCGGGCCACCTGGCGACGGCGGCGGACCATGCCGCGGTGAAAGCGGGAGCGGACCGACTGTTCAGCGGTGGCTCGGCCGCGGGCGCCTTCGTCGGGCGCGACGCGGATCTGGGGAATGCGCTGCGCGCCGCGCTGCAGCCGGACGTCGCGGTACCCGCGGGCGCGTTTGACGTGGGGTTCGTGCACCGGCGCACCGAGACGGCGGATATCTACTTCGTGGCGAACACCTCGAATGCGCCAATCGCCACGACGGTGACCTTCCGCGTGCCCGCCGGCCGATCCGAGCGTTGGGATCCAATGACGGGCCACGCGACGGCGATCCCCGCCTGGCGAGCGGCAGGCAACGCCGGCGCGCCATCAGGCGTGGGAGCCGGCTTCAGCCGGCTCCCGGGAGACCCGGCGCAGTCCGCGAACGCCGGGGTGGGCGCGACCATCGACCTCGATCTCGCGCCGTACGAGTCGACCGTCATCGTGTTCCCCCGGGGCCATGACGCACATGCGGGGGAAACGGCGCAGAGGAGCCGGCTGAGCCGGCTGAAGCCGGCTCCCACAGGCGACGCGGCGACCATGATCGACATCAGCACCGGGTGGCGCGTCACGTTCGGCCCGACGGGTGCGCCGGCGGACTGGGCCACCCTGCGGTCCTGGACCGACGACGAGACGACGAGGTACTTCTCGGGCGTGGCTGTCTACGAGAAGACGGTGAACGTCGAGGCGTCGTGGCTGCGGCGCGGCCAGGCCGTGTGGATCAATTTTGGCGCCGCCCGGGCCATCGAGGTCGGCGGCCCGAGGGCGCGCGTCCAGGCGTGGGTCGATGCGCCGGTGCGCGACGCGGCGGTCGTGACCGTCAACGGCCGGCGCGCGGGGTCGGTGTGGTGCGCCCCCTACAGGCTCGAGTTGACGGCGTGGCTGAGGCCGGGCGCCAACCTCATCCGGATCGAGGTGGCCAACCTCGCGATCAACCACATGGCGGGCCGCGCGCTGCCCGACTACAAGCTGCTGAACCTCCGGTACGGCACGCGCTTCGAACCCCAGGACATGGACAAGGTGCAGCCCGTCCCCGCAGGGCTGCTCGGGCCCATCCGCCTCGTGGCGGCGCCCGCGACAGGCGAGGGAACATCCATCCGATAGGACGTGCGCATGGCTGACGACACCAGGGTCCCGACAACCGAGCCTGTCGACGAGTACGAACGCGAGCCGGTGCCCGAGCGGGCCTGGCTCGGGTTCACGAGTTTCGTCGGCCAGTACGCCGGCGAGCACACCGCCGGCACCGAACTGATGATCGGCCCGCTCTTCATCGCGTCAGGCGTGAGCGCCGTCGACGTGGTGGGCGGGCTCTTCGTGGGCAACCTGCTCGCGGTGCTGAGCTGGATCTTCCTGACGGCGCCCATCGCCGTCCGTGCGCGCATGACGCTGTACTTCCAGCTCGAGAAGATCTGCGGCCGCCGCCTCGTCACCGCCTACAACCTGGCGAACGGCATCATGTTCTGCTTTCTGGCCGGGGCGATGGTCACGGTGAACGCGACAGCCGCGGGCGTGTGGTTCCACTTCCCCATGCCGGGCCTGAACGACCTGTACCCCAACAGCCTCGGATGGGTTGTCGCCGTCCTCGTCATGGGCGCGCTCATCACGATTGTGGCGGCGTACGGCTATAAGGTGGTGGCGCGCATCGCCAACATCGCGGCGCCCTGGATGGTGCTGGTCTTCATCGCCTACGGCATCGTCGGCGCCCGCCAACTGGGCATCGACTCGATCGGGGAGTTCTGGCCGAAGGCCCAGGAGCTCATCTGGACCGGCGGCGCGCCGCTGGCGGGACGCGCGAAGTTCACCTTCTGGCACGTGATGTTCTTCGCCTGGTTCTGCAACATGGCGATGCACATCGGGATGGCCGATCTCAGTGTGTTCCGCTACGCGCGAAAGTCGTGGTACGCCGTGGGCACGGCGGCCGGCATGTATCTCGGTCACTTCATCGCGTGGCTCGCCGCGTCGATCCTCTACGCGCAGCAGTTGCACGCGATGCCGGGGAACACGGACGTGCTGCCCGGGCCTTTGGCGTACAACTCGACCGGCGTCGCCGGGCTCATCTGCGTGATTGTCGCCGGCTGGACGACCGCGAACCCGACCATCTACCGCGCGGGTCTCGCATTCCAGGCGATCGCGCCCTCGTCGTCCAGGTACCGCGTGACACTGTTCACCGGTGCGCTGGCGACGGTGGCCGGGATGTTCCCGGCGATCGCGATGAAACTCCTCGACTTCGTGGCGCTGTACGGCCTCGTCCTGATGCCGATGGGCGCCGTGATCTTCGTCGACTTCTGGCTGGCGACGCGGTTCGGGTTCAGCGACCGCTACGCAGAACGGACGGGCGTCGGCATCAACTGGGCGGCCGGGCTCGCCTGGGCGCTCACGCTCGCCGGCTGCCTCGCGATCGTCAAGATGGGCGGCCTCGAAATCTACTTCGTGGGCCTGCCCGGCTGGTTCGCAGCCGCCATCCTCTACATCATCCTGAGCCGATGGGTTCAGCGGAAGGAGGTGCGGACGTGAAGACCGCCGCACGCATGGTCTCGCTCGCAGCGCTTGTCGCCACGATTGTGCCGCCCGTCCTGTTCTTCTTCGGGCACATCGATCTGGACGCGACGAAACAGTGGATGCTCGTCGCCACGGTCGCGTGGTTCGCGGCGACGCCTGTCTGGATGGACCGATAGGAGCTTGGGGTCAGACTCGAACTGCGGTTTCCGCAGTTCGAGTCTGACCCCAAGCTCTAGCGCAACATAGCCGCCGCCGCCTCCACCAGGGCCGTTGACTGGCCGGGCGGCCGGGGTAAGGTAGTGCCACCCGATGGCCGAACGCGTTCCCGTCCGCCTGCCGTCTCACCTCCGGCCGCATCTTGTGCTGGCCCTCGCGCTTGCCGCCGCGATCGCCCCCGCGGCGATCGCCCCCGCGGCGTCGCACACGGCGGCGCGGTCCGCCGTGCAGGACCCGCCGATCGATCGCCACGCCCTCGTGACACGCCACAACCCGAAGCTCACGACGTTCGACATCGAGTCGCCGCTCAGCGTCGGCAACGGGGAGTTCGCGTTCACGGTGGATGTCACCGGGCTCCAGACGTTCGCCGAACGCTACGATCAGACGGTCCCCCTCGGCACGCTGTCCCAATGGGGCTGGCACACGTGGCCGAACCCGAAAAGCTGGAGCATCGACACCTTCGCGTTCAAGACCTTCGACAGCCACGGTCGCGCGGTTGGTTACGCCGACATCCCCGGCGAGCGAACGCCGGAGATCAACTGGCTGCGGGCAAACCCGCACCGCCTGCACCTTGGCCGGATCGGGTTTTCGCTCACGCGAGCCGACGGCTCACCGGCGACGCCTTCGGACCTCACCGACATCCGCCAGACGCTGGATCTCTGGAACGGCGTCATCACCAGCCACTTCCGGTTGGACGGCGAAGCGGTGGACGTCGAGACGCTCTGCCACCCGACGCTGGACGGCGTGGCCGTGCGCGTGCGCTCGACGCTGCTTTCCGCAGGCCGCGTGCGCATCGACGTGCGATTCCCGTACGGCACCGGCGCGGTCGCCACCGCCGACTGGACGCAACCCGGGGCGCACACCACAGTGCTGACGCAGGCGTCGCCCGACGAAGCGCAGTTCGCGCGGACGCTCGACGCGGACACGTACGAGGCGTCGATGCGCTGGTCGCCGGGCGGCGCGCTCGCGACGCTCGGCCCGCACGCGTATAGGCTGTCTGCCGCGCCCGGCTCGGCCACGCTGGCCGTTCTCATGGCGTTCGCGCCCGCGGCGCTGAAGGGGCCCGTCCCGGCCTTCGATGAGGCGGCCGCGACGACGCGCGCGCACTGGAACCGGTTCTGGTCGACGGGCGGCGCCATCGATCTGTCGGGAAGCGCCGATCCGCGCTGGCGCGAGCTCGAGCGGCGCATTGTGCTGTCTCAGTACCTCACGGCGATCCAGTGCGCGGGCCGCTTCCCCCCGCAGGAGAGCGGGCTCACATTCAACAGCTGGGAGGGCAAGTTCCATCTCGAGATGCACTGGTGGCACGCGGCACAGTTCGCGCTGTGGGACCGGCTGCCGCTGCTCGAGCGGAGCCTCGGCTACTACGACGCGATTCTGCCGAAGGCGCGGGCCACCGCCGCCAGGCAGGGCTACGCGGGCGCGCGCTGGCCGAAGATGACGAGCCCGACAGGCGACGAATCGCCGTCCAACGTCGGGCCGTTCCTGGTGTGGCAGCAGCCGCATCCGATCTTCTACGCGGAGCTCGTGTACCGCGCCAGGCCGACGCGGGAGACGCTCGAGCGCTTCCGGGCCGTCGTGTTCGCCACGGCCGAGTTCATGGCGTCGTTTCCCGCGCCCGACGCGACCGGCACACGCCTCGTCCTCGGCCCGCCGCTGCAGTGCGCGCAGGAGACGTATCCAAAGGACCGCACCAGCAACTGCACGTACGAACTGAGCTACTGGGCGTGGGGTCTGCAGACGGCACAGGCGTGGCGGGAACGGCTCGGCCTGGCGCGTGACGCGGCATGGGACCGCGTCCTGGGGAGCCTGGCGAAGCCGGCGATTGCCGACGGCAAGTATCTGTTCGCCGAAAGCGCGCCGGACACGTACGCCAATCCGAAGTGGGCCACCGACCACCCGTCCGTCGTCTTGGCCTTCGGCGTCCTGCCCGGCGTCGGCATCGACCGCGGCGTGATGGACCGGACGGTGTCGTGGATCTGGGAGCACTGGAACTGGCCCACGACGTGGGGCTGGGACTACCCGATGCTGGCAATGACGGCGGCGCGGCTCGGCCGCCCGGAGCTCGCCGTCGACGCCCTGCTGCTCGACACGCCGAAGAACGTGTACCGCGCGAACGGGCACAACTACCAGCGGCCCGGGCTGGCGATCTACCTGCCCGGGAACGGCGCGCTGCTCTACGCGACCGCGATGATGGCCGCCGGCTGGGACGGCGGGCCGGATCGCCACGCGCCGGGATTCCCCGCGAACGGGCGATGGGTCGTCAAGTGGGAAGGGCTGCGGAGGGCGCCGTAGACAGCTCACGGGTGCTGCGAATCACGTGTGGCGTCCGGCTTCAGCCGGACGCAAGCCGGCGCTGGCTGAAGCCCCTATCGTCTGGAGCAGGACTCGATTCAACTGAGCTTCGGGATTAGGCAGGAGAGTACCGGAGGGCGCATGCCTCGAAAGGCATTTCGGATGAGCGTCAACGAGGGCGCCGCTGGCGAGTACGCCAACCGCCACCAGCCGATCTGGGCGGACCTCGAGCAGGTTTTGTTCGACCACGGCGTGCGGACCTACTCGATCTTTCTCGATCCCGCGACGAACGACCTGTTCGGGTATGTCGAGGTCGACAGCGACGAGCAGTGGGGGCGCATCGCCGAGACGGATGCGTGCCGGCGCTGGTGGGCGCACATGCGCGATGTGATGCCGACCCATGCAGATCACAGCCCCGTGTCGCGCGACCTGCGCGAAGTCTTTCACGTCGAGCGTCACGATCGCGAGGCGGCCGGTCAGGGGGCACGGAGCCACGAGGCGGTCCGATGATCCGCGGAGCCGCCGGGAATTGGCACAAACACTCCCGGAGTGATTATTCAGTCGCGGCCGCGTGCCTGGCGGCGATCGTGACGGCCACCGCGATACTGCCGACGTTGCGTGCGGCGCCCGTGCGGCCGCGCGCCGTTCCCCCCGTGCGTCGCAGCATCTCGTTCCAGGACCGCCTGCTGCCGGCGCCGGTGGACGGCGGCTTCCGCCAGACCGGCTCCTGGGTCTGGTGCGGCACGGTGGTGAAAGGCGACGACGGCAATTACCACCACTTCGCATCGCGGTGGCCGCACGGGCTGCCGTTCAGCCCGCACTGGCTCACCAACTCCGAGGTCGTCCACTCCGTCTCGGCCACGCCCGAGGGGCCCTACCAGTTCTCCGACGTCGCGCTTCCTCCGCGCGGGCCAGCGTTCTGGGACGGCCAGATGACGCACAACCCGGTCGTGCGGAAGATCGGCGGCAAGTACGTCATCTACTACACCGGCACGACGTACGCCGGCGAGCGCCCGTCGCCGGGCCGCCCCGTGGCCGAGGACTCGGCGCTCAAACTCGACGCGCACGATGGCGAGCGCATCGGCGTCGCCATCGCCGACTCGCCCAACGGGCCCTGGCAACGGTTCGACAAGCCGATCCTCGACGTCCGCCCCGGCACGTGGGAGCGGTACCTCGTCAGCAACTCGTCGCCGCTAGTCATGCCGGACGGGTCCATCCTGCTGTACTACAAAGGCGTCGAGGCCCTGCGCACCAACGCCATCGGCGTCGCGAAGGCCACGCGCATTGAGGGCCCGTACGAGCGGCTCAGCGACACGCCGTTCGATGCCGGCGTGGGCGCCGAAGACCCGACGATGTGGATCGAGAACGGCAAGTACCACGCGCTCATGCTCGACACCGACCGGAAGGTGTCCGACAAGGAGATCTACTACGCGACCTCCAGCGACGGCCTGCACTGGCAGACCGAGCCGAACCCGGTGGCGATTCCCAAGGACTACCCGTGGCGCGACGGCGTGGCGCGCCGCATGGGCAGTACCGAGCGGCCGCAGATCCTCGTGCAGGACGGCGTGGCGACGCACGTCTTCATCGCGACCGGGACCACGATCAACGGCCAGCGCGAGACCTGGAGCCAGGCGATTCCGCTGAAGCCCGAGTCGGCCGTGCCGGATCGCGCGGCGTGGTGGCGCGAGGCCCGCTTCGGGATGTTCATCCATTGGGGGCTGTACGCGGCCCCCGGCGGCGTCTGGAAGGGCGAGGCCGTCCGCCACGACA
>Ga0315283_10000855_pt1 | contig 23360 bp, 22 predicted proteins | sample YL17G09_0_MG_FD_204541 | JGI IMG/M metagenome (GOLD analysis project Ga0315283, IMG submission 204541) | Sediment microbial communities from Yellowstone Lake, YNP, Wyoming, USA - YL17G09_0 | ecosystem: Environmental > Aquatic > Freshwater > Lake > Sediment | place: USA: Wyoming | collected...
CGCCAGCTCGGTGGTCGCGCCCGTGTCCAGGTCGGTCACAACAGCCCGCGCTACTATCGAAGCGACTTGGGCTGCGGTGTACCCCTTGCTCACGCAACTCCTTCCGCGGACTCTGCCATGGCTAACGCATCGCGGATAAGCTGCGAGCGCGGCGGCCTCCCGTGAGGCCGCCGGCGCTGCTGCGAGCCAGCTTGATCCGCTTGTTAGGCGCTGTCATTGCCACCCGCACCGGCCGACAGGGCGACGAGCAGGAGAAACACGACGAGGGGCATGGTCACCGCGAACGCGCAAGTCGCACGCCAGCCGCGCACGGGACCTCCGCGGCGCATGGCCGCGCCCTGGAGCGCCAGGAAGGCCCCGCTCACCGCCGCCAGAACCACGAGCGCCAGACAGACGACGAGCCTTGGCTGGCTGTGGAGGTAGGGACCGATGCGGACCAGCGCCAAGAGGATGAGCAAGGCGAGAGCCATAGCCGCCGACAGCGGCAGCCACCAGGCGTAGCGGGCCCGCCACGCGATGGCCAGCACCACCCCTGTCAGCAGCAGGAGCGGCACGCCGACAAGGACTGTCCAGTCGAGCACCGTGCTCATCCGCCCCCCATGCGCCTAACAATGAGTATGCAGCGTGTGTAGAACTGGGATGGGCGCCTACGTTGTTCTGCGTATCGAGTCCATGAAGCCTATGGGTGCACGGATATGCGGGCTGTGTATGCCGCTGTCGAGAGCTGCGAGAGCCTGCTGCCGTCTCGGGCCGGTCCTGTGCATGATCTCCGGGGCGCGTTCGGCCCACCTCAGGGCGAGTCTCGCGCCTTCCTCTTGACTAATGTCAGGATTCCCTTCTGCCGATGGTTAGGGTATCCTACGAAGCAGCCCCCCTCGCACCTGCCAGAGGTGCGCCCGCAGTGGGGACCACCAGGCAGAGGCGCCGGAGGAGACCGTGAACAAGCTCACGCAGAGCACCGAGGAGTACCTCGAGGCGGTGTTCAAGCTGCAACGCGGCGACTCCCCGGTCACCGTCAAGCGCCTGGCCGACGAGCTTCGCGTGGCACCTCCATCGGTCTCCGAGATGCTGGGCCGCCTGCGTACGGCGGGCCTCGTGACGCCGCACGGCGAGGGCGGCATCAGGCTCACCCCTGAAGGCGAGCACGAGGGCGCGGCGCTCGTGCGTCGTCACCGCCTCAGCGAACGCTTCCTCGTCGACTACCTCGACATGCCCTGGGACGCGGTGCACGACGAGGCCTGCAAGCTCGAGCACGTGCTCAGCCCCGAGGTCGAGGCGCGGCTCGCGGAGCAGCTCGGCAACCCCACGACGTGCCCGCACGGGCACGCCATCCCCGGCGAGGACGGCACGCTGCCCGACAACGTCATGCGGCCGCTCGTCGAGTTCGGCGCCGGTGAGCACGGCGTGATCGGCTGCATCACCGAGGAGGACGGCGAGCTGCTCAGGTATCTGGGCTCTCTCGGTCTGCTGCCCGAGACGCCCGTCGAGGTCGAGAGCGTGGCGCCGTTCGGCGGCCCGCTCCTGGTGCGCGTGGCCGGCTCGCAGTACGCCCTTGGGCGTGAGGTGGCCGGCAAGATCCTGGTGCGCGCCTGACGCCCATGGCGACCGTCCTCACACGTCGCCGCGAGAAGACCGGCCGTGCGCCCGGCGAGCGCGTGCTCGTCGCCTGTCTGGCCGGCAACCCGAACGTGGGCAAGAGCTCGCTGTTCAACGCCCTCACGGGCGCCGGCTGCGAGACGGCCAACTGCGCCGGCGTGACCACCGAGGCGTGCGCCATGTGCACGCAGTGGGGCGGCCGGCGCGTCGAGGTCGTCGATCTGCCCGGTACCTACTCTCTGGACGGCCAGGGAGCCGATCAGCGCGCCGCGCGAGTCGCCCTGCTCACCCGTGAGCCGGACGTAGTGGTCGCGGTCGTCGACGCCACGAACCTCGGTCGCAGCCTGTACCTGCCCCTGCAGCTTCTCGACCTCGGCTTCCGCGTGGTGGTCGCGGTGAACCTCTCCGACGAGGCGCGCCGCCGCGACCGCGACGTCGACGCCGAGGCGCTCGCCCGCGAGCTCGGCGTGCCGGTGGTCGCGACGGTGGCGCCGCGCGGCGAAGGTCTTCCGGGGCTAGAAGCCGCGATGCTGAGTGTGGCGGCTTCGACCAACGGCCTGGGGCGGGCCGCAGGCACGCCCCTGCCCGAGCGCGTCGCCGACCGCGTCGCGACGCTCGCCGCCGAGATCTCGGCGCGGGCCGCGGAGGCCGGGCGCCCGCCCTTCGGGCTGGCGCCCCGCGCCGCGGCCATCACCGTGCTCGAGGGCGACGCCGAGGTCGTCGAGGCGCTCGAGCTCGACACGGCCGGGGTGCTCACGCCCGACGACGACGGCCTCGCGCTGGCCATTGCGCAGGCGCGACATGCGGAGGCGCGGCGGCTGGCGGTGGCAGCGCAAGCGTCCCTGCCGCGAGCCGCCGCCGACACCTGGTGGCGCCTCACCACCTCGCCGCGCACCGGCATCCCCATCCTCATCGGAGTCATGGCAGCCATGTTCGCCACGCTCTTCGTGGTCGGCGACGTGCTCTCGCGCCTGCTCACCGGCGCCTGGGCGGCCTGGGTGTCGCCGGCCGTCACCTCCGCGGTCGGCGGCATCTTCGGCGACGGCGTCCTGGGCCGGACCGTCTTGTGGGGCGTCGATGGCGGTATCCTTGCCACCATCGCCGTGGGCATCCCCTACATCCTCACGTTCTACTTCCTGCTGGCGTTCATCGAGGATACCGGGTACATGAACGCCGCCGCCTTTCTCAGCGACCGCGTGATGCACCGCTTCGGGTTGCACGGCCGTGCCGTGATCCCTCTGATCGCCGCCGGCGGCTGCAACGTGCCGGCGATCATCGCCACACGCTCGCTGCCGACCAAGCGCGAGCGCGTGATCGCCTCGGCGCTGGCCACGCTCACGCCCTGCAGCGCCCGCACCGCCGTGATCATCGGCGCGGTAGCGGCGTTCGCCGGCTGGCAGTGGGCCCTGTTCACCTACTTCGTGGTCTTCGTCGTCGGCGTCTCGGCCGGGCTCGGCCTCAACCGTCTCGTGCCTGGGGAGAAGGGCGCCTTCGTCATGGAGATGTTCCCCTTCCGCCGGCCGGTGATCCGCCAGGTGGCAGCCAAGACGTGGCGGCGCTTCCGCGAGTTCGTGTGGGACGCCGCGCCCATCATCCTCATCGGCAGCATGGTGCTCGGCGCCCTCTACGAGACCGGGCTCGTGTGGAAGCTCACCGCTCCCCTGTCGCCGGTGGTAGAGGGCTGGCTGATGCTGCCCGCCGTCGCCGGCCTCACGCTGGTCTTCGCGGTGCTGCGCAAGGAGCTCGCCCTGCAGCTTCTGCTGGTGTTCGCCGCAGTGAGCGCGGGCGGCGCGGTGGCCGACATCTCGAGCATCATGACCAAGCCGCAGATCATCACCTATGCGATCGTGAACACGATCTACATCCCGTGCCTCGCCACGATCGCCGTGCTGCGCCGCGAGCTGGGGTGGAAGTGGACGGCGACGATCTCCGCCGGCACCATCGTGCTGGCTCTGGCCGTCGGCGGCATTGTCGCCCGGCTGCTGCCGCTGATCGGCGCCTGAGCGCGGCTCCACGGCGCGCGGCAAGCGGTCGCGAGCCCCCCGCGCCGGGTGCTAAAATGCCCTCCCGGAGGGGGCCATCCTCGTGAACCATCCCGCGTCAGACATCCGCCGTCAGGCCACGCGCCTGCTCGATTCCGCCGGCATCTCGCACGAACCGGTGTCGCTGCGCGATGTCGTCAGCGCGCTCAATCTCGAGCTGGTCGGCAAGACCCGCGAGCCCTTCACGAGCGAGGCCGCTCTGGAGCCCCTGGGCAACGGGCGCGCCAACGTGCTGAACGGCGCCGGCGACTCCGGCCGCCGGCGCTTCGCGATCGCCCACGAGATCGGCCACTTCGTGCTGCATCCTGAGCGCCGTCGCCTCGAGAGCGGCGGCGCCGTCAACGAGGCGGGGCGCAGGGAGGAGCGCGAGGCCGACGCGTTCGCCGCCGAGCTGCTCATGCCCGAGCACCTCGTGCGCGAGGCGGTGCGCGAGCACGGCCCCGACGCCGCCCGTCTCGCCGACCGCTTCGAGGTCAGCCGCAAGGCCATGCAGGCGCGCCTGCGCAGCTTGGGCCCGGTAGAGCGACGCAGCGAGATCTAGAGAGTCGCAGCGCACGAAGACGGCCCCGCCAAGGGGGCCGCGATTCCCACATGATCCAGAGAAGCATGTGGAGCGGATGACGGGAGTCGAACCCGCGATCTTCAGCTTGGGAAGCTGACGTGTTACCAACTACACTACATCCGCCCGCGGCAGTAGTTCACCACACCGGCCGCGCCCCCGCAACTGCGCCGGTCAATCCTCGAGCTCGGACAGCCGCACGCAGGTGAGGAAGCCGCGGTAGACCTCCTCGAAGTCCGCCCCGGGGATCTGCAGCGTGCGCCCGTCCAGGCGCCGCACGCCGGGGCAGCCGGCGGCGCGGTCGCAGAACTCGACGCGCGTGAAGGTCAGCCGGAGGGGCTCGCCGTTCCAGGCGAGCGGCGCCGGCTTGCGGGCGGCGCGCAGCGCCCGTTCCACGTCTTCGCGAAGGTGTGCGCGAACGTGGTCGGGCGGGAGCAGGACGGCAGCCAGCCGAGTGATCCCCGTCTTGACGACGGTGGTGACGATGCCCGGCACGAGGGCCTCGGCCTCGGCGGCGGCCTTGTCGTCGCCGGACAGGTAGACCGCGGGCACGCCGAAGTGCCCGGCCAGCAGGGCGCCGAGGCCGAACTCGCCGACCTCCAGGTCGCCGAGCGAAGCGGCAAAGACCTTGTAGTTCCAGGTGTGTTCCAGAACGGCCGCGGCGGTGCCGGCGCGCGCGTGATAGCCCACGAACAGCGCACCGTCGTAGCCGCGGCCGATGCCCTGCAGCATGCTGTAGGGCGTCGGGGAGCCGGCCACCAGGACGACGTGCCGGGGCAGATCGGCGGCGTCGAGGTTGCGTCCGTCGTCGTGCGCATCGCACACGACGACCTCGTCGGCGCCGGCCGCGAAACAGCCCTCGAGAACGGCTTCGAGATCGGCGCGCATGTGCTCGCGGGCGGCTTTCGCGGCGGGTCCTTCACGGCTGGTGTCGCGCTCGGACACCACGCCCGTGATGCCTTCCAGATCGATGGCGATGAACAGCTTCACGGAGCCTCCCGGGACATGGCGGCAGGCCGCCTCAGATGCGGGGCACGAACGACTCGGCCGCGCCGGCCTCGCCGACGCGACGTGCGAGGGCCGCGATCAGACGCGCCGCAGCCTCCAGGTCGTCGCCGTGGGCGACCTCGAACGGAGAGTGCATGTAGCGCACCGGGAGGCTCAGCGAGAGCGTCGCCGCGGCGGTGGCGGCCATGAGCTCGTCAGCGTCGGTGGACATCGCCTCGGGAGCGGCCTTGAGCTGCACCGGGATGCCCTCGGCGGCGGCCACTTCGCGCGCCATCGCCAGGAGGCGCTGGTTGCTGCCGGCGCCGCGGCCGAGCACCGGGCCGGCGCCGAGCTTGACCTCGCCGGCGAGCTTCTTGGCGTCGGCGGCCGGGGTGTCGCTGCAGAAATCGCCGTCGACGACGATCACGACGGCCGGCGTGAGGCGCTTCGCCTGCGCCTTGGCGCCCATGAACGTGGTCTCTTCGTGCACGGTGGAGACGCCGGTGAGCCGCGCCGCGCCGGGCGCGGCCGCGTAGAGCTCGAGGGCGCGCACCAGGCAGTACACGCCGGCGCGGTCGTCGAGGGCCTGGGTGCCGAAGACGCCCGGCGCCAGCTCGAGGAACTCGGGCGTGAAGGTGATAGGGTCGCCGACCGCGACGCGCTCGAGCGCAGCCTCCCGGCTCGCGGCGCCGATGTCGAGGAACTGCTCGTGGAGGGCCGGCGCCTTGTCGCGCTCGTCGGCGGGGATGATGTGCGTGGGCTTCTTGCCGCCGACCGCGTGCACCGGGCCGCCGGCGCCGTGGATCACGAAATGGCGGCCGGGGACCAGCAGGGGCGCCACGCCGCCGATCTTCTCGACGGAGACGTAGCCGTGCTCGTCGACGTAGGTGACGATCAGGCCGATCTGGTCGGCGTGCGCGGTGACGACGACCTGCGGGCCGCCGGCGGGGCCGACGTCGAGCCAGATATTGCCCAGCGGATCGGCCTGGACTTCCCCGAGGGGCGCCAGGCGCCGGCGTACGACTTCCTGGGCCGGCGCCTCGAACCCCGTCGGGCCCGGGGCGAGGCACAGCGACCTCAGCAGTTCGGCATCGGCTGACACAGGCACACCTCCTTCAGGCACTGGCGCTCGATTCTACTACACGCATTGGCGTGAGTTTGGGGTAAGCGGGAATAGGTAGCACTACCTACGTAGTGCGTCCCGCGCAAGGACGCACCCCGAGTTCATCTGGCGAAAGAGGTCGTGATGGAAGGATCTGGCCGGCCCAAGTGGATGCGCAGCACGAAGGGGGCGCCGTTCACCGGCATCGGCTCCCTGGAGGCCGACATCCTGGCGGTGGTCTGGCAATACGATCAGACCACGGTGCGGGTAGTCTACGAGACGCTGCGCGAGCGGCGGCAGATCGCCTACACCACCGTGATGACCGTGATGAACAATCTCGTCAAGAAGCACCTGCTCCTGCAGGACAAGTCGCGCATCGCCTACGTGTACACGCCGGCGATCCCCGGACGTGAGGTAGTGCAGACCGTCCTCGAGAGCGTCGTCGACCACCTCTTGGCGGGGCAGTACAACGTCGCGGTGTCGCAGCTGCTCAAGCTCGACAAGGAGCTCACGCCGGAGCAGACCGACGAGCTCCGCGGCTGGGCGCGCGGGCGCTTCGGCGCGTAGAGCCTGCCGCTACATCGCGTCGGGCGCGCTCACCCCGAGCAGCGCGAGTCCGCCCGCCAGCGTGTCTCTGGTGGCCGCGCAGAGCGCGGCCCTGAACCGGGTGGTGTCGGGGTCGTCGCTGAGCACCCGGCAGTGGCGATAGAACACATGGAACTCCGCCGCCAGCTCACCGAGATAGGTGTGCACGCGGTGCGGGGCGCGCTGGCCGGCGGCCGCCAGCAGCACGTCGGGGTACCTGGCCAACGCCCGCACCAGTGACCTCTCGTGGTCGTCCACGGCAACGGCCGGCAGGGCTTCGCCGGCCGGCCCCTGCCCTGCGCCCTCGAGGTTGCGCAGGATGCTGCAGATGCGCGCGTGGGCGTACTGCACGTAGTAGACCGGGTTCTTGTTCGACTGCTCGCGGGCGAGGTCGATGTCGAGCTCGAGCGTGGTGTCGTGCGAGCGGCCCACGAGCAGGAAGCGCGCGGCGTCCACGCCGATGGCGTCGAGGAGGTCGTCGACCGTCACGATGTCGCCCTTGCGCTTGCTCATGCGCTTGGCTGCGCCACTCTCCAGGACGTTCACGAGCTGCCCGATTATCAGTTCCAGGCGGTCGGGGTCGTGCGGCGGCAGGGCCGTGAAGGCGGCCTTCATGCGCGGCACGTAGCCGTGGTGGTCGGCCCCCCAGACGTCGATCATGTGCGCGAACCCGCGGTCCATCTTGTCGCGGTGGTAGGCGATGTCGCTGAGGAAGTAGGTGGGCTCGCCGCTGGAGCGGATGAGCACGCGGTCCTTGTCGTCGCCGTACCGCGTGGTCTTGAGCCAGACGGCGCCCTCGTGGTCATAGAGGAGGTCTTCGCCGTCCAGGTCGGCGAGCGCCTTGCCGACCTCGCCGGCGAAGCCCCGATGCTCGCCTTCGCCGGCGTACAGCAAGCTCTCGTAGGCCCACACGTCGAACGGCACGCGCAGGCGCGCGAGCGTGACGCGGAACTGGGCGAGGATGGCGTCGCGGCCCCATTCCTTGATCGCCGCGAGCGCGTCGGCGGCCAGCGCGGTGACGTCGGGAGCTGCCGCCGCAACGGCTGCGCGGTAGCGCTCGCCCACCGCCGCGATGAGATCGTCGGCGAGGTCCAGCAGGTACTCCCCCTGGTAGCCCTCCTCAGGGACCGGGATGTCCAAGCCCAGCCGCTGACCGTAGCGCGCCGCCAGCGACTGCCCGAAGCGCAGCATCTGCGTGCCGTGGTCGTTCACGTAGAACTCGCGGGAGACGTTGTGACCGACGAAGGCGAAGACGCGGCAGAGCGCGTCGCCATACGATGCGTACCGCGCGTGCCCGACGTGGAGCGGCCCCGTGGGGTTCACGCTCACGAACTCGACGTTCATCTTGAGGCGCTCGCCGTGAGGCAGCACGCCGCGTCCGAAGTCGGGTCCCGCGGCGCGCATGCGCTCCAGCGCGCCGCGGTACCACGCCGCGCCCAGGAACAGGTTGAGGAAGCCCGGGCCGGCCACTTCGACGCGCTCGCAGAGCGCGGCGCCCGGACCGGCCCGCCAGCGCTCGCCCAGCGCCTGGGCGAGCTCGCGCGGCGGACGGCCGGCACGCTTGGCGCTCACCATGGCGGCATTGGTGGTGAGGTCGCCGTGCTCGGGGCGGGCCGGCAACGTCAGCTCGACGACCGGCGGAGCGGCTGCCGCCACGCCGGCCTCGGCCAGCAGCTCTCGCAACGTCGCCGCCAGCGACGTCGCGAGGCCGTGCAGGTCGTAGAGGTCGTCGCTCATGGCTCACCGCCCGGTCGTCGTGGCCGCAGCGGCGGGCGCGCCGGCGCGGAAGCCCATTCTAGCGGCCCGGCGCTCAGTGATGATACGGCTCGCCGCGCTGGATCTTGCCGGCGCGAAAGAGCTGCTCCAGCAGGATCACCCTTGCCAGCTGGTGCGGCAGGGTGAGCGCCGAGAGGGAGAGCCGCTCGGCGGCGCGCGCCTGCACCTCGCCCGCGAGTCCCAGAGAGCCGCCGATCACGAAGCCCGCGCCGCCGCGCGCGAACGCCTTCTGCAGCCAGGCGACGAACGCCTGAGTGTCGAGCGCGCGCCCGTCCACGGCGAGCGCGGCGACGACGGGCGCCTGCGGCCACGCCGCGAGCAGGCGCCGGCCTTCTTCGCGCAGCACCTCGGCTTCGCTGCGGCCGCGCAACGCCACCTCCTTGACCTCGCGCACGGAGACCGTGGCGTGGGGTCGCAGAAGGTCGATGAAGTGGCGCGCCGCGGGCTCGAGGTCGCGGTGCAGCGACCCCACGGCGAGGATCTCGACGCGAGCCGCCATGGTGGCGGTGCTCAGCGCCGGGGCGGGCGCGAGTAAAAGGCGATGCGGCCCGGGCCTGCGGCCCGGGCCGTGAACATCGTGGTGGCGGCCTTCGCGACCAGATCCTCCGCCGTCCGGCCGTCATCGGGGAAGCTCGCGACGCCGGTGGAAGCAGTCAGCGCGAACGTGCGGCCGCCGGTCTCGACGGCCAGCTGCTGCATCGTGCCGAGCACGCGTTCGAGGGCCGCGTCGGCCTGCTGCTCGGCCGTCTCCGGCAGCACCAGCAGGAACTCGTCGGCGCCGTAGCGGCACACCAGGTCGCAGTTGCGCAGCTGCGTCGTGAGAGCGGCGGCCCAGTGACACAGGACTTCGTCCCCGCCCTCGCGGCCGACCTCTTCGTTGACGATGTGGAACTCGTCGAGGTCGAGCATGACGAACGCCACCGTGCGGCCGTGACGCTCGGCGCGCGCCAGCTCGTACGCCGCGCGCTCGCGGAGCTGGCGGAAGTTGACGAGCCCGGTGAGAGGATCGTGCGTCTCGTGCTCGCGGCGTTCGTTCATGAGGCGCAGATTGTCGAGCGCCACCTCGGACTGGTCCGCGAGTTGCGTCAGAAGGCGCCGCTGCGCGTCGGGGTGGAACCCGTTCTCGCGATAGAGATAGCCCGCCTGCTCGCCGCTGTAGCCTTCGAACTGGCACACCGTGTCGCCGAGGCCCCAGCAGAGCGTCTCCTTGGTGACGACCTCCCTGCCGGTGATGCCCTCGAGCACGCCGTCGACGAGGCCCCGCTCGAAGTCGCAGACAGCAGTGCCGCCGGCCGGCAGCCGCTGGCAGCTGAGACACCGACCCAGCTTGACCAGCACCCTCTCTTCGTCGAGCTCCACTTCGAGGTCCCCGAGGCGCATGTGCAGGAACCAGTCCTTGAGGCTCTGGATAGAGTGGATGCCGAGCTCGCTGCTGAAACGCTTGCTCGCCAGATAGATGGCGGGGCCGGCGCTGGCGCCGAGGATCTCGGGCAGGACCGAGAACTGCAGCAGACGGAGCAGCGCCGTGGGCGCCTCGGCTTCGCCCGGTGTGTGCTCGAGCACCTGCGCGGGGGTCGGCCAGACGCGCTTGTCCTCGGCGGCCGTGAGCGCGATCACGTTGCCAAGGGTGCGTGCGAACACGGTCGCCAGAGACATCTCTTCCTGGGAGCGAAGCGCCATGCCTGTCCCCTCTCCCGCACGACCCATGGTCGGCGGTCCCCTCTCGTCTCAGCGTGCGGCCTGGATGCCCGCCAGGCAGCTGCGCGCCTATACTATAGACGAAAGAGACGCTATCCGGGGACATTCAGGGCGTTAGCGTTGCCAGGACTGTTCACGCGAGGAAGGGCAAGTCGATGGCAGACAGACGCGGCGCTGCGGGATCCCGACCGGAGGTGCCCGACGCCAAGCTCGTGCTGCGCCGGCGCGCGCTGGCCGCGCGCGACGCCCTGCCGGGCGCGGAACGCGCCCGGCTCAGCCTCGCGGTCTGCGCCCGCGCCGCCGCCCTCCCCGAGCTCGAGGCCGCCGCCACCATCATGCTCTTCGCCGCATTCCGCAGCGAGGTCGACACGGAGCCGCTCCTCTCGTGGGCCCTCGAGCGCGGCAGAGCCGTCTGCTTTCCGCGCGTGCTGGGGCCGCGGCGCATGGCGGCGTACCGCATCGCCGACCCTGCGACGGACCTCGTGCCCGGCGCCTGGGGCATCCCGGAGCCGCGCGAGGGACTCGAGGAGGTGCCTGCGGAGCGCATGGACGTAGTCGTCGTGCCGGGGGCGGCGTTCGACGCCGCCGGCCGGCGCTGCGGCTACGGCGGCGGCTTCTACGACTCCTATCTGCCGCACACGCGTCCGGGCATCCCGTGGGTGGCGCTGGCGTTCGAAGCCCAGCTCGTGGACGAAGTCTCGTGCGAACTGCACGACCTCGCCTGTGGCCTTCTCGTCACTGAGGCGCGCACTATCCGCACCTGTTAGGCCGCCTCAGGCCCCGGAGATCAGCGCTTCGGCCAGGTCGACCGCCAGCTGCCGGGCGGCGGCGAGCAGCTCCGGCTTCTCCGCCGCGGAGCCCGCCGTGTCGGCGTACCCGCCCATGCTGAAGACCGGCACGTCGCGGTCTGTGGAGAGCGCGACGTAACGGCGCAGCGCCGCCAGCGTCTCGTCCAGGCCCGTCTCCGCGGTGACCGCCACGAGGCCCACCACCTTTGCCCGCAGCCACGCGTCGCGGGCGTACCGAAAGACGTTGCGGTCCATGAACGCCTTCATCTGCGCGGAGACGTTCTCGTAGTACACCGGGCTCGCGAGGATCAGCCCGTCCGCCGCATACACGGCGTCGAGGATGTCGGCGGCATCGTCGCCGAGCGGGCACGCACGCCGCTCGGCGCAGTCGTCGTGGCCCAGACAACCGGCGACGCGGCGCTCGCCCAGCATGACCTTCTCGACGCGGATCCCACGACGGGCGAGCTCCTCGAGCGCGACGTCGACGACTCGCGAAGTGTTGCCGTGCGGCCGGGGGCTGCCGACCACGGCCACGACAAAGGGTGAGGCGGCGTCAGCGGTCATGTCCCGGGCTGCCGTCGGCCGCCATCACGATCCGGACCTCATCGCGCACCCGCAGAAGCGCGGCGGACACGACGTCGGCGTCCGCATGAAAGCGGGCGACCGGCCTCGGCACCGAGATCGAGGCGGCGCTGCCGTCGATGTCGGTGATGGCCACGCCGGTAGCGCAGATCCCGGCCTGGTGCTCCTCGCGGTCAAAACCGAGCCCGGTGCGGCGGACCTCGTCGAGCTCGCGCAACAGGTCCTCTCGGGCCACCGGCTCATGCTGCGAGGGCGTCTCGAGCTTCTTGGGCAGACGCCCCTTGAGCTCGTCGGGAGGAAGCTGCGCCAGCAGGACCTTGCCGTTGGCCGTGCAGAAGGCGGGGAACCGGGCTCCGACCCTGGACACCACCATGAGCGATCGCTGTGGCGCCGCGTGCTGCGCGATGCACAGCACGTCGATCCCATCGAGCACGCTCAGATCGACGGTCTCGTTGAGCTCCCGCGACAGGCGCTCGAGGTACGGACTGACCACCGTCGGCAGGTCGCGCCGGCTCGCCACCGCCAGCCGGAGAAGACCCGGCCCCAGGCGAAGCCGGCCGGTGGCGGCATCGACGGTGACGAACTCCTCCTGCTCGAGTGCGCCGCTGATGCGATGCACGGTGGTGCGGGGCAAGCGCGCACGCGCCACCAGTTCGCCGAGCGTGAGACCGCCAGAGGCGTCCGCGGCAAGAAGCCTGAGGATCGTCACGGCCCGGGCCAGCACCTGCACACCGTCGCGCTGCTTGCGGTCGTCTCCTGCGCCTGGCTCCATCACCGTCTCTCCAGCCGGTCGGGTCGAAGCGGCACGCGAGCTCCTCGGAACGCGCTCAAGGAGTGGCGTCCGGGGGTGCGGGCGAGTCGCCCGGCTCCGGCGCTTGACGGCCTCGTGGGTGGGCCGCCAGAGCTGCCGTGAGGTGTTCGACAAGCCTTGCGTGGGCGGCCGACGCCTGTTCTTCAGTCCAGGTGCGGAAACCTCGGCCGGTCTTCATGCCGAGTTCGCCGGCTGCGACCTTCTCCCTGAGGATCGGCAGCGGGCCGGGGGTGCAGTCGATGAAAGGCAGGATCTGCTCGTGGATGTTCAGGGCGAGGTCGAGGCCGCCGAGGTCGGCGGTCTCGAGGGGGCCGAGCACTGCGAGCCGCAGGCCGAAGCTGTTCTTGACGCACAGATCGACTGTCTCCGCGTCGCAGATGCCGTGCTGGACGATGGACATCGCCTCGCGCCACAGAGCGTGCTGCAGCCGATTGGCGACGAAGCCCGGGACGTCCCTATGTAGGTGCACCGGGAGCTTGCCAACAGCGCTCAGGAGGCCGATGGTCCGCGCGACGGTCTCGGCGGACGTCTCGTCGCCCTGGACCACCTCGACAAGCGGGATGAGGTACGGCGGGTTCCACCAGTGCGCGCCGATCACGCGCGCCTTGCCGGCGGCGCGGGAGGAGAACACGGCCACCGGCATGGACGAGGTAGTGCTGGCGACGATCGCGTCCGCGGACGCGAACCTCGTGATCTCTTCCATGAGCGTACGCTTGAGCTCGACGTCTTCCGGCGCCGCCTCGAAGACGAACGCGGCGCCGTGCAGCGCATCCTCGAGCCGAGTATGCAGCGAGATGCGCTCCAGCGCCTCCTCGGACAGGCCCAGCCGCCCCAGGTTCGCGGCCACACGCCGGTGCACCGTGGCGAGCGCCCCGGCCACCGGATCCTGGACCGCCACGTGGTGGCCGTCGCAGGCGAAGACCTGCGCGATGCCGTGTCCCATGAGGCCGGCGCCGACGACCGCGATGGGTGCGCGGGCGGGCGTCATGTCAGCAGGCCGCTCTGGTCGGCGTCCAGGCCGCCGCTGGCGTCACGCGGACGATCTTGCCGTCGACCTGGCTCATGTTCGTCTGACCTCCGCTCCTCACTTGACCTCAAGGACTGTGCCGCGGCCCCCTCAGGCCTGCGTCGTCAGTCCACTATACGGATGCACTGGTCCGCATCACGGTCATGCTATCGTCGCGGCAGGAGGTGTCAAGCGTGGTGCCGCTCCTGCAAGAGGACTCCCCGCGTCGCGACCGCGCCGAAGGCACTTCAGCTCTCGCGGCGTCTGCCGGGCACGCCGCGGGCGGTCCGGACAGGGGCGCCCTTCTTGACGACGGTGCTACTCTTCGGTCAGTCCGACTCCAAGCCCTTCGCCCTACCGCACCAGCTACGGGCACTGGGCCGTACCATGGACAGACCATGGGGCAGCGCACAGCGCGCTGTCGTGGGCCCGCGGCGGAAACGCGCGGACCTCCTCGTGTTTGGAAAGGAGTGGGGATGCGCAGCATTGCGCGTTCTATCGCGGGCGTTCGCACCGCCGCGAACCAGAAGGTGGCGGCCCTATCGCCCCGTTCAGGCCTCCTGCCGCTGCGCTTCGACCGTCACGAGCTCGCCGGCGGCGTCGCCGACGTCGGCGTCATGATCCCGCTAGCCTGCGGGGTCGCGGCCGCCGCCCATCTGAGCCTCGTCACCGTCTTCGTCTGCGTCGCCGTGGTCTATGCCGTCACCGCCTTGGCGTTTCGCATCCCTGTTCCCGTGCAGCCCATGAAGGCCATGGCAGCCGCGATCATCGCCCTCGGCCTCTCGGCCTCGGTGGTGAGCGCCGCCGGCCTCGAGATCGGCCTGCTCTTCCTGCTGTTCGCCGTGACCCCCCTCGCCCGCTACCTTGGGCGCCTCTTCCCGCGCGCCGTCGTGCGCGGCATCCAGCTGGCGATCGGGATACTGCTTCTCAAGAGCGCCCTCGTCATGGCCGGGGCAGCCAACGCCTTCCCCGGCCTGCGCGCCGCGCTGCGCGTCGGCGGACTCACTCTCACCGCGGGCGTCATCGTGGCCCTTGCGATCGTCGCATTCCTGCTCGCCGGCCGGGAGAGGCGACGCCTGCCCGGCAGCTTGCTCGTGCTCGGCGCGGGAGCCGTGGTCGGGATCATCCTCGCGGCAGCCGGCGTCGCCCAGGTCCCGCCGGTCCCCTCGGGCGTCGAGCTGCCGCTCCTGCATCTGCCCAGCCTTCACGACGCCTGGATCGCCCTGTTCGCCGTCGTGCTGCCGCAGCTTCCGCTCTCGCTGGGCAACTCGGTGTTCGCCACCGACGACGTGCTGCGTCACTACTACGGGAGCGCCGCACGCCGGGTCACGCCGGCGAGCATCTGCCTGAGCCTCGGCCTCGTCAACGTCGCCGCGGGATTGCTCGGCGGCATGGCCCTCTGCCACGGATCCGGGGGCGCGACCGCGCACTACCGCCTGGGCGCCCGGACGGCGGCCGCGACGCTTGCGGCCGCCGGCCTTTACGCGACCCTGGCGGCAGGTGCCGCCTTCGGGCTCTCGCCGCTCTTCGTCCCCGGCGCCGTGCTCGCGGGCATGCTGCTCTTCGTCGGCGCAGAACACTGCCTGCTGCTGACGGACCTCACGAAGGTCGACGACATCGTCTGTGCCGTGCTTATCGCGGTCGTCTCCGTGGCGACCAGCGATCTTGCCATTGGTTTCCTCGTCGGTTGGGCGGCGTTCGCGCTCCTCAGGCGCACGCCGCTTCATGTCATGCGCCTGCGCTGGCCCGCCCTCACGGCGCGTCTTGCGCCGCCTCCCGAGTCTCTCGACGTCAAGGCGAGCTGAACCGACCTTCGCCGCTCTGCCTCAGGCGGGTAGACTCCGCCCTGCTATGACGTCACACCCGAACGACACGGTCAGGATCGGCGTGCTGATCGCCGGCGGCAGCGCCCGCCGCGCCGGCGTGGACAAACGTTTCCTGGTGCTCGACGGCAGGGCCCTTCTCCTGCGCAACATCGCCTTCCTGCGCGCCGCCTTCCCCACCGTGGCCGTCTCGCTGGGCGCGGGCCAGACGCTCGACCTCGGCGACGCCGGCGCCGCCGAAGTCGTGCACGACGCTTGGCCGGGCGCGTCGCCGCTGGCGGGGATCGCCTCGGCCCTCGCACGCTACCGGCAGCCCGTATTCGCCCTGGCCGCCGACATCACCTTTCCCGACCGAGAGGCGATCCGGCGCGTGCTGACGGCCTTCCCCGGTCACGACCTCGCGCTGCCGGCGATCGGCCGTGAGTACCACCAGCCGCTGTTCGCGGTGTACGGGCCCGCCTGCCTGGCGCCGATGACGGCGCTGCTCGAGGCGGGCCGTCACCGCATCGTCGAGATCCTCCCGTCGCTCGACGCCGCCGAGGTGCGCTTTCCTGACGACGCACTGTTTCATAACATCAACACCATGGACGACTACCAGGAAGCGCGACGCCGGGCGGCCGCGGGCGGCGACGCGCCGGCCGGCGGCGCCGCGGCCCAGCCGGCTCTCGTCGCCATCGTCGGCAAGAGCGACGCGGGCAAGACGACCCTGGTCGAGAAGGTCGTCCCCGAGCTCGTGAAGCTCGGCCTGCGCGTCGGCACCGTCAAGCACGACGCGCACAGCTTCGAGATCGACCATCCCGGCAAGGACTCGTGGCGTCACGGCCAGGCCGGCGCGCACGCCTACGCCATCGCCTCACCGGAGCGCCTCGCTTTCATCACCAAGCTCGACGGCGAGATGCCACTCGCAGACATCGCGCGCCGTTTCTTCGCCGGCTTCGACCTCGTCCTGGCCGAAGGCTACAAGCGCACGGCCCCGCACCGCGTCGAGCTGTTCCGCGTCGGCGCCGGCCACGCCGATCCACTCTGCGGCCCCGGCGAGGCCATGGCGCTCGTCACCGACGCGGAGCTGCAGCACGAGCACAGGTTCGGGCTGGAGGACGGAGCCGGCCTCGCGCGCTTCCTCGCCGTGCGTCTCGACTCGTTGCGGGCCTACTGACCAGTTCAAGCCCGAGCTGGACGTCAAGCCGCGGGTCTACTACATCGGCGTGCCCAAGCCGTTCATCGCCGGCGCCGTCTTCGAGCCCAAGGTGGACGAGTGTACCGAGGACGCCAAGGTCACGGCCGTGAAGGTCGGCAAGGGCAAGGTGTACGAAGCGGCCACCGACAGCAACGGCGACTTCTGGCTCCACGACGTGTCGCCGGGTGAGTACACGCTTCTCGTCGAGAAGGGCGGTTACCTGCCCCGGAAGATGGGCCCCGTCGACGCGAGCAAGGACGTCAACGTCGGCGACATCGCGGTCCGGAAGGCCTGAGGCCGGCTCCGGCCGCACCACGCAGATCGCGGAGAGGAGAGAGGGGGCCGGCCTTGCGGCTGGCCCCCTTTTCGTCCCTCGACAGCGAGCACGGCCCTCAGCGCGCCGCGCCAGCGCCGGCCGGAGGCTGCGGCGCGGCACGGAGACCGTTCGCGCCGGCCACGTCGGCGAGCGTCATGCCCTCGAGCGCCGCGATCATGCCCTCCTCGGCGGCGATGAACGTGGCGTGGACGGCGCAGGCGCCGTCCCCGCGGCAGGGGCCGCCGCGCAGCACGCACGACGTGCGGCGGCTATCCCCTTCGATCGCCTCGACGATCGTGAGCAGGCTGATCTCCGCGGCGGGACGCGACAGCCGGTAGCCGCCGCCGCGCCCCGGCACGCCCTCCACGAGACCCGCGCGCACGAGGTCACCCATGACCTGGGGCAGGAAGCGCGGCGGGATCGCCATGTCGGCGGCGATGCGCCGCACGCTGAGCAGGCCGTCGCCGTCGCCGGCGAGCGCGAGCATCGCGCGCACCGCGTAGTCGCCGCGCTTGGTCAGCTCTAGTCTCACGTGGCGAGCCTATCGCGTCGCGACACGGCCGGCACCCCAAGCGCACGGGCCTCGACACGCGGACGCCGGCCGCGAATCATGACCCGGCATCCGAGGCGGGCTCGGAGCCGCCCTCCTTGAGCGGCAGCTTCAGCGCGGCGATCGTGAACACGAGCCCACCAAAGCAGAGCACACCCCCGGCGACGAGGCACTCGACGACGCTCGGATGGTAGAAGTAGCTGAGCGCGAAGGAGGTCGTCCCGAGCGGCTGCGCCGTGCCGATCGAGACCCCGGGCGGATACGGCACGGTCGCGTACGAGAGGCCGTTGAGCACGATGTTGACCCGGTGGATGAGAATGCCGACGACGGTCAGCGCCGACGCCACCGCCACCCAGCGCACGTTGGCGCGCAGACGGCGCGGGGCCAGCAGCACGAAGGGGACGACCAGGCCCACGACCACCTCGAACCAGAAGAAGCCGGCGTACGGGCCGGTGAGGAGCCGCCTGACCGGGCCGGCCTCGAAGCTCGCCCCAGGGTAGGCGGCGGTCAGCATCTCCGAGAAGACAAGGAAGCCCTCCACAGCGACAAAGACGGCGAGCATCCCTCCGAGGTACGCAGCGAGGTCATCCTTGAAGGATATCCTGCCGCTGCGACGCACGATGAGGGCCAGCAGGATCATGAGCCCGGTGCCCGAGACGAGCGCCGAGGTGATGAACAGCGGCGCCATGAGCGCTGAGTACCAGAAGCCGCGGGAGATCTGCAGGCCGAAGATCCAGGCCGTGATCGAGTGCAGCAGGATCGCCGCCGGCAGACCGACCGCCGCCAGCAGCCCCTTGAGCCGCTCGTCCCGGCGCGCGTCGACGACCGACGTGCCCGTCCCGAGGGCCAGCGGGCTGCCGCGACGCGCGAGATCGGCGCGTGTGTAGACCCACACGTAGGTCGCCGAGATGACGAAGTAGATCGTGACGATCGTGAGGTCCCAGATCAGCGGCGACGTGACGTGCGCGTAGCGAAGCAGGTGCCAGGCGCGGTCCGGCCGGCCGATGTCGGGGAGCAGAAGCAGCGCGGCGATCATGACGGCCACGGTCGCCTCGAGGACGGCGATACGCACGATCGGCTTGAGGCGGGTCGCGCCGAACAGCCGGCCGGCGGAGGCGACGATCAGGCCGCCGGCCGAGAGCCCTACGAAGTACATGAAGAGCGTGATGTACAAGCCCCACATCATGGGGTTGCGCATGTTGGTGGCCGCGAGGCCGTGCATGAGCTGGTACACCCACGCTCCGAGGCCGACGGCGAGGCCCGCAGCGAGCAGCGCGATCCAGAGGCGAAGGGCGCGGTCCCCGGAGCGCGGTCCCGCCGACGTAGCTGGGCTGGCGACGGTGCTCATGTCTCGAGTCCTCTCTTGCGGCGCGGCGGCAGGTAGAAGACGCGCGGGTCGGTGCCGCGCTCCTCGAGCAGCTGCTCGCCGCCACGTTCGCGGATGAGCCGGCTCACGCGGCTGTCGGGATCGTTGAGATCCCCGAAGATCCGCGCCTGGGCGGGGCACGACCAGACGCACGACGGGATCTGCCCCTCGGCGAGCCGGTGCACGCAGAACGTGCACTTCTCCATCGTGCCGATCGGCCGCGGCGCCACCATCCCGGTGTCGAAATCGGTGGGCCTGTCCGGCTTACCCCAGTTGAACACGCGTACCCCGTAGGGGCACGCGACCATGCAGAAGCGACAGCCGATGCAGCGCTCCGAGTCCTGCATCACGACGCCGTCCTCGCGCGAGTAGGTGGCCTGGACCGGGCAGACCTTGGTGCAGGCCGGGTTCTCGCAGTGCTGGCAGGCGAGCGGCAGCCAGTGCATCTCCAGCTCGCCCTGCACTCTGCGCGGCGTGTCGAGCGCGTCGCCGACGGTGTCGATGCGGTTCCACCACATCCCCAGCGGTACGTCGTTCTCGGACTTGCAGATCACGCAGCACGACCAGCAGCCGATGCAGCGCTCCTGGTCGACGACCATTCCCCAGCGCGGATGTTCCGAAGTGGGGCCGATCTCTCCCCACTCGCGGGACGCCGGCGAGAGTGCCTCGATCGGCGAGACCTTGTCAGACATGCGCCACCTCCTCGGCGGGCAGGGCGGCAGATGCGGCCGACTCGCTCTCCGCCGCGCCGCCATCGCCGACCCTCGTGACCTCGCAGCGGCAGTCCTTCCAGCCGGTGGAGGGCGCCCACATGTTGGCCACATAGTGGATCTCGTGGATGGGGTTGACCTCAGAGGAGGTCAGCTCGTTCACGCTCTTGCCACCCCCGAGCTGGCGGCTCCACCAGCCCTCGAACAAGGTCGCCGTGCCGGGCCGCGCCGCCTCGGTGATGTGCGCCCAAGCGCGCACGCTTCCGCGCGAGTTGCGCAGCTCGACCAGGTCGCCGTCCTCGATGCCGCGTTCGCCGGCGGTGGCCGGGCTGAGGAGCACCGGCGCCCGGCCCCCCGTGATCTCATTGAGCCAGGCGACGTTGGCGTAGCTCGAATGGATGCGCCACTTGGAGTGCGGCGAGAGCAGCGCTATCGGGTACTCGCCGGGGTCGTGGACGCCGTCGTCGTGTGGCGGCTTGTAGGTCGGGACCGCTTCGCCAAGCTCCAGAAAGCGGTCCTCCTCCTTGTAGAACTCGGCCCGACGGGTCGGCACGAAGACGGCGGTCGCCTCCAGCGGCGCCGGCAGCGACTGCGGCGGAAACGGCACGAGCTCCTCGACCTGGCGCACAAAAGCCACGTCGGGGTCGGGAACATCGAGACGCACGGGCCCGGCCTTGAGCTGCTCGAGCGTGATGCCCTCGGTCGGGCCGCCCTGGGCCAGGATGGCCGCGATCGCCTCTTCGGCCGTCATGTCGAAGTACTTCTCGAACAGCGCCGGGTCGATCCGCTTGACGATCTCCTGCCACATCCAGAGCTCCGGGCGCGACTCGCCGACCGGCGGGATCGCCGCCTGCTGGATCTGCAGGAAGGGATGTAAGGGCGTGGCCGTGAGATCGGTCTTCTCGTACCAGGTGGCGGCCGGCAAGACGATGTCGGCCCATTTGGCGGTATCGGTCATCTGGTGATCGACGACCACGACGAGCTCGCAGCCATCGAGCGTCTCGTGCAGCCGGTTCACGTCCATGGCCTGCAGGAACATGTTGGCGAAGGTGCAGATGAGCGCCTTGAAGCCGTTCTTGGGGTACGGGACGGTCTCGTTCATGGTCTCGGTCCGTCCGCGCACGAAGTACACGCTGGGGACGATCTTCGCCTTGACGTCGCCGAGAGCCCACCAAGGCGAGGTGTCGACGCGCACCTTGTATTGCCCGACGTACACGGAGAAGCCGCCGCCCGAACGGCCGACGTTGCCGGTGAGGGCGGCGAGCAGCGCGAAGGCGCGCCCGTTCAGGTCGCCGTGGAACCAGTGGTTGCTGCCGCCACCCATGATGATCGCGGCCGGGCGTTCCGCGGCGTATCCCTTCGCCACAGCGACGATCGTCTCGGCCGGGACGCCGGTGACCTCGGCGCCGCGCTCGGGCGTCCATTCGTCCAGCGTGGCGCGCACGAGCGCGAACCCCGGGGTCACCTTGACCGGCGAGCCATCCGCGAGCCGCACCGTGTACTCGCCTTCCAGCGCGACCTCCGCTCCCGCAGGGATGCCCAGACGGTCGGTCCCGATGATCAGCGGTGCGCCGCGCTGAGTGTCCCAGGCGACGTAGCGGTCGTCGGGGATCGGCGGCAGGCCGTGTGCCGCCGGGTCAAGAAGCGGCGCCGGCGCCGTCCCGACCGGCGGAGCCTTCTGCCCGTACTCGCCGAGGCCGACGCCCGCGGCCGGGCCCGGGTCCCGGGCCTCGCCGCGGGCCAATTCGTGCGCCCGCAGCCGCTTGCCGGTGTCGGTGCGCACGAGCAGCGGCGCGTCGGTGTACGTGCGCATGAAATCCCAGTCGGCCGTGCCGTCCGTCACGACCTGCCGGCAAAGGGCGAGGCCGAGGGCGGCGTCGGTCCCGGGCTTGATCTGCACCCAGGCGTCCGCCTTCGCCGCGGTCGACGAGAACGTGGGGTCGACCACGACCAAGCGGGCGCCCTTCTCCACGGCGTCGTGGACGAAGTGCACGTCCGGGATCCGCGTCTCGAGCGGATTCGCGCCGATCAACAGGATGAAGCGGCTGTTGGCCCAGTCCTTTGACTCGTGCTCGGCGTTCTGCACACCGAAGGTGATGGGCATCCCCATGGGCAGGTCGCCGTTGAAGTCGAAGCTGGTGCCGTGGGTCATCCCCAGGGCCGCGCAGGCGCGGTAGGCGGCGCCCTTCTGGATGTAGCCGGAGCCGGGCACCTGGCTGAAGACGTGGACCGCGTCCCAGCCCCATTTCTCACCGATGCGCGTGAGCTCGCCGGCGATGCGTTCGAGGATTTCGTCCCAGGTCGCCTCGCGAAAGCTCCCCGAGCCACGCTCGCCGTCTCGGATGAGGGGCGTCTGGATGCGATCCGGACCGTGGATGAGGAGGTGATACGAGAGGCCCTTCATGCAGCCACGCGGGTTGTAGACCTCGTCGGGGTAGTCGGCCGCCTGCTGGACCTTCACGACCTCGTCGTCACGCACGAAGGCGAGCTGCCCGCACGAGCCGGTGCAGTTCGGAGAACAGGTGGTACGGACCACACGGTCGACCGGCAGGGAGAGCTGCGGATCGTCGCGACCGGCGAACGCTGCGCTCCCGGTCACCCCGAGTGCGGTCCCGGCGGCGGCCGTCCCGGCGACGGCGCCCGCGCCCTTGAGAAGCTGACGGCGAGTGACCTTCATGAGGTCGACCTGCGCGCGGGACCCACCCCGCGCCTGGCCGCCGACTGCAACGCCAGCCTGGTCTCCCGACGGCCCGGGCAGATGGCGTCGAGGGTCCCATGGTCCTGGGAGCCGCAATGCGCGCAAAGCCTGGCGCTCGCGCCGCGCGCAGCCGGGCGAAGTGCAGGGGCCACCGCCGCGGCTGTCGGCTCCAGCTTTCGCGCGGCCGCCCCGACAAGACCTGCCAGCGAGACCAGTCCCGCTCCAAGAACGAATCTCCGGCGAGTCGTGACCATCCTCTTGCCTCCCTTGAGCAGCCGTCCGCGCCCGTGGTGGACGCGTTGTGCCGAGCGCCGAGCGCCGTGTCATACGGAAGGCTAACAAACACTAAGTAACTAAGCAATATATAATCCCGGGAGCAGAGACCTTCTTCGCTGGAGCCCCCGAACCGGCCGGCAGGCCTCCTCGCCCCCACTCCCCGGCCTCCGCCTGCCATCGCTTCTTGATAACACCCGCTGCAGGCCGTAAAGTGTCAGCAGGTCCAACCTACGAATCCTGCCCAATCGCGCCGCCACCCGCCGAGGGCGCGGCGAGCACCTGAGGAGCGTGACATGCCGAACATCGGCCCTCTGGAGATCGGCCTCATCGTCCTCGTGATCCTCCTGCTCTTCGGCGCCACGCGCCTGCCCAAGCTCGGCAAGTCGATGGGTCAGAGCATCCGCGGATTCAAGACGGGCCTGGGGGAAGACGCGCCCGACGACGACGAGAAGCCCTCCAGGGGCGACGCCGCCAAGCTCGAGAAGGGCGACGAGACCGACAAGTCCTGAACCCGATCGCTGGTACCCCCGACGGCCCGCCTCGGCGGGTCGTCGTCGTCTAGCGGCTCAGCAGGCACACGGCATGAGCGGCGATGCCCTCGCCGCGGCCCTCGAACCCCATCCCTTCGGTGGTCGTCGCCTTGACGCTCACCGCGTCGCTCGCGACCCCCAGGGCGCTCGCGAGCCCTTCCCGCATCGCGGGCCGATAGTCCGCCAGGCGAGGGCGCTCACAGACGAGCGTGACGTCGGCGTTGGCGACCAGCCAGCCGCCCTCGCTCACACGGGCGACGACCCGGCGCAGCAGCTCGATGCTCGAGATGCCGGCGAACGCCGGATCCGTGTCGGGGAACAGGTCGCCGATGTCGCCGAGCCCGGCGGCGCCGAGCAGGGCGTCCATGAGCGCATGGACGCC
>Ga0315283_10000857_pt1 | contig 23345 bp, 27 predicted proteins | sample YL17G09_0_MG_FD_204541 | JGI IMG/M metagenome (GOLD analysis project Ga0315283, IMG submission 204541) | Sediment microbial communities from Yellowstone Lake, YNP, Wyoming, USA - YL17G09_0 | ecosystem: Environmental > Aquatic > Freshwater > Lake > Sediment | place: USA: Wyoming | collected...
TTGTCAGAATTTTCTGAATGTGCTACTTATCCGGCCATCTTTGATTTGTTATATCAGATCAGGATTCTTCTTAAAACATAATTTAGCGGGGAACAATGAAATCAATACTAGATTCCCGCTTTCGCGCGAATGACGGCAGGGGGATGGATTCCGTCGCCTGCACCGGACATCGATCCGGGCTTTGCCGGAATGACAAGATTGCTGGTTTTATACAGTTATGCAATGGTCTCGTATCATATTAACGCGGGAGGAAAATTAAGATGTCTGGCTTATTGGAGGAAACGGTGGCGAAATATAACAAGGGGCTGGTTTTCGTCTATACGGGGAACGGCAAGGGTAAGACAACGGCCGCCATGGGGCAGGCGCTGCGGGCAGTGGGGCACGGCTTGAAAGTGTTGGTAATTCAATTCATGAAGGGAAAGAAATATGGAGAGGTGATAGCCTGCGAAAAATTTCTTCCTGCCATAACCATCTGTCCGTGCGGTCTCGACAGTTTTGTGATGAGAGGAAACCCCGCCCCCGTTGATATCGATTTAGCGCAGCAGGGGTTAAACCTGGCCAGGAACGCCCTGTCTTCCGGGGAATATAACATGGTTATTCTGGATGAAATAAATGTTGCCCTTGACTTTGGATTGGTTTCCGTAAATGACGTTGTGGAGATGATAAGAGGGAAAGCGGCGAATGTGGACGTCATCATGACGGGAAGATACGCTCCTCCGGAAATCATCGAGATTGCCGACACGGTTAGCGAGGTCGTCGAGATTAAACATCATTACTCGACGGGTTTGAAGGAAAGGGCGGGTATAGAATATTAGCTCAGGGAGGAGTGCAAGGAACTCAAAGAAGGATAGGTTAATGAAGAAGACCCCGAAGGTAGAGCTCAACAGGCGTATCAGCGCTCTGCAGAGACGCATGGAATCAGGGGAAATAGACGGCGCACTGATTGTTCAAAATGCCGACCTATTCTATTTCACAGGAACCGTGCCGCAGGGGTATCTGTTTATACCGCCTTCCGGGGAGCCCCTTTTTTTTGTGCGCAGGAACGCGGAGAGTATCAGGAACGATTCTAATCTGGATATCATCATACCCGTTGGCGGTCTCAGGGAATTGCCGGGACTGCTGGCTCACCACGGCTATTCACAAATAAAAAGGCTCGGGATGGAGCTTGATGTGTTGCCGGTCAGCCTTTATCTTCGGTATCTGGATATTATAAAGCCGGCAGAGATTGTTGACATCTGGCCTTCCATTCAAGCTATCAGGGCCGTGAAATCTGACTACGAGACAGGGCTCATGAAGGAAGTGGCAAGCCTTTCGGACTTCATGGTCGCCACCTGCCGGAACAATCTTAAGGAAGGGCTAATGGATATAGAGCTTGCCGCCACGGTTGAGGCGGCGGCTCGAACGCGCGGTCATCAGGGTTACGTCCGCACGAGGGCGTTCAATCAGGAGGTTTACTGGGGTCATTTAATGTCCGGTCCTGACGCAGCCGATCTGAACTTTGTGGACAGCACGACCGGGGGACATGGGCTCTCCCATGCCTTCCCGCAAGGTTCGGGATGGAGAACTATCAGGAGGCAAGAGCCGGTCATTTTTGATCTCCTGGCAAGTATGTACGGGTACTGCGTGGATCAAACGCGCACATTGAGCCTCGGTCCTCTCCCCAATAAATTGGACGACGCCTACAAGGCGTCCCTGGAGATCCACTATGGATTGGGAAAAATGATTCAACCCGGGATCGCAGTCGGCGAGCTGTTTTCAGAGGCACAGCGCATGGCTGAATCACACCACCTGGGTGAACATTTCCTGGGATATGGAAATCGACGCCTGGGATTTTGCGGACATGGAATCGGCGTGGAGTTGGACGAATATCCGGTGATCGCGAAAGGAGGAAAAGCGCTTCTCGCTTCCGGCATGGTCATCGCCATCGAACCGAAGTTTAACTTTCCGGGGGAGGGGGTTGTCGGCGTTGAAGATACATTTGTCGTCACGGATAAAGGAAGTCAGAGACTGACCAATGCCAGCTATGTTGTCGACGTCACCCAAGGATAGATGCCAATGATGAAACATAAGAAAGTACTCGATAGCATCATCTCACTTCTCAAGGAGCAAGGGGCTTCGGCTGTTGTACTGGCAAATACTGCTGACATCGTGGTTGATGAGAGGGTTCGCCTGAAGTGTCGTGTACCCGTATGTGACAGTTACAACAAAAACCTCATGTGTCCCCCCTATGTGCCATCTGTGGCGGAATTTCGCGAAGCTCTCAGGAACTATGAGCAAGCCATTCTTATCCAGATTTCCGCCCTTCTCCACGAAACATACACGAATGCCCCGGCGGAAGAGGTATTTCTTCCTGCCAGAAAACTTCACGAGTTGGTTAATTTGGGTGAGAGAGAGGCATTTACCGCCGGGTTTCGTTTTGCCGCCGGGTTTATTGGAGGCTGCTGCCGCCTGTGCGACGAGTGTGTAGCGGCGGAGGGTGGCACATCATGCCGGTTTCCCTTCAAGGCGAGGCCTTCCATGGAGGCCATGGGGATCGATGTTATAGCTACTGCGGAAAAGGCAGGCTTGCCGGTCTCCTTTCCCATCAGCGACAGGGTTACATGGACAGGGCTAATATTAATATAGTGTAATGTAAAAGAGCCGCTGAGAGGTAATTTTTTAAACAGAACCCGGCAAGCCGCCCGTAATGGTCAAACCGGTTCTCAAGGCCGACAAAATAAATCATACCATAGAACTGGACAGTGTTACGACCTTAAGGGGCATTCCGCCAGCGGCCTGGGAATACAGACTTGGAAATCGTTCCGCTATCGAATGGGTCCTTGAATATCATAAAGAACATAAGCCGAAAGACCCGACGATCCGCGAAAAGTTCGACACCTACCGCTTTGCCGATTACAAGAAACAGGTCATTGATCTGCTCCAAAGGGTATGCATGGTCAGCATTGAAACAATGAAGATTGTCAACACCATGAAATCGGGGGCATAATTATAGTTCGGTGGATAATCGCAGTTTTATATATGCAATAAAATTTCCCTTGACATATTTCACACCAATTGGTATGTGCATAACCTCATCTGATAGGAGAGTTCATGGATAAGCGCATCGTGGATCAACTGGCCACTCTCGTTATCAAGGTGATTCAGGATGCTTATCATCAGGGGAAAATCATCAAAACCAATGACTGTATCGACGATATGCTGCGGGAAGGTTTATTAGAAGCAGACGTAGAAAAGCTCATAATGGGCGCCAGTTCTATTGAAAAGGTGATGCCAACGTCAAGCCACAGAGCAAGTAGTCTCCAAAATACCCATTATGTAATTCACGGTGAAAGCACAAAATGTTTGAAAGTCTATTGCAAGATCTGCTCGAATTATCATCCGAAGACTGAGGAATTTATTGAGTGGAGATTGACATCTTTTTGTATCAGCAAACCAAAAGGGTGAATTTATGATCTGTACAAACTGTTTCAATGCTGAATATGAACCGATAACCGTCACCAAGGATGTTGTCATAAACGGTCGCCAGCATACCATACATGGTGTGGAATGTAATAAGTGTTCGAGCTGCGGGGATATAATCTTCACCCATCAGCAGAGTTTGGCTCTGGATAAGAAGCGGATCAATTTGGAATTCAGTTCCAAACCGGCACTAACTGCCCAGCAATTGAAGTTGCTCAGGAAAATTCTGAATATGAGCTTGGAGGATGTCTGCGATCTACTCCATATCGGAAAAAACAGTTATGGAAGATGGGAACGAGGGGAAGTTGAGATTTCTCCGTCAATGAATCTCCTCGTGCATCAATTGATCGAGAGGTTTCCTGAGGCGAAGGCCAATTTGATTGAATCGGAAATGACTGCGGAAATCGAAAAGGCCAAAGAGCGCTATCTCTCAAATTCTATTTCTCTCGGTGAGTTTATACGAAATGTTACGAAAGCGACAAAAATATTACCGGATATTATATGTGACAAGATAGGCTTGAAAGCTGCTGATCTTGATCGAATAGAAAATAATGAGTTAGCTCTGGAAGATATCCCGGTAAAGGTTGCAGTGAATATTTTGAAAGAATTTCATCTAACAACAGATAACTTAAGACAATTGCTTGAAAACACAATGATGATAAATTCGTTAAGGGGCAAGGTTTCGTTAGTTCATGCGCGCCAAACAAAATATGGTAAAGAAGGATTATCACAACAAGCTAAGAGCATAAACAAGATTCTTGAACGATACGTGATGGAAGGTGATTTCACAGAAAAACGAACGATTAATCCTGAATATATAAAAAAAGTAGGGAACTATCTTAAAGATATGGACAGAATCGGGAGGCCATAGCCGATGGAACCGAATTATACTTTTGCCAGAAATATGGCCAGAAAAGTCATTAAAGATTATAAGCTGACAAAAGTTCCCACTGAACTGATAAAGATATTTCAAATACTTGGTTTAAAATATATTGAACTGAGTGATGCTGAAGATATAGACGGCGCCATCCTTGAAATTGAAAGCAAACCTGCCATTGCGGTTTTGAACCGGGCAAAACCAATACAAAGGCAGAGATTTACATTGGCGCATGAACTCGGCCATATTTTTTTAGAACATAGCAAAAGAGATCTCTATGATGCCGAGGAAAGCAGGGCAGACGCTGAAAACCCAATGGTAAGAACAAAACCACCAAAAGAGGTTGAAGCCGACATATTTGCCTCTGAACTCCTAATACCTTACGAACAATTAAAAAAATATCATTCAGAGATAAACAATATTGAAAAATTAGTCAGCATCTTCCAAGTCAGCAAACAGGCTATGACTTTGGCAATAATGAATTATGGGAAGCATCCCCCAAAAATGAAAAGATCATAGTTTGTTAAACTGCGAATTTTTTCAAAGATTCAATCTTTTGTCATTGAAATAGAAAAATCGAAACAAATTTGCGATATGTATGATTGATAATAGGAGTAAACCTGGTTACTATGAATTAGTGTTGAGAAACAAAACTTGTGAGAAATGAGACCTTTGAAAAACACCCCCTTTGTCATTGCGAGCGAAGTGAAGCAATCTCACACCTTACTGATAATATAAGAGATTGCCGCGTCGCTGTCCCTTCGCGTTGCTCAGGGCTACGGCTCACCCTCGCAATGACCGTTTAAGCAATTTTTCAAAGGTCTCGAAATATCAAAATTAAAGAGGATTATAAGCATGAAAATAAAATTCATGGGAGCGGCAAGAACGGTAACCGGTTCCTGCTACATTATTGAAACGCACGGCCATCGGTTCGCTGTTGACTGCGGGATGCATCAGGGGAATGCGGAAATTGAGAAAAGAAATTGGGATGTTGATATTTATCAACCTGCTGACATAGATTTTTTTCTCATCACCCATGCCCACATAGACCATTCCGGCCTTCTGCCGCGGCTTGTTAAGAAGGGATTCAAAGGAAAGATTTATACGACACCGCCAACGAGGGATCTACTGAAGATACTGCTTCTCGATAGTGCCCATATCCAGGAGATGGAAGCGCAGTGGAAAAGCAAGAAGCATCTCCGCTCAGGAGAAGAAAAAATCAAGCCTTTATATACGCAGAAGGATGCGGAGGCGGTGTTTCCAATGTTCAATGTGGTTTCGTACGGCGAAGTTTTCGAACCCATGGGCGGCCTCAAAGTAACTTTCAAAGACGCAGGCCACATCCTCGGCGCTTCGTTGATCGAACTTGCGCTTGAAGAAAATGGCGCTACTGTCAAGCTGGTATTTTCCGGTGATATAGGCCGCCCCGCCCAGTTGCTCATGGAAGATCCGAGTATTGTCGATACTGCCGATTTCCTCTTTTTGGAGTCAACGTACGGCGACCGCAATCATAAGAATGAGGATGACAGCCTGAACGAACTGGCAGAGGCCATAGCCTATAGTTATGGCAACAAAGAGAAGGTGATCATCCCTGCCTTCGCCGTGGAGAGAACCCAGGAAATGATGTACTGCCTGTATCTTCTGTCCAAGAGTGGAAGACTGCCTCCGGATATGCCCGTCTATCTGGATAGTCCTTTGGCCATCCAGGCTACGGAGATCTTCCGCCGTCACACGGCCTACCTCGATGATGAGACCAGGGCATTGATAAAGAAAGGGGAGGACCCCTTATCTCTGCCGCAATTACATTTTACTCCCACGACGGAGGAGTCTATGGCCATAAACAACCTCTCAGGACCGGCGATTGTCATTTCCGCCAGCGGCATGGCCGATGCAGGGAGGATAAAACACCATCTGCGACACAACATATGGCGGGAAGGCGCCAGTATTGTCTTTGTCGGTTTTCAGGCCCAGGGAACGACGGGTCGTAAGATCGTGGATGGCGCGAAGAAGATTCGTCTCTTCAATGAGGAAATTGCCGTAATGGCCAAGGTCTTTACGATAAATGGATTTTCCGCCCATGCCGGTCAAAGTCAGCTTCTCGACTGGTTGGGACATTTCCGGAGCCGGGATATGCAGGTCTTCCTCGTACATGGGGAATATGGAGCCCAGCAGGTGCTTGCAGGTCTGATTAAGGAACGATTCGGCTTCCAAGTGATGATGCCTCAATATCTGGAAGAAACTACCCTGGAGCCGGGGCGTGTACTTAAGCGGGTGGAGTATCCGGAGAAAGCGGTCCCCCGAATTGACTGGAATTACATAATTGAAAATATCGGCGCCAGGTTTGGAGAGCTCAGGGAAAGAAAAACTCAGTTGGAGTCAAAGCCGTGGATGGAACAGACAGAGATCAGAGATCAGCTCCTCGATCTGGACCGCGTCCTGAGGGAAATAAATTCTGAAGTATGACGTAAGCGGGAGTACCCTGCCATTCCACTATTCGACGAGTTTGTATTGGAATCTCGCCACAACGTTCAATTGTGAAATATTGAACTCGCGGGGCAAGGGGGCATAAGGGGCAGCTGTTCTGACGACATCAAGAGCTCCCTGGTCGAGGTAATTGTATCCAGATGATTCAAGGATCTGACTTGATGTGATGTCTCCACCTTCGCCTATTGAGAATTTAATAACAGCGATACCTTCTTCCTCCTGTTCAAAGGCAGCCTGGGGATATATCCAAATGGCTTCGATTTTTTTCTTTATCCTTTTAAGGTAAGATGTATATTTGTTGTCACTGCTGCCGAGGTCAACGGTCTCTTCTTTTTTAATGCGGCGGCTGCGGACTTGTTCTTCGACCTGATGAACTGGCTTGTCAGCCTTGTCTTCTTCTGTGATCTTGTCTTTATTTGCCGCCGGTTCTTTCAAGGTGACGATTAAAACATCATCCTTGCGGGCTTTCCCACGAAAGTCTATAAAGCCAGTCACATACAACATGGCCGCGTGACTGGTAAGAGATATCAGTATGGATATGATCACTATTTTTTTTGACGTCATCGTAGGGGCTGCCTTTTCTTGTCCGGATAATACGTCAATGAGCATATAAAAATCAACAATTTGTTAAAGTGCAAGATGTGTCTTGCGTGACCATGTCACTACAGGTGCTATATGGAATCTATTGATGAAAAATTTATGACCCTCGCCCTTGAACAAGCCTCCCTGGCTTTTCGGAAAGGGGAGGTTCCTGTAGGCGCTGTGATAACGCTTGGCGGCGAGATATTAGCAATGTCGCACAACAGTTCTATTTCGATGAATGATCCTTCCGCGCATGCGGAAATCCTTGCCATCCGCGAGGCAGCAGGGAAGCTCCACAATTACCGCCTCATTGATGCTACACTGTACGTGACACTGGAACCATGTATCATGTGCGCGGGGGCAATCATACAGGCGCGGATACAGAGAGTCATATTTGGCGCAGATGATCCCAAGAGCGGCGGCGTTGTTTCCCTTTACAGGCTCCTTCACGATAAGAGATTGAATCATACCGTGGAAGTAACCGGTGGTGTAAAGAGAGATGCCTGCGCCGAAATTTTGAGTAGATTTTTTCATGAGAAGAGGATAACATCAAAAACCAATTCGGAATCATAATGAATCCTGCGGAGAGATACCGAAGTGGTCGTAACGGGATCGACTCGAAATCGATTTGAGGGCCAAAAGCTCTCACGGGGGTTCGAATCCCCCTCTCTCCGCCAACGACAGGGGACAGGGATTAGGGAACAGGGAATAGGGATGGGTCATAAAGAATTTTTTCTGATCCCTGATCCCTACCCCCTGATCCCCAATATGGAGAGATGCCCGAGAGGCTGAAGGGGCACGACTGGAAATCGTGTGTATGCCCACAAAGGTGTACCGGGGGTTCGAATCCCCCTCTCTCCGCCAACGACAGGGGACAGGGATCAGGGAATAGGGGTGAGAGGTCAGAGAACAGGGAAGAATCACAATTTTTTTCTGATCCCTGACCCCTATATCCTGATCCCTAAAATACTGATAGCCGGGTCCCGTGCAATGAAGGGTTGTAAACCCCGCCAGATCCGGAAGGAAGCAACGGTAGCAATTTCCGACGTGTGCTGCGGGTAAGCCTGGCTATCTCAGATTTAATCTTAAGTTCCCGCTTGTGAGGAGCAGCGAATGGAATACCTTGTTTTAGCCAGAAAGTGCAGACCTCAAAACTTTGACGAGGTAGTGGGGCAAGACCATGCGGTGAAGACCCTCAGGAATGCCATTCATCAGGGCCGCATAGCCCACGCCTTCATCTTTAGCGGACCCCGTGGCGTGGGGAAGACAACAGTAGCACGGATATTGGCCAAAGCACTGAATTGTGAAAAAGGACCTACAGAAACACCGTGTAATGAATGTACCAATTGCCGGGAAATCACGGAAGGCATAGCCATGGATGTCCGTGAGATTGACGGCGCATCTAACAGAGGCATAGATGAGATAAGGGAACTCAGGGAGAATGTCAAATTTGCCCCGCTGTCATCTCGCTACAAAATTTACATAATTGATGAAGTGCATATGTTGACCAGGGAGGCATTCAACGCCCTCTTAAAGACCCTGGAAGAGCCGCCAGCGCACGTAATCTTCGTCTTTGCCACGACGGAGATCCAAAAAATACCGGCGACCATACTATCCAGATGTCAGTGCTTTGAATTCAGAAGGATATCGCTGAAACAGATCAAGGATAGCCTGCGGCGAATCTCCGAAAAGGAAGGTGTTCAAATAAGTGAGAAGGGCATGACATGGGTTGCCGAAGCCGGCGATGGGAGTCTGAGAGACGCGCAGAGCATCCTGGACCAGATAATATCGTTTGCAGGCTTCGAAATCCGGGATCAGGATGTGGAGGAGATACTGGGACTGACGGACAGACGTTTTCTTTACCGGCTGTCCAAAGCAGTGTTTGAAAGAAATGCCGGCCTTTGCTTAAAGATCATTGAAGAAGGTTATTATGCCGGCCTTGATATGAAATATTTTTACCAGATGCTCATCGGTCATTTCAGGAATTTACTGCTCACCAAGATTGTTGGAAAAGGTCACGACCTCTTGGATCTGGGAGATGAAGATGTGGCCAGCCTTACTTTGCAGACGGGAAGCGTTTCGCAGGAGACCATCCAGCGCCTATTGGATATGTTGATGGCAGAAGAGGAAAATGTAAGAAGAAGTCAGAATCCGCGCATAAACCTTGAGACGATCCTCGTCAGAATGGCCTATCTGGAGCCCATGATAGCGATCGACAAATTGCTTTCCCGCATGGAAGGTCTGGAAAAGAGACTGGCTTCAGGAGCGACTGTCCAGGTTAAGCCGTCTTCATATGAGTTACGGGAAACAGGCGCGGTTCCTTCCCAGGAACAGGAACTCTTCAAGGTCGCTGAGTCGGGAATGGTCGACGAAGTTCATCGTGGATATGATACGGCCGAAGGTAAAATCATGGAGGATATCTGGGAAGACTTAAAGGGCTTTGTAAAAAAACAGAGTCCCCCGCTGTTTTCCAAGATTGAGCCCGGCGTATTTCTCGGATACGAAAACAGGCGCCTCAAAATCGGCTTCCATAAAGATTATATTTTTTTAGATGACATAACAGAAAAGGCTCAGAAGGAACGCCTTACGGAGATATCGAAAGCGTACTTTGGCGAAGATGTTACCGTCATAATTGAATCTTTGGACACGGAGCAGTACAGCCGGCATAATAAGAATCACAACAGTGTCACGAATAACAACAAGAACAATGATGCAAGGCGGGATGCCCTCAACCATCCGCTTCTGCAAAAGGTTCTGGATGTTTTTGATGGCGCTGTTGTGCTTGAGGTTACAACCAGAGGCGGTAATGACGATTCCGTAAAATCATAAGGTACATTAAGAGGGTCTTCTTGCGAAGACGTCCATAGCGAACAGAGCGTTCTTGGAGCTCCCACATAGGAGGTATTTAATTGACACAAAATTTTGGAAACATCATGAAACAGGCAAAGAAGATGCAGGAAAAAATAGCCAGCATTCAGGCAGAGCTGGAAGGGAAGACCGTTGAAGCGACAGCCGGAGGAGGCATGGTAACCGTCGTGGTAAACGGAAAATTTGAGGTCCTGTCTCTCAAAATCGATAAAGAGGTTGTCAATCCGGAAGATGTCGATATGCTTCAGGACCTTATCATGGCGGCGGTTAATGAAGGCATTCGCAAAGCCCAGGAAATGGCAACGGCGGAGATGTCTAAGATTACCGGTGGCTTCAATATTCCCGGTCTGATGTAGTGTGTTTCAAGATGACAGGTTACGCCCTTCCTATAAAACGTCTGATCGGAGAACTCGCGAAATTACCCGGCATAGGGGAAAAGACAGCCACGAGGTTAGCCACATTTATCCTGCGTGCATCCGAGGAAGATGCAAGAAGCCTCGCACAGAGCATATTGGAGGTAAAGCAGAAGATACGCTTCTGCTCCGTGTGCTTCAATCTCGCCGAGGGGGTTCTCTGTGAAATATGCATGGACCATTCGCGAGACAAGAACCTCATATGTGTTGTCGAAGAGCCTGACTCTCTCATTGCGATAGAAGAAAGCGGGAGCTTCAAAGGAACCTATCATGTTCTCCATGGAGCACTCTCACCGCTGGACGGTATCGGGCCGGATCATCTGAGATTACAGGAACTTTTGAAAAGGATAGCGGAGAACGGGGCGGAAGAGATAATTGTGGCAACAAATCCAAGCGTCCAGGGTGAAGCAACGGCACTTCTCATTAACAAATCTGTCAAGCCTCTGGGCATCAAGGTAACCAGGATCGCCCTCGGTGTGCCCGTCGGCGGTGATCTTAAGTACATGGACAGGATGACACTGTCTAAGTCCATGGAATACCGTAGATGTCTCTGAAAACCTTTATCAGAAATTTAGAAAAAAAATAATTGACAAAAAAATACTTGACAGGGACGGAATTTTGTAATAGGTAGCCGAACGTCGTTTTTGTTCATCGTCTTTAAGTCTTTAACAGCTTTTCTACATCAATCCAATCTGGGAGATTTTCCAATGATAGAAGTCAGATGGCATGGAAGAGGTGGTCAGGGAGCGGTAACGTCAGTTGAATTACTCGCATTGACCGCCATCGGAGAGGGTAAGTATGCTCAAGGTTTTCCGAGTTTCGGACCTGAGAGAAGAGGGGCGCCGGTTGCGGCATTTAACCGGATTGATGATCACCACATAAAGATCAGATCTCAGATTTACAATCCGGATGTAGTGGTTGTCCTTGATGAGAGTCTCATCGGCATGGTTAATGTTGCCGACGGCCTGAAACCAGAAGGCGTACTCATTGTTAACACAGCAAAAACAGCAAAAGAAATTGCGGAAATCACAAAATTCAAGGGTAAGATCGCTACAGTCGATGGGTCATCCATTGCGTGGAAGGAGCTTGGCGTTCCGATTACGAATACGACCATGCTTGGGGCGCTGATCAAGTGTACGAATGCTGTTGCGCTTGAGTCAGTGAAAGGTCCGGTGGATCATAGGTTCGGCAGGGTCGCCAACAAGAACCTGGCGGCCATGAAACGGGCATACGACGAAGTCAAATTTAACTAATAAGTGAATGAGTGTTGAGGTATCATATGACAGAGAAAAAGTGGCCAGAAACCTGGCAAGATACAAATCCGGGGCTCATGATATTCAAACCTGGAAGCTCACGGTCATATTTGACCGGAGGCTGGAGGGCACAGAAGCCTATCTGGGATAATACGAAATGCATCAAGTGCGGTGTCTGCTATCTGTTCTGTCCTGAAGCGTGCATAACGGAAGACGCTGAAGGATTTTTCATGGCAGATCTGAATTACTGCAAGGGCTGCGGCATTTGCTACCACGAATGCTGGCCCCGCGCCATAAAGATGATAGAGGACTGAGGAGGGATAGTTAATGTCAGAAAGAATTGGAATGGAAATTGCTCTGGCCGCGGCAGAAGCGGTCGCATTATGCAGACCCGATGTCATCGCTGCTTATCCCATCACTCCTAACACACATATACCTGAACACCTGGCAGAAATTGTTGCCGACGGGCATCTTGACTGCGAATATATCGCTGTGGAATCCGAGCATTCGGCGCTGAGCGCCTGTACGGGAGCGTCGGCAGCGGGCGCCCGCGTCTTTACGGCGACAAGTTCACAGGGACTGCTGTATATGTATGAAATCGTTCCGGTCGTGCCGTCCATGAGGCTTCCTGTTATCATGTGCCTTGGCAACAGGGCGATATCGGGGCCTATCAACATCTGGAACGATCACAGCGATTACATGTGTGTGAGGGACCTGGGTTGGATTTCAATGTTCGCGTCAAACGGCCAGGAAGTCATCGATATGTGCATCCAGGCTTTCAAGATCGGTGAGCATGCGGATGTTATGCTGCCGGTGCTTGTTAATCTGGACGGTTTCCAGCTTACCCACGTGGTGGAGGCGATGATAATGCCGAATCAGGAGGAAGTAGACAAGTTCCTCCCGCCGCGAAAACCTTTCGCAGCCCTGCATCCGGACAATATTGTTTCCATGGGAACTCTGGGGCTCCCGGACATCTATAACGAGGCAAAAAAGGCCAATGATGAGGCGCTCATCAATTCGAAGAAGGTCATCCTCGAAATATGGAAAGAGTGGGAGAAGATGTTCGGCCGGAAGTATGAACCCATCATGTCTTATAAGGCGAATGATGCCGATGTACTCATGCTTACCATGGGGTCCATGGGTGAAACAGCGCAGGTTGCCATTGATGAGTTGCGTAAAGAGGGTTTCAAGGCCGGACTGTTAGACCTGAAGCTTTACAGACCATTTCCTGCGGATGAATTGAAAAAGGCAGTGAAAGGATGCAAGAATCTGATTGTTATAGACCGGGCGGTTATGTCTGGCGGTGCTGCTGCTCCTGTCTGTGCAGAGGTGAAATCTGTCCTTTATGATGAGCCGGATCGTCCCGTGATAACGAACGATATCATCGGTCTTGGTGGTCGCGACGTACGGGTCGAAGACTTTATAAAAATCTTCAAGAAGGCAGCCAAGGCTAAACCCGAAAGAGCATATGAAATTTATGGAGTGAGGGGATAATCATGAAGAGTATTGTAGAAAATTTTGATTTATTTGCCCCAAAGCTGGTTGATAAAGAGGAATATTACAGTTCAGGACATCGCGCCTGCCAGGGTTGCGGTGAAGCATTAGCAATCCGCCTGATGGCAAAGGCTTTGGGTAAAGATACGGTAGTGACCAACGCGACGGGATGCATGGAGGTTACGGCTACCCCTTATCCGACGACGGCATGGAAGCTTCCGTGGGTGCATGTGGCGTTCCCGAATTCCGCTTCGGTGGGTGCCGGTGTTGAGTCCGCCTTGAAAGTCCTCCGCAGAAAGGGAAAAATCGCGGACAGGGATATAAAGGTGGTTTCCATCGGAGGCGACGGAGGGTCCTTTGACATCGGTTTTCAGGCCATTTCCGGAGCCATGGAGCGCGGTCACAACATGATCTATATCGTCTACGACAATGAAGCCTACATGAATACGGGCATTCAGCGCTCCGGCGGCACACCCTACGGGGCCTCGACGACGACGCAGCCAGCCGGCAAGGAAAGCGTCGGAAACAAGACGTGGAAGAAAAATATGGCCGAGATCATGGTGGCCCATAGAGTGCCTTATGTTGCCACGGCTTGCCACAGCTACCCATTTGATTTTATGGATAAAGTCAAAAAAGCAAGAAAAGTGAACGGTCCTGCCTTCATCCACTGTCTGGCCGTCTGCCCGACTGGATGGCGTTCATCGTCTGAGACATGTATCAAATTGGGCCGTCTCGCTGTTGAAACAGGTGTGTTCCCGATTTACGAGGTGGAAAACGGGAAATACAAAATGACCATTGAGATGCCCAAGAAGCTCAGGCCCATGGAAGACTACCTGAAGCCTCAGGGACGGTTCAGGCATCTCACGCCGGATCAGATTCAGATTTTCAGGGGAATGGCAATGCTTGAATACAATAAAGTGTTGGAGAGGATTAAGCATTCAAAATCCTGGTCAGAGATGACAAGTTAAAGTGTTAATTATACGGGATAAGGTGATTGAGGTATGAAGACAGCGAAGACCAAAAAGAAATCGGTTAAAGACATCATAAAGAAATATGGTGGCGATAAGACGGCAATGATAGCCATCCTTCAGGATGTCCAGGAAGAATTCAGATATCTACCAAAGGAAGCACTTTCCTCTATTAGTAAGCAGATGGAGGTGCCCCTTACCAGGATTTATGAGATTGCAACATTTTACAACGCCTTCAGCCTCAAGCCTCGGGGCAGGAACCTGATTGAGTTGTGTGCCGGGACGGCATGTCACGTTCAGGGGGCGGCCAATCTGATGGACAGGCTGGAGAGAGATCTGAAGATTTCTTGTGGCGAAACGACGAAAGATAAGAAGTTTACCCTCGAAGAGGTAAGATGTCTCGGATGTTGCAGTCTGGCCCCTGTCGCGCGAATAAGCGGTAACATTCATCCTAACTTAACACAGGACCAAATTCCGAAGGTTTTGACAAATTATAAATAATAGGGGTGGAAAAGTGAGTAAGATCAATACACTTGAAGATTTAAACAAGGCAGCGAAAAGAGGGCTGGAATCTATCATCCCATCAAAAACGAAAATCATGGTCGGAATGGCGACGAGTGGGATTGCCTCGGGGGCCCAGGAGGTCTACAATGCCCTGGAGGCAGAGATAAAGAAACGGAAGCTGGATTTTGTCCTTAGCAAAACGGGAGCTATGGGGATGGATTGCATAGAGCCCCTTGTGGATGTCCTGCAACCGAACAAGCCACGTCTGGCATACAGCAAGATGACGGCCAAGAAGGTACCGGAAGTTATCGACCAGATTGTAAAAGGTGCTACGAATGGCAACAAACCCGCTTACAGAATGGATGAGGAAGACTTCATCTGTCTGAATGAAAAGAAGCCTTATTTTAAGGGCGCCGTTCCGAAAGAGCTGGCAGATATTCCCAAGATAGGGGATGTCAAATTCTACAAGAAACAGTTGAAGCTGGCCACCAGAAACTGCGGGATGATCAATTATGAGAGTATAGATGAATACATCGCCAAGGACGGTTACTTCAGCCTTTTCAAGGCCCTCACTAAAATGAAACCAGATGAGATCATTGATGAGATCATTGCTTCAGGGTTGAGAGGCCGTGGAGGTGGAGGGTTCCCCGCCGGTGTCAAGTGGCAGACCTGCAGACGTGCCCATGGAGACATTAAGTACGTTATCTGCAACGGCGATGAAGGGGACCCTGGCGCTTACATGGATAGAAGCGTTATGGAAGGTGACCCCCATAGTGTAATTGAAGGAATGATTATAGGAGCATTTGCCATTGGTTCCGGTCAGGGATTTCTTTATGTGAGAAACGAGTATCCCTTAGCTGTGGCCAATCTGCAGAGGGCAATTGACCAGGCGAGAGAATATGGTTTTCTCGGAAAAAACATTCTCAATACAGGGTTTGATTTTGATTTGAAGATCGGCAAGGGCGCCGGCGCCTTTGTTTGCGGTGAATCAACGGCCTTGATGACATCTCTGGAAGGCAAAGCCGGCGAGCCGAGAGCAAAATATATACACACCGTTGAACACGGTCTGTGGAACAGACCCTCCAATCTCAATAACGTGGAAACATGGGCGAATGTGCCGGCCATTATCAGCAGGGGCGCGAAGTGGTTCGCAAGCATTGGCTGTAAGAACAATTCAGGAACGAAGGTCTTTTCCCTCGTCGGCAAGATCAATAATATCGGGTTGGTTGAGGTTCCCATGGGGATACCGCTGAAAGATATTATCTATGAAATCGGCGGTGGGATTCCTGGCGGCAAGAAGTACAAGGCGGTCCAGACCGGTGGTCCATCCGGTGGATGCCTGCCCGATAAGTTGATAGATATTCCTGTTGATTTTGATTCGCTGTGGGAAGCCGGCTCCATGATGGGATCCGGTGGTATGATTGTCATGGACGAAACCACATGCATGGTCGATATAGCGAGGTATTTCATTGACTTCCTCGAATTTGAATCCTGCGGTAAGTGTGTTCCCTGCCGGGAAGGGGTTCACAGGATGAATGAAATCCTGCATGACATCTGCGGAGGCAAAGGAAAGCAGGGTGACGTTGAACTTCTGGAGTCCATGTCCAAGGGAATCGTCGATGGAGCTTTGTGTGCCCTGGGCAGCACAGCTGCGAACCCTGTTTTGAGTACCCTCAAGTACTTCCGGGATGAGTATGTCGCTCATGTTCGGGACAAGAAATGTCCAGCCGGTGTCTGCAAGGCTCTGATCAGTTTCAAGGTCAATGCGAAAAAATGCACGGGATGCGGCGTTTGCCTCAAGAAGTGTCCCACTGTGTGCATAACTGGTCAAAAGAAAAAGCCACATGTGATTGATCAAACAGAATGTATCAAGTGCGGTGTCTGTAGAGAAAGCTGTAAATTTGACGCAATAAGCGTAGAATGAAGGTAGGGGAAATGGTAAACTTTATCATAGATGGTAAGAAGGTTGAGGCTAAGGAAGGTGCAACAGTACTTCAGGTTGCCCGTGCAAATAACATTACGATTCCAACCCTGTGCTGTCATGAGTCAGTTGCTCCATCAGGAGCATGCCGCCTCTGTGTGGTTGAGGTCAAGAAAGGTAAAAGAACGAGGATCGTGACGTCATGCCTGTATCCTGTTGATGAAGGTATCGTTGTTGAAACGAAAACCGAAAGGGTTTTGAATGTCCGGCGTCTCGTTATGCAGCTTCTCATGGCAAGGTGTCCTGAGTCCGACGTGCTTAAGGATATGGCTAAAGAGATGGGCATTGAACCGCAACCCGCCTTTCATCCTGAAACAGACAAAGGGAAGTGCGTCCTATGCAGACTTTGTGTTAAGGCCTGTGAAGATGTTGTGGGTGTGAGTGCCATTGGCTTGTCCGGCAGAGGCAAAGACAAAAAAGTTGGCCCCCCATTCGTCGAGGATTCCAAAACCTGTATCGGATGCGGTGCGTGCGCGTATATCTGCCCGACGGAGCATATCGTCATGGAGGCAAAGGACGGCAAGCGGAAAATATGGGGACGTTCGTTTAAGATGCAGTCCTGCGACAAGTGCGGCAGATATTTTGCCCCGGTTGATCAGATAAAGTGGATTAGCACGAAAACGGGGACTCCGCTTAGCGAACTCGCGACCTGCATAAGCTGCAAATAAGGGATACAATTGGAAATGCCTGTATAGGCATAAGCTATTTGACGTGGTGGCACAGTCAGAAATGAGTGAAGCCCCGGTGATATTTTTCACCGGGGCTTTTTTATTCGTGCGCCCCCTCATGGCAATTGTCACTGCTCCTGGCATCCTGCAGTCGAATGATATTGACATACATGATGAGCCACTCTATATTTCACTTATAAAAGACGAAATCTCTCGCACATATTGATCAAGAGGCTGCAAAGGGGGAATGACAGATGGGCGAAAAAATAGACAGGATAACTGTCGATATGAATGCGGCCCGGCTGCCAGAGGATCTGGAGAAGTATAAGGCAAAGGCCATGCAATTGGGCGCCACCCGGGCCACAATTGTAAGCGTAAAAGAGATTCCCGTGGATGAAAGAATTGTGCTGAAATGTCAGATACCGCGGTGTTTTGGATACGGCACCAGTGTGCACTGCCCGCCCCACACATTGAAACCGGCAGAGCTACGGGACATCCTCACGGGGTTCCAGTGGGCCGTCTTTTTTACCCTCGATGTTCCGCCAGAGGTTATAGTCAGAGACAGGGGCACGATAAAAGAAAGAGAGGCAGCATATCGGAAAATATTTGACATCGTGGGTGAGATCGAATCCGTGGCTTTTTACGATGGCCACTATCTGGCTTTCGGCTTTGCTGCCGGCTCCTGCCGGCATACGTTCTGCAGCCAGCAGGAGAGCTGTCAGGCCATGGAGGGGAAGAGGTGCAGGATATCTCTCCGCTCCCGGCCTTCCATGGAAGCCGTAGGCATTGATGTTTATAAAATGGCCGCTGCAACTGGGTGGGACATCTACCCTATAGGCAGCAACGCCAAACCGGAAGAGATATCCAAAGGCACACTTGCGGGAATCATCATCATACAATGATCTCTTCCCCGATGTCTCAATCTCGTTCGGGAAAAGACCTGCCAGATGTGTAAAAAACTCTTAGCGCCTTGCCGCTTTTTCGTTCTCCTTTTTTTCCGTCGCGCAATAGATGCCGCCTTCTTCGAGTCCGCCTGCGAAGCAGTTATTGCACGAAATGCACCTGGCCGGTCTCCGGTCGCCCTGCAGCCAGCGATTGGAGAGCCCTGTCTCCCAGATGAGCGGCCTGGCCAGGGAGATGTAATCCATACCATCATCCCGGATGGCTTTCTCGACAACTTCGTATGATCTGAATCCACCCACTACGATTACCGGGCAGTCGACTGCCCCCTTGATTCGGCGGGCCATTTCAAGATTATAAGCCTCTCTCTCCGGGTTTGTTATTTTGATGCGCACCGGGCTTTTTCCACCGGACGACGGGGTGCCGGCAGAGACTTCTATGGCATCTATACCCGCTTCCGAAAGTCTTCTGGCTGAGTAGATTGCGTCCTCAATGTCCAGTCCTCCTTCTATAAAATCTGCGGCGTTAAGCTTGATGAGCACAGGATAATCAGCGCCGACTGTCTCCCTGACCTTTCGATACACATCGAGGAGAAACCGCGCGCGATTTTCAATGCTGCCGCCATATTCGTCGCTACGGCGGTTGGTGAGAGGAGAAAGGAACTGGTTGATCAGAAAGCCGTGAGCGCCGTGCAGTTGCACGGCATCGAATCCCCACGCCTTTACGCGACGAGCCGCATTCCCGAATGCCGCAACGATCTTTTTGATTTCATCCTTTGTGAGTTCCTCCGGTATCTCCGGAAACTGCTCAACCTTAGCTGCTGAAGGGGCCAATGGCTTGCGGCCGGCGGTCTTTGTATCTGTCTGGCCGCCGCAATGAACTACCTGGACGGCTATCTTTCCCCCCGCATCGTGTACAGCCTTTGCCATGAGCTTGAATGAATCCGCAAAGGCATCGGTATATATACCCATCTGGCCGGGCAAACTCTTGCCGTCCGTCCGTACATATGCATAGCTCGTAATGATGAGGCCGATACCTCCTCGTGCCAGGTCGCGATATAAGGTGATGAGCTTCTCTCCCGGCCTGCCATCCTGATCGCACATCCCCTCCCATGTGGCGGATCTTATCAACCTGTTGCGCATTGTCATGCCATTAATTTTCGTTTCTTCAAATATCGCAGCCATCTTTCCCTCCTCAACAGGCTTAGGTCAATCTGCAGAATCGGGTATAGAACGACCCGACTCATCCATCGTCACCATCAATTACTGGTTAAAATATACATTAATCGGACAATTTTAGGAAGAGCAACTTGCGGGAATCTTCATGTCATATAGCTTTATTCGTGAGAGGCGGATATGCACTCCTTCTGTATGGGATGAAAAATCTATTTACGACAGCAATCGTGCACAAGACATTTTCTTCTTTAGAAAAAGATTGACAAAAAATTTCTCTTATTATAGTTGTATATACAACCAAATCAGGAATAAAATCTTATGAAGAGAGCTGGCGAAAGATTATCGCTTATAAGAAGTATGTCGCAGCAGTGCATCGCCGTACGGATACGGCTTCTCAGCCGCATGGTGACCAACATCTATGATTCAGCGTTGAGCCCGTTCGGTGTCAAGCTCAATCAGATAAGCATACTGGTCTTCGTACATCTGGCCGGCGAGGTTGGATATGATGCCTTGTGCAGACAGCTTAAGATGGAAAAATCAACAGCCAGCAGAAATATAGAACGCATGAAAAAAAAGGGGTGGCTTAATATCGTATCCGTCAAGGAAGAAAGAAGGAAAATTTTAAGAATTACTCCTGCCGGAGAGGTTCTTTTGGGGAAGGTGCATGGAGTGTGGGAAGACGCACAAAGAAAAGCCCTGAATCTGCTTGGAGAAGAAGGGGCGGAAGTCCTCTGCGGTATCGCGAACGGAATATGGAAGAAAGATAAGGCACGATAAGAATTCTAACGAAAAATTGTATATATGAAGAGGAGAAAAAATATGAAAAAAACCATCAAAGACTTTGCATTAAACCTTGGGGTTGACGATTTGGGAGTAGCGGCTGCTGCTGATTATCAGAGTCCCCGCTCGCCGAAGCTCGATACCATTTTTCCCGGTGTGAAATCGATCATCGTCATGGCCTACAAAGAACCGTCAAGCTGTGAGAGCTCTAATATGCAGGTAGCCATGAGCGGCAGACTGGATGTGATGGCATTTTCGCGGTCGTGCAGCTATAGAATGAGCCGTTTTCTCGAGAGGGAATTTGGCGCGACGGCGATGGCCACTCCTGCTTCCTATCCCATGGAAATGAGCATTGAAACCATGGGCTCCATCGGTGATGTCTCACTCAGGCATGCGGCGATTGCGGCTGGTCTGGGGGTCATGGGCAGGCACAACCTTGTCATCCATCCTAAACTCGGCACGCGCGTGATCTTCACGGCCATACTGACCGATTTAGAGATTGCGTCCGATGCCCCATGTAAAGAGGATCTGTGCATTCACTGTGATGTCTGTGTCGAGCAATGCCCCGCCGGTGCTCTTGATGAAGCAAACAGGACGGATGTGGGAAAATGCCTCCGCAAATCGCAGCCCTATGGTATCGGCAATAGTATCCGCTTCTGGTCAAAGTTCGCTGATGGCACACCTGAGGAAAAGAAGAAGATGGTCAAAGACGTGGATTTCTGGCGCATGTATCAGGCCGGGTTCATAGGTTTCCAATATTTCTGCTGGAACTGTATGACGTCTTGTCCGGTTGGGCAGAAACAAGAAAAAACATCAACACAAAAATAGCGCGTGCAATATCATTCCCACCGCCTCAGCAATCTTGCTATGCGCAGATAAAAGGGACTCTGCCAGAGGTTTGTCTAAGATTCGCCAGATATTTTTTCTGCAGCCGCCTGGGCTTCCCCGTATACCTTCCTCAGGGGAATCCCCAATCTTGCGGCAATCTCCCGGCAGTCTTCGTATTCCGGGGATATAATCCTTTTCTCCGTGTCTATATGGCCAACCTTTACCCTCACGGGTCCAAATGACGTCTCCACAGTGATCAGCTCTCTGGGGAGTTTTCGCCTCTCCAGACGCTGAAATCTGATCCCCAAAGAATGGGTTTCTGCGAAGATTATGGAAATGGTCTCATCCAGTTTATCTGGTGTAATCAAGATGCTAAGCAGCGTCCCCGGCCTGTTCTTCTTCATGAATATGGGCGTCATGAAGACGTCAAGGGCGCCTCTTTCCAGGAGTCTCTCCAAGGCGTAGCCGAGAATCTCGGGATTCATGTTGTCGATATTGGTTTCGATGAGGATGACCTCGTCTTGCTCGTATTCCTGCTTTGCTTCGGTCTCGCCTATCCAGACCCTGAGCAGGTTCGGTATTTTCAAATCCCTGCTCCCGGCGCCGTAGCCGATGCGTTCAATTTTCATCTCCGGGATAGTGCCGAAGCTTTGCACCACGTGTTTGAGAATTGCAATCCCCGTCGGTGTGACAAGCTCTTTATCGATACTACTCGCATATACGGGTATACCCTTAAGCAACTCGAGGGTGGCGGGTGCGGGAAGAGGCAGGACGCCATGGTCGCATTCAACGAATCCTGTCCCCACGGGAATCCTGGAGGCGTACATAGTTTCGATGCCCAGCATCTTCATGACTATGAGGGACCCAACAACGTCAACAATGGAATCCAGTCCGCCGATCTCATGAAAATGAACGTCACCGGGATTGGTGTTGTGGATCTTCGCTTCGACCTCTGCGAGGTCGCGAAAGATTGCCTTGGCTTTCGCCTTGATGTCATCGCCAAGGTCACTCTTATCCATGATCTTTTCAATGTCTGTAAGATGCCTCTCGGCGTGGCTGTGGTCTGCATCGACAAAAAACCTGGTTCCCGAGAGCCCTTTCCTGGTTGTTTTTTCGGCCTTCATGGTGAATCCGGATATTTTAAGTTTGCTCAGTTCTGACTCAAGCTTATGTAAATCAGCTCCGGCGTCAATCAGCGCTCCCAGTATCATATCTCCGCTGACGCCTGAGAAACAGTCGAAATAGGCTATCCTCATTTTTCCTCACCCATATGGTTTATAAGACTTGCAAAGTATCCAGCCCCAAATCCGTTATCAATGTTCACAGTCACCGAGCCTGGTGAACAACAGTTCAGCATGGACAGCAACGCGGCCAGGCCTTCGAAACTGGCGCCGTAGCCCACACTGGTCGGGACGGAGATCACAGGACTATCGACAAGTCCACCAATTATGCTTGCCAGTGCCCCTTCCATGCCGGCCACTACAACAATGACGTTGGCATTGAATAGCTTCTCCCTGCTGTCGAAAAGTCTGTGCACCCCGGCAACACCGATGTCGTAGATCCTATCGACGGCATTCCCCATGATTTCTGCCGTAACTGCCGCCTCCTCCGCGATCGGCACATCGGATGTCCCCGCAGTGACGACAAGGATCGACTTGGCGGATTTCTTCTTTCTTTTTTTTCCAACGAGGATGATCTTGGCTGTTTCGTAGTAGGCTGCATCCTTTCTTATTTTCCTGATGGCTTTAAAGACCGCCTTATCGGCTTTGGTTGCCATGATGAATTTTGTCTCCGGTGAGAGGCTTTCTACAATTCTGCTGATTTGTTCGATGGTTTTTCCCCGGCACAATATCACTTCAGGAAAACCTCTCCGCAAATCCCTGTGAGTATCGATCTTGGCGTCGCCCAAATCCTGGTAGGGAAAAGACCTTAAAGCCCTCAGTGCGTCATCGATCCCCATTTTTCCGGTTCTAACGTTTTCCAAGAGTTTCCTGATTTTTTCTCTGTCCATTTTTAGCCCTCTTCCTTCAAGGGTTCATTCATGCTGCCCATCCGGTATCCCTGAATATCCAGAGAGACATATGCATATCCCAACGCCTTGAATTTTTCCA
>Ga0315283_10000858_pt1 | contig 23342 bp, 22 predicted proteins | sample YL17G09_0_MG_FD_204541 | JGI IMG/M metagenome (GOLD analysis project Ga0315283, IMG submission 204541) | Sediment microbial communities from Yellowstone Lake, YNP, Wyoming, USA - YL17G09_0 | ecosystem: Environmental > Aquatic > Freshwater > Lake > Sediment | place: USA: Wyoming | collected...
AAGACCGGGAAGCGCTACCCGATCCACCGCTCCTCGCCGACCTTCGAGGAGCAGGAGCCCACGCCCGAGCAGTTCGAGACCGGCATCAAGGTCGTGGACCTGCTGGCGCCCTACATCAAGGGCGGCAAGATCGGCTTGTTCGGCGGCGCCGGGGTGGGCAAGACCGTGCTGATCCAGGAGCTCATCCGCAACATCGCCACCGAGCACGGCGGCTACTCGGTGTTCGCCGGGGTCGGCGAGCGCACCCGCGAGGGCAACGACCTCTATCTCGAGATGAACCAGTCGGGCGTCATCGCCAAGACCGTGATGGTGTTCGGCCAGATGAACGAGCCGCCGGGCGCGCGCCTGCGCGTCGGGCTCACCGGCGTGACCATGGCCGAGTACTTCCGCGACGAGATGGGACAGGACGTGCTGCTCTTCATCGACAACATCTTCCGCTTCGTGCAGGCGGGCAGCGAGGTCTCCGCGCTGCTCGGGCGCATGCCGAGCGCGGTCGGCTACCAGCCCACGCTCGGCACCGAGATGGGGGCGCTCCAGGAGCGCATCACCTCGACCAAGCGCGGCTCCATCACCTCGGTGCAGGCCATCTACGTGCCGGCCGACGACATCACCGACCCGGCGCCCGCCACCGCCTTCTCGCACCTCGACGCCACCACCGTGCTGGACCGCGCCATCGTCGACCGCGGCATCTACCCCGCCGTGGATCCGCTGGGCTCGACCTCGCGCATCCTCGACCCCAAGATCGTGGGCGAGGAGCACTACGCGGTGGCGCGCGCGGTGCAGAAGATCGTGCAGCGCTACCGCGATCTTCAGGACATCATCGCCATCCTCGGCATGGACGAGTTGTCCGAGGAGGACAAGCTGGTGGTGGGCCGCGCGCGCCGCATCGAGCAGTTCCTCTCGCAGCCGTTCTTCGTGGCCGAGGCGTTCACCGGCCAGCCCGGCAAGTACGTCAAGACCGAGGACACCATCAAGGGCTTCAAGATGATCGTGAGTGGCGAGCTCGACCACCTGCCCGAGCAGGCATTCCGCATGAAGGGCGGCATCGAGGAAGTGATCGCGGACGCCGAGCGCATGGCCGTGGAGCACGCATGAGCGCGACGGGAGCGCGGAGCTGACCATGGCGGCGGCGCAGTTCGACCTGGCGATCCTGACCCCCGAGCGCGCGGTGTTCGAGGGCAGGGTCGAGTACGTGCAGGTGCCCGGCAGCGAGGGCTACCTGGGCGTGCTCGCCGGCCATGCCGCACTGGTGACCGAACTGGCCGCGGGCACGCTCACCGTGCGGGAGCCGGGCGGCGAGGAGCGGCAATGGCAGGTGAGCGGCGGCTTCTTCGAGGTCGCCGCCGACCGCGCCACCGTGCTGGCGGACGAGGTGAGCGGGGACGAGGCGGAGGCGACGCAGAGTTGAGGCGGAAACCGCGCCGGGTATGGATCGAGCGCCCAACGGGAGACCGGCGGGCGGTCGACTCTTGGTACGCTCAGCACGGGCGCGAACCGCCCGGCCGGAGTCGAATCACCTTGCGATGTCCGGCGCCCCCTGCGTCTCGAGGAACGCCTCGACGGTGATGTACTCCGGCGAGCCCTCGGGCCGCGTGGCTCCGGCCAGCAGCAGCTCCACACGGGTCTTCGGCCCGACCTCGACCGAGAACTTCGCCGGGTCCGCCGCGACCCTGGGAGTGATCCACGCCGCGAAACCCGCCAGCTCGGTCGAGTCGCTCGCGCTCGGCGGGTTGTGCCGCGCCTCGGCCAGCGTGACGTGGGTGCGGAAACTCGTGTCGTAGTTGTCGGGCTTCTTGAGGCCGAGCCGGTTGAGCGTGTTCTTGGCGGCGATCACCGAGTCCGTCCAGGCCTGGGGCGCGCCGAGCTCCTCGACGGCGACGACCTGGTTGTTGCGGCCCATCCGGACGACCTCGGGCGTCATGCGTCCCGGGCTCGCCGGCGCGACCCGCGCGTGGGCGCGGATCCGGCCGAGGTCCTGGTCCTTCCAGTCGCCACCGATGTAGACCACGGTGATGTGCAGGTCCTCGGTCCGGGTCAGCTTGAGCCCGGGGAATTTCGCCTCGGCCTCCGGGCGCAGCCGCGACCACTCCGCCCCGAGCGCCGACTTCCCGAGCGAGATGGACGAGAAGAGGAATCCCCGCTTCACGACCTTCTCCTCCGGGGCGACTCCGGCGGGAGTGGTTCGCGTGGCGGTCGAGTCCGTCCGGGCCTGCGCGGGGATGGCGATGAGGGCAGCGGTGATCGCGGCCAGCGGCAGGATCGAGGCGAAGAGGCGTCGTATCATTTCTGACAACTCCCAGAGCGTGGGTGATGAGTCGAGGGCGGCACGGCCGTGAGCGGCCACCGTGCGCCGCGGATCGGGTGTCCGCGACGGCAGCACGGGCCGACGCGAGGGAGAAGACACCCGCGGCACCGGCCTCGTCAATCCGGGCGCGGAGACTTGTAGCGGAAATGACGCACCGCGGTCGCGCTCGCCTCATCGGGATGAGAAGCGCCGCACGTCTCCAACCCAAGAAGAGGAGCACGAATCCCATGCGCACTCTGATGAAGATCACGGTCCCCGTGGAATCGGGCAATCAGGGCATCAAGGACGGCAACCTCGAGAGTACGATCCAGGGGCTGATGAAGCGCCTCACCCCCGAGGCCGCGTACTTCTACCCGGAGAACGGCCACCGCACCATGCTGATGGTGTTCGACCTCAAGAGCCCCGCGGACCTGCCCACGATCACCGAGCCGCTCTTCATGGACCTGAACGCCGCGGTGGAGATGGTCCCGGTGATGAACGTCGAGGACCTGAAGAAGGGGCTCTCGGCGATGATCGAGCACCGTGGAGCTGCAAGACACTGACCGGGATCCGCGCACCGAGACGCGGCCCAGGATCCTGTCCGGAGGCGCGTTCGGGCCGCTTGCTGGGCCGTGCCCGGTTCGTTCCACCCGTTCCGGCCTTGCACGTGCTGGACAATCGACGCACGCCTTCCCCGGTAGAATCATGCTGCAGGGCTCGAGAGGCGAGCCGGCCGGTCGGAGATCGACCGACGCATCGTCCGGAGGTGAGGGATGCGCGCCACACCCATCGACATCACCGATTTCGACGCGCGCCGCCTGAATGCCGTGCTTGCCCGATACGATGATCTCCCGGTCTCCAGCCGCCGCGAAGTGAACCGGCTGCGGCGCGAGTTGGAACGGGCGCGCATCGTGGCCTCGCGCGAGGTCAGCGAGCGAGTCGTGACCATGAACTCCCAGGTCGTGTTGCGCGACCTCGACAGCGGGCAGGAGTTCACCTGCCGGCTCTCGTTCCCCGACGACGCCAACGTGGAGGCCGGCCGGCTCTCGGTGCTCGCTCCCGTTGGCACCGCCATCCTGGGCTATCGCGAGGGCAACGTGATCGAGTGGGAGGTGCCCGCGGGGACGCGGCGCATCCGGATCGAGAAGATCCTCTATCAGCCCGAGGCGGCGGGGGACTATCACCTCTAACCTTGGTGCGAGTCATCGTCGGGCAAGACCGTCGTGGTGCGCGGTTCCGCCCGACGGTCGTTCTGAGCTATCGTGCCCGGGATGGTTGAGACCCCTGAACAAGCTCTGATCGCCCTGCTCCGCCAGCGCGGCCTCACGCTCGATGCCGGGCGCGCTGTGGCGCTGCGCCCGCTGGCCGAGAGCCTGCTCGGCCGCCTCGCGCGCATCGGCGAGACGTTGCCGCGCGATGCTGCGCCGCCGGCGGCGGGACTCCTCGAGGACCGCGCGCGGTGAGCGACGACGCCCTCTGCTTCCTGAGTGCGGCCGAGCTGGGCCGCCGCATCGCCCGGCGCGAGGTCTCGCCTGTCGAAGTCGCGCGTGCCCACCTCGCGCGCATCGCGCTGCTCGACGCGAAGCTCAACGCGTTCCTGCTGGTCACAACCAACCGCGCGCTGGCCGAGGCCGCCGTCGCCGAGCGCGAGATCGCCGCGGGGCAGGTTCGTGGCCCGCTGCACGGCGTGCCGATGGCGCTCAAGGATCTCTTCGACACTGCCGGCGTTCGGACGACCGCGGGCTCGAAGATCCTGGCGGAGAACGTGCCGGCGCGCGATGCCGCGGCGGTCGAGCGCCTGCGGGCGGCCGGGCTGGTGTTGCTCGGGAAGACGAACCTGTACGAGTTCGCCTTCGGCACCACGAACGACAACCCGCACTACGGCCCGGCCCGCAACCCGTGGGACCTGGAGCGCAGCCCCGGGGGCTCGAGCGGTGGCAGTGGCGCGGCACTCGCGATGGGCTTGTGCGCCGTCTCGCTCGGCACGGACACCGGCGGCTCGATCCGCATCCCGGCGGGCGCCTGCGGCGTGGTGGGGCTCAAGCCCACGCTGGGCCGCGTGAGCCGCCGCGGCGTCACGCCGCTGGCGTGGTCGTTCGACACCGTTGGCCCTATGACGCGCACGGTCGAGGATGTGGCGCTGATGCTCAACGCGATCGCCGGTCCGGACGCGGAGGATGAGTGGTGCGCCGCGCGGCCGGCGGAGGACTTCACGCGCGATCTCGAAGCCGGAGTGCGCGGCCTCACACTGGGCCTGCCGCGCGAGTGGTTCTTCGAGGGCGTGGAACCCGGCATCGAAGCGACCGTGCGTGACGCGATCGGCGTGCTGGAGCGCGAGGGCGCGCGCCGCGTCGAGATGCCGCTCCCGGGCATGGCCGATGCGCACACCGCGCACCACGCCATCCTGGCGGCCGAGGCGGCGGCGTTCCATGGCCCCTGGCTGCGTGAGCGGCCGGACGACTACGGCAGCGATGTGCGGCGCGGGCTCGAGCTGGGGCAGTTGATCCCGGCGGTGGACTACGTCAACGCCCGGCGCGTGCAGGCGATCGTGCGGGCGACGTTCCGGGCGGCGCTTGCAGAAGCCGACGTGCTGGTGACGCCCTGCCTGCCACAGCCGCCGCTGCGCGTGGGCGAGCCCATGTCGCGCGAGCCGGCGGTGGCGTGGAATCGTCTGCTGACGCCGGTGAACATGGCGGGCTTCCCGGCCATATCGCTGCCCTGCGGTTTCGGCGGCGCCGGAATGCCCGTGGGCCTGCAGATCATCGGCCGGCCGTTCGAAGAGGCGCTGCTGCTGCGCGTGGCGCGGGCTTATGAGCGGGTGACCGCTTGGGGTATGAGGCGGCCGCCGGTCTGAGCCCGGTCCTGGGCGGTGTTCCGACGGAGACGGGAACGCGGCGCGCCAGCGCCACTGGCGACTTCGAGAGGAGGGTGACATGGCGGACCACGACTGGGTGCAGGCGTTCCCCGGCGCCGTCACGGTGTGTGACCGCGATGGCATCATCCTGGAGATGAACGAGCGCTCGGTCGCGAGCTTCGCGGAGGACGGTGGCGCCGCGCTGATCGGCACGAACGCCCTCGACTGCCACCCCGAGCCCTCGCGCGGCAAGCTGGCCGCGATGCTCGCTTCCGGGAAGGCGAACGTCTATACGATCGAGAAGAACGGCGTGAGGAAACTCATCTACCAGGCGCCGTGGTATCGCGAGGGCGCGTACGCCGGGTTCGTGGAGTTGTCGCTGGAGATCCCGTTCGAGATGCCGCACTTCGTGCGCGGGGCGTGAGCGGGGTGTCGGCCCGACTCCCGCCACGGTTGGAGCAGCACGGACCAAGACCGCCAAACCTCAGGAGGAGCCCATGGGTGAAGAATCCACACGCTGTCATCATCATCCGGCGCACGGGGGCGCGCTCGCCGGCCCGCTCTGGTTCGGAGGCTGGCTGTTCACGATCGGCTTCCTGAAGCTGGCGGTGACGAAGGCGATCTTCGCGCTGCTCCTCTGGCCCTACTACCTGGGAGTGACCTTCCGCCTGCCGAAGTAGCGCCGGGAAGTGATGACCGCCCGGCGGGTCACCTCGCCGGGCGGTCGCGCTCCTTGCTCGTGAACGAATCTCAGCCCTTTGCCGCCCCTGCGGGCACCCTCCCCGGATACGCGGCCAGCGCGGCGGCGAGGCACTTCATGGCGCGCTCGAGCTTCGGCACCTCGATCACGTAGGCGATGCGCACCTCGTCCCGGCCGAGCCCCGGGGTGGCGTAGAAGCCGTCCGCGGGTGCGACCATCACGGTCTCGCCGTCGAGTGCAAAGTCCTTGAGCAGCCACTCGGCGAAGCCGTTGGCGTCGTCCACCGGCAGCCGCGCGCAGATGTAGAAGGCGCCCTCGGGCTTGCGCACCAGCACGCCGGGGATGGCGGTGAGCGCTTCGAACACCACGTCGCGGCGTTTCCGGTACTCGGCGATCACGCCCGCGATGTAGGAGGCGGGCACCTCGGTGAGCGCCGTGCAGGCGAACTGCTCGACCGTGGGCGGGCACAGGCGCGCCTGGCCAAAACGCATGATCGCCGCCATGAAGTCCCGGTTGCGGCTGACGATATTGCCGATGCGCGCGCCGCACAGCGAGTAGCGCTTGGAGACCGAGTCCACCACCACGACCTGCTGTTCCATGCCCGTGAGCGTGAGCGCCGAGCGGTGCTTGCGGCCCTCGTAGACGAATTCGCGGTAGACCTCGTCGGCGATCAGCACGAGACCGCGCTCGCGGCAGATCGTGGCGAGCAGGTCGATCTCGGCGTCGGTGTAGACCGTGCCGGTCGGGTTGTTGGGCGAGCAGATGAGCAGGGCGCGCGTGCGCGGACCGATCTTCGCCTCGATCTCGGCGCGCGGCGGCAGGTGGTAGCCGTCCTCGGCGCGGGTCGTCACGGGCACGAGTTCCACGCCCATCATGGCGGCGAAGCCGTTGTAGTTGGTGTAGAACGGCTCGAAGACGATCACCTGCTCGCCCACGTCACACAGCGCGCCGAGGGTGAACACCAGCGCCTCGCTGCCGGCTATGGTGACGAAGATCTCCTCGGCCGCGAGCGGGACGCCGATCCCGGCGTAGTACGAGCGCAGCGCCTCGATGAACTCCGGCAACCCCTGCGACGGCCCGTAGGGGACGTAGGCGTCACCGTAGGAGCGCAGGCGGTCGAGGATGGCCTTGGGCGTGGGGATGTCGGGCTGTCCGATGTTGAGCGGGTAGACCGTCTTGCCGGTCTTGCGGGCGGCGACGGCAAAGGGCGCCAGCCGGCGGATGGGTGAGGCCGGCATCTGCTGCGCGCGCTTCGAGAGCGGCGTGGTGCTGGACATCAGGACCTCCATCGAGAGCGGCCCGGGCCGCGCAGCCCGCGGATGCGGGCACGGCACTCAGACGACACGGGCCGAAGCGCTGGGAGTCTAGCGCAGAGCAGGCTCGCGCTGCGAGTCGCTCCGCGGTACTCTGCGGCCCCGGTTCATGGCGACCGGACACAGGTCATGGCACATCGGAGCAGGCAGCCCGGAGGGTGGAGTTGAGAGAGATCCGCACCTGGACAACGAAGGACTCGGCCGCGCTCTACAACGTCGCGGGCTGGTCGAGCGGCTACTTCCGCATCAACGATGCGGGGCACGTGGAAGTCACGCCCTCGGGGCCGGAGGGTCCGAGCGTGGACCTCTTCGAGCTCACGCTCGACCTGCAGCGCCGCGGGCTCGGCATGCCGCTGCTGATGCGCTTCTCGGACATCCTCCACAGCCGCGTGCAGGCCCTGTTCGGCTGCTTCGACGGTGCGATCCGCGAGTATGGCTACCGCGGGCGCTACCGCGGCGTCTACCCGATCAAGGTGAACCAGCAGCACCAGGTGGTCGAGGAACTGGTGCGCTTCGGCTCGCCGTTCGGCCTGGGGCTCGAGGCCGGTTCCAAGCCGGAGCTGCTGGCGGGGCTCGCCCTGCTCGACAGCCCGGGCGCGCTGCTCGTGCTCAATGGCTACAAGGACGTCGAGTACATGGAGACCGCGCTGCTCTCGCAGAAGCTGGGGCGCTACCCGATCGTGGTCATCGACCGCTTCCGCGAGCTGGACCTGCTGCTGCAGGTCGCGCGCCGCCTGGGCATCCGGCCGCACATCGGCGTGCGTGGCAAGCTGACCACCAAGGGCGCGGGCAAGTGGATGGAGTCCACCGGCGACCGTTCCAAGTTCGGGCTCACCGCCACCGAGATCGTGATGCTGCTCGACAAGCTGCGCGACGAGCAGATGCTGGACTGTCTCGAGCTGCTGCACTTCCACATCGGCTCGCAGATCTCCGCGGTGCGCGCCATCAAGGACGCGATGCAGGAGGCCTGCCGCATCTACGTCGAGCTGGCCAAGGCGGGCGCGGGGCTCAAGTTCCTCGACGTGGGCGGCGGTCTGGGCGTGGACTACGACGGTTCGTCCACCAACTGGCCCTCGTCCACCAACTACACCATGCAGGAGTATGCCAACGACGTGGTGGCCGCGATCCAGGAAGCCTGCGAGACGGCCAGGGTGCCGCACCCCGACATCATCACCGAGTCGGGCCGCGCGCTGGTAGCGCACCACTCGGTGCTGGTGTTCAACATCCTGGACGTGAACGAGGTGCTGCCGGGCCAGGCCCCGCCGCCGTTGGACAAGGACGAGCACACGGTCATCCAGCAGCTGGTCGAGACCTGGCGCTCGGTGTCGCGCAAGAACTTCCAGGAGGCGTACCACGACGCGCTGCAACTGAAGGAGGAGGGCACCAACCTCTTCAACGTCGGCCTGCTGGACCTGCGCGGCCGCGCCCGCGTCGAGCAGTTGTTCTGGGGTTGCTGCGAGGCCATCCTCAAGATCATCCGCGAGTTGGAGTACGTGCCGGACGACCTCGAAGGCCTGGAGAAGGGCCTGGCCGACACCTACTACGGCAATTTCTCCGTGTTCCAGTCGGTGCCCGATCACTGGGCGGTGAAGCAACTCTTCCCGATCCTGCCGCTGCACCGGCTCAACGAGCGCCCCACGCGCCGCGCGGTGATCGCCGACCTGACCTGCGACTCGGACGGCAAGATGGACCAGTTCATCGAACTGCGCGACGTCAAGAGCTCGCTCGAGCTGCATCCGTTTGACGGCCGGCCGTATCACCTCGGCGTGTTCCTGGTGGGGGCGTACCAGGAGATCCTGGGCGATCTGCACAACCTGTTCGGCGACACCAACGCCGTGCACATCGCGCTGGGCGAGAACGGCTACCGCATCGATCACGTGGTGGAGGGCGACTCGGTCACCGAGGTGCTGGGCTACGTGCAGTACCAGAAACAGCACCTGGTGCAGCGGATGCGGCAGGCCAACGAGGAGGCCCTGCGCCGCGGCCTGCTCACCTTCGAGGAATCGGCGCTGCTCATGCGCCGCTATGACGAGGGACTCGCGGGCTACACGTACCTCGAGGAGGAGGGGCCGGCGACGCGGATCGAGAATGGCACCACGGGGCTGACGGCGGCGGCGCCGGTGTCGGCAGCGCTGCCGGAGCCGCCGCCAGTCCCCGCAGCACAGGCGTTGCCCGAGCCACCGCAGGTCGCGCTCGAGGTCGCGCCGCGTCGCCGCAAGCGCGCACCGGAGGAGGGCGGGCCGGAGCAGAGCAGCTTCCTGCCCGGCGATGAGCGGTGAGCCGGATCCGCGCCCGCAGCGCAGACCCGGTCACCACTCAGCCCCGCGGAAGCGCGGTCCCGCCGAGCCCGTGGAGCGGCTGGTACTTGCGCCACAGGTAGTCGAGATACGGCTCGATGCTCATCGGCGAGCCCGTGGCGCGTTCGACCAGCTCGGCGGCGGTGAACTTGGCGCCGTGCTGGTAGACGTTCTCCCTCAGCCACCCGTGGAGCGCGCCGAACTCGCCGCGCGCGATCTCGCCGTGGATCCCGGGGTGGGCGCGGGTCGCGGCCGCGAAAAACTGCGCGCTCAGGATGTTCCCGAGCGTGTAGCCCTGGAACTGCCCGCCGATCAGGCCCGCGTACCAGTGCACGTCCTGCAGCGCGCCGTCGCGGTCGTCGGGCGGCTCGAGGCCGAGGTCCGCCTTCATGCGCGCGCGCCAGGCATCCGGCAGGTCCTTCACCTCGAGGTGGCCCTCGAGCAGGTCCAGCTCGAGATCGAAGCGCAGCATGACGTGCAGGTTGTAGGTGACCTCGTCGGCGTCGGTGCGGATCAGCGAGCGGGCGACCTTGTTGATGGCGCGGTAGAACGTCTCGAGCGGCACGGTTGCGAGCTGCGCCGGGAAGGCGGCCTGCAGCCGCGGGAAGAAGTGCTCCCAGAAGCCATGGCTGCGTCCGACCAGGTTCTCCCACAGGCGCGACTGGCTCTCGTGCACGCCCGCCGATGCGCCCTCGGCCAGCGGCAGGCCCTCGTACTCGCGGCGGATGCCCTGCTCGTAGAGCGCGTGCCCGCACTCGTGCAGCGTGCTGAAGAGCGCGTCGGCAAGGTCGTCCTCGCGCACCCGCGTGGTGATGCGCACGTCGCCGAGCGAGAACTTGGTCATGAACGGGTGGTGCGTCTTGTCCTGGCGGCCGCGCTCGAAGTCGTAGCCGTAGCGCCGGATCACCGTGAGGCCGAAAACCAGTTGGTCGGACTCGGGGGCGTGCTGATGGAGGCACGAGTCGTCGGCCGGTGGCTGCGCGGTGATGGCGCGCACCAGCGGCACCAGGCGCGCGCGCAGTTCGGCGAACAGGGCGCGCACCGAGGCGGTCTTCATGCCGTAGTCGGAGAAGTCGATGAGCGGATCGGCGATGGATTCGTAGCCGGGGAAGAAATCGGCCAGCCGGCGCGAGAGGTCGAGAGTCTGCTCGAGCAGCGGGCGCATGCGGGCGAAGTCGTTCGCCGGGCGGGCCTCGGTCCACGCCTGGTAGGACCGCGCGTCATGCTCGCTCATCTCCGCGACGAATGCAGCCGGCACCTGGACCGCGCGCTCGTACTCGCGGCGCGTCACGCGCACCAGCGAGGCTTCGTCTGAATCGTAGGGCAGGTCGTGGGTCTCCCGCTCCAAACCGTCGAGCAGCTGCCCGAGCGCGGCGTCGGTGAACTTCTCGTGGGCGAGGCGGCCCAGTGTCGCCATTTGCCGCCCACGTGCTTCGGCGCCACCGGAGGGCATGTAGGTCGCCTGGTCCCAGCGCAGCACCGCAACCGCCGAGCCGAGGTCGTTCACTTCGAGTAGCCGGGCCTTCAGTTGATCGAGCCGTGTGTTCATCGAGGCACCCCGCTCATTCGCCCACGCCCATCTTCGACATGAGGCCCAGGATGCGCCGGTCGTTCGCCTCCAGGCGGTGAAGGATCTCATCCACTTTCGCGGCCACCTCGGCGACGGGCGGAGATGTCTTCAGGGCCTCGAGGCGGGCGATGGCGTCCAGGATCAGCCGGTCCTGGTGGGCGAGGTGCTTCATGATGACCTCGATCTCCTCCTCGGCCTTCCGGTTGATCTCGAAGTCGCTCTCGGACATGAGCCGGTCCTTCTGGGACTGGCGGTTCTGGCTCATCATGACCACCGGGCCGGTGTACGCGGCCTGGAAGCTCAGCACCAGGTTCAGCAGGATGAAGGGATACGGGTCCCAGGCCTTCCAGGCTCCCGGATGCGCCCTCAGGTACGAGATCAGGTACACGTTGAGCACGATCCAGCCGAACAGCATCACGCTCTGGACGATGATGAACGGCCAGGAGCCCACCAGGGCCGCGACCCGGTCGGCGACGCGCTGGCCGAGGCTGCGCTGGCGCGCGTCCTCGACCACGACATTGCGTACGGGCGGGTGGTCGTGCTGGTAGACGGCGGCGGGGCCCATCTGCGGCGATTGGTTCAGCACGGCGCTCCTCCTCTTCGTCCTGCCCGGTGACGGGAGACGGCATCACACCTGGACCACCGCGACGGACCGGCTACTTCCTCCGGCCGACCGGCATCAGCGCGAGCGCCTCCCAGCCGGATGGCACGCCGAGCGCGCGGCGCACCGCCGTCTCGTCGAAGCCGCCGACCATCACCGTGCCCAGGCCGAGTGCGGTGCACTCGAGATAGACGTCCTGCACGATGAAGCCCGCCTCCATGCCCAGCCAGCGCTCGGCGTTGCCGCCGAACCTGGTCGCGGCGAGCGTGCTGTCGCCGATCACGGCGACGATCGCAGCGGCGTGCTGGAGGGTCTCCTGTCCGCGCGCGGCGGCGGCGAGGGAGTCGCGCTGCGGGCCGGTGGCGACCAGCGCGAGCGCGTGTTCCTTCGGCTCGTAGCGGTAGATGCCAGCGGACAGCCCGGTGACGTCGTCGGCCACCAGCCAGACCTGCAGCGGATAGACCGCGCGGGCCGAGGGCGTGGCGCGCTTGCCGTCGGGGCTGGTGATGCCCTGCGCGACCCACATGAGCTGCGAGACCTCGGCGAGCGTGAGTGGGCCGGGCGCGTACTCGCGCACCGAGCGGCGCTGGGCGATGGCCTGTTCGAGCGTGACCTTGCCGGTCACGTCCGGCTTCGGCAAGGCGACAGTGCGGGGCTCTGCTGCGAGGGAGACCGTCCCGGCGAACAGGGCAGCTGCGACGACGAGTGGGGCGATGAGGTTGCGTTTCATGAACGGCCTCCGTTGCGGTCAGCGCGTGCGCTGGTAGGTGCCGACGAGTTCGGCCTTCGCGAGCACGTGCCCGGCCATGGCCTTCTCGATCGCGGCCCGGGTCGGGTGGAGCAGGTCGGGGAGCACGATATCGAGTGCGTGGAGTTTGTGGAAGTAGCGGTGGCGTCCAATGGGCGGACAGGGCCCGCGCCAGTCGGGCCGCTTCCAGTCGTTGAGTCCCTCGCGGGTGCCCGGCGGCAGGGTCTTCGCGGTCGTGCCCTGGGCGAGCGAGGTCGTGGACGCGGGGAGGTTGTAGAGGACCCAGTGGACCCAGACCAGCTTCGGAGCGGCAGGGTCGGGCGCGTCGGGATCGTCCACGATGAGCACGAAGCTCTTCGTGCCGGCGGGCGCGCCGGTCCACGCCAGCGGCGGCGAGACGTCCTCGCCGTCGCAGGTGTGGCGCTTCGGGATCTCACCCAGCGGCTGGAACGCGGACGAGGAGAGGGACAGCGACACGATGTTCTCCTTTCTGGCGGGCGCGTTCTTCGGCGCGGTGCCGGGCACGGCCTTCGCGGCAGCGCCCGGCGCCCATCCCGCAGCGGTCGCGGCGCAGGCGAGGGTGATCGCGATCAGGAACGTCCTCATCGGTGGGTCTCCTTCGGGCGTGGCAGGGCCCAGCGGCCCGGCACGACCTGTCGGCAATCGGGACAACGGCCGTCCACGAGCTGGTCCTCCAGCACCGCCTGCCACGAGCGGCGGATGAGGAGCCGCCCGCAGGATGCGCAGGAGGTGTGGGCGCCCTCGCCGATCACGTTGCCCTCGTAGACGTACCGCAACCCCGCCTCGCGCGCGATGCTTCGGGCGGCGCGCAGCGTGGCCGGCGGCGTGGGCGGCAGGTCGCGCAGCCGGAACTCGGGGTGGAAGGCGGTGAAGTGCACGGGCACGTCGGGCCCGAGGTGTTCGAGCACCCAGTCGGCCAGCCGCCGCACCTCGTTGGGGCCGTCGTTCAGGGTGGGTATGACGAGGTTCGTGATCTCGACCCACACGCCGGTCTCGTCCCGGAGCCGGCGCAGCGTCTCGAGCACGGGCGCGAGCCGCGCCAGCGTGTGGCGGCGGTAGAACTCGTCGTCGAGCGCCTTGAGGTCCACGTTGGCGGCGGCGACGTGATCGTAGAGGTCGTGGAACGCCTCGCGCGTGATGTAGCCGTTCGTGACCAGGACGATCGCGATGCCGTGCTCCTTCGCGGCGGCGCAGACGTCGAGCACGTACTCGGCCCAGATCGTCGGCTCGTTGTAGGTGAAGGCGATCGCGGGGCAGTCGCGCTCGAGGGCGAGGGCGACCACGTCCGCGGGCGCGAGGCGCTTCACGGAGACCGGCTCGCGGCGCGAGTGGGAGAGGTCCGAGTTCTGGCAGAAGCAGCAGGCCAGATCGCAGCCCGTGGTCCCGAGCGAGAGCACGTTCGTGCCGGGCAGGAAATGGAAGAGCGGCTTCTTCTCGATGGGGTCCACCTGCACGGCGGCCGGCGCGCCGTAGCCCAGGCTGACGAGTTGTCCGCCCTGGTTCGCGCGGATCGAGCAGAAGCCGGCCTGGCCAGCGCGCAGGCGGCAGTGGCGCGGGCAGAGAAAGCAGTGGACGCGCCCGTCCGGCGCGGTCTCCCACCAGCGCGCCGGGTGCGGGGCGCCTGGTCCTGCGTTGGATTCGAGGTTCGACACCGGCGTCCTCCGGGCGGGATTCTACGCCGCCGTCGGGCGGAAAGCGCAACGCCCGGCGCGAGACTCGCGCCGGGCGCCGTCCGCTCGTGCTTCCGCTACTTCACTTCGACAGTGACCTTGGTCATGCTCAGCGGTTCGGAGGTGCTGCCGCTCTGCGAGCCAGCGGCCTCGAGCTTCTTCACCACGTCCATCCCTTCGACCACTTCGCCGAAGATGGTGTGCTTGCCATCGAGCCACGGGGTGGCGACGAAGGTCAGGAAGAACTGGCTGCCGTCGGTCCCGGGTCCCGCGTTGGCCATCGATAGCAGGCCGCCCTTGGTGTGCTTCACGGTTGGGCTGAATTCGCCGTTGAAGCCGTAGCCCGGGTTGCCCGTGCCGGTGCCGAGCGGGCAGCCGCCCTGGGCCATGAAGCTGGTGATGACGCGGTGGAAGGGGATGCCATCGTAGAAGCCCAGCTTCGTCAGGTAGAGGAAGTTCGTTACGTGCATCGGCGCCACGTCGGGCAGGAACTTGATGAGGACCGTGCCCTTGTTGGTGACCATGCGCGCAAAGTAGGTGTGCTCCTTGTCGAAGGTCGCAATCGGCGGCTTGGGCAGCGAGGTCTTCCAGCCCGGCTTGGCCTTGTCGATCTTCGAGGTGGTGATGAACTGGTCGATCTGCTGCATCGCGGAGTCCTTGATCTGGGCCGGAGCGGCCGGGGTCTTGATGACGGACTTGGTGACGATCTTCTTGGGCGCGGCGGCGGCGATCGCCAAACTCGCACACACCGCCAGCATGGTGACGGACAGCAACAGGCGCTTCATCGGTTGTTCTCCTCCAGGGGTCCAGGTGGGTCCGGTCACGGGAGCGGAGAAACCCTACCATCACTGAAGTGCCGGGTGCGAATGTCCCGGGGCCTTCGATGTCAGGAGGCGGTGAAATCCGGTACGATGCGCCGGTCTGCGCGCCGCCGGTGAAGGGGTTCCACGGTTTGCACCGGGCCATCGCCGGGTTCTTCGGGAAACTCTGACGTGCCCGGGTGGATCTCCCGCCCGCGCTCGCCTGGCCGGAAGAGCCGCTCGAACAGGGCCGGCCTCGCGTTCCTAACGGCAGGAAGCGATCTCCTCCTCGAGGGCGGCGCGGATGGGTGTGTAGGCGATGCCCAGCTCCCGCTCCGCCTTGCCGCCATCGAACTCGAAGCCCTTCTTCATGGTCCGGATCTGGTCGGTGGACATCCCCCACGGCGGCGGCTGCCCGACCCGGTCGGCAAGCCAGGTGAGGAGCGCGGCGCCCGCCGTCGCCAGTGGGCCGGGCAGTCGCAGCGCCGGCAACGGCACCCCCGAGATCTCACCCACCATCCGGTTCACCTCCCGGAGCGACAGACGTTGCGCGCCCACGAGGAGCCTCGCTCCGGACAGGTCATCCCTCATGGCTGCCCGGGCGATGGCTTCGGCGACGTCGCGCACGTGCACGAACGTCAGGACCGAATCCTCCATGATGCGGGCCGGCATGCTCCTCCGGACCAGGCGACGGATGTAGTCGCCGGTGGCCCGGGTGTCGCCCGGTCCGAGCACGCTGCCGGGCATGATCGTCACGAGCGGCATCCCCTGTTGCTCGTGCAGTTTCCAGGCGATGCGGTCGCCCTCGTACTTCGTCCTGGCGTACTCGCTGAAACGGACCGGTCCGACCGGGCTCTCCTCGGTGAAGGGGAGGTCCGTGGGTCTGCCATAGATGACCGCGCTGCTGACGTGCACGACCCGGGGGATCGCGGCGGCCAGCGCGCACTCCATGACGTTGCGCGTGCCCTCCACGTTGACCTTCGCGTAGGTGCGCCGGTCCGCCTCCCAGAACGAGTAGACGTTCGCCAGGTGGATCACGCAGTCGCAGCCAGACATCGCGCGTTCGATGGAGCCGCGGTCGGTCACGTCCCCCTGGATGGTCGCGGCTCCCTGCTCCTCGAGGGGCCGGCCCGTGCCGGGGCGACGGACCAGGCAGCGCAGCTCGTGTCCATCCCGAAGCAGCCGAGGCACGAGGTGGCTGCCGATGAAGCCAGTGGCCCCGGTGACGAACACCTTCATGCGATCCTCCCGTTCATCTGTCGCACCGCTCCGGCGCGCCACCACCGTCGCGCCGTGCGAGCGCGAACCGCTCCGCCGCGCGCGCCGCGATCGTCCGTCCGATGGTGATCGAGGCGGTCGCCGCGGGCGAGGGGGCGTTGAGGACGTGGATCATCCTCTCGGCCTCGACGATGAGGAAATCGTCCACGAGCCCGCCGTCGGGCCCGAGCGCCTGCGCCCGCACCCCTGCACCCGCGCGGCGCACGTCGGCCCGCGTGATCTCGGGGACCAGTCGTCGCAGCGCCGCCACGAACGCCCCGCTGCTGGTCGAGCGCCACGATTCCTCGAGTCCCATGCGCCAGTGCCTGAGCCCCATGCGCCAGAAGCCCGGGTACGCGAGCAACTCGGCGGTGTCGCGCAGGGAGAAGTCGGCCCGGCCGTAGCCCTCGCGCTCGAGCGCGAGCACCGCGTTGGGCCCGGCCTCGACCCCGCCGCGCACCCTGCGGGTGAAGTGCACGCCGAGGAAGGGGAAGCGCGGATCGGGCACGGGGTAGACGAGGTTGCGCACCAGGCCGTGCCTCTGCGGCACGAGGTCGTAGTACTCGCCGCGGAAGGGGACGATGCGCACGCCGGGATCGACGCCGCACAGGCGCGCCACGCGGTCGGAGTGAAGCCCGGCGCAGTTGACCAGCGCGCCGCAGCGCAGGACGCCGAGCGCGGTCTCCAGCACGAGGTCCGCTGCTGCCCCACCCGGCGACGGATCGCGCCGGCAGGCGGTGACGCGCGCCCCCGTCACGACACTCCAGCCCGCGGCGCGCACGCAGCCGGCGTAGGCCTCAGCGACGGCGGTGTAGTCCACGATGCCGGTGTCGGGCACGAAGAGCCCGGCGATGCCGCGCGCGTGAGGCTCGTGCTCGCGGATCTCCTCCGGACCGAGGCGGCGCAGGCCCTGCAGGCCGTTTGCCCGGCCGCGGCGCTCCAGATCCTCGAGCCGGGGCCGCTCGCGCTCGTGCACGGCGAGCACGACCTTGCCGCAGCGCTCGTGCGCGATGCCGTGCTCCGCGCAGAAGCGGTAGAGCGCCTCGCGGCCCGTGACGCAGTTCTGCGCCTTGAGCGAGCCGGGCTTGTAGTAGAGGCCCGAGTGGATGACGCCGCTGTTGTGCCCGGTCTGGTGCGCGGCGAGACGCTCCTCGGCCTCGAGCACCACGACCGAGGCGTGCGTGCGCTCGGTGAGGGCCATGGCGGTGGCCAGGCCGACGATGCCGCCGCCGATGACGGCGACGTCGCAGCGGGTGGGGATCATGATGTTCGGCGCGGCTCCATGCCGCGCAGAGTCCAACGAACCGGGCACGGAGGCAAGGGCGACGGCCCCGCGCAACTCGCGCCCGGGGTCGCGAGGCGCTAGGCTCGACCTCGGTCCAGCATGCGGTCTGCCCCTGCGGCCGAGGAGGAGCGATGAGCGAGAAGCGCCACGTCTTCGAGAGCCCGGCGATCACCGTGACCTGGATCCGGAAACGCTGCATCCACGTCGCCGAGTGCGTGCGTGGCCTGCCGGGCGTCTTCAAGCCGGGGAGCGTCCCGTGGATCGAGCCGGCGCGGGCGCCAGCGGACCGTGTCGCCGAGGTCGTGCGCCGCTGCCCTACCGGGGCCCTTCACTACGAGCGTCACGATGGCAGCCCTGCGGAGCCCTTGCCCGGAGTGAACACGGTGGTGCCGGACCCCGACGGCCCGTTCTATCTGAGCGGGGACGTCGAGGTGGTGGCGGAGGACGGCGCCCCGGTCGCCCGCGACACGCGCATCGCGCTGTGCCGCTGCGGTGCGACGAAGAACCGGCCGTTCTGCGACGGCAGCCACTGGGACGCGGGTTTCGACGATGCGGGCCGCCTGGGCGAGGGCGGCACGCCGCCGCAGGCCACCGCACCGGCCGGGCCGCTGAAAGTCGCCTTCGGCGCCGGCGGGCCGCTCTACCTCGAGGGCCGCTTCGTCCTGGCGAGCGCGCGCGGTGATGCGCGCTGCGAATTGGGTGGGGCCGAATTGTGCCGCTGCGGCGCCTCGCGCAACAAGCCGTTCTGCGACGGCAGCCACACGGAGACGGAGTTGCGATAAGGCTGAGGCCGCAGCGCCGGGCGGAGTCGCCCCGCCAGGGCCGCGCGGCGCTGGCTCGGCCTCGCGGGAGAACCTAGTCCTTGCGCTGGGACACCGCGCGCAGCCCCAGGACGGCGGCGCGTGCCTTGTCGAGCAGGTGCTTCACTTCGGGGTCGGGGTTCGTGAACGCGGCGGAGAACTCCCGCCAGTGCCGCTCGGCGTCCTCGCGCCGGCCCATGCGCGCGTAGATCATGACGAGGCGCTGGTGGGCGTAGGGGGGGAAGATGACGGCTCCCTGGCTCTCGGGGGGCTCGAGCACCCGCTCGAAGGCGGCCGCCGCCGAGTCGGGCGGGCCGGTGTGCTCCCATGCCTCCGCCACCAGCCAGCGCTCTCTTGTTACGCCGATGCGCCCCCACCACCACTTTCCTGAGCCATCGTCGCCTCGTGCGGCAGTGGGGCCGAGGAGGCTGATCACTTCGCTCCAGCGGTTCTGAGCGGCCGCGATCGAGGCCTCGAGGAATACCTCTGCGGCTCCGGCGCGCGCCCGCTCGTCGGCACCGCGCCGGCGCAGTGCCGCCAACTCACGTCGCGCAGCCGGCAGGTCCCCCGCCAGCGCGTCGCGCCAACTGCGGGTGATGATGTCCGCGGCCGTCGAGTCGCCCGCCTGGCGAGGATCGAGCCGCGGGACCGGCATGCCGGCGATCACGGTCAAGCCGAGCGATGCCCGCAAGAGCAGGAATCGGCTGTCGGGGTCCTTCCGCAGTCTCTCCTGCGCCATGTCCTCCCGGGCCGCGCGCAACTCCCCCCGCCGGCAGTGAAGGGTGATGTGCACGAGGCTCACGGTTCTCCGCACGAAGGGGTGGGAGGCGATCTCCGCAGAGGGAGCGGTGCAAAGACTGTCGACCCTGGCCCAGTCGCCACGTGCGCCGGCGAGGTGCAGCGAGTTGATCCACAGCCAGAAGCCTCCAAGCCGACCCAGGGTCTTCGCCGCATCGTCCAACCGACCCGCGGTGATCTCCCTCTGGCACTGCTCCGAAAGGGTGACTTGACTTGGGCCAAAGGGTACATGCTCAGCGGAGTTGCAGCGCCGCGCGTCGTCAGCCGCCTCGGCGAAGCGCCTGCCGTACAGGAACGCGATGGCCCGAAAATTGAGGGCCTCGCTCGCGCCGGGGCCCGCAGGGAAGAGTTGGAGTTGACGGTTCAACGCCTCCAGTGTGCCCTCGAAATCAGCCTTGTTGAAGGACCGTAGGGCCTCCCCACCGAGCCGCTGCTCGTCCGTGAGACGCTGTGGCCTGCTCAGAGCCTGGTCGCAGGCCCACAGCGCCGAGTCAGGGTCGCCCACATCGCTGAAGATCGAAGCCATCCCGAGATACGCAGCTGCACAGTCGGGGTCCAGACCGAGGGCATCCTGTAGGAATCGCATGGCCCCGATGGGGTCGGCAGATTCATTGAAGCAGTCGGCGGCCTGCTCGATCTTGCGGTAGGCCGCGAACGAAGGGGTGATGATGACGCTGACTCCGCGCGTTGCGCGCACCGCGGCGGGGTTCTCGCCGAGCTCCCGGCGCATCTGCCGAGCCAGCCGGTCGAGCGCGGGAATCAGAGCATCCCCGTCGCGCGCGGAGCCGCTGACGGTGATCAGCGTGCTGTCGCTGCCGGACTCCGACAGCCGCAACACGACGCTGTAGCCCGCGCCCACCCGGCTCACCCGTCCCTCGAGCACGGCACGGATGCCGTTGCGGTACGCCAACTCGCGGGCCAGTGGTCCGTCCACTCGCAGCGTGTCGGGTTTGGCGGTTTGCTCCAGCGCCTGGGCCAACTGGTCCCGCGGCACGGTCATCACGATGCCCGACTGGTCCAGCGCCACCACCACCAACCCCTGCGCCGCCCGCGCGATGTCCGGCTCGTCGCCCGGGCCCTCGAACTCGGCGACCAGGATCCATTCCTTCTTCGTGGGTGGCGGGGCGCTCCGTCCGCCAAGGGGCCACCACTGCTGCCACGCCGCGAGCGCGACGAGGGCGAGCACCACGAAGACGGCAGCTGCCGCGATCCAACGCGTGCCGCCCGCCCCGACTCGTGGCGCAGGCTCGTCTTTCGCTGCGAGTGCCGCCGCGAACTCCCCCGTCGTCGCGAACCGGTCCGCCGGTGTCTTCGCCAACGCGCGCATCAACGCGGCCGTCACGCTCGCGCCCGCGCTCGGCCTCAGCCGCGTGACCTCCGGGGCCGGCACGTTCAGGTGCTGGTGCGCCAGGCTCTCCGCGGTCGGCCCCGTGAAGGGCGGCTGCCCCGCCAGCATCTCGTACACCACGCAGCCCAGGCCGTAGACGTCGCTGCGCGCGTCCACCAGCCCGGCCGCCACCTGCTCCGGGCTCATGTAGGACGGCGTGCCCACCGCGACACCCGTGGACGTGAGCTTCTGAGCACCCGCAGCGGCCACCGCGCGCGCGATCCCGAAGTCCGCCAGCAGCGCCCGTCCGTGCTGCAGCAGCACGTTCTCGGGCTTGAGGTCGCGGTGGACGATGCCATGCTCGTGCGCGTAGTCGAGCGCGTCGGCCAGTTCGGCCGCGATGCGCTGCGCGTCCGCGAGCGGCAACTGCTTCTCGCGGGTCAGCCGGCTGCGCAGCGACTCGCCCTCGATGTAGGGCATGACGTAGAAGAGCAGGCTGTCGGCCTGTCCCGAGTCGTGCAGTGGCAGGATGTGCGGGTGCGTGAGCCGGGCGACGGTCTCGATCTCGCGCAGGAAGCGCTCGGGCCCGATGGCCGCGGCGACCTCGGGATCGAGCACCTTGATGGCGACCGAGCGGCGATGCCTGAGGTCTTCGGCGAGGAACACCGTCGCCATGCCGCCGCGGCCAAGCTCGCGCTCGACCCGGTAACGGTCGGCGAGGGCGGTCGTCAGACGATGCGACAGATCGGTCAAGGGGCGGCCTCCGGGTCGCGATGCCTTGTCAATCTAGCACGGGTGCGTCCGGGGCCGAACGTCAGGGCGGACCCTCTCTGCCCGTCAGCCCTTCCGCACCGGCCGGCGGCGGCCCCGGGCGGATCGCGCCCGAGCGCGCTCCGCGAGGAACACCCCGTAACCCTCGGGATGCCCTTCGCTCCGGCTCCACGTACGGATCTTCGCGAGGGAAACGCGATTCCGCAGGGCGATGCTCACCGCCACCGCAAGGCTCTGCCGGTCGTTCCAGTGATAGAAGGCGGCGAGCCGGTCGCGGCACGCATCGGTGGCCGAAAGCGCGAGTGTGCGTGCGCCCCGACGGCGCAGCCACACCGGCCGGATCCGGAAGTCCTCGCCGATCCCGAGCGGACCGCGTGGGAACTCGGCCACGAACGGTACTCGCCGATGGACGTAACGGTCCCGCCGGCGCTCGAAACCGAGGTCCGCGAGCGCGCGGTCAGCTTCACAGCGGCTTCCCTGTGCGCCGGGGCCGCCGGCGCAGCGTGGCCACGCGGGTGCGCAGCGCCGACTCGGGCTCGAGGAGACGATCGAGATAGCGCTCCAGCTCCGGGCGGGCGAAGGCTCGTGGAGCGATGCGGAACAGCCGGGTCCGGCCCACCGCACGCCCCGCGACCAGTCCGTCCCGCTCCAGTGATTCGAGCGCCTTCTGCACGCCCGACAGACTCAGGCCCAGCAGGCGAGCAAGCTCACGAGCGTAGCTCTCCTGCATCAGGTGCAGCGCAAGCAGTGTCCGGGTACGCGAGCGGCTGCCGAAGGGACTCGACGTATTCATGACCATCATAGGCGGTCATGTGACCGCCTATGATGGTCAGGTGTCAAGTCTCGGCGGCGCCCCGCTCGTGCGCTCAGTTCCGTTCGCGCCCGGGCGGCTCCGGTGGCTCGAGGAACGCCTCGACCCGCCAGCTCGCGGCCTCGGCGGTGCGCAGGCGCTCGGCGAGCGTGCGCTCGAGCGTGCGCGTGGCCTCCAGGTCGGGACGCGGCGTGGCGGCGATCGCGAGCAGCGCGCGCAGCGCCATCCACCAGACCATGCGCTCGAAGGGCTCCCGGCGGAAGTAGTGGGCGCCCTGGTGCTCGTGCTTGTCGATGAGCCAGGCGACGTCGGGGTCGTCGAGCCAGACGTAGACTGCCGCCGGCCGCGCGGCGGGTGTGGCCGCTCCCGGCGCCCAGACCGCGTGTGCGAACGCGGCGCGCACCCGCGCGGCGGCGCGCCAGCGCTGCTCGCCCTCGATCCCCAGCACGGCGAACGCATCGGCCATCGGCTCGCGCAGCCGGAGCGACTCGAAGAGCCGGACCGCGGCGTGGTCGGGGTCGGCCGGATCGCAGGCGCGACCCAGAGCCTCGAGCGCGCACCAGGCGAGCAGGGTGCCCCAGATGCCGGTCGCGTGCTCGCGGGTGCCCCCCGCAGTGGGGAGCACGGCGCAGGCCTCCTCGGGCCAGGGCGTGCTGAAGCGCGCCTCGAGCGCGGGCAGGCGGAGCGCGGCCTCGAGCCGTCGCCGCAGCAGGCCCGCGGCCGCGTTCGGGTCGCCCGTCCAGGCGTGCGCCGTCGCCGGGCCGGGCCCTGCCGCCCCGCACGCATACCGCCGCGCGACCTCGAGGAGCGTGGCGGCGCGGCGCTCGGCATCGTCGAGCAGGGCGCTGCAGCGCGTGGCGCGCGCAGGCGTCTCGGCGGCCGGAGCGGCCTCGGCGAGCGCGGCGGTGGCGACCGGGTCGAGCAGTGCGCGCAGCGCCTCGTGCACGGGCCGCAGCTCCAGCTCGTGCAGGGCCTCGTCGAGGCTGGGCACGCCGCGCCCGGCCAGTTCGGCGCAGAGCCGCGTCCAGGGCCGCACGCCGTCGTCGCGCACCTCCTGCCAGTCGAGGAAGACGTGACATTGGTAGGCTCCCAGCTCGGCGTAGAAGCCCTTCTCCACCAGTTCCTTCTGGCTGCGCAGGTATTCGAGGCCGGTCGAGGCCTCGCGGTAGCGGGCGAAAAGGGCGGGGTCGGCGTGGAAACCGAAAGCCTCGCCGAGTGCGCGGCGGTGGAGCGTGCTGCCGTCGCCGTCCTTCACCGCGTAGCCGCAGGACAGCCGGATCCAGCCGCGGGTGCCCGCGTGGCGGTTGCAGTAAAGCACCAGTGCGCGCTCGTTGCCGCGCTGGTTCGAGTAGGCGAAGACGTCCTCGTTGACCCAGCCCTCGTCGGTGAAGAAGTCGTAGAGCAGGAAATCGCGGACCTCGGCGAACAGCGCGCG
>Ga0315283_10000859_pt1 | contig 23339 bp, 10 predicted proteins | sample YL17G09_0_MG_FD_204541 | JGI IMG/M metagenome (GOLD analysis project Ga0315283, IMG submission 204541) | Sediment microbial communities from Yellowstone Lake, YNP, Wyoming, USA - YL17G09_0 | ecosystem: Environmental > Aquatic > Freshwater > Lake > Sediment | place: USA: Wyoming | collected...
TAAGCGTGGCGACGCCTCCGCCGACGTCGCCGCCGGCATCTTCTTTGACGAGCGCCGGGCCTTGGTGACAGTGTTGCACGCGCTGCTGGAGGCGATGGCGGTCGGCGGGCCCACGGCGGGCGGCGGCGATGAAGACGGCACTGACGTGGCCACGGCCACTGCGGTCGCCGAGGCCTTTGTCTCCGACCTGCTGCTCGTGACGGACGGCGGCCCCACTCCCGCTGCCACAGCCCATGGCCCGCACAAGTCGTCCCTGATCGCCCGCCTGTGCGAACTGGTGCGAGACACGAGCCTGGAGCCGAGTGTGAGCTCACAGCCGGCTCCTCCCCTAGCGCTCCCCGCACCACCCGCCTTCTGGGGTGGGGCGCCCCCGCTCGCACCCCCTCCTCCTCCTCCTCCTCAACCACCCCGCCTGGCGACGCTGGTGGACGAGCGCGGGGCGGAAGTCTCCCGGGCGGCTGTCATCGGGGCTGAGCGGGCCAGCCTGGCCGAGTGCCTGCTGTACGCGGTCCGCCTGCGCGCGGCGGGCGCCGTCCCGGGCGACGGCCTGCACCCGGCCGACGCGGCGGCGGTCGTCGAGGCGGCGGCTGCGCTGGCGCTGCGTGCGCGCCCGGGCGGCCCTGACGCGGCCTTCCCAGGCATCGCGGCCGCGTCCAGGGTCGTGTCTGCGGCTGCCATCGCAGCCCTGGTCCCGCCCCCGCTGCCACCATTGGGTGAGGACGGCGCGGCCGGCGCCACTGACGCGGCAGACGCCGCCGCCCGGCGCGCGGCCGCCGACGCGGGCGCGGCCGGGTTGGCCGCGGACGCGACGCTCGCCTCCCGCCTGGAGGGTGCGAGCGCTGGTGGTGGTGCGTCCACTGCCTCCACCACCGAGGAGGAAGGGCCGCTAGCGCCCGCCTTGCGCCTTGCCTGGGGTGTCCTCCTCTCCCTCCACGGCCCCCCCGCTGCCCGTGCGCGGGCGGAAGGCGCGGTCGGCCGCGCCCTGTCCAGCGGGGCGCTCGCGATGTTGGCCTCCTTTGGCCTGTCCCGCACAGCCCTCGCCGACGCTACCCCGCCCGCCCGCCGTGCCCTGGCGGCTGTCGGCCACGACCTGGTCGCGGCATTACTGGACGCGGACGTGGGTCGGGAAGCCGTCGCCGACCTGGCCGCCCGGTCAGCCGCCGTCGCGGCCGGCGGCGGCGCGCCTTTCGACCCACAGGCCCCTCCCCCCCCGCCCGCCCAACCCCACGCCTACGGCGGCTTTCCGGGCACGGCCCAACTCGCGCCCGCGCCCTGGACCGCCCTGGCCCGACCGGACGGCCTGGAAGACCTCCTGGACGCCCTCACGGCGGCCCTGACGGCCGCCCCGGAACTCTGGCTGGACGGCCGCCTGCGGTCGGGGGCGGTCGCGGACCTGCTCGAGTTTGCCGGCCGCCACCCGGTCCTTACCGAGGCGCCGCCCTGCCTGGTGGCCTACCTCCGCGCCCTGGAAGCCCTGGCGTCCGGCTCGCCCTCCGGCGCCCAGGCCGTCCTCAACCAGTTGCGGGCGACAGCCGCGGCGGGGCGGTGCGTGAGCTGGCGGGCGGGCCTGGGCACAATGCGTGAGTATTGTGCCCGGTACGCGGGCCCCGCCGCGGCGGCGGCGGCGGCCGCCGCCGCCGCCGCGGCGGCCGCCCTCGACGGCTACGGCGTACCCGGGTCAACCGCCACACCCGGCCCGGGCGGTCCCCCGCCCGAGCTGGCCGTCCCGGCCGCGGACGCGGCGGGCATGGCGGCCTACGCCCGCCTGGCCGCGGCCGTCCTGCGGTCTGCGCCACGCGGGGCGGCCGCGTCATGGCGGGCGGCCCTGGAGGGCGAGGCGGGCGGGGCGCCCCTGGCTGAGCTGGCGGTGCAGCTCATGTGCCACCCCGTCCCGTCGGCGGTGAAGGCCGCCCTGGACGCGCTGCTGGACGCCCTGGCGCGGGAGCCGGGGGCGCCGCTGCCCCTGCTGGACCGGTTAGTGTCTGCCGTCGTGGTAGGCGGCGCGCCAGCCCTGCCACCCTCGGCCGCGCCCCTCCTCCTCCTGGGCGGCGGCGACCCGCCCGCGTCGTCCTCCATCATCGGCTACCCGGGAGGCCCCCGCTACGATGCGGCGTACCAGCTGGCCGAGGTGGAGGCCCGGTCCGAGGATTACAGCGAGACCCTGGCGCTGGTGCGCCTGCTGACCACGCTCGCCCGGGGCGTGCACGCGCGGCCGCCGCTGGGGCCGCCGGGGGGTCCGCCCCTTGGCGGCGCGCCGTACGCACACCTGGCGGCGCATGTGCGGCGGGAGGTCCTGGGCCGCGCCCTGGCCCGTCCCGCGCGCGCGGTCGCCCAGCGGTGGGCGCTGGCCGCGGCGGGCCTGGAAAACGTGGGGGCGTGGCTGGGTGGGGCGGTCGCCCTGTCTGCGCGGTCTGGGGGTGGCCTGCCCGCGCCGCTGGACGCCGGGCGGGCTGGGCTGGGGCCTGGCGCGCCCTCCGGTGGCTCGCCCCACCACCTCACCACGCCGGCCCTGGATGCCATGCTGGACCTTTTGGGCGAGGGCGATGCGGCGACCGCCATCCTGGGCGTGCTCCTGCCGGGCGCAGACGCGCTGGCAGCCGAACCCGCGGCGGGCGGCGCGCGCGCGGCGCGCGAGGCGGCGACCCTCGCGGCCCTGCGCGTCCTCCGCCTGGGCCTCACCCTGGACGGCCCCACCCTGGCCGGCCTGCGAGCCGCCGGCGCCAAGGGCGGCTACGAACCGCTGGACGCCCTCGTCCGCCGGGACGTGCGCCGCCTGGGGGCGCTGCTCGACTTCACCCGCTACTCCCCGCGCCCGGCCATCCAGGCGGAAGCCCTCCGCCTCGCCCGCCTCCTCACCCCGCGCCTGCCCTCCGCCGTGGCCGCCCTGCTCCAACCCCCGGCCCCAGGCATCACCCCGCCCGCCTCCCGCGTCCGGGACGGCGTCGCCGCCTGCCTGGCGGCGGGGCTGTTTGGTGGGCGGGGTGGTGGTTGTGGGTCGGCGGAGGCCGACCCAGACGCGGCCTGGGACGGCGGCGGGGATGAGGACGAGGAGGCGGGCGCCCTGGACGCGGACCCAACGCACGCACCGCCGTCGTCCGACCCGCGGGCCGCGCTCGTCCTGGACCTGCTGGCCGCCGGCGTGGGCGGGCCCGCCCCCTCTCTGGCACACCTGCTCATCGGGTACGACGCGGCGCGGGGGGCTGCGGGCGTGGCCTCCTCCGTCCTGGACGGCCGGTTCGGGGGCGCCGCCGCCGCGCCCCTGCTCCGCGCCGCCGCCGCGTCGCCCGCCCTGGCCACCATCAACCCGCCCGCCGCCGCGGGCTGCCTGGACGTGTGGTTGGCCCTGGCCGCGCACCCCGCGGCGGGCGGCCCTGCGCGCGCCCTCCTCCGGTCCTCGCGCGCTGTCCCGTCCGGCCTGGCCGCCATCGCGGACGCCGCCCGCGCGGAGCTGGCGGCCGCCGGGCCTGCGGCTGTGGCGGCCATCTCGGCAACCACCGCCCGCCTCTTGCGCCTGGCTGCAGAGGAACTGCTGCGCGGCGGCGGCGGCGGCGGCGGGGGTGGGGGCGGTGAGCGCGGGGTGGGCGGCGGCGGCGTGTCTGGCGCGGCAGACCTCGCGGCCGCCCTCCTCGGCCCCGCCGCGGGGGGCGAGCCCGCGGCCCTGGCCCTCCTCTCCCTGGCCACCGGCCCCCCAGGCGGTTTCACCCCGCCCCCACCCTTTCGGGCGGGCCCCGGGCCGGACGGGGCGCCACCGCTGCCAGCAGACGTGCGGGCGGCCGCCGCCTTTCTCGGCCTGGACGCCCTCCTGTCCGGGGCCGAGGGCGGCACCGCCAGCACCGGCCCCCGCTCCTTCCTCCTGACCGGTGGGACGGAGAGCTCCTCGTCCTCCGCGGGCGTCCCCGTATATGACGTCCCGGCCCTCGCCGCCGAGCTGCGGGGCCGCATGGCTGACGCGGAAGCCGCCGGGCGTGGGAGAGGCGGCAGGGGCGACGCGGCCACCCCACCCCCACCCGCCCCCTCCGCCGCCCGGGCCGCCTGCCGCGCCGCGCTGGCGCACGCGACCGAGTGCAATGGCGCCGCCGAAGCAGGGGCCGCCCGCCGGGAGGTGGCGTCGGCGTGGGCGGCCGCGCTGACCCTGCTGTTCACCAAACGGTTTGGCGCGGCGGCGGGGGCGGTCGTCGGCGGTGGCGGCGGGGAGGGAGGCGGCGGCGGCGGTGGCGCGCCCGCGCCTCCGTCCCCGTCCACCACCTCCCCCTCCCCTGAAGCCGTGGACGCCGCCGCCGCGGCCGCCCTGGATCTCGCTCGGGGCGCCCTGCGCGCCGCCGGGGCCGCCCTCCCCGCCGACCCGGCCGGCATCGCGCCCCCGCTCCTCCGCGCCGCGCGCGCGCTGGTCGCCCGCGCCCGGGACGCCGCGGGGCGGGCCCTGGGCGCGCCCGGCGACCCGCCCTCCGCTGCTCGCGCCCCCGCCGCCCTGCACGGCCTCCTCTGCGACGCCCTGGCCGCCCTGCCGCCCGCCCGGTCCTCCTCGGCCGCCCGGGCCGACCTGCACGGCATCATCCTGGACGCGCTGCGCCTGGCGGGTCCGCGCGCGGCCGCGACGGCGCCGCCGGCGGTGTTGGACGCCCTGACCGCCGCCGCCCCGGGCGGCTCGGCTGCCCGGGACGCTGCAGATGACGCCCAGGCGGAGCTGGACGCGGGCGTGGCGACGGCCTTGCTGGCGGCGGCGGGAGGTGGTGGTGGTGGTGGGACAGCGCGCGGCGAGGCTGGCGGCGGCGGCGGCGGCCACCCGGCGTCTGGCCCGACGACGGGCCTGGTGGAGCGGGCGGCCGCGGACGCGTTGGAGGCTGGGGCGGCGGCCGCGCCGGCCCGGCTGACGGCCCTGGCCCTACTCTCCGAACTGGTCGCGGGCGGGGGTGGCGGCCACGCGCCCTCCGCCTCTGCGCCCGACGAAATGAACGACCTGTTCTCCAACGTGGCGGCCGCGCCTGCGCCTGCTGCGTCTGCTGCCCGTGGTCCCCGCCCGCGCGGGGGTGGCCCCGCCTTCACGGCGTCCACCGCCCGCGCCCAGCTCGCCGCCGCTGTCCGGGTCAGCGGCCTGCCCGCCCGCCTGGCGGGCGAGCTGGCGGCCGCCCCGGGCGATGCGCTGTTGCCCAGGACGCCCGCGCCCGGCGCCCCGCCCGCGGCCGCTGTCGTCCTTGAAATGGAGGCCGCCCTGGCGCTCCTCCTCCGCGCCGCTCGCGCGCCCGGGGATGGCGCCAGTCAGGGCGGTGGGCCGGCGGCCGCGTCCGCGGAACTGGCCGCCCTCGCATCGTGCGCGGCCCTGGATGCCGAGCCGGAGGACCCGGCCGCGTCAGGGTGGAACGGTGCGTCCTTTGCACCCGGCGGCGGCGGGGCCCGCCCCGGCACGGCTCGGGCGGCGCTGGCCCGCGTCCTCCCCCCCGCCCTACGCCTGGCGATCGTCCGCCTGGCCGAAGCGGTCCCGCCGCCGGCGGGCGGCGGCTCGCGGCCTCACTCCAACGGCGGCGGGGCGGGGCCGGCCGACGTGCTGGCGGCGGGCGTGGCCTTTGCGACCGCCCACCGCCGGGCCCTGGTCCGCGTCCTGTTAGAGGCGTCCTCCGCGGGTGGGGGGCCCCAGGCCAGTGTGATGATGGACGGCGGCGGGCCTGGCGGCGGGTCCACCCAGCAGCCGGCGGCCTCCGCCTGGGAGCCGGGCGCGGGCGAGCTGGAGCAGGCCTCGCTCGCCCTGACCCTCCTGTCCCGCCTGGACCGGGCGGCGGCGGCGGCCAGCAGCGGCTCCCCAACCTATACCCCCTCCACCAACCCCCTCGGCTCTGCCGGGCTCGAGCTACGCGATGCGGCCCTCCGCTGCGCCGCCCGCTGGTTCCGGCTGGACGCGGTCCCGGACGCGCCGCCCGCTGCGCGCCGCCTGGCGGCCGCCCGGGCGGCAGGCGGGGCGGCGGGTGGCGCGCAAGCAGCCGCCGCGGCCGGGCTGGGCTCGCCCGCCGCCCTGGCCGCGCTGACCGTCAGCGTGCGCCGGCTGCGCCTGGCGGCGGCCGCCTACGTCCTGGGCCTCGTCGCGCCCGCGCCGCAGCCGGCATCGTCCCCGGCCCTGACCCTGCTGGCTGCCCCGCCAGCGGCTGCGGCGGGGGGCGCGCCGGGCGGCGGCCGCCTCACCCTCATGTCGATCAAGGACGCCCTATTCCAGGCGACGGAAGACTTGTACGGGGCGCTGGATGCGCGGCGGCGGGCGCTGACGTCGCTGGCGACGACGGCCGCGGCAGCGATCGGTGGAAGCGGCGGGGGCGAGGGCGGCGAGGGTGGCGGGTCGCTCGCGCTGGTGCTTGCCCGCCCCGACCAGCACCACCACCACCACCCCGCCCCCGCCCTCCCGCCCCTCGCCGCCCGGGCCGCCGCCCTGGCCGGCGCGACCGCGGCCGACGCCGCCGCCCGGGACCTGCTCCGCCTGGCCGAGACCTGCCTGGGCATCCTGTACTGGGGTCTGTCCCCGGGCCCGGCCCGGGATGGCGCGGGCGGGGAGGCCGCGGTCGCCGCGCTCGCCCGCCTGGCCGCGCCCGCCCTGGACCACCTCGCCCGCCTGGCTGAGGGCGGCGGTGGGGGAGGGGGCGGCCCGTCAGGCGCCGCCCTCCCGGGTAGCTCAGCCCGGGCCGCGGCCCTGGGCGCGCTGACGCGGCGGGTGGAGGCGGTCCTGGCGCCGGCGGGCGCGGCGGTCGGGGCGTGAAACATGGAGAGAAGAGAGACAAAAAATGTGTGATTCACCACGCCCAGCCCACACATCCATCATCACGCCCACACTCTCTCTCACACCCTCTCACCCGACCAGCCAACTCTCTGCCGCCCGGCGGGTGGGGGGCGGGTCGGCTGCCGCCGCCTGGTAGGGCGGGGGCGGCGGCGGCGGCGCAGCCTGGTGGTGGTGCTGCCGACCACCACCGCCTCCATGCTTCAGGGCCACCACTTCCCTGAGCGCCGCCGCCGCCGCCGCCCGGGCTTCCGCCTCCCGCGCTTTGGCGGCGACCGCCGCTGCCTGGGCCTCCCGTACCGCCTCCCCCGCCCGCCGCAGCTCCTCCTCGTCCGCCGCCGCGCCCAGGAGCTGGCGCTCCAGCGCGTCGGCAGCGTCGCGCTCCGCGCTCAGCTTGGCGGCCGCGTCCGCCAGGGCGTCATCCCGCTGGGCCAGGGCGGCCCGCAGGTGGGCGACCTCGGACCGGAGGGCGGCCACATCGGCGGGCAGGGCGAGCGTGGAGGGCGACCGCGCGGCCGTGCTGCCGGCCCGGAGGTGCGAGGCCGCGCTGACCGCGGCCGCCGTCCGCCGTTCTGCGGCCGCCACAGACTCGGCCGCCCGTGCGCACGCCGCGTCCGCATCTGCGCGGGCGGCTTGGACCTCGGCAAGGGCGACATCGTAGCCTTGCTCAGCGGCGCAGCGGGCAGCCTCAGACTCGGCCAGGTCGGCCCGCGCCGCGTCGGCCTCCGCTTCCGCGGCCGCCATCCGCCCGGCCCCGACTGCCCGGGCGCCAGCCGCCGCGGCCGCCGCCTCGGCCGCCTCGGCGCGGGACCGCTCGGCCGCGAGGGAGCGTTCCAGGGCGCACACTTTGGCGCGGGCGGCCTCCAGGGCGGCGGCATCCCGGGACGCCCGCTTGGGCCCGGCCGGCGTGCCGACCGCCGCGGCCGCCGCCTTTTCGGCCACCCCGGCCCGGCCCTCCGCGGCCGCCGCCCGCGCCTCCGCCGCCCGCAGCGCCCGGTCCAGGCGCTCCACCCGCGCGTCAGACCGGTTGCGGGACTCCTCGGCCGCGGACGCGCGGCCGGCGGCGGCCGCGGCTTCCGCCCGCGCGGACGCGGCGTCGGCCGCCCGCGCTTCCAGGCGCGCGCGCAGGTCGCCCACGCCGGGTGCCTCCCGCGCCACGGCCGCCCGCTCCGCCGCTGCCGCCCGCAGCGCGACCTGTTGAGAGGATAGCAGGGCAGCTGAGGCGGCCAGCTTGTCATCCAGGTCCCGGCGGGTGGCTTCAGCGGCCGCCGCCGCCCGGCGGGCTTGGGAGGCGGCGGCCTCGGCGGCCGCCGCCCGCCGTTCAGCCGCCCCGACCCGCAGCTCGGCATCATCCTCCGCCGCCGCGATGGCCGCGTCCGCGTCCGCCCGGATGACCTCGACCGCGGCCTTAGCGGCAGCGGCCCGGTCGGACGTGGAGGCGTCCGCCGCCGCGGCCGCCGCGGCGGCCGCGGCGATGCGGGCGTCGGCGGCAGCGAGCGCGTCGCGCACCCGCGCGTCTGCGGCCGCCGCGGCTTGCACAGCCGCGGTCCGCCCGGCCTCGACCGCGGCGGCCTCGCGCGCGGCCGCGTCGTCGAGCGCCCGCTGCGCAGCATCCGCCGCCGTCCCGGCGTCCCGCTGCAGGGTCGCCACCGCGCTGGCCGCCCGCCCCGCCCGGGCCGCCGAGTCGGCTGCTTTTGCCTCCGCGTCGGCCGCCCTGCCTTCCGCCTCGGCCAACGCCGCCTGGGCCAGGTCGATGGACGCCTGCAGCTCAGTCTCCCGGTGGGCGGACGCGGCGGCGGCTTCGGCGGCAGACCGGGCGGCGGCCGCGTCCTTGCGGTCCAGGGCGCGGCGGAGCGAGCCAATCTCGGCCTTGGCGGCCTCCAACCCGGCCCGCAGGCGGCTGGCTTCAGCGCCCGCCTCGTCCGCCGCCCGGGCGGCCGCCGCCCGCACGTCTCTCCCCTTGCCTTCAGCCGTGGCAACCGCTTTGCGGGCCGCCTCAACTTCCGCCGCGGCCACCCCCGCCCGGCGTTCCGCGTCCTCGGCCCGCCCCTCGGCGTCCGCCACCCGGCGCTCGGCGGCTTTCCCCGTCCCCGCGGCCGCGCCCTCGGCCGCCTCCGCCCGGGCGGACGACGCCCGGGCGGCGCGGCGGGCCCGGTCGGCCTCCGCGCGGACAGCTTCCAGCTCCGCCGACGCTTCAGCCAGCGCCGTCGAGGCCGCCTCACGCGCCGAGCGTTCCCTGGCCAGCGCCCCCCGCTGTGCGGCGGCGTCAGCGCTCGCCACCTCGGCCGCCGCCCGCGCGCCCTTGGCATCGCCCGCCTCCCGCCGGGTGGACGCCAGCTCCCGGCGGGCCCGGTCCAGCTCGGCGCGCAAGTCCCGCTCCACGGCGGCCGCCCGGGCCAGGGCGGCGGACGGGGAGGGGTCGGAGCGGGGTGGTGGGTGCGCGCCCGCCCCGCCTGCCAGCAGCGCCCGGAAGGCGGCCGCCGAGGGGGACGCCCCGGCGGCCAGCTGGTCCGCCAGCAGGGCAGTGGTGGTGGGTGAGGAGGCGGCAGCACCGAGCGCGTCAGCTGCCGCCGCCGCGGCCGCCCGGGCGCGGGCCCGGCCCAGCGCGGCCGCGGTCGGGGAGGTCTCAGGGCCTGGGGCCCGCCCATCGGATGACAGCCTGGACGGGCCCAGCCCACGCCCCCCCCCACCAGGCAGGTTGTCCGCGATGAAGTCCAGGCGCGCCCGCACCGTGTCCGGGGCGGCGGCCGCGTCGGAGGCGGTGCGGCCCAGGCCCGCGGGCGGGCGGGGCGCGGTGTCGGGGGGGAGCACGTTGGCCGCCGCGGCCGCGGTGGTCAGAGCCCGCAGCCGTTCCACCGTGCCGGCCAGCGCATCCACGGCGGCTGGGGCTTGGGATCGGGTAGGCGGCACGGGCGTGGATGGTGACATGGCTGGGGTTTGTGGGAGAGAGAGAGCGTGTGAGCACGGACATCTTGAATGGGGTTGCGGCGCGGCGCGCGGCGCGCCGCGACCCGCGGCATTGTTTGCGTCGTCAGGGGGGGGTCCCCTCTCCCACCTAGCCCTCGGCATGCTAGGACAGGGTAAAACAAGTATGCGCAACTCACCTGTGACGGGTTTAGCGTTGTGGGTGGCGCGCGCGTGGAAGCGCTGGTGTCACAGCGGACGAGAGAAAGAAGGGGGGGAGAGGTCGATGCGGCGCGAGCCGTGAGCGTCTGCAAAAAGGCCCCGCTGCTTCAAGGCTCCGCGCTCTCAAGCGGCCCACGCTCACAGATGCGCGGGCCTATCTCTCTGACACTCTCTGAGTGAGTGCGGCCGGGGCGGGTCCGAGGAGGGACGGAAACAGAGAAAAAAATGAGTGTTTTGTGAACGAGTGAAGCTTGTTAACCGCAGCACTATTTTGTCTTTTTCTACGCAAGCACCCCCGCGCCCGCGCATCCAACTCCACTCACGCACGCCCCTCAGCTAGGTGCTATAGCGCGTGCGCGGCGCTGTCACACACCACATGGCAGACCCGCCCGCGCCACCGCCGCCGGCGGTCGCTGGCCAGCAAAAGCCGGCCGCCCCGTTCTCCTCCCGCCTCCTGCAGATGGCGTTCATGCGGCGGGGCAACAAGGCTGCCGACTCACCCGTTGATGAGGTGAGGAAGGCAGGGAATGATCTGTCTGTGGCGCGCGCGCCCGCGTTGTACCTCTTGTTTGCGGCGCACCCATCTCGAACCCCCCCTAACCTCACACCCCCTCGCTCGAACCTTTTCTCTTCTCTCTCCAGGACGCCGCCCACGACCCTCCCACCACGACGGCCGCCCCACCAGGCGGCGGCGACGACGCCACAGTCGGCACCACCACCACCACCACCCTCCCAGCCGCCGCCCACCCGCGTTCCTTCCGCCTGATCGTGGAGGGCGACCCCGCGCCAGGTGCTGGCGGCGGCGGTGGTGGTGTGGGGGGGGGGCGCCTGCGCTTTGGGCGGGCGGCCAAGGAAGCGGAAGTCGCGGCGACGGCTGCTGCTGCCGGCGGTGGTGACGATGAAGACCTTGATGAAGCCGTCACCGCCACCTTGGCCGCCGCGCTGGGCGTCCGGGACGGCCGGGTAAAGAAGAAGGCGAAGAAGCAAAAGAATAAGGAGGCTGCTGCGGGTGGAGGTGGAAAGAAGCGCAGTGGGGGCGCTTGCTTTGGGGGTCGTGGGGCTGTGAGGTCGCCGTAGCGATGGCGAAGGAGCGAGCGTGTGTGCTGTGAGGTCGCCGTGGCGATGGCGCAGGTGCGTGTGTCTGTCTCATTGTTATTTCTCATTTTAGCGCGCGGCGCAGGCGCGTTGCTCTCATATTCCTTCCTAGGCGGGGGTGTCGTGACAGGGAAAAAAAGTGCTCAAAATGCCGCACGACGAGCCCCCGCCCGCCCCAAAACCCCATGACACCCCTCCTCCACCGATTCTCCTGGAGATCCGCATCAAGGAATTGCAGCGCGTAGTCGTTCCCAGCGGGGCGGTGACCGTGCAGGTAAAAAAAAAAAACATGCCATGCCTAACCGGTTGCATTGCGGCCGGCGTGAGGGCAGCAGAGTGCGCTGTGTGCCTGCACATTACCACGGCCGATGCCGGTGACTCCTGCGCAAGGCAGCCCCGGGGCAGCCATGGCCCGCCCTTTCGTGTTGCCAGCGTCGCACGCGCACTTTGTTTTTTGCAACCGTCCCGAACCTCCCCCCTCCCCCTCTCTCTCTTTCTCCTCCCTCTCTCTTCCCAGCTCCACGCCTCGGGCGCCGACCACACCACCCGCCCCACGCCCGTCCTAAATGGTTACTCCAACGTCGAAGCCTGGACCCGCTTGTCTATCCCACGCCCGGACGAGGGCGCGGAGTTCAGTGTGTGGTTGGTGCGCGCTGGCTGGGCCGCCTCTTTGTGGCCGACGCCCTTTGAGATTTTCCTGGGGCGGGCCGTGTTGCCCGACCTGGGCGTGCCCGCGGGGCCGCCCGGCACGCGTGGCCCCTGGGAGGTGGCGCGACTGGAGCTGCGGCGCAGTAATGGCACGGACTTCTTCAGCCACGGCGCTGGGCGCGAGGGCGAGGCCTCACCACCACCTCCAGCCGCCCCGTCCGCCGCCTCCTCCCCGACGACCGCCTCGCCCGCCGTCCGGGGGCGCAGCCCCTCGCCCGCCCCGCCGTCCCGCCGCACGGAGCGCGCGGTCGCGGCCGCGGAGCGGTGCCCGGGGGCCGCCCGCGCGCGCGCGGCTGCGCGGGCTGGGGAAGCCGCTGCCGCGCGGGCTGCGGCAGCGCAGGCGGCGTTGGCGCTGACGACGACCAGCTTTGATGACGAGGATGGTGGTGAGAGTGAGGACGGGGACGGCGGCGGTGCGCCGTGGCGCACATCTCGCAGCGGCTCCCCCGATCCTCGCATCCCGCCGGCCGCGCTGGGCGGGGACACGCGCGGCCGGTCTCCACCCCCACCCCCCCTGGCCGGCCGCACGCCCTCGCCCGAGCCCAGGCAGCAGCTCCAACGCCAGAGGGCGCCCTCGCTGGCCGGCGCGTCGCCCTCGCCCTCGCCCTCCCGGGCGGGCACCCACGGGCGGGCGCCCTCCTCCTCGCCCCCTCCCCCGTTCCCTTTCCCTTCCCCGCCCCGCCCGCGCGCGCGGTCGGAGGACGTCTACGCGCTCCCGCCCCGCTACGGCACGCCGCCCGGGGTGGGTTGGGTGGGGCCGCGCGGCAGGGCCAGCTCGCCTGGTGGGTCGCCTCAGCATGCATCAAGGGCGGCGACGCCGCCACCCCGGCCCGCGACGGCCGACGGTGGGGGCAGCGGTGCGGGAGGAGCCACCGCGATGCCTCTCCTTTTTCAACCTGGCTCGCCGCTCGCCATCGCCACCGAAGGAGAAGGAGACGCGACCGACATTCGCCTGCCCGAATGGCCGCACGTCCTGCACGGCGCCCGCGGGTGGCTGGTTGTCGAGTGGCGGGTGACGGTGGTCGGCGGCGGCGAGGCAGGAAGGGAGGGGCACCCCCAGGCAGTGGCGGCCGTCGCCCAACCCGCTGAAGTCCCGATCACGAGGCTCCCGGTCCACCTGCATTCGTACGCGCACGGCGGGTTCATGGGTTTGGCGGCCTCCATGATGGCGGACCCGGCCTGGCGGGCGGCGCTGGCGGCGGAGGACCCGGCCGCGGCCGGGCGGGCGGCCGGGCTGTGGGCGGCCGCCGGCGGGGACCCGACAGCAGCGCCCGCGCTGAAGTTACCGCTCGTCCTTGAAAACTCGCCCGTGCTGTGCGCGTACGGGTACTGGCGGCTGGGGTGCTGTGTGGCTCCGCCAACGTGGTCGGCCGCTCCAAGCAGGAGCAGCGACGGTGGCGGCGGCCCGCGCGTCACCTTTTCCGCCCCACTCCTCCACCAGGACGCCCGCCTGCTGACCTCGCCCTTTGCTACCGCCCCACCTCCCACCACCTCCACCGCCGCCTGCCCTCTCCGCTTAGCCAGCGCGGAGCCGGCGGACGGCGGGCCGGCCGGCAAGCTCCTGGTGCTCCCACCGCGCCCGCCCCGGCAGCCTGCCACTGCTGCTGCGGCGGCGGCGGCGGCGGCTATTGCCGCTGCTGCTACGGCCCGCCACCCAGTCTGGCCACCCGGCGCTGCAGGCCCGCCCGCCCGGGCGCCCTCCCTGGTTGACGCCTTCCTCGCCGGCGGCGGTGCGGCGGCGGCCCTGTCCCGGCGGGCGTCCTCCTTTGTGTTTGCGACAGCCGCCCTGGGTGGCGGCGCGTCCGGGGACGAGTCATCTTACGGCGGCGGCGGCCTCTTGGATCACCCCGCCATCTCCCGCCTGCTGGCTGGCCGGGCCAGCGTGGCCGACTTGGCCACGTTCGTGGGCGGTGAGGGGGGTGAAGGCGGCGGCGGGCGGGGGCGCGGCCGGTCGCCTTTGACCTCCTCCTCCTCCGACGACGACGACGACTACGACGGCGACGACGGCGACTCGGGCACCCCGCCGCCCGCCACGGACGGCGGGGCCAGCACGGCGGGGCTGGAAGAAGAGGAATCCTGGCCCGCCTCCACGAGCGCCGCCCCCACGACGGGCCCCCAGGAAGCGTCCGGCCTGGCCCGCGTGTACGCGCACTCGGCCTCTGCTGGTGGGCGTGGCCGCTCCTCCCCTGGCGCCACCACGCCCGCACCCCACCAGCAGCCGGCGCCCACCACCCTGAACCGGTACGGCTTTTCCATCCCGTGCGGCCTGGAGTGGGACCTGTGGATCGACCCGGCCTCGCCCGCCGACCTGGCGAAAGCCACGGTCGACCACGGCACGCCGGGCGCGCTGCTGGCCCAGGCCGCGACGTCGGGCCTGCCGGGCCTGCGCGCCTTTGCCCGGGCGGCGGGGGCCGCCCGCATCCTTAGCGAAGGCGTCGCCCCAGCCGCCTGGCTGACCGCGTTCGGCCGGGCCGTCAACCGGGCGGTGGCCGGCGACCCGGGCACGCCCTTACCCCTCTCCGGACCGCCGGGCTTCTCCTACCGCTTGCACGCGCGGGTGGACGCGGGGCGAGGCACCCTGTTTGGGCAGCGCCCCTTGCGGGCCCGCGGCGCGTCCCGCGTCTACGTCCGGGCTAGCGTCCGCGGCTCCACGACCCTGCCCCGCGCGCGCGGGCCGCCTGGAGAAGCACCGCCGGCAGCATCCGGAGATGGCAGCAGCGCCACCTCCCATGCCGACCCCGCCACCGCCGTCATCTGGTCGGGGCCGGGCGCGGGCTTCACTTTCTGGCCCGTGGCCGCACCCCTGGCTGGCGCGGTCCTGCACCTGGAAGTCCGGGCGACGGGCTTCATCGCAGGCCGCCTCCGCCACCGGCGCCTGGGTGCGGCGGACGTGCCGCTGACCTCGTCCCTGATCACTACGAGGCCGGGCGGCGGGCAGGCACCGCCGCCACCGGTGTGGGTGGCCATCGAGCCGACCCGGCCGAGGAGGCGGCGGGCGACCGGGGTGGTGGGCGTGGTGGCTGGAGAGGTGTCCGAAGGGGCCGCCACCGCGCCGGCACCCCAACCACTGCCGCCCCTGCCGCCGCTGCCGCCCCGCCCGGCCAGCCTGCATGGCTTGTTGCCCCGCGGCGCGCCGTCCGGCAGTGAGGCCGACCGCCCGGCTCCTCCTTTGACCTCCCGCACCAGCAGCCTGCGTGCGCTGGGTGGGGCGCTCGCCGCGGCGGCGTTGGGGGGTGGGGGCCGCGCGGCCTTGCAGCCATCTGCGTCCGAAGTCGACCTGCTGGCGTTGGGGAGGGGGCACCGCTTTTGCCCTGTTGCTGCTGAGCAGGCTGAGCGCCTGCTCCCGCCGCCCTCCCTGCCCGCCTCCTCCAGCCTGCGCCGGCGGCGGGCGGGCGGGTCGGCGACCACCACGACCGACGACGACGAGGCCGCCGTCCCGCCGACCGCTCTGGGAGGTGGTGGTGGTGCGCCGGCAGCACCCACGCCACCTGCCGGCCAGCTGCGCCTGTGGTTGAGGCTGGAGGAGGTGTGCCACCTGGCGGCGGCCGAGGAAGCCGGCATCGACCGGGCGGCCGCCCAGACCGCAGTCGCCCTCCTGTCCGCCCCGGGCGGCCTGTTCCTGGACGTCAAGTCGGGTTACTCGACGTCCACCGATATCCAGCTGTTCGCGGGCGCGCTGGGCGGGCTGGGCGTGCACGTCACTGCGGTCGCGTCCTTTGCCAAGCGCCAGCTGGTGCCGCCACGGCACCAGGCGGCCGGTGCTGCAGTCTCCACCCGCCTGCCGGTCCCGGGCGTGCGCCTGTTCCATGGGCTCAACACCCTGGAACTCGCCGTCGACCGCGGCAGCGTCGCCCGCGGGGAGGCCGTCCTCTTCAACGGCGCTTCCCTGGTCCTGCCGCACACGGCCGGCCGCCGAGCCGCCGCCGCCGCGGCCGACCCGGCCACCCGCCCCGCGTCCGCCGGCGGCGTGCTCCAACCCGGGGGTGGCCTACTGGACCCTGTCGCCCTGCGCCGGTGCGTCGCCATCATCGAGCGGGCCGGGTGCGCGGCCGGGGTGTACTTGCAGGAAGCGGACGCGGGAGCGGCGGCCGTGGACGCGCTCACGCGGGCTGTCATCTCGTACGCTCCCATTTTCCCGCTGGGCTTCGCGTACGGGGGCTTGCCAGGCCTCGCCATCGCCGCCTTATCCCAGGCCGGCCGTGGCTTTGCCGCCCAGCAAACGGTGGACGAGCTGGCGGCCCGCCGGTCCCTGGCCAAGCGGGCAGCGGGGCGGGTCGCGCGGGGTGAGCACGCGGCCGGCTCCCTGACAGCCGCCATCGCCCTGGCCCACCGCCTGCTGCGCGGGGCGGGGCCGTCGCCCCTGTCCCTGCGCCACCAGACCCTGTTGCTGCGCCTCCTGTTTGACCTGTGGCCGCCGCCCCGCCTGGGCGCCGCCATCACCGCCCTGGGCGGCCCCGCCGCCCTCATCACCCGCTTCTGGGCGCACTATGAGGCGACGTCCAGCCTGACAGCCTTCGAGCTCGGCGCGAATTGGAACCGGACCAAGCCGTTGTTGCGGCTACTGCGCGACCGGGGCGTGCTGGCGGAGCAGGCATGGCCAGAGAAAGCCGCGCTCGTGGACTGGCTGGCCAGCCCGGCCCTCTACGGCCAGGGCCTCACCTACATTCTCATGGCCCGGGGCGTCCGGGCGGGCCTGCACAAGTTTGCCAAGGAGGGCCTGTGCTGCGTCCTGGAATCGTGCACGGCGGCCGAGGCTGGCGGCGTGGTCAGCCTGCTGGGCGGCCGCCGGGCCTTGATGCGCCGCCTGCGGGGCAACATGCCGTGGTCCAGCTCGGCCTACGCCCGCCGGGTGGAGGCCGTGGAGGCCGTGCACGCGGCCGACCCGGCCGCGCTGGCCGTCGACTGCGGCCCGGGAGGGGAGGATGGCGAGGGGGCCCGCCTGGGCCCCACCACGGGCGCCCCCCTGCCCACCGCCCCTTACGGCGCCCTGCCCCACCGCCGTCGGGACACCGCGCCGCCACCCTGGGTCCTGGCGGCCCGCATCGAGGCAGCCGGCGACCCCGGGCCAGGTGGGGTGGGGTGGACGACCTCTGCCCTGCTCGCCCGCCTCGCGGCCGCCCGGCGGCGGTCGCACGCGGCCTGGCGGTACGGGCCCTGCCATTCCCGGGACAAAAATGTGGGCGTGTACGTGTGGCGGGCGGTCCGCAAGGTGGGCGTGGCCCTGCTGACGGGTTTGAGGGAGGCGGGCCTGGCCGCGGCCACGGGCGGGCTGTGGCCCCTGCTAGTGACGCTGCCCCGCCTGGTCGCGCCCTTCCTCTCCGGCGCGGTCGGCACGTCCGCGGCGGTGGCCGCGATGGTGTTGTCTGTGGGGACACTGGTGGCGCTGCTGGTGCGGCGGAGGAGCGGAGAGGCGGTCGGCGGCGGCGGCGTCGGTGTGGCGTCGCACCAACCTCGTCGACCCCAACCTCGCACCCGCGCCGCCTGGGTGCCCTTCACGGCATCCACCACCCCGGACCTGGCGGCATGGAAGCATTTACGCACGGTCGAGGTGGCCCGAGTGAGGGCGAGAGCTATGGCGGCGGCGGCAAGAGGTGGTGAGCAGCGGGTCGTGATCGTGGGCGGGTGAAGAAGAACTGATTATGTAGAGAGAAAGACGTTTTTTTTTTTTCATCTCCCTCTACGGCCACCCCGGCGCCCCGATCGTCCCCCGCCCGCCCACGCGGGACAGCAGCGTCAGCACGAGCGTCGTGCCCGGCGCGTCCGGCACCGCCAGCTCGCCCGCGCTCCCCACAGCAGTCCAGGATTCCAGGACCAGCGGCGGGCGCAGGCTCGCGACCGCGTCTGCAAAGGCGACTCGGTGGGCTGGCGCGCGGCGGGCGGGGTCGGCCACCAAGGCGACGCCGCCGGGGGCGAGGAGCGCGCCCAGGGCGACCGCGACAGGCTCCGCCGCGGACGCGTCATACAGCACGTCGGTGGCCAGGACGACGTCCCAGCCACGGCCTCCCGGCGACGCGGCGGCGGCGTCGGCCACCGCGTTTCCATCTGACCAGTCCAGCTGGCGGGTGGAGATGGTGGAGGACGCTCCCCTCTCACCCAACGTCGCCACCGCGGACTGGGCGGCACAGGCCAGCGCCCACGGATCCCTGTCAGTCAGGCAGACCGCGGCCGCTCCTGCGCCCGCGGCGGCCAGCCCCGCCACCCCGGCGCCGGACCCCAGGTCCAGGACGGCTTTTCCGCTCACCAGGCCCGGGTTGGCCGCCAGGGCCGACGCGAGCGCCAGCCCCGCCGGCCAGGGCCGGGCCCAGTATGGGTCGGCGTCGCCCGCGCCCGCAGCCAGGTACGCGTCCATGACCGTGTCCACGTCGGCGGGCAGGATGAGCGTGATGGGAAGGGGGGATGGGGTGGAGGGTGTTGGCTCTCCTCCTGCTCCGGCCACCTGGGGCCAGGGCGGCAGCGTCAGGGTCTGGGAGACCAGGGCCAGGGCCACGCCTGCCGGGCCTGCCAGAGTTCGCCCAGGCAGGGGCGTCGTCACAGAGGTGGAGGGCGCGTCGGTGTCGCCGCCCAGGAAGTCGTTTGTAGTTGTCGAGGCAGGAGGCCGGGGTCGGCGCGGCGCTGGCTGGCGAGGTCGTGCCCTCACATTATAGGGCCCTGGGTGGCGAGCCGTCCACGCGGATGGAATGGACATGTGATGGAGTTACACGCAAAGGCAGGCGGACAGATCACTCGGACGCTTCCGGGGCTGTGGCTGCACGGCCGTCTTGGAAGAAGAAAAAAAATGTGGATTGGCCGTGCCGCTCATCCAGTGACCTTCACCAACCTCATCCATCCATCCCCGTAGACCGTCCATATCTTGGCGTCAGCACCGTGCGACCCTGCACGCATGTTAACAACTCCCACGATACATCAGAGCTTCCACCCCAAGTGCAGCGCCACCGCCCCCGCCGCAAAGGACTCCACCCGCACCCCACAAAAGCCGGCCTCCTCCATCATGCCCGCCAGCGCGCGTTTCGAAGGGAACTTGCGGATAGACTCCACCAGGTACTGGTAGGGCGCGGCATCGCCGGCGATGGCGGCCCCCAGGCGGGGGATGGCCAGGAAGGACCAGGCATCGTAGAGGGCGGCCAGGGGCGGGGCCGGGACCTGCGAGAATTCCAGGCACGCAAACGCGCCGCCGGGTTTCAGGACACGGACGACTTCTTTCAAAGCCACGGCTGGGCGGGTCACGTTGCGCAGGCCGAACGCGATGGTGGCCGTGTCAAAGGCCGCGTCCCCAAAGGGCAGGGCCTCCGCATCGCCGACCACCCAGTCAACCACGCCCGCCGTTGCCGGCGCCCACCCGCGCTCCCCGCCTGCCGCGGCCGCCCGCCCCGCCTCCATCATCGCCTCATTCACATCGCAGACCACGACACGAGGGGAGGATGGAGTGTGCGAGGCACCTCCTCCCTCGCCCTCGCTGCTGCTGCTAGCCTCCACGAGCACGGCCGCGACGCGGCGGGCGATGTCGCCCGTCCCGCCCGCCAGGTCGAGGTGGGCGTGCACGTGCACCCCCGGCCCGGCCGCCAGGGCCGGCCCCAAAGCGGCCACGGCCGCGTCCTTCCACAGCCGGTGCAGGCCGGCCGACATGGCGTCGTTCATGAGGTCGTAGGCGGGGGCGACCGCGTCGAAGACGGCCCGGACGCGGGGGGCTTTTGCAGAGGCGGGGACGGTTTCGTAGCCTAAAAGTAGAGGGAGAGAGTGTGAGAGGGACGGAGTTTGCGCGCGCGCGCGCGCGTTGCGTCGCCACGCTAACGTGAAAAGACAGAGCCACGCATCATTTGAGCAGCGTACCGAAACTGGTGGTGGGCTCCTCGTCGTGTTGAGGTGGCGTGGAGGAGCGGCGTCGGCGGGGTGGCGGTGCAGCCGTCGTCGACGCGCAGCGCGCCCAACCGGGCGCGTCGACGGCCCAGCTCGACGCGGCGGCAGCCCGGGTCAAGGTGCAGGCGGCGGCGGAGCGCATTCAAGAGACGGATACCCTGTGATGGGGCGTGCGCCCTTGTTTTTTCGTAAATGAGTAAATAGACAAGTGGGCAATGTCGGGGGGTGTTGCGACCATTTTCATTTTCATTTTTATCCGCGTGCTTGTGTGTCGTGTCCGTGTCCGCGCCGGCGCAGCGTCCACAAACACACGCACACACACATACATACACACACACACAGCTATCCACCCTTCAAGCCATGCCCCCCCGCGCCAAGCGCCCGACCAAGGTGATAGAGAGGTTGCAAAGGCGAGCAAGAGCAACACCCGAAAACAGGCCTGCGCTATTTTCTCACCGTCTCTCTCCCGTCACCCCTCCCACCAGGCCGCCGCCGCCCCTGCCGCCGCCCCTGCCCGGTCGACCGCCTCTTTCTTTAACACGTATGCGGAGGCGGACAACCCGGACCTGATCGGGCCTGAAGGTGAGGGTTGGTGGAGAGAAGATGGAGAGGACGAGAGAGCGCATTCGATCGCTGCGCACGACCCTCCCCTCATGACCTCCTCTTCTCCCCTCACACACAAACAAACGCAGGCGTCGAGCGCCTGTGCGCCGACCTCGGCCTGGACCCGTCGGACCGCAAGGTAGGGAGGAGAGACAGAAAAAAATGAGCGGGGCTGTCCTCCCCTCGCTTCCTCTCCCATCCAATCCATCCATCCATCCATCCATCCATCCATCCATCCATCCATCCATCCATCCATCCATCCATCCATCCATCCATCCATCCATCCATCCATCCATCCATCCATCCTTCCTTCCATCCATCCATCCATCCATCCATCCATCCATCCATCCATCCATCCATCCATCCATCCATCCATCCATCCATCCATCCATCCATCCATCCATCCATCCACCTCTTCCATTTCCAGGTCCTCGTCCTCGCCTGGTCCATGGACGCCTCCCGCATGGGCTACTTCACGCGGTCCGAGTTCGAGGGCGGCCAGCGCAAGCTGCGGGCGACCGACGGCGCCTCCCTGGCCGCCGCCCTGCCCCGGGCAGCCTCCCCGACCACCGACCCGGCCTCCCCGGCCTTCCGCGCGTTCTGGGACTTTGCGTTCTCCTTCTGCCTGACCGCGCCCCTCCAGAAAGTGGTGGACGTGGCGACCGCGAGCGCGATGGCCGGGATCGCGCTGCCGCCGGGCTGCCCGCACGCGGGACCACTGGCGGCGTACCTGGCGGACGCGTCCGGCGGCGGCGACGCCGCCTCTCCAGCGGCAGCGGCCGCCTCGCGCGCGCACCCTGGCAGCGCTGCCGCCGCCGCCGCCTCCACCTCGGCCCTCCAGGTCATCACAAAGGACGCCTGGCAGGGCCTGGGCCGGTTCGTGGGCGCCCACCCCACCCCTTCCGCCGCGGGGACCGGCTATGACGTGGACGGGGCGTGGCCCCTGCTGGTGGACGGGTACGTGGAATGGTTGGTGGCACACCCTGAGCAGGTGGCTGCGGCAGGCGGTGCGGGCGCGGGCGCGGGCGCGGGTGCGAAGAAGAAAGGGGGGAAGGCAGGGGGGGGCGAGGATGGAGAAGTCATTGTGGTGGGGTCGCAGGATTCAGACTGAGGGGATGCGTGTGTGCGTGTGCTTTATTTCAAGGGCGACACACATTGTGTAACCAACCGCGCGGGACACACCCAGCGCGCAGGAAATGGAAAAAGAAAAGAGACTGTGGGATGGAGCGCGCGCGAAAGCGAGCACGGCACCCACTTCTTTTCTTTCTCGTGTTGTTGTTTTTTCTTCATCTCCCCCCTCACTCTCTCTCTCTCCGTCGTCATGCAGCTCGCCCTCCGCCCGCGCGTCACCCTGGCATCCAGCCACAGCACTGGCGCATCCCCCGCCCGCAGGGTCGTCGCCCTGCCCAGCCGGTGCGTGGAATAGGGCGTGTCATCGAAACGAACAAAACGCGTTTTGTTGCGCCGCGCCGTTTTCTTTTCCCTTCTCACGCCTCTCTCTCCCCCTCTCCCACAGCTCCGTCCGCGCCGCGGCCGCCGAGGGTGGTGACCCCAAGCCCGAGGAACCCAAGGGCGATGGCACATTCTACAATGACGAGCGGGCGGTGAGTGCGAAGAGGGGGAGGGGCGAGAGAGAAAGAGTTTCGCACCGCGGCCGGAAAAAAAAAAGAGGACGAGCGCGTGGCTGGGGGCTGCTCTCCCCTTTCCTCTTTTTCTGCATGGCACCTGCCTGGGGCAGCGCCGACACTCGCGCTGCCCCTCTCTCACGCACACACACACACACACACACACACTCTCCCTCCCTTGCCCATCAGCCCCCCCCCCGCACCGAGATGTCGGACGCCTACAAGGCCAAGCTGCGCAAGGAGTACCTGTCCCTCGGCGGGTCGCCCAACACGGCCATGGGCGGCAACTACTTCCTGTACATCATCATCCTGGTCGCCGTCCTGGCGGTGATCACCAAGCTTTCGGGCGCGATCTAGAGGAGGAGGTTGTGTGGTGTGTGTTTTTTGACAGGTTTTTTTTGACAGAGTGGCTGCGGGCGTGAGTTTTGTGTGAGGCGGGCGTGAGTTTTGTGGTGTGAGATAAAAATGTGCTCGTTTATATATATAAAAACACGCGCCCCCCCCCGCGCCCCGTGCCACATCTCAATCCCAGTCCCCAGCCCCGCCGGGAGGATCCACATAATCCACTGGCAGCTCCACCACACCCCCACTCCCCCCACTCCCACTCCTCAACGCTCCCACCCTGGGCGTGAGCGCCCACCCGACCGTCAGGTTGAGGGGCACGCCCCGCAGGCCGTGGCCCCGCCCGCTCAGCACGTACGGGTACTCCGCCCGCAGGCCCGTCCGCACGATGTGGGCGTCCGCCTTGGAGCGCACGATGCGGGACCAGAGGATGGCCTGGGTGGCCGTCGCGGGCGCCGGGGTGGCAGGGTTTTTTGTTTCAGCTGCACCAGGCGCCGCGGCGGACGAGTCGTCGCTGTCGGCCGGCGTCGGCCCCACCTCCGCCGTCACGTACACGAACGCCTGCTTGACGTTCCAATGCCAGAGCGGGCGCAGGTCGGCAGTGATGTCCATGGCCAGCCAGGCCCGGTCGTGGGTGCGCGTGCGCTGTGAGAATATGGAGAGAGGTTGAGAGGAGCGCGCGCGAAAAAAAGCCGTGCACTGATTTCGGATGGGCCCCCGCGTGCAGGCAGAGCAGGCAGCGACGCCCCGCACTAGCTCCCAATGCCATCCGCCGGCAAGCTGACGCCCGTCTTCTTCCACCTCGCCCTCATTTGAGCGACACCAGCCCGCCCCGCCACTAATAAAAGGCGCCCGATCGGAAGAGCGCGACCCCGCACTGTGTCTCTCACCTGCAGCCCCTCCACCTCCACGACCCGCGCCGACACCAGGCCAGGCCCCGCGGGCAGCCCGAAATCAAGCACGGCTGCAAGCGCTGCCATGGCCGCCAGCATCGTGGCGGCCGCCGTGAAGACGGCGTTGGCCCGGTAGAGGGCGGTGTGCATGTTTTTCTTCTCTTTTTGCGTGTTTGCGAGTTCGGACTGTGATGATCCTTCCTTCCTTCCTTCCTTCTAGTTTGGCGACCGTCGACCCCCACCCCCAGGGGGTCTCACCAGCCCCGCGACCCGACACAGGGATACGCGAGACTGCGTGAATGGGACAGAGGACCACAGCTCCCATACAAAAGTCCCTCT
>Ga0315283_10000860_pt1 | contig 23333 bp, 19 predicted proteins | sample YL17G09_0_MG_FD_204541 | JGI IMG/M metagenome (GOLD analysis project Ga0315283, IMG submission 204541) | Sediment microbial communities from Yellowstone Lake, YNP, Wyoming, USA - YL17G09_0 | ecosystem: Environmental > Aquatic > Freshwater > Lake > Sediment | place: USA: Wyoming | collected...
TCTCGGCCCGCATCGCGAACCAGAAGATAGTGGTCGGTTTCGAGGACAAAGGGCTCGCCTCGACGCAGTTCGTCCGGTTCGAGTTCGATGGTACCGACGCAACCAAGGTCAAGTGCCGCTCTGCTCACGACTCGGACAGTGTTCAGGAGACGCTGATTGTTCTTCCGGGCGGTGTGCTTTCGTCCGTCCAGAATGTCTACCGCATCGAGCAGTCCGTAGACCGCAGCGTCTTCAGAGTGAACGATGTGCAGGTCGCGTCCCACCAGACTCACATTCCTGATCCATACAAGGTGATGAATCAGGTGGCCTACGTCGTCAACTCGGCAGCAGTGGCGTCCACCACAGTCGCCATCGACGCGGTCCTCTTCTTCGACCACGACGACTTGGACATCTCCGAACCTCTGGCGGTTCAAGGCACTGTTGGTGGCACGCCAATCTCCATTCAGTTCGGCAACCCCGGTGGCGGCACCGCGCTTCCGAAGCTCATCAACGTCACCTTCTCCAAGAGCGAGGGGGCGGTTGTCGCCAACGTCTACAAGAGAATCGCGACGTACACTGTGCCCGCCGCGTACAACGGCTACCTCATCAAGTACGTCTCGTTTCAGGGAGAGGCTGCCACGTCTCGTGTTGTAGCCGAGACGAACATGGGCTCGCACAACGACAACACGAACGTTTTCACGGCTGGTGCTATTTACACCCAGCCGCAGTGGGCTCCCCTTGTGCAGGCGGAAGTCACCACCGCATTCGCTTCTGGCTCCGGCAACGTGGTGCTGACGGTGGGCTACACCAACGAGCTTGGAACTGCTGGCCGCTCCGGCACCATCACCATTCCCAAGGGCTCCGCGCTGCTGTCGCGCTGGGACCTTGTACTTCAGGGCACCGATCTCGGCGTCACCTCAATTCAGAGCGTGACCGGGACTCCGGCGCAGGTCGGCGTTGCGAAGCTTCTCGGGTTCATCCAGTTGGCGGTGCATCAGGACCAGTCCACGACGACACAGACGGAAACGCTTTACGCGCCCGGAGCCATCACCTTCCCGCCTTTGACTGTGCTCGGTCTTGAGTACGCAGGAGGCACAGTGGCCAAGGCCCGCTTCCTCGATGCCCTCATTCAGTTGGTGCAATAATGAGCGTCCGCTTCCCGCCATCTCTCATCGTTATCGACGGCCTGTGGACCGCCTTCAAGGCACAGGTCGCGGCCAGAGGGTTGAACTCCGTCGTGCAGTACGACGACGACGGGGCCATCTACACCATTTGGGCGAACGAGGGAGATCTCTGCTTCAACTGCCAGATTTACAAGGGCACCGTCCCGTCGAGCAACTACACTCAGGGGCAGAACGACTCCGACAAGACGGACTTCGAGACTAACTTTAAGCCGTACGCGAACCGCTCGGTGGACGACATTCCGTCGTTCATCATCGCCAACAGCATCAAGACTGGCGGCGGAAGCGTGAACCTTGGGGTGAACGGAGCAGTCACTCCGGTGGTGTTCGAGTACAACCCTCCAGCTACGCACGACATCGAAGTGAACGCGCTGACCCTCCTGTTCGAGGACGTGACCGCTTTCGCCTTCGGCAACAACTTCATCCGCAACGGCTTGGCCACGTTGACCAACGGCTTGCTGCTGGAAATCAAGGCGAGCGACGCAGCCGTCTCCCCGTGGCAGAACATGAAGAGGACGCGGGACATCATCGAAATCTGCGATGACTTCAGCATCGTCACCGGCACTACGAATTTCCTGAGAGCAAAGATCCACCTGCCCCACAACTTCCGCCTGTCTCGGGCGGGAACCTTCGCCACGCCCGACTACCTTCGCCTCACTGTGCGGGACGACCTCTCCACCATCGACTTCGGTGAAGCGCACTTCCAAGGGACAAAGCTATGAGCGTTGGTCATCTTGATGCCGTCGCTCCCCCTGTTGCCGCCGACGGCAAGCCCTTCGTCCTGCCCAACTCGTTTCCCGGAGAGGTGCTCCTCAACTTCGCTGGCTGCTCCGACAAGCTCAGCCCGGCGGAGCGCTTTGGCGGCAGCTTGCTCGCGGTTGAAAAGCAGGGCGTCGGCTCTGCGTCAGTGGACGCTGACTTTCTCGACGGCATCTTTCTCGCGGGCGGACACGTCGATTGGGACGGAGGGAGCTGGGGAAGCTCGGTCTACATGGAGCTGTGGGCTCCGGCCTCCACCGTGAAGGACCCTGCGTCGCCGGGCACCGGCAACTGCAATCTCGTTCCGACGGGGCTGCCGGGGCTCAACATCATCGTTCCTGCCGCAGGCAACGGCGCGAAGGACCTCGACGTGCCTGTGCCTGTGCCCGCCAATGACAACGAGACGAACGCGCAGAACGGGTTCTGGGACTACTCGGAGCCTTGGCTGGGCAAGGGCACGGTCTCTCCGAATCCCGCCGTTGGGAAGTACAACCTCTTTGACCAGCCGTTGGAGCTGGCTCACTTCGCGAAGCTGCATCTCTTTCACGACCAAGGCCAACGCGACATGATTGCTCCGGCCATCAAGCCGAAGTGGATCTTGCCTGAGTGGAAGATGAAAATCGTCATCGACAACGCGAACGCCAACAAGACGTTCCGGGTCGGCCTCGACCTGCTCATCGCCCGAAGGAAGTCCGTATGAGCTGGCTCTGGGGTCACGTCGGCAAGTCGTTCTTCGACTACTGGACGCTCGCACACCTGTCGTTCTGGTTCGTCTACGGCAGCTCGATGTGCGCGCTGAAGGTCAAGCGCCCCTTCGGGCTGCTCGCAGGTCTCTCCATCGCCCTCTCGTGGGAGATTTTCGAGCGCTTCGCGGAGCGGCTCTGGCCGACGGTCTGGCTGTCGCCCGAGTCGTGGTGGAACGCGTGGATTTCAGATCCACTGACGTGCGTCGTCGCGTTTCTCGTGGCAAGTTACGGCTTCGACAAGTGGCGAAAGCCGTAGGGAGATCCGATGCCTGTTTCAGCCCCACTCATCTGCGCCAATTGCGAGAAGGCGCTTCAGGTCCACTTCGCGTGGTGCCCCTTCTGCGGCACGGAGCGCGAGTCGGCGGAAGCGCACTTTCCGACTGAGTGGAAAACTACGACCGCAACGGACGCGCGCGTCGGCTTCTCGACCCCGAAGATGTTCAACCCGGTAAGCTGGTTGGTGCGGAAGTTCACCGGCTCGAAGGCCAGTCACGCGTTCTTCGTCTACCACGACGCGGATTTCGACATGAACATGGTCATGGAGGCCCACGAGCTGGGCTTCCGGTTGACCCCGCTGAAGCACTTCGAGAAGCACAACAACATCTTGCGGCTGGTCTCTCCGAAGAACCCCATCGACTTCGGGGTGAAGCTCGTCGCGCGGCGGTATCTCGGGACGATGTACGACTACGCCTCGCTGTTCGGGATGATTGTGGTGATGGTGGGGCGGTGGCTCAAGCGCAAGTGGAAGAACCCGGCCCGCAGCTCCAAGAACGTCTACTGCTCCGAAGCGGTCATTCTGGCGATGAAGCAGTCGCCCGGCTACGAGAAGATGGACCTCGACACCGAGAGCACGCCTCAGGACCTCTACGACTGGTTCGAGAAGACGGAGGGGTCCGATGCCTCAGCCGGGCCTCATTGAGCCCGCCACGGGGCTGGTAGACGGCTTCAACACCCTGTTTCTGTCGAGTTCGATGTACGTGCCCGGTTCGGTTCAGGTGTGGCTGAACGGGCAGATGAAGCGCAAGGACTGGGACGACGGGTGGACGGAGCTGGGGTCGAACAAGATCCTCCTGAAGGAAGCGCCCATTCCCGGTGACGTGGTACAGGTCTTCTACCGGCCTCTCTGAGCCCGAAACACGAACTTCACCGTACAGCCGGACTGAGGTAGGTTCGGCCCCGAGGAGCGCCATGACCCAAGATTTCACCAGTGTGACGCTGTTTTTCTCCGCACTTCGTGCCGCGCTGTTGAATGACGCCGGGATGACGGTGGAGCGCACCCTTGGCACGTACGATTCGATTCTGACCTCTCCGTACGGGTTCGCACGTCTCCGCATGGTCGTCGTTTCCCCGACCGTCTCGGCCATCGGTCTCGTGACGGGCAGCGACGCGGACACGCTCGCTGCGCTGCCGGTTGATCCTGAGCTGTACCTCCCCTTCAACACCACCAATCCCGAACGCTTTCGGAGCACCCTTCAGTGGTGGCCGGAGCGAGGGCTCTTGCAGCTCTACGTCATCCCGAAGGCGTTGAATCCGGACACCGCCGGGAACGCGCTTCGTTGCTACCGAGCCGACTACGACGTGGTTCACAACGTCGTCCTCGTGACCCACGAAAACCCGCCCATGAATGAGTTCGAGCCCAACTTCAAGGTTTCTGGCGGTCCGTACATCGAGTGCGGGGTGTAGTCGATGGCGGACAATCGGCTCGACCCAGACATCAACCTGCTCGGCTACTGGGGCCTCGATGAGGCGCTGGAGACCGACAACTGCTTGGACGGGGCGACGAACTTCGCTGCCGCCGACTTGGTCGCTACAGGCGCGAGCGGTGTTCAGGCGGGACGCGTCGGAGCCGCTCGGCAGTTCAACGGCTCTGTCAGCTACGCCACCGTTCTCTCCGCTCGTCTTCGACTGCTCGGAGACCTCACGCTTATGGCGTGGGTGAACCTCGCCAGCTACAACTCAGGCGGCTCGCTGTTGCGAACGGTAGTCTCCTGCGGAGGGCCGCTCACGAGTGACTTTCTGCTCTACGGTCTCTACGTCGATTCGGCGGGTCGGCTCGTCTACAAGCATGACGCGATGACCGGAGCGGTGATTGTCCGTACCGCGCCCGCGCTCATCAAGACCGGGCAGTTCTACTGTATCGCCGTCCGCCGCTCGGCGAGTGGGCCGAATCAGAATATCGAGTTCGTGGTGGACAACGTCGTCATTCCGATTGCCGACGTGACCGTGAATGCCGTCCCCGTCGCGCTGCCGGTTCCCCCACCGGGCACGAACGTCTCAGCGGTTTTCAGCATCGCGCGTTCGCAGCGCGAGACAGACGCTGCCTACTGGAACGGCTTGCTTGACGAAGTATCCGTTCACGACATCGCGCGTCCGTATCAGCCTTACCTGCGCGGGGCGTACTACCGGGTCGCGATTCGCAATGCCACTTCCCGGCTCACGGCTCCCAACAACATCGACTCGGTGTCTTCAGCGGACATGGGTGCGGGTGTTCGGTGGTGGTGTTACGAGCGCGACAAGGACCTGTACGTGGTGAAGGAGTCGCCGCTTGGATTCTTCGGCCCGGAGACGCGGCTGACACAGACCGGAGGCGGGAACTCGACTTTGGGCGGAAAGCCCGAGCTGATTTACGACGCCACCACGGATACCCTGCTTGTTCTTTTCGTGACTGGGAATCGGATCTTCAAGCTCACCGCCCAGTCTACGGACGACCCTGCGTCCATCAACATGCCGTTCACGGCAGACACAGGTGGCATCATCAAGGCGCTGGAGAACGTTGATGGCGGCGCGTTTGCCAACGGTGGTGGCCTTCGTGACCTGCGGCCTGAGGACATCACGTACATCAACCGCCAGCCCGTCAAGGTCTTCCACACCGACCCAACCCTGAGCGTCGGTAACGGTGGTGGCTCCGGACTCAATCAGTTTTCGACTGCGAGCGTCACTGCGCCCTCTCTTGCTTTCATGGACAGGCCCGCTCCTGACGGCTTCGGCTTGGCGGTTGGGCCACGCGACGGCACTCAGAGCGGTTACCGCATTTTCAAGCTCGAAGGCGGTGGCAGCGCGCTGCTCGGCAACGCGGTGTACGCGCCCACCGGCTCTTTCTTCTTCTTCCCGACCGCCCCAACGAATCTTCCCAAGTTTGGGCACTTGTTGGACGCGGATGTTGCTGCGCTGTGGCGCTTCGACGAAGCCGCTGCGGCGTCAAACCTGCTGGACGCGGGGACGCACGGAAGAACCCTCACAGCGACGGGTTCTCCGCCTGTCATCACGGGACAAATTGCGGGCGGTCGCGAACTCGGCACGAGCCAATACTTTTCGGCAACCGGGGACGTGAACGCGGACACCGGGTTCACTGGAGAGGTCACGGTCGAGTCGTGGATTCGACCAACCACGGGTCCGTTCTTCATCCTCATCTACGGGGGCATCGCTCCGGGGGCCAGCGTCACGACCCCGTTCTACATGGACCACGGTGCGGCAGTGGGGAAGCTTCGGGTCTTCTGGCATGTGGATCTTCTCAACAATCTGGAAGGTGCCACATCGTCATTCAACGTCCCTGACAACGTCTGGTCGCATGTCGCCGCGCGCAGACGGCACGTCGCGGGGAAGGCGTACGTGGACTTCTTTCTCAACGGTGCGTACCGCGAGACGTTCGGTCCTTTCAATCTCCCTGTGCTGGATGGAATCCCTCGCGCTTTCATGATTGGTCGGAATGTGGCCGGGGCGGTGTTCGGTCTGAATCGTCAGGACGACACGCGCGTGAGCTTCATGCAGCGGTCGAACTCCGAAATTCTTGACTCGTTCACGAACGGCTATGGCCTGTCTCGGTTTCCGGCTTTCGGCGACGTGTTTTACGCCGAAGCGCTGACTCGAAACGGCAAGCCTTCCGGTATTTTCACGAACGCCGTCGTCTACCGCAACTTCGAGCCCAATCTCGTGGGACTGGCTTACAAGATTGGGGTGGAGGGCGACGGGACTCAGACGCTGTCAGCAGGAAACGGCGGCGGGCTGCTGGTGGCGGCGGATCTCACCTATATTAACCGCACCCCGGTCAAGCTAAGTGGTAGCGATACGCCCGCGTACAACCTCGGAAACGGTGGCGGCCACCACGGGAAAGTCACAACCAGCGGCACTCGCAGACCCGGCGCGCTGGCCATCGAGCAGGAGCTACTATGAACGAGCAACCCTACCGCGTCGAGACGCTGTCCCCTGCCGAGACGGACGCCTTCCTTCGCGGTCGCTTGAGCGGCCCGGAGAATCGTTCCGCCACGCGGTCGATGGTGGTAGCCGGGTTCGAAATCAAAGGCGAGTTCTTCCTCACTGCGCGGAACGTGCAGAACGATGAGGTCGAGTGGGAGCACGCCGAAAAGAACCTCATCACCGATTTTGGTCGCAGGATGTGGATGGAGAGCCGTTGGGCGACTGGCGAACTCGCGTTCGCCCCCTCCATCGAGGCTCCCCAGACCGGGCGGTACTCAATCAGCACCACCGGTTCGCAAGTTGTGGACTCGGCGGGCCTCACATCGGGTAACACCCCCGCCACTCACACCAAGTCGTTTTCGTTCGTGTTCCCCGCTCCCGGTACGAATCGGACCCTCGGGACCATAGCGCTCGGACGGACGACCACCGCGAATGCGACCAACGGCCTCAACCAAGTCATATCCTTCGCGCTGTTGACCCCGCCCAAGATCCAGACGACGGTTCAGACCCTCGAAGTCGTCTACCGCGTTTCGATGAACCCCATCGCGTAACGGAGAATCTCGTGTCCACCAAAGAAATCTTCGGCTTCCTCACGATTCCGCCGCGCGAGAACTCCGCAGGCCCGGTGCAGACCGAGGTTCAAGCCGGGAACGTGTTCTTCAAAAGCGTCACGCGTCGCCGGACCATCACGTTCTGGGACACCAACCTGACCAGCAGCGTTCCAGTCATCAGACTTTCGCCGTGGAAGAACGCGTCCAAGCTGGTGGACGACGACGAAACTGTCGGGCACAGCTTCCTCTTCAACGGGGCTTACACGGACTACCCGTGGACTCCACCGACGCCTTCCATCAACATTCTTGACTATCGAAAGTTTCGCGCCACGGGTCTGACGACTTCGATTATCAGCAGCACGATTTCGAGAGTCATCGGGTCGGTCGGGTCCGTCGATCAGCTAGTTGCTGAGCAGTATCAAACGAACAACACCCTCATCTCCATCAACGATGTTCCGCTGGAGTACACGCAGATCGGCATCATCTACCAGCACCCCGTGGTGGCGGGCGGCGCGGACCTCACCATCGCAACGTTGGGGCAGAGCTTTGTCTCGCACGCCGACCTCCACTACACCGACTTTACGTGGATGGAGTCGCACGTTCATAACGTTCTGCGCATTCGTACTGGTCCTGACGCTGGGATGTACTTCGTTCGGTACGCTGACTTCGTCAACAACCGGCTGTACCTGATGAACCTCGACGGAACGCTGTTCTCCGCTCAAGCAGGAAGTCAGACTTTGGTTCAGTGGGACACCGGACCGGGGCGGCGCGCCTATTTCAACGAAGTGTCCGTTCTTCAGGCTTCGACAGGAGTCGTGGCGACTGGAGGTACCTTCCGGCCCGGTCGCGCGCGCAACAGTTTCATGTTGCGCGTCGTCTTCGACAAGACCGGTTCCGATGCCTCCGCCGTTGGTACTGAGCAGCAAGGGAGCTACTACGTTGCGCTGAAGCCCTATACGCACGGCGATGGGCTCACTCAACCCGTAGGGAGCGGTTTGGACTACGGACGGTTGTTCGACACCGCGCTCCAGAACACCAGCCAGCTTCCTCCGTACAACTTCGATGGGGGCTGGGACGGAGGCTGTCCGGGCATCGTGGTGGACGAAGCGCGCGATCGGGCTTGGTTTTTGTACACGAGCGGCAACTCCGGGATTGGGTTCTGGAAGTGGAAGACGGTGGAGAGCTTCCGGCAAATCGCGAGCCATCTCGGCACTGCCGCACACAGGACGTTCGTGAATCCGATTATCAACCTCGGTGCGAATGATCAGGCTATCGACATCAAGATCAGCTCGTCCGGCGTTGTTTACATCGCCATCTTCCACGCGACAGCAGGCAATGCCGGGGTCGTCGTCATCAACCCCGACCTCACGACCCAGCAGTGCCTTGTCGCGCCCCTGACGGGCACCGGAGACACCATCGGCGGAACCGCTCCGAGCATGACGCTGACGGACTCTGCCGCGCTCTTCAACGCGACGCTTGTTGGTCGTTCCATCACCATCGCAAGCGCCACTACGGGTGCGAACAACGGCACGTTCCTCATCACCGGCTATACCAGTCCCTCGGTCATCACCTACCAAAACCGCGCGGGGGTTGCCGAAGCCTTCACCGGAACGTGGTCCGTCGGCGGGTTCCCTCACATTTCGGTCTTTGGAATGGCTGTGGACGGTACGCGCGCACGAGTCGCCACCTCCACTTCGACAGACGGTTCCAACAACGTGACCTGCGCGACCGGTGGTTTCACGAACGCCGACATCGGGCGAGCCATCAAGCTCACCGGCCTTGGGGCGGACAACGGTACCTACAAAATCGACACCGTCGGTGGCGCGACGACTGTCGGCGTGAAGACCCTCGCGGATGCTGCCGTTACGTTCAACTCGCAGTCGGGCGGGACGTTTGAAATCGGCGACCGGGTGTACTTTTTCTTCCAAGCCGGTACGCAAGGCGCTGGGAAGATCAACTACATGGAGTCGCTCGCTTCGGGCACCTTCCTCACACGAACCGTTGCGATGACCAACGGTTCCATCATCAACATTCGGACCAAGCACGGCGAGTCCGCCAAGACCAGCATCGACCCTGCGAACGGCAACGTCTACTGGCTGTCGAGTGACACCCAGCAGCAGGTCAACAAGTACAACGTCACGACGAACACGCACTCGCTTTTGAATGTCGCTGACGTGCAGTCTCCCGCCGGAGGCACTGGCACTATCGGTACCATCACCGCTTTCACTGCCATCTTGGTGAATTCGAAGTTCGACGAAATCTGGGTCGGCACGGACCAAGGCCAAGTTCGCGTCGTGAAGAGCACGTTCGCTGCCGGGACGGTCAAGCGCTACTACGGTTCGGACACAGGGACGTACGCCAACCCCGCTGGCTTCTTCCGGCCCTCCGGGGCTCAGAATAGCCAGACCGCCAACTACGTTCGTCAGCTTTGGCAGCACCCGGACGGTCGCGTCTCGGTGTTCTTGTCTGACCAAGTACCGTCGGGCACCGCCCAGCCTTTCGCGTACTATTCGCGCGAGGCGGATCTTTGGAACTTCAAGGAAGCCATCTCGCTCTATTGGAACGGGCAGCTCAACTACATTCCCGGTCTGGCGTTCGATTCAATCGGCAACTTCCTCTACATCAACCCGAACTTGGGCACTGCGGGAGGCAGCGGACCGTGGGTGGCCTTTGGAAGCGTCGAAGTTCAGTACCAGTGGGACAACGGGAACTCGCGGTGGATTCCTCTGGAGGTCTACCAAGGCTTCCTCCCGAACAAGTCGGTGTCGGACACCACCAACTCGCCCGGCTGCTTGAGCAAGCCGATTCACGCGGGGCTGGAAGACGTTCTGTACGGGGTGAAGCTGGGCTTCACCAAGCTCGGCGGAGCGACCCCTGCGAACAACGAGTTCCTTGGACGCGCTGGTCAGAAGAACGCCGCGCAGACGGACGGTGCGACGAACGGAACGACGACCTTCGCAGGCTCGGGGTTCATCTCTGGGGACGTTGGGAAGCTGCTGCGCATTGAGACCAGCACCGTTCCCGCCGACCAAGGCGTCTACAAAATCATCACCTTCACGTCCTCGATTGCCATCATCTTGGCGAAGTTGAACGGTGGAACTTTCGCGCCCGGTAGCGCCACAGGCATCACCTACTCCATCTGGGACATGGGAAGTCCCGGTTCCAACGCAGGGCCGGAGACCGCCACGCTCCTGCTGGCCGACGGGTTCGGCAAGGACAACACGCAGGACATCACCGGCATCACCTACGACACCTACCACTTCAAGACGATTCTCGAAGAGAACGTGGAGGGCACCAAGTTCGCCGTGACCAACCCCATCGGCGTGCCGGGCGGGCAGGGCATGAAGGTGTACTACGAGTTTTACCCGCGCGCGGTCGCGAACGTCGTCTCTGGCCACGACCACGCGACGACACAGCTTCGAGCGCTGCCTGCTGAGTGGGTCGGCGGTGGGTTCGACGGTTCCAAGTTGGTGGACAGCTTCGTGGACGGCCTCATGGAAGGAACCTCAAACCGAGGGCTCATGTGGTCCTCTCCGAGCAACGTGAACGTTTGGTACGGGACGGTGACCGCCGACGGCTACGGCTTCCTCACCTACGCGACCGCGATCGGTTGTTGTCCGATGGTGGACCTCGGCGCGGACGCGGAGGTCGGCTACGTCATCGTTCGCGGGCGTACCATCAGCACCAACAACCTGATTTCGACGAACACCAACCACGGTCTGAAGGCGACGCTCTACAAGGCGAGCAACGCCAACGGGACGCCTGTCGGCTCACTCGTCCAGAACGGAACCGGCGACTCCATCACGTTCGGGACTCCGAACGTGACGTTGACGGATGCCGCTGCGCTCTTCACGGCAGCTCACGTCGGGCAGTTCATCACCATCACAGGTGCTGCCACGGCGGCCAACAACGGCTGCTTTCCCATCACCAGCGTCACCCCCGGAACAGTTCTCGTCTACACGAACGCTGCCGCCGTCGTTGAATCGTTCGCCGCAGTGACTTGGGTTATCACCAAGTACGGCACGCGGACCACGGGGACTGCCAACCTCACGGCTTCCGGTACGAACACGATTACGGTGACGACCGGCGACTTCTTGGGTCCTGTCTCGCTCGCTTCTCTCTCCAACGGAGCGGTGGTGAGTGGAGGGAACACGCTCACGAATGCAGCGGCTACCTTCCTTCAGAGCCATGTCGGGATGGTGCTGAAAATCACCGCAGTTGGAGATGTCGGAGCCTACCGAATCGTCTCCGTCACAGGCGGTGGAACCATCGCTACCGTCACGAACCTCGACCAGACCGCGAAGCTGTGGAGCGGCACGGTGGGCAGTGTGGTGTACGAGGTCCGAAACGGAGTGCGCGAAGAGGACGTGATTTGCACTCCCAGCATCGCTGCCGCGACACAGCGCTTCTGCGTCGAGCGCTTGTTGACCTCAACTTCAATGCAGGTCCGCAACGTTCCGCACACCGCCTTGGTGGGCTCGAACTGGCAGTGCCAACTCCCGACTTGGGACAAGGTGAAGCGGGTCTCGTACAACACTGAAGCGGTGGCTCCTGACGTGAAGGCCAACGGGACGTGGGTCTGCCATGACGGTCGCGAGCGCTACGACTTTCAGGACTTCAAAATCTACATGGACCTCACCGACCTCACCGTTGCTCAGCGGACCGGACGGTGGTGGCAGTTGCAGATGATGCCGCGCGGCATCAACGCGACCTCAGGAGACTTCTACTTCAGCAACTTCGAGTTTTACTCTCCCACCGGAGCGCGTCTCGGGGTGAGTCAGAACACGTTCACGAACAACTCGCTTCAGAACAGCGACTTCCTGTCGTCGCACGTCAGTCGGCTGGACTGGATTCAGAGCCGCTATGACGCGATGACCGTTCCCGCCGGGTTCAACGGGACGGTGGATCTTGGAGGCGCGAACGGCGATACGCTGACGCTGACGACCGGGGGCAACAAGTTCCTCGGCTACCAAATCGACACGCACGCCGACGGCGTGACCGTGGCAGGAGCGGGCGGGAACATCACTTCCGCGACGGCGGTCTTCACTACGTCCGACGTGGGTCGCTTCCTGCACATCTCCGCCTCGACCGGAAGCCTCGACCTCGGGTACTACCGCATCGCCACGAGAGTCAGCGGCACCGCCATCACGGTCGTTCCTCCCTCGGGAGTCGGTACGGTGACGTTCACGGGAACCACGGGTTGTGTGTTCACCGTTCACGAGGGCATTGCTGGAACTGGTTCAGCCCCTGACCGCATCGTGTTCCTCGATGACACGACGCGCGAGTACACCATCGCGACCATCAATGACGCGCTCACCACCATCACGATTGCGGAGGCGCGGCAGACAGCGGTGACAGGCAAGCAGTGGGAGATCCGTCGCCCTGCGTTCGAGAACGCCTCAGGGGCTGTGGATTCCACGAAACTCGCCCGGCTCAACGAGCCTGTGACGACCTACCCGCTGCAACCGGGGGATGTGGCTTGCGACAGTCGCGGCGGGCTTCGGTTCTGGGTGGACGACATCGGCTCCGGTAATCAGCGGACCAACGGGGTGCTGGCCGGAGGGAACAAGGTTCTCACCGGTACGGACTTCTGCTCGGATGACGTGGGTCGGCTCCTGTACATCGTCAACAGCGCGACGACGGCTAACAACGGCATCTACGCCATCACGGCGGTCAACGTCGGAGGCACCACGGCGACCGTGGACAGCGCCTACCCCGGCGGGACCATTTCCAACTTCACCGCCGACGCTGGGCCGATTACCTACAAGGTCTACGGAGACCGTCGGTTCAAAATCACCAAGCAGGTCACGACTCTGAGGGCGTAGATGACGCTGTCGTCCATCAGTCCCGTCACGCTTGAGGGGCAGCCTCAAGAGCTTTCGTCCTTCACGCGGGCGGGGGTGCTGTACGTGCTGTGGCACACGCCCATCTCGGACATCGGGCTCAAGCGCCTGCACTGGAAGCCACACACCGGGTTGGACTTCACCGAAGTCACGCCCTCGCTGGCGGTCAATTTCAGGAACGTGACGGCGATTCTTCGCCCTTCGACGGATCAGCTCGTCGTGATTTGGGACGATGGGACTGCGGTGCCGGGCTTCGTAGACGGGAACATCTCGTCTGCGCGGTTCAACGTGTTGACTGGGGCGCTCATCTCAGGGCCGACCGTCCTGTTCCCCGGCTCGCAGGCTAAGGTCAGCTACCGTACGGTCCCCGGAGACCAGCTCATGCTGTACTACGTCACCGTGAAGGCTGGCGGTGTGTACGGGAGAGTCAGTCTCGACGGTGGGGTGACGTGGCAGTCGGGCGAGCCTCTCATCACGAATCAGGTGCTCGGGACGGGCAAGGTTGAAGTCGTTCCGTATGACTCGGAGCACGTCTCCATCGCGCAGTTGGGCCGCGACCCGAGGAGCTTGTCCGAGATTGGGATGCTCCAGAGGACGCGTCCGATTTCTTCTATCGTCGCGCGACCCACCGGGCACCTTCTCGACGCCAGCACCCTCGCACTGTGGCGCTACGATGAAACATCCGGGTTGGTGGTGTACGACTTCTCTTCGGGTGGTCGAAACCTGACGCTGAACGGAACGCACACCGTCGTGACAGGTCAGTTCGGAAACGCACGTCAGTTCGTTAACACCCTCAACAACAATGCCAACAGAGCGGGGGATGCCGCGCTCGCCGCGTTGTTCATCGGGGGCGGGTACACTTGGGAGACGTGGTTCAAGATAGATCTTTCACTGATCACTTCGAGCATCGCATCCCTATTTTCATACTCCGGCACGTTCGCTGGTGGAGAGCCGCACCAAGAACGCGCCAGCTTCTTTATCGGGTCCTCGGGTTGGCTGGTGACGGAGTGGGAAGCCCCGGCGGCCACATATACCAACACCACTCCTCCGCAGCCCATCGTGAGCAATACGTGGACTCACGCTGCAATTCGAGTCGTCGATGTCGGTGGCGGCCTCAGGCGCGTGGACTTCTTTGTCAACGGCGTGCAGGTTCCAAGCACTGGTGTCGTTGCTCAACCGGCGGCAGGTACCGCCGCCTCGTGTCAACTCTGGATTGGTCAGGCGTTCACCAACTCTATCTACAACTTTCCCGGCTTCATCGACGACACTCGGTTCAGCAACGTTGCGCGCACCGACGCAGAGATTTTGGCCTCCTACTCGGGCTCCAAGGACTACTACATCGGCGAGCCGTCGAAGTTCGACAACGTCACCTTGATCGACAACCTGCGCGGCGCGCTGGTTCTCTCGACCGATAGCACCCAGCTTTATCATCTTGACGGCGTGGCGCAGGGTGTAGACGACGCGCTGGGAGCTGTTGCTCGGATTCAAGTGGATGGGACGAATCTTTCGTTCGTGCCGTCGAGTCACGTCATAGGGGGCGGAACGCGCTTTCTTTGGCGTCTCGATGAGTCGAGTGGCACTGCCACGGCGGCGGATGCCGTCGGTACCTACCCTCTGGCCTCGGTGAATGGGACTCCAGTAGCCGAAGTTGGGAAGATTGGAAACGCAAGGCATTTCAACCAGTCTCAAGTATTTGGAGGTGCGGACGCGGCCACGGTCACTCTGGTCAAGACCTTCAACAACTTCTCGATAGGCTTCTGGATCAAGACGAACGACTTCTCTGGGGCTGGTGCGGCGGGCATTCGTGGAATTCTGACCCTCAGTCAGCTCGGGGACATCACCAACGCCCCCCTGTACCTGCGTTTCGACAATAACAAGAGCATTGGGGCGGGTTCGTCGAGTCAAGGCAACATTAACTGGGCGAACTTCTTCACCGGATACGAAAACAAATGGGTCCATGTTGTTTTCACGTTCGGGCTGACGGTCAACACCGTCTATCGGAACGGCGTGTCGCAGGGCTCTTTCGGAAGTAGTGCTTCGACGAACACTCCGGCAAGCCCTACGTGGTACTTGGGACGCGGCCAGCTCAACACCCTCGCGAACGAGCCCAACATGTCGCTCGACGACGTGTGGTTCGAGAACAGCACTCTCAGTGGCGCACAGGTAGCTGCTGAGTTCGCCGCAGCGACCGGCTCGGCTGGTCCGACTGGTAACGGCGACGACCTCAACTCGTACACGCTGGTGCCTGCGGCTGGGACGTTGAACGTTGACTTGCCGGGAGCTTCGTTCGCGGTCGGTCTCGCCGTTTCGAGCACGCACGGCTACGTCGCTGAGTACGCCGACAACTCCGCCGTGCTCGGACAGCTCATCGTGGTTGACCTCTCCAGCGGTTCGACCGCTACCGTCTTTACCGGAGTGACCGCAGTCCGCGCTGTCGCGACCGCGAACTTTCTCTCACCTGTTCGGATTCTCGTTGCCACCACAGAGTCTGGTGTCGAACGCCTGCGCGTGTACCACCAGCTCGCGTTGACCCCGCCGCTCATTGCCAACACGAAACTCCCCGCGCGCGTGAACGCGCTCACGGCCATTCCGCATCCGACGGACGCGACCGGGCTGCGCTTGCTGGTCTCGATGGTGGACCGGTTCAACATCTACGACTACATCTCTGCGTCGGTGCCGCTTGTCCTCGTGGACAGCTACCGGTTCTCGGGCGGCGGACAGTTTTTCAAGTCGGTGGTCGCGGCGAACGGGAACATCGTCGTTGCTGCTGGCAACGCCGGAGTGCTGGTGCTGAATCCGACCGGTAAGGTCAAGGCCCAGATTCAGGTCTCAGGCAAACCTGTGGCGGAGTGGAAGCCGAACACGGTCTACACGCTGGGGGCTCTCGTCAAGCCGCGCGCCCGCCACCCCTTCGTTCGCAACAGGCTCTACTTCAAGGTGACGAACGTCGGGGCGGGGACTGGAACTTCAGGTACGGACGAGCCCTCGTGGCTCTCTGCCGGGATTGTCTACGACCCCATCTTGCCGCCGACCGCCGGGAACACGAACAGCTTGCAGTGGACTTCGCAGGGGGTCATGGACGGGGTGGTGACGGACGTGGCGCTCGATGAGCCTGCGAAGCGCATTTTCGCCGTCGGCGTTGTTGGTGGTGACCTCGGTACTGATGGTCGAGTTTGGATTCTGGGTGCCGGAGGACTTCTCTGATGGCTGACCTGTTCACAAGCCTCGTTGCAATCTCTCCGAACCAGTCGAAGGTCGGTGGGAAGCAAGCCGAGCGCACGCCCGGAACGTCTCCCCAGATGAAGGACGGTATCTGGAACGAGCGAGCTTCGACGGTGGGTGGTTACCCGAAGTACACGCTCGGTTCCTCGCTCAACGCTGCGGTGCAGGCGACCTTCGCAAGCACTGCGGGTTTGGACGCTCACCTCGTGACCTCGTTGGCGGCGGGGGTGGTGGGGTGGTGGAAGCTCGACGGAAACTCGACGGCTGCTTTTGGTGGCTACGTCGGAGTGGATACGAGCGTTACTTACGCTGCTGCCAAGATCAACACTGGGGCGGTGTTCACAGGAGGCACGAGTCGAATCGCCGTCACGAGCGGACCCGCACTCGGGACCGTGTTCAGCATCTCTGCGTGGCTCTTCCCCACCTCGAACGCGCCCAGCTACGGCGGCATCGTCTCTCGTTCAGGTGTTGCCTCCGGTCTCTTCCGCAGGAGCACCACGAAGTTGTCGCTGTTCGACGCGGCTGACCATCTTTCGGCTGGGAGCGTGCCCATCAGCACTTGGACGCACGTTGTGCTCACCAGCGACGGTACGTCGATTCGCTTCTACCTCAACGGGGCCTTGGACACGACGACGGTGTACGTGCCGACTTCCTTCACCGTGGGACAGTTTGGCAGCGACACGAGCAACGAGGGCTTCATCGGCACCATCGACGAGGTGGGGTGCTGGACGAGAGCAATCTCCCTCGCCGAGGTTCAGGCGCTGTACAACACCGGGACCGGGATCCAGTATCCCTTCTGACCTATGGGACGATCTCTCACAGCCTCCTCCGGGAAGAATGCGACGCCCGCCACGGCACTGAACGCTGTCGTGGAGGCCCGGTTCGTGCGCGCAGCCGCGTTGAACAGCATCATCAAGGGTGAGGTTCTCAAGAGCGCGGCTCTGAACGCCATCACGTCCTTGTTCGCTCAGGTAGACCTCGGAGCCGCCCTGAACGCAGTGCTCATCAACAGCACGCTGCATCTCGGCTTGATGTCGTACTTCAAGCTCGATGGGAACTCGATTGACGTGCTCGGCGCGAACACCGGCACGGACACCGCCATCACGTACTCGGGTGCGAACGGTAAAATCGTCAGTGGGGCGGGGTTCAATGGGACGAGCAGCTTCATTGACCTCGGCTCTGCGAATCTGAATCTCACTCAGATGTCGTTCTCGGCGTGGGTGAAGGTTCCGAACGCCTCGAACTACTACATGATTCTGACGCGGGGTCCGAGCGGCGGAGCTACGTATGAATTCAGGTTCGAAATCACTACTGGAGTGTTGAACTTTATTTCTGGAGCCACACTCATCGGTTCGGTCGCCCCCGGAGTCGGTGCGTGGCACCACGTCTGCTTCAGTCGAACGTCAGGCAACGCGGTTGTCATCTACATCGACGGCGTTCAGCGAGGATCTGGGACCGTTGCGGCCACACCCAGCCTCCCATCTACGTCAACTTTCATCGGTAAGAGGAATGACGGGTTTTTTCTCAGCGGGTCCATTGACGAAGCTGCGATTTGGAACCGCGTCCTCACTCTTGCGGAAGTTCAAGAGCTGTATCTTAGCAGCGTGGGCAACCAGTACCCGTTCGGCAACGTTGCTCCGTTGACTGCGCTCGCCGTCTTCTACTGGAAGCTCGACGGGAACGGGACGGATTCGGTCGGCGCGTTCAACGGGTCGCCGACCAACACGTCCTACGGGACGGGGAAGCTCGGCACCAACGGAGTCGTTTTCACAGGGGGCTCCTCCCCCGTCATCGGTGTTTCGAGTCCTACCCTCACCACGACCTTCACCGTCGCGATGTGGATTTTCCCGACCTCGGACACCACCGCCGGGCTCATGGTGGAGAACAGCAACGCGCACGGGTTTTTCCGTAACGCGGACAAGAAGCTCGGTTGGTACGACCCCGGAGCGGGATTCGTTCAGTCTACCGGAACTACGCCGCTCAACGCTTGGTCTCACGTCGTGGTGACTCACGACGGTACGACCGTTCGGTTCTACATCAACGGCGCGCTGGACCCGTCTTCGTACGCGAAGGCCGCCGTCAACTTCACCCCGATTCGCGTGGGCTCTGACCAGTTCGCCAACGGCTTCGTCGGGACCATCGACGAAGTCGGTGCGTGGTCACGCGTGCTCACGGCGGTAGACATCGCCGCCCTCTACAACGCTGGCGCAGGCATCCAGTATCCCTTCTAGGAGAACAACATGGCCGCAATCGTCACTCTCAATGAGCACAACTCCGCGACACCGGACACCCGCACCGACAAGACGAGCGGTACGGTTCGTTGTCGGACCAGCGACAGCGCGGTGGTGGACATCAACAACCCCATTCAGAAGCCCGCGCCCGCCGCCTTTGCTCGGAGCTTCGAGAAGTGGCTTCAGCTCCGCATCGGCGTCACCGGACCCGGCGGGGTCATCAACAACGTTCAGTTCTACACGACCGGCTCGACCGGTGGCGGTGCCCCCGTCTTCATTCGGACCACGAACCCGACGGTGTACGCGACGCCAGCGACGCCTGCGAACGACGCTGCGGGTACGAACGCGACCACGTTCACGACGGGCGCGCGGAAGTCTGTCGGAGCGGGTCCGTACAGCGCCATCAACACGAACATCGGCGACTTCATGGTGCTCTGGATGACGCTGGACGACACGGTCACTGCGCCTCAGAGTCCGACTTCGAGTCTGAACCTCTTCGTTTCCTATGACGAGACCTAGACGATGAGGTTCGTTGCGCGGCTTCAGGACGGGCGGATTCTCACTGAGGCGGACTTTCCGTCTGTGGCGTTGCTTCCGCTCGCCGAGGTGGTGGAAATCTCGGTTCAGAGCGGGGAATCCCCGCCCGTGATGCTGCGAGCCGATGTGGCGGCGGGCGAGCGGGTTCACTACTTCGTGCGGCACACACTGCCGGTCGGCAACCCGGAACTGGCGAAGTTGTCGGTTCCGGTCTACGAGATCCTCAAAGACGAGAAGACTCTCTGTCGGCTATACTGGCACCCCGAGAAGGGGCCTCTCCTGACTTCGCAGGACCTCTACTTTTAGGAGCACGGCATGGCCCGATACTTCCTGCGCTTCCGCCACTCCGATACCGGGCTGACTCCGACCTACAACTTCTTCAAGAAGGCGTCGGATCTGACCGTCGTGACTCCACCCGCCATCGGTGAAGTGGGCTCAGGCACGTACTACTTCGACTACTCGCCCACCTTCGACATCGTTTTCGAAGTGGACGGTGGGCCAAGCATTCCGACCGAAGAAGTCCGGTACATCGCTGACACCATCAGTCCGAAGGATGTCTTCGTCGATGAGCCCACGTCGCAAGTGAAGGACGACGTATGGAACGACACGGTGGACCGAGCGGCCCTCACGAAGGGTGACTACGTCGAGAAGCTGGTCGGGATGGAGACGAGCCTCGCCGACATCAAGGGCGCGGGCTTCGCGACAGGTACTGACAGTCTCAAGATCATCAGCGACAACGTGGACGCCATCAACATCGAGACCGACGCCACTTCGATTGCGAACGCGGTCTGGGTTGCTCCCACGACTGGGCACGTCGGCGCGGGCACAATGGGCGGTCTGGTGAATACCGGAGGCTCGGGCGGCGCGGCACCCTCGGCAGCCGTCATCGCGGGCGCGGTCTGGGACGAGGCCACCAACCTGCACACCAGCTTCGGGACCTACGGACAGGCGCTTCAGGAACTCCATAGCGCAACCTGCGCGGACGGCGCTTCCGGGACGATTCAGTTGGCTGTTGGCGCGAGTGGGCTCAACGATTTCTACAATGGCGCGCTCGTCGTGCTCACCTCCGGAACAGGAGTCGGGCAGGCGCGCACGATTGTGTCCTACGTGGGCTCGACGAGGCAGGCCACGGTGGACCGCGCGTGGGTCACGATTCCTGTGGGCGACGACACGGTCTACATGATTGTTCCGCAGTCGGATTCGCCTGCGGCGGCTGCGCCTTCGGCGGCGACGAACGCGGCGGCGGTTTGGAACGAGACTCTCGCTGGGCACGTCACGGCGGACTCGGCAGGCGTTGCGATGAAGAACAGCTTCAAGATTCTGAAGAACCGCACCAAGATCAACACGACCTTGGACACCCTCACGGTCTACGACGACAACGGAACTTCCGTGCTCTACGTGTTCAACCTCAAAGACGCGGCAGGAGCGCCGAGTGGCGAGACTCCGTTTGAGCGTGTCCCGTGAGTCTCGTCACCTACGGACTTGGCGCGGCGGGCGGCGCGGCGGTGGTCAACTACGTGATGCGCGCGTTCCACACGGTCTTTCCGACCGGTCATGTCTATTGGACGGTGCCGACGATGCCTGACGCCATCGCAGCGTTCGCGCCGTATCCGCTGATTGAGCTGGTGGACATCGTGGTCATCCGTGAGTACGTCCCCGGACCTTGATCGTTGCTCCTACTGTCGTGCTGAGGTACAAGGCTTGGCGTGGCCATTCCGCGCTTTGAGGTCGCTTTCGGGGCAATCGACGGGTTCAACACCGTCTATTCCGTCTCGACGGGCTATCGCCCGGCCTCAACCGCCGTCTTTCTGAACGGCCAGCTCAAGCGCGCGGACTTCACGGACGGCTGGACGGAGACGGACCCGGTTGCGGGGGTCATCACGCTCAACGAGCCCCCGCTCGAAGCCGATGTCGTCCAAGTCTTCTTCACGGACTCTGGGACGGGCGTTCTGCCGGGGGAGGAGGTCACGCCTCTCCGGGGCACGATAAAGGCCGCAGCGGACCTGCTGGGGCGCTTGCAGCCGATTCTAGAGCTGCGTGGCAAGACCGAGGGGTCGAGCATCTTGAACGGCAGAATGTTGCCCACAGGGTCGATCTCCGCCAAGGTCGCCGAAATCCACCAACTTCGTGGGACACTGGAGATCTGCTGATGAGCCTGCTCCTGCCGGAAAACTCCATCGAAGTCATTCGCGGCACCTCGAAGACCTTCGAGCTGACGGTCCGGGATGACGCGGGGGTGGTGGTAGACCTCACAGGCTCGCGCATCATCTTCTCCGTGAAGACCAGTCCCGCCGACCCGCTCCCGCTCATTCAGAAGACCACGGACAACGTCACGCAGGCCGAAATCACGGTCCCGCGCGAAGGCAAGGCGCGGATCTACCTCCAGCCGAACGACACCCAGACTCTGGAGGCTCTCCAGTACGTCTTCGACGTTTGGGTCATCCTCACGTCAGGCAAGCGCTTCGCAGTGGTGCCGTCGAGTATCTTCGCGGTAAAGCCCGGAGTCACACTCATCCCGTTGTAGGACCGCACGGTCTCGGAGGCGCAAAATGACGAGCAAGCAACACGTCGGCGCTGAGACCCTTCGGTCCGCTTGCGCCTCAAGGAGCATCTGATGCCTACGTCTCAGAGGATGGGTTGGGCGTATCCGGCGGAAAACCAAGATCCGTTCTTCGACGCCTTCAGCGCGATGGTCGGCGGCATCGACGCCTCGGTCTTCGGCACGCGCGAAGACCGGAACCTGCTGATGATGGCGGGCGGCATCGTCTCCTTCACCGCACTCTCTGGTTTGACCTCGTGGACCTTGCCCATCGAGATGAACTCGGCGGTCAGCGGGTTCAAGTGGAACGTTGCCGCCGCCAACATCAACGTGCAGGACGGGCAGTACATCTTCGTCAGGCTTGCCAGAAACCCCATCGCGAACACGACTCTCGCCGCCGAAGTTGCTTTCCTGCTTCCGGGGAATGACCCAGACAACACGCTCATTCTCGGGTTGCGGAACGGAAACCGCGTCTACTGGCGCGACGGGCGCGTGTTGCTTGACGGCCAGTCGGTTCCGCTGTTCACCAACCCCCCGAGCGGTGGCGGCGGGGTTGGCCTCTCTGGTCAGTTCTGGCGTGAGAATGTCGCCATCGCCCTCTCGGACTCGGCGAACTCGGCTACGCCCAAAGTCATGGGTGCGTGGGGAATCGACTCTGACGACTACACCCTGAACGGGACGACGAAAAACTTCGAGTTCTGCGTCATTGCCAGCGTGGACGTGGGGACTGTGATTGGAGAGGTGAAGCTCTACAACCTCACGCTGGCTGCCGACGCGGCGATTCTGACCTTCGCAGGGCCAACCACTCCAGTGAAGCAGATCATCTCCGCGTCAATCACAACGTCGGATCATCTCTACGAGGTACGTGCGCGAATCACGGCAGGAGTCGGAACCATCTACGTGCAGTGGGCGGGTCTTCGCATCAACAACGTGGTCGTTTGAGGAGCTGACCCGTGCCGGGCTTTGGCTACACACCGTTCGGAGGTTCGCCATTCGGAGAGTGGTGGTGGTCTCGCTACGTCTTCTACGACCTTCTCCCGGCCATCTATCGCGACGGAGACACCAGCGGTTTTCTGGAGAAGTTCGCAGAGTCACTTCGTCCCAGCTTCGACCAGCTTCGGCGCAAGGCTCGCGACTTCGGTGAAATCCGCGACCCGCTTCTTGTACGGACCGCCGTCTCAGAGCAGCAGACTCTTCGTCTCGGCAAACAGGTGGTTCTGCGCGGGGGCGTGGAGCAGTCCGGCGTGGACGGCAAGGTGGCGGTGCTGGGGGAGTTTTCTGCCTCGACGGCGCGTTTCACGGACCTCGACCGGGGCAAAGAACTCACCATCAAGCGGTCGAATCTTCCTGCCAACAATCGAGTGGTGACCATCACCTCGGTCGTTGACCGCACGACTGTGACGGTCTCTCCACGACTGGCGCTCGACGCGGGCTTGCTTCGTTGGGACGTGCGCCAAGTCTTCTTGGACCGTCCGAACCAGACGACCGTTGAGATTCGTGGCGGCGGTGCGGACCTTGGAAAGGTGGACCTCGGTTGGACGGTCAACGATG
>Ga0315283_10000863_pt1 | contig 23309 bp, 19 predicted proteins | sample YL17G09_0_MG_FD_204541 | JGI IMG/M metagenome (GOLD analysis project Ga0315283, IMG submission 204541) | Sediment microbial communities from Yellowstone Lake, YNP, Wyoming, USA - YL17G09_0 | ecosystem: Environmental > Aquatic > Freshwater > Lake > Sediment | place: USA: Wyoming | collected...
TGCGCGAAATGGGCACAGTCGAGCTGCTCACGCGCGAAGGCGAAATCGCGATCGCGAAGCGCATCGAGGAAGGCCTCGATTCCGTGCGTCGCGCGCTGTCGCATTATCCGCCGACCTTCGAATACATCCTGCGCGCCTACGAGCCGCTGAAGTCCGGCACGGGCCGCCTGGTCGACATCATCGTCGGCTTCGTCGACCCGAACGCACCGGACGTGATCGCCGAACCGATCAACCCGAAGCTCGCTGCGAAGACAGCCCCGGAAGCCGAAGTCGAGGACGAGGCTGCCGAAGGCGAAGGGACGGAAGAAGAGGAAGCGCTCGAGACCGGCCCGGATCCGGAAGAAGCCGCGCGCCGTTTTGCCTCGCTCGGCAAGGTCTACGCGCAGGTCATGAAGTCGCTCGAGGAGAAGGGCAGCAAGGATCCGAAGACGATCAAGCTGCGCAAGAAGCTCGCCGAGGAGTTCATGGAGCTCAAGCTCTCGCCCAAGATGTTCGAGCAGCTCATCATGCAGCTGCGCGAGCACCTGAACGAGATACGCTCGATCGAGAAGGCGATCATGCAGCGTTGCGTCCGCGACGCCGGCATGCCGCGCTCGGACTTCATCGAGACCTTCCCGCGCAACGAGACCAACCTCACGTGGCTGGACAAGCACGTGCGGGCGAAGCGCAAGCACTCGGCCGCGCTCGCGAAGTTCCGCGAGGAAATCGAGCGCGAGCAGAACCGGCTCGCCCTCAGCGAGAAGCGCGCCCGCCTGTCGATCGCCGAGATCAAGGAGATCAACCGCGAAATCGCCGTCGGCGAGGCACAGGCCCGCCGCGCGAAGAAGGAGATGGTCGAGGCCAACCTCCGCCTCGTGATCTCGATCGCGAAGAAGTATACGAACCGTGGCCTGCAGTTCCTGGACCTCATCCAGGAAGGCAACATCGGCCTGATGAAGGCCGTAGACAAGTTCGAGTACCGTCGCGGCTACAAGTTCTCGACATACGCCACGTGGTGGATCCGCCAGGCGATCACGCGTTCGATCGCCGACCAGGCCCGCACGATCCGCATCCCGGTGCACATGATCGAGACCATCAACAAGCTGAACCGCATCTCGCGGCAGATGTTGCAGGAGATGGGTCGCGAGCCGACGCCGGAAGAGCTGGCAGTGCGCATGGAGATGCCGGAAGACAAGGTCCGCAAGGTCCTCAAGATCGCCAAGGAGCCCATCTCGATGGAGACTCCGATCGGCGACGACGAGGATTCGCACCTGGGCGACTTCATCGAGGACACCTCGGTGGAATCCCCGATCGAGTCGGCGACGACGGAATCGCTGCGAGAAACCACGCACTCGGTGCTGGCCGGCCTGACGCCGCGCGAAGCCAAGGTGCTGCGCATGCGCTTCGGCATCGACATGACGACGGACCACACGCTCGAAGAAGTGGGCAAGCAGTTCGACGTCACGCGCGAGCGCATCCGGCAGATCGAGGCGAAGGCGCTGCGAAAGCTCCGTCATCCGAGTCGCAGCGAGCAGCTGCGGAGCTTCCTCGAGGACTGAGCCTCCTCGCCGCTCCCGCGTTCGCGTGGGCGCGGTCGACCGCAAGGTCAGGTGACGACCTCCTCATGAACCCCCTTCCGCACCCGCGGCAGGGGGTTTTCTTTGGCGCCATGTCACGCCCCGACAAATCCGATGTAAAAGATGCTTTACATTCGTACGACCACGTGTTAAACATGTTTTACATACGGTGAAGGAGTCGTGCGATGTCGGAGCATGAAAAGACAGCTTGGTGGTCACTCGGTTCGACGGTGCTGATCTGGCTGTTCCTGGCCATGCGCTTTACCGACGAAGGCCGCCTCGTCGAACTGCCAGCGGGCCTGGCGCTCGAGACTTACATCGAGATGATCGTGCTGTGGATTGTCGCCGCAGTGGTGCCGGCGGTGATGGCAGCGAAGGATCCGGCGGCCCAGGTCAAGGACGAGCGCGACCGCGTGATCGACGCGCTCGGCGACCGCTGGGAAGGCTATGTCGTCGTGATTGCGATCAACGTCCTGGTCGTCCATTTGCTCGCCCGTGCCGTGTACTCGGACCGCACTGCGAGCGTGACGATACCGGACCTCAGCTCGACGACGGCGTTGATCTTCGCGTTGCTGACGACGCTGTTCCTTGCCAACGCGCTCAAGCAGGCCGTCATGCTCTGGCAGTACCGCCGGTGACGGTAGGGCGCGGACGCGTATCCAACTCCGTGCGGCGGCTGCGCGAGGCGGCAGCAATGACGCAGGCGGAGCTCGGAGAACGCGTCGGGGCGACCCGGCAGACCATCATTGCGATCGAGGCCGAGAAATACGCGCCATCGCTGGAACTGGCATTCAAGCTGGCCCGCGTGTTCAAGCGGCCAGTCGACGACGTATTCGAGTTCAATGCAGACGGCTGATCAACCCGCCCGCTCCTGCTCCTGGTGGATCAGGCTGTGCTCGCGCGTATCGCGCAGCCGGAAGGTTGCGAGTATTCCCACGATCATCATTCCCGACACGAGCCAGAAAAACGCGGTCTCGTGCCCGATCTGCTTCAGGTACAGCGCAGCCGTCTCCGCGTTGCCACCGAAGATCGCCTGGGCAATTGCATAGGGCACCGCAACGCCCAGCGCGCGCACGTGCACCGGGTAGAGTTCGGCCTTGAAAATCGCGCTCAGCCCGCAGTACCCGGAGAGCAACACCAGCGGAATGAGCCCGAGGAAGTAGGCCGCCACGGGATTCGTCGACGTCGAGATCGCGCTCAAGATCGGTACGCTGACAAGAGCAAGTCCTGCAAATGACGCGAGCAGCGTGCGTCGATGCCCGACCCGGTCGGCGAGCCAGCCGGCGAGCGGCGGCAGGAACAGGAACGTCGTGAGCAGCAGCGTCATCACCTGCGACGCCACCGGCTTGGAGAAGCCGGCGCTGTTGATCAGCAACTTCTGCATGTACGCCGTGTAAGTATAGAAGCCGAGTCCACCGGCGGCCGTGAGCGCCATGACGGTGAGGGTTTCCTTCGGGTAATGTGCGAAGAGCGCCCAGGCGCGGCCACGCTCCCGCTCGGGAACGGACGCGTGCGTGAACGAACGGGTCTCGTGGATACCCCGGCGGATCCACCACACCACGATCGCCAGGACCGCGCCCACGGCAAACGGAATGCGCCAGCCCCAGTCGTAAAGCTGCTGCTCGGACAGCACGCGTTGCAACAGAATCAGCAGCAGCAACGCGGCCAGTTGTCCGCCCGTGAGCGTGACGTAGAGAAACCCCGACCAGAAGCCGCGCTGGGTTCGTTCCGCCATCTCGCTGATGTACGTCGCGGACGCACCGTACTCACCGCCCACCGACAGGCCCTGCAGCAGGCGCGCGACGAGCAGCAACGCCGGTGACAGCACGCCGAGCCCAGTCGGGATCAGCGCGATCATCAACGAACCCCCGCACATCATCGCCACGGACAGCGTGAGTGCCGTACGGCGACCAGCACGGTCGGCATACCTGCCGAACAGCAGCGCGCCGACGGGTCGGGCAATGAAGCCCACGGCGAAGATGGCCGCAGCACTCAGCAGCTGCGCGGTTTGGTCGCCTGCCGGAAAGAACGCACGCGAGAAATAGATGGCGAAGGCCGAGTACGCGAACCAGTCGAACCACTCGACGAAGTTGCCGGCCGAGCCACCAAGTATGTTCTTGAGGCGCCGCGCCGGAGTCATCGTCGCCACCCCGCCCGGAGGCGCGACGCGCCGGGTCACGGCGTCGAGAACAGGTTGAGGTTGCGGGTCACGCGGGCTGGGCTGCCTCTTTCCTATCGACCGATCGTACCGGCTCGGCCGTGCGCTCAAAGTCGGCGTCGGCGGTCGCGAGGTCGGTGGCGCAGAAGCCCAGGTCGCGCAGCAAACCGTCGTTGAGTCGATAGACCCAGGCGTGCACGGTGAGCGATCGCCCTTTTTCCCAGGCCTGTTGCACTATCGTCGTGCGGCACACGCGGCGAGCCTGAAACAGCACGTTCAGTTCGCACAGCCGGTCTGCGCGCTCCAGGTCCGTCGGCAATTCCGCCAGCTGCGGCGCGTACGCCCGGGCGATGTCGCGGATCGGCAGCAGCCAGTTGTCGACGAGACCCAGCGGCCGCTGCTCGTAAGCGGCCGTCACGCCGCCGCAGCCGTAGTGCCCGCAGACGATGACGTGCTCGATGCCGAGCACGTCGATCGCGTACTGCAACACGGAGAGACAGCTGAAATCGTTGTGGAAGACGAGGTTCGCGACGTTGCGGTGCACGAACAGCTCGCCCGGCGCGAGACCCACGATCTCGTTGGCGGGCACGCGGCTGTCGGAGCAGCCGATCCAGAGATAACGCGGCGATTGCTGTGACGAAAGCTCGCCGAAGAAGCCCGGATGACGTTGCTCCGTGGCGGCGGCCCAGCGTCGGTTGTTGGCGAAGAGTTGCGGCAGCTTGTTCAAAGGCGCAGGCCATCCGGCAAACAATGCGGTGAGTCTAGCAAGCGTGCGGCGCGGACGGTGGTTCGCAGGTGCCGCGTGCAGACCAACGCCCGGGAACCTGTGCGATCAGCCATGCGCAGGTTGACCTGAGCGCGTGTCGCGGTTAGGTTGCGCACCGACTAACCCGACTGACTGGCTCGAAAACACAAGGATTGAATACCATGGCAGCAAAGAAGAAGGCCGCGAAGAAGAAGACGATCCGTCGCACGACGCTGCGCAGCTCGAAGGGCACGAAGCTCTACGCAGTGCGCGCCGCCGACGGCACGTTCAAGGACATCCAGACCTACAAGCGCGCGCACTCGGCGGACATCCGCAAGTCCTCGAAGGCGGAGGCGACGAAGAAGGCAGCCAAGAAGAAGGCGCCGGCCAGGAAAAAGGCCGCTGCGAAGAAGAAGTGATCCCAAGGGGCACCCGGCAACAGGTGCCCCTTTTTCCATCGGCCGGATTCCAGCGGTTACTGACTGCGCCGCGGCGTCTGGTAACCTGCACAACGTGCTGCTACTCCGCAACGCCGACGTCTTTTCACCGCGTCCACTGGGCCTGCAGTCCCTCCTGATCGGCGGCGGCACCGTGCTCTGGATGGGCCCCGGCAAGGACCTCCCTGCGCTGCCTGCGGCGCTCGCCGCAGGCGTCAACGAAATCGATCTCGCGGGACTGCGGCTGATTCCCGGCCTCATCGACGGCCACGTGCACGTCACGGGCGGTGGCGGCGAAGCCGGCTTCAAGACGCGTGTACCCGCGGTGCCGTTGACGCGCTACACGCTCGCCGGTGTCACGACCGTGGTCGGGCTCCTGGGCACGGACGACGTGACGCGCGGACCGCGCGACCTGCTCGCACAGATCTACGCCCTGCGCGAAGAGGGCATGAATGCATTCGGCTACGCCGGGGGCTATCACGTGCCGCTCGCGACCCTCACCGGCAGCGTGCGAGGAGACCTGGTACTGCTCGAGCCGCTGCTCGGCATCGGCGAACTCGCGATCAGCGATCACCGCTCGAGCCAGCCGACATTCGACGAGATTCTGCGTCTCGCCGCCGATGCCCACGTGTCGGGCCTGATGACTGGCAAAGCCGGTGTGCTGCACCTGCACCTGGGCGATGGTCAGCGTGGCCTTGATCTAGTGCGTCGTGCACTGAGCGAGAGCGAAATCCCGGCGCGCGTGTTCAACCCGACCCACGTCAACCGCCGCAAGGCCCTGTTCGACGAGGCTGTCGCACTGGCCAAAGAAGGGTGTTCCATCGACCTGACCGCCTTCCCGGTCGAGGACGGCGAAGACGCGTGGAGCGCCGCGGACGGCCTGCAGCGCTACCTGGCGAGCGGCGCCCCGGCGGACCGGGTCACGATCAGTTCCGACGCCGGCGGCTGCCTGCCCTGCTTCGATGCGGAAGGCCGCGTCAGCAGCATGGACGTGGGCCACTCCGGTGCCCTGCTCGAAACGCTGCGGGTACTGGTGGACGGCGGGATGCCGCTCGAGACCGCCCTGCCCGCTTTCACCGTCAATCCGGCCCGCCTGCTGCGCCTCGCCGGGAAGGGCCGGGTCGAGTCGGGCGCCGACGCCGATTTCGTTGCATTGGACGCGACAGGCGGCGCGCATACAGTCATTATTCGCGGGGAAATCCACGTCCGGGTCGGCCAGGCCGTCCGGCGGGGAACGTTCGAAAGTCGCTAGGAGCAGCACGTTGCCGAGCATCGTCCCCGAAGGCGGAACCCGCGGCTGGATCATCCCGATCGGCGGCGCCGAGAACAAAGAGAACGACCGTCACATCCTCGAGCGGTTCGTGAACGTGTCGGGCGGCCGTGACGCCGACATTGTCGTGATCCCGACCGCAAGCCGGCTCACCGAGACCGGGCCGCGCTACGAGAAACTGTTTCGCGACCTCGGCGCAGCCCGCGTCACGTCGATGGACTTCGATACGCGCCGCGATTGCCATGAGCCTGGCCGCCTGCAGCGGCTCGAGGCAGCGACCGGCATCTTCTTCACGGGTGGCAACCAGCTGCGCATCTCGACGCTGCTCGGCGGCACGCCCGTCGCCAAGCTCATCCGCCTGCGCAATGCCAGCGGCGTGACCGTCGGCGGCACCAGTGCAGGCGCCAGTATCCTGAGCGAGCACATGATCGCTTTCGGCGACGAAGGCTCCTCGGTGATCTCGGGCAGCGTGCGACTCGCCCCGGGTCTCGGCCTCACCAACCGCTTCATCATCGACCAGCACTTCCGTCAGCGCGACCGGCTCGGCCGCCTGCTCACGGCTCTGGCTTACAACCCGTTCGCGGTCGGCATCGGTCTCGACGAAGACACAGCGGCTTTCATCGGCCCAGACGAAACCGTCGAGGTGGAAGGCAGCGGCGGCGTCACGATTGTCGACGCGAGCGACGTTTCGTTCTCGTCGATGGATGCGGTGAGCGAAGGCCAGCCGGTGTGCCTGCTGGGCCTCAAGCTGCACATTCTCGTCGCCGGCGCGACCTTCAACCTGCACACGCGGCTGGCGCAGGCTGGATCGCTCGCGGTTCGGAAAGAATAAGACTTCACAGAGAGGGAGGAAGCCGGGAATGCGCATCCTGGACCGGTCCGTTTACGTCGGACCTTCGCTTTACGCACATTTTCCCGTCATCCGGCTCGAACTCGACCTGGGCGAACTCGAGCACTGGCCCACGGTCCGGCTCGGCAACACCTTCGTCGACGGGCTCGCGGGCGCGCTCCCCGGCCTCGCCGAACACGGCTGCTCTTATCGCGAGCCGGGCGGCTTTTTCCGCCGCATGCGCGAAGACGAAGGCACCTGGCTCGGCCACGTGCTCGAACACGTCGCGATCGAACTGCAGAACATCGCGGGTGAGAACGTCACTTTCGGCAAGACGCGCAGCGCCAGCGCGCCGGGCGTCTACACCGTCGTATACGAATACGCGCAACGCGACGAAGGCATCGCTGCCGGTGAACTCGCGCTCCGGCTGCTGTGCTCGCTGCTGCCCGATGCGATCCGCCCCGCAGACAGCGTGCCCGAAGGCTGGAACTGGCCCGAGGCGCGCGACGAATTCATCCGCTTCGCGCAGCGGCGTGCGCTCGGCCCATCGACGGCGTCGCTCGTGCGCGCGGCCGAAGCACGCGGCATTCCGTGGCTGCGCCTGAATGACCAGTCCCTCGTGCAACTGGGCCACGGCCGGTACCAGCAGCGCATCCAGGCGACCGTCACCGGCCGCACATCGCACATCGCGGTCGAACTCGCGAGCGACAAGGAAGAGACCAACAAGATCCTCGCGACACTGGGCCTGCCCGTGCCGCAGCAGGAACTGGTGCAGACCGAGGGCCAGGCGGCCCGCGCCGCGCGGCGCATCGGCTACCCGGTCGTCACCAAGCCGTACAACGGCAATCACGGCCGCGGCATTTCGATCAAGCTCACGACCGAAGACGAAGTCGTGCAGGGATTCCGCGTCGCGAAGGAACATTCGCGGTCGGTGATCGTCGAGACGTACCTCGAAGGCGATGACCACCGCCTGCTGGTCGTGAACGGCGAACTCGTCGCGGCCACGCGCCGCACGCCGGGACACGTCGTCGGCGACGGCTTGAAGAACATAGTCGACCTGATCGACGTCGTGAACCAGGATCCGCGCCGCGGCGTCGGCCACGAAAAGGTGCTGACGCGCCTCGAACTCGATGCGCAGGCGCTCAAGATGCTGGAGAAGGTCGACATGACGCCGGAGTCGATCCCGGCGCCGGGGCAGATCGTCTACCTGCGCTCCACCGCGAACCTGTCTACGGGCGGGACTGCGACGGACGTCACCGACGTCATCCATCCGGACAATCGCGAGATGGCGGTGCGCGCCGTGCAGGCCGTGGGCCTCGACGTCGGCGGCGTCGACTTTCTTTCGACGGACATCACCGAGAGCTATCGCAAGATCGGTGGCGGCATCTGCGAAGTGAACGCGGCTCCCGGGTTCCGCATGCACGTGGCGCCGAGTGAAGGCACGCCGCGTGACGCCGCGGGCCCCGTCATCGACATGCTGTTCCCCACAGGCTCGCCGACGCGGGTGCCGATCGCGGCACTGACCGGCACCAACGGCAAGACGACCACCGCGCGCATGCTCTCGCACATCGCCAAGATGGCGGGCTACACGCCGGGACTCACTACGACCGACGGCGTCTACATCGACGGCCAGCGCACGGTGCAGGGCGACATGACCGGCCCGGTGTCCGCACGCATGGTGCTCGCCGATCCGCAGATCGACATCGCGATACTCGAAACCGCGCGTGGCGGCTTGCTGCGCGCCGGCATGGGCGTGCCCGAAGTGAACGTCGGCGCCGTGCTCAACGTGCAGTCGGATCACCTTGGCCTCAAGGGCATCGATACCCTCGATCAGCTCGCCGAAGTGAAGCGCGTCGTGATCGAAGTGGCGAAGGACTGTGCGGTGCTGAACGCCGACGATCCGCTCGTGCTCAAGATGTCGGGGTACACCGAAGCCAAGAGCATCTGCTACGTCACGGTGAACCCGCAGCACGGGCTGGTGCGTGAACACATCCGTGCGGGCGGCCGCGCCTGCGCGCTCGAGGCCGGCGTCAACGGCCAGATGATCACGCTGTACGACCGCAGCAGCCACATTCCGCTGGTGTGGACACACCTGATTCCCGCGACGCTGGAAGGTCGCGCGATGCATAACGTGCAGAACGCGATGTTCGCCGCAGCCATGGCGTATTCGCTCGGCATCAAGCTCGATGCGATTCGTCACGGCCTGCGCACGTTCGACTCGACGTTCTTCCAGGCGCCGGGCCGCATGAACGTGTTCAACGAACACCCGTTCAAGGTGCTGTTCGACTACGGTCACAACGCGCACGCGGTCGCCGCGATGGCCGACCTCGCACAACGGCTCGACGTCACCGGGCGTCGCATCGTCGTGCTCGCGGGTCCCGGCGACCGTCGCGACGAAGACCTGCGCGCGATCGCGGACGCGGTGGCTGGCCGCTTCGATCACTACATCTGCCGGCGCGACGACAGCCTGCGCGATCGCGCTCCGGACGAAGTGCCGAAGCTGCAGGCCGCACACCTGCAGTCGCGTGGCGTCCCGGCGTCGGCGATCTCGATCATTCCTGACGAACAGGAAGCCATCGATGCCGCGCTCGAGATGGGCCAACCGGGCGACCTGCTGCTGATCTTCGCCGATGCGCTGATCCGCTCGTGGAAGCAGATCACCAAGTACAAGTCCGCTACGTCCCCCGCGTCAGCGGGAGAGGTCGCACGAAGTGCGAGTGAGGGCAGTGGCGCAGGTGACGGCTATTCTGGCATCGGCGGCTTCATGGCGAGCGGCGCCTCTCCTCTAATCACCTCTCCCGCTGCTGCGGGAGAGGTCGCGCAGAGCGCAGGTGAGGGCCGTGCGCGGAAGCCCTCACCCCGACCCTCTCCCCCTGAAGCGGGAGAGGAGGTGGCAACGCACGAAGCCGGCGAACTCACCGAACAACTCATGCCGGGGGTTATTCGTGACGAGCGCGGGGTCTGGATCGCGCCGGAGACGGAAGACTGAACGCCGGGCAAACCCTGCCCCTCGACGACTCGCGTCGCCTGATGGGCGGAAACCTGTTCTTCGCTGGCACTGGCGCGGTGCTGGAAACGGTCGGCGTCGAAATCGACGACGCGCTGTTGTCCGGCTGGCACGCGCGCGTCGAGCGTGCGCGTCGACACCTGGGCTGGAACAGGACCACCCCGGCCTCGCCGCTCGCCCCAGCCATCGTTGCGCGTCGGCATGCCACGGGCGCGTCCCTTGCGCTGCAAGCACCTGTCGACCAGCTCTTCACCGCGACCGAGCTCAACGAGTGGGCACTGTGCGCGACGTTGTTCGAGCGTGATCCGGTCCGCTGGGCCAACATCACGGTTGACCTGCTCGCGGATTACCTCGAGGACGCCAGCGATCCGGCCGGCGTGATTCCGCCGGTCCTGGAGGAACACTCCGCACTGGCCAGGCTCGCAGTGCGCGCAGCGAGTGAACGGCGTCCCGACGTCGTCACGCTGATCGAGGCCGCGAGTGCGCGTCGCGTCGGTCACCTGCTCGACGAAGCGACACTTACGCTTGGCGCAGGCAAGGGCAGCCAGAGCTGGTCACTCGATGCGCTTCCTGCCATCGACACGGTGCCGTGGGCTTCGCTGCACACCATCCCGATCGCGGCCATCACCGGCTCCAACGGCAAGACCACCACCGTGCGACTCGTCGCTGCCTGTGCCCGTGCTCATGGTTGGCGTGATGGCTTCAATTGCACGGACGGCGTCTTCATCGACCGCAAGCCGGTGGCCTCGGGCGATTACTCGGGTCCGGCAGGAACTCGTCTCGTGCTGCGAAACACGAGCGTGGAGGCTGCCGTTCTTGAAACAGCCCGGGGCGGCATCCTGCGGCGCGGTCTCGCGGCAGATCGTGCGGATGTAGTCATCGTCACCAACATCAGTCCCGATCACTTCGGCGAATACGGCATCGACGACCTCGACGGTCTCGCGGACGTGAAACTCAGCATCACTCACATGCTCGACCGCGAAGGCCTGCTGGTGCTGAACGCCGACGACACCCTGCTCTGTGCCAAGAGCGGCGTGCTGCGGCAACGGCTGGGCTGGCAGCCGACACTCGGCTGGTTCGCGCGCAACTACGACCATCCTGCGCTCGCGCAGCATCGTGCTCGGCTGGGCGCCACGTCCGGCGTGCGCGCTGGACACCTGTGGCTGTCGGCAGGCGACCGCGAACATGACCTGGGCGCCATCAATGACATGCCGCTGACAATCGAAGGCGCTGCGACCTACAACGTCGAGAATCTCGCGGGCGCGGCGCTCGTCGCGACCAAGCTCGGAATTCCACCAACCACCATCGCGCAGGTGTTTGCGACGTTCGGTCGCGACCTCGCCGACAACGCGGGGCGACTCATGCGCTTCGACATCGGCGGCGTGAAGATCATCCTCGACTACGCCCACAATCCGGACGGCTTGCGCGGCGTGATGCACGTGGCGCAGCAACTGCGCGCACCGGACGGGCGCATCGGCATGCTGCTCGGCCACGCGGGCAACCGGCTCAATGCCGACATCGAGGAACTCGCCCTCGTTGCGACTGAATTCGGTCCCGACCTGATCGTGGTGAAGGAAGACGAAGGCCACCTGCGCGGACGGCAGCAGGGCGAGGTGCCCGCGATCATCCAGCGCGCGCTGCTGAAGACGGGTCTACCGGAAACCGCGGTGCCGATCTGTCCGTCGGAAGTCGATGCGGCGCTGATGGCGCTCGACTGGGCGCGCCCCGGCGATGCGCTGGTGCTGCTCATTCACTCAGGCAGCGCGCGCACGCGGATGCTCGAGATCCTCAAGTCGCGTCGCGACACCTAGCCGCAGCGCAGCCCCCTGCCCGCGCTCTCAGGGCGCGGGATGGCTTGCCTTCCAGTCCATGGCGCGCCGCACTCGCCGCTCGACCGACGGGTGCGTGTAGAACAGCACCTCCTCCAGTTTGCCCGGCCGAGGGTTGCGATACTCCGCCGTCTTCACCAGTGCCGACGCCAGCGCATCTGGCAGGTTTACTGTCTCGAGTGAATACTGATCGGCCTCGTTCTCTCCCTTGCGGATCTGGCCGTTGACGATCGGCTGCACCAGCAGCAGGAACAGCGAGACCATGAAGAACAGCACCGGCAGCCCGATCGGATCACTGATCGACGTCGAACTGCCGAAAGCGCGCGCCACCCGCGGGAACAGCCGGTCCGCGAGGAAGAAGAACGCGATCGCGAGCGCGGACATCAGGATCACGGTCCGCCACACGTGGCCGAGCACGTAGTGACCCATCTCGTGGCCGGTCACTGCCTTTACTTCGTCGAGCGACGCGCCCTTGAACGCGATGTCGGAGATCGCGATGCGTGCCGAACCCGCAAGACCTGAGACGTTGGCGGTGAAGTTGTTCGATTGGCGTGAACCGTCGTAGACGAAGATGCGGTCTTCGGGCACGCCGGCCTGCTTTGCCATCACGACCAACGCGTCGCGCACTTCACCCGCGGGCACGGGTTTGTAGTCGTTGAACAGCGGCTCGATGAACACGGGACCCGCCAGCAGGAACAGCGACAGCGCAAACGCCGTCAGGCCGCCCGACCACACCCACCAGAACCGTCCGGCCCGGCGGATCAGCGCATAAACGCCGACGAAGAACAGCGCGACGAAAACGGCGGCGATCACCAGCGAAAGCACGCCCTGACCCAGGTAATCGATGAGCGGCTGGCTGGTGCGGCCATAACCGCGTTCGCGCCACCAGTCGGTGTAGATCGTCCAGGGCAGCGAGATCAGGCCCGACACGACGATGTAGACGGCGGCGACGACCCAGGCTTGCAGGTTCAGCCCGCGCTTGGCCAGCTTCGCGTTGATGCGCTCGAGCAGGCCGGTACGCACGACGATCCACGTGATGATGGCTGTCACGAGCAGGTTCCAGAGCAGCAGCCAGTGACCTCCGGTCGTGTAGGCCGCCGCTTTGGTCAGCGCGTCCGCGCCGAGCGAGTCGATGTACGCGGCAGTGGCCGCTTGCGGGTCGAAGGACATGGGATTTCCTGGAATTGGATTGGATGGTGGGTCCACTTCGGATACGGCGCGCCGCGGATCAGGGCGGGGGCGTCGCCGCGAAGGCCTTGAGCAGCATCGCAGTCAGCTCGTGCATGCCGCCGAGCGGCTTGCGCGGCGGCTCCAGCCCGAGGGCGAAGCCTTGCGCGGTGAAGCGCGCCAGCAGCTCCGGATCGGAGGAGATGATGTGCACCGGGACGTCCCAGGACGCGCCCTCGCCACTGACATTGGCGGTAGGCTGGTGATCCCCCAGCAGTATGTACACCGTGTCGCGCGCTGGCGGCAGGCGCAGGAAGCCGCCGATCCAGCGGTAGGTGTACTCGACCAGCCGCACGTAGGCCGGCAGCATGTCGAGCCAGTTGACGGGCACGGCCAGCGCACGCGCCGTGTCGGCCTCATCGAACGGTCGCTCGCCCAGCAGGCGTCGCCAGTCCGGCTGGTAGGTTGGCACGTGGCCGAACGGCACGTGAGTACTGATCGTTGCCGCGAACAAGAATCGCGGCGGCGCCGACGGTGGACGGGGATGCAGTTGCTCGAAGCGGGCAAAGGCGAACTGGTCCGGGATCTTCCACCAGTTGCCGAGTGTCGGCCCGCGGTAGTCGAGGGTGCGCCCCTCGACGTAGACGTCGTAGCCGTACCAGGCGCGCTCCGGCCAGTCCCAGGACACCGCCGGGTACAGGCCGAAAGTCTGGTAGCCGTGCGAGCGAAAGACGCTGATCAGCGACGGACGCATCGTGGTCAGCAGCAGGTCGTGACGCCGCGGATCCGAGAGGTCGATGCCGGCGAGCAACGACACGTGCGCGAGATCCGATCCGCCGCCGATCGTGGGCGAGCGCACGAAGGCAGACACCACCTGCAAACCGGCAGCCGCAATGTCCTCGGCCAGACGCTCGCGGGCCGGCCCGAGCACGCTGACAGCACGCGCATTGTCGTAGACGACAGCGCCGACCGACTCGAGGAACACGAGGTACACATCGCGCCCGTGCAATGCCTCGAGCGCGCGGCTGTTCACGCTCGCCAGCGCGCCGTCCACGATCGAGGTCGGCGGCAACACAAGGGCCATCCGCTGCGCCGAAGCGGCCGTGGCCAGCAGGTCGAGCTGTTGCCAATAAGTCGGGAGTACCGGCTTCGCCACCAGCGGCCATGTGGCGCGCACGCCTGCGTAGTTGGCCAGCACCAGCGCGAGCGCGACGGCTGTCGCCAGCCAGGTCCAGCGCGCGCGCAACGCATAGGGCACCGCCTCGTGCGCGACAACCGCGATCGACGTGCGCAGCAGGCGGTGGAGTCCCCACCCGACCAGCGCCAATACCGTCAGCGCCACGCCTGTCTGCCACCAAGCGCCCCCTTTCAGCGCGACCCAGATGAAGCGCGGGATCTGCGGCACGTCCCAGTACAGATTGACAGCGCGTCCAAACAGCGCAGGCACGGTCACGTCCGCGTAGCGCAGCAGGACGAGCAGCAGGTACACGCCAGCCAACAACCCCGCCGCGCGCCGTGGCAATGCACCGCGCCAGGCGACCACGAGCAACAGTAGCAACCACAGCCAGACGAAGCCAGGCGCCAACCGTGTATCGGGCAGGATGCCTGGCGTGGGCCACCAGTTGCGGAAGCTCAGCATGAAATTGAGGAAGAGCAGCGCAAGCAGCGCCGTCGCAACCCGGCGCTGGACTATCATGATCCGGCATCCGCATCCGGCGCTGCCGCGCCGTGCTCCGCTACCCGCCCGACGCCGATGTAACCCATGCCGAACTGCACCGGTGTGATTTGCCAGTCCTGCAGCCGCGGCGCAATGCGGTCCCAAGGTGTACGCAGCTCGCCCGGCGCCCCGTTGTAACCGCGATTCTTGAGGTAGACCCAGGGATTGAGCGGCGCGAGCCACCAGGGGAAGTACTTGATGCCGGCGATCGCCACCGCGGCACCCGCACGCGCGCAAGCCAGCACCGCACTCACCGCGGACGCCGAGCGCAGGATGTCGTGCGTGTAGTGGAAGAACAGCGCATCGACCGGTTCCGGCAGGCGCAGCGCCTGCGCGGGTGTCTCGAACAGCAGCACGTTGCTCCACCCCGCCGCGGCGACGCGCGCACGCGCGAGCTCCTGCATCTCGGGACTCTGGTCGAAGCCGAAGACCGATCCGGTCTCGCCAACCGCATCGCGCAGCAGGGCCAGGCTGAGGCCGGTGCCGCAACCGACATCGAGTACGCGCTGTCCGGGCTTCAGCCGCAGCGCGGCCACCGTACGCTCGCGGATCGGCCAGGTCGGCCCGCAGGTGGCGTCATAGCCCGCGGCCCGGTTCCGGTACTTCAGCACCGAGCGAGCGCGGACCTCCGCGTCGGGCAAGGTCGCACGACCCTGCCGTGAACTCGCCTCGCTCATACTGCGGATGCCTCGGCCGACGACGCGTCAAGCGAGGAGAGGCATGGCGATGCGGCGTGCACGCGCGCCGGCGGCGGGCCGTGGTCGAGGTAGGGCGCCGGCCAGCCGAGCAGCGCGCTGGCGTCCTCGCAGCGCTGGCGCAGGTGCTCGCGGTCGCGCCCGCCCAGGTGCACGATCCCGTAGCGGTGGCTGCCGGTCCAGCGGAAGTCGCGGGCGAGTGCGCGACCAGACTTGGGGAAGCTGAACAGCAGCGCATCGGGAAAACCGCGGGCCAGGGCGTCGCGCTGCGGCGCGGCGGGTGCCGGCGGCACGGCGCCAAGCGCATCGAAGGCTCGGTACACGAGGCTGGCAGCCGCCCCGGCGGTAGGCCGTCGGAGCGGCAGCGACTGCGGATCCGAGCCAAGCGCGAGCGCAAGCGCCATGGCGTGGGCGTCCACGCCGTGCACGCGCTCGTACAGGTCGGAAAACTGCGAAGCCAGCCGGGGATTGCACTCGATCACGCGGAGGCAGTCGTCGCGATCGTCGTAGAAGAATTCCAGGTTGAAGAACCCGTGCGCGTAGCCGATGGCGCCCAGAAAGCGCTGCGCCACCTGGAGTGCGCGCCGCTGCACCGCCGCAGCGAGCCGGCTCGGGTGTTCCCAGCGCATGAAGGCCTGGGTGCCGGGATACATGATGGCGTCCACGACGCCCAGCGCATGCACGCGGCCGCCTTGCACCCAGCCGTCGAGGTTGAACTGCGCGGTCTGCGGCGCCACCGGCTCCTCGAGCAGCATCCGGTAAGCGCTGCCCGCCTGCGGCAGCCGGGTACGGCAAACGCGCTCGAAGGGCTCAGTCAGCTGGCGGATGAGCCAGTGCTCCGACCAGCCGAAACGAGTGTACGCGAGCAACTGGTCGGGCTCCTCGATGCGTCGCGCCAGCACCGAGAAAGCGCCTTTGACCGGCTTTGCAAACACTGGGTAGTCGAGGCCGCCGGGACAGGACGCGTCATCGCCCGCCGCGAGACTGGTGAAGCGCAGGTTGGCATCGGGCGCCACCTGCTCGAGCACGCGCCGCGCATGCAGCTTGTGCTGCGCGGCGAGGATGCTTTCCGGCGTCGCGCCAGGCAGCCCGAGCCGCTCGGCCACCAGCGCCGCGGCGAGGGTGCCGAACTGCTCGTGATGGGACAGCACAGCCCGCCAACCGCGCCGCAGCCCGCGTTTCGCCAGCCGCGCCGCGAAGCACTCGAGGTCGAATCGCGGCAACCTGAGATTGCTCGGGAACGAGAACAGGTCGAAGCCGGCATGATCGCAGCGCACCGGACCACCGGGCGCACCGAGGCGCCGCATCGCGCCTCGATCCCAGTCGTAGGCGAATAGCCAACCGATACGGGGCGAGGAACTCATCCGGGCTGCCCCCCGCGTGTCGTCCCGGGCTTGCGGAAGCGGACAGTCATGGCGCGATAGTCCTTGGGCTCGGCGCTGCATTCAATCCTCATTGCCGCGCGCAGCTTCACGGATGAAATCATGGTGGGCCCGCTGGGATTCGAACCCAGGACCAAGGGATTCACGTGGCCCCGAAGTTTCCTTCGGGCGTGGACTATCTCTTCACCCTCGGCCTAATGCCGGTCGGGTGCGGGAAGCTGAACCTGTTATCAAGGGCACTACAGCCCTCAGGTAGTCTCTGCACCTTCCGGCGGTGTACCGCCGGCTTGGCTCAGGATTGCCATCGGCGCCTTCGCCATTAGGTTTCCCTGAATTCATCCCGTCCACTCCGTGGATTACTCCGCGGAGGCACCTTTCGATGAGTCCCCTGCACTAACCGCTGTGCTACAGGCCCCCGCGCGAATACTACAGGTCGCGCAGCGACGGGCCTAGGGACTTACTTCGCCGCCGTCACCCGGATCAGCTGCCCGTCTTCCTCGTCGGTGAGCAGGTACAACGCGCCATCCGGCCCGTTAACGACGGTGCGAATCCGCTTCCCGAGCGCCTCGACGAACAACCGCTCTTCGTTCACGACCTTGCCGTCGCGGAGCTCGAGTCGCGCCAGTTCGCCCACCTTCAACCCGCCCACGAACACGTTGCCCTGCCACGCGGGGATCGCTGACCCGGTGTAGAACGCAAGGCCGCTCGTCGCGATCGACGGCACCCAGTAATGCACGGGCGGTTCCAGGCCCGGTGCCTCGGTCTTGTCGCTGACCGGCTTGCCTGAATACTCCATCCCGTACGTCACGAGCGGCCAGCCATAGTTGCGACCGCCCAGCGTGTGATTGAGTTCGTCGCCTCCTTTAGGCCCGTGTTCGACGGTCCACAATTCACCGGTTGCCGGATCGAGCGCCGCACCCTGGACGTTGCGATGCCCGACGGACCAGATCTCCGGCAGCGCGCCAGCCTGCTTGCGGTATGGGTTGTCGGCCGGTGACTTGCCGTCGCGATCGATGCGCACGATCTTGCCGATGTGATTGTCGAGCAGCTGCACTTTGTCGCGGCCGGAGTTGCGGTCGCCCAACGTCACGAACAGGTTGCCGTCGCGACCAAACACCAGGCGCGAGCCGAAGTGATGCCGGCTGGCCATCGCCGGCTGCTGTCGAAAGATCACCGTGACGTCTTCGAGTCCTAGCGCACCAAGCTTCGCGCGCGCGACGCTCGTGCCGTTCATACCGTCGCCGCGTGGTTCCGCAAACGAGAGATAGATGCGCTGGGTGCGCGCGAAATCAGGATCGAGCGCAACGTCGAGCAGACCGCCCTGCCCAACTGCAGCCACGGCGGGCACTCCGGCCAGCGGCTCGCCGGCCTTGCCACTGCGATCGACGACGCGCAGCCGGCCTGGCCGCTCGGTGACGAGCGCGCGACCGTCCGGGAGAAAGGCGATACCCCAGGGGTGCTCCAGCCCGCGGGTGACGACCGTCAGCTGCACCTTGGCCTGCTGCGTGACGACGCCCATCGTGTCGTCGAGAGCGCAAGCCGCCCCGGCAAAGACCAGCAGTGCGATCGCGCCCAGGGCGGGAACGATCGAGGCAGTGACGAGTTGCGCTCGGGGCGATGAGCGGACCGGCCGTGACATGAGGGACTCCGGGCGGGGATGCAAGATGCAGTCATCTTCGCATCCCTGCGGCCTGCGGAGTCAGGCGCAGTGCAGCGCCCGCCTGAGTCAGGAAACGCAGCCCGTCGCGAAACGGGCTGCGTTACGGCGCCCTGCCGCTCAGGCCTTGGAGGCGACCGCGTCGCGGGCAGCTTCCTTGGCCCTGAAAGCCGCGGCCTCGTGCTTGCCTTCGATGAAGTAGTAGATCAGGAACGCGAGGCCGACCCCGGCCGGGATCAGGCCGAAGAACCGCACGTCCTCGCCTGCCACGGCGCCGAGCGCAAGGAACAGCGCGATGCCGATGAACAGCCAGACCATGCCGGTCAGCAGGTGGCGCGGACGCTTGTTGCGGTCCAGCGGGCCGTAGAAAGCCTCGGGCAACGCCGGCAGCTCCATGCCACGCTCGATGGCGGCCATGCGCTCCTTGTGGTGCGCCTCGACGACGTCGCGACGGCGGCGGTAATCGAGGATCTGGTAAATGATGGGAATCCCAAGCGACATGACGATCGCGACGATCGGGATGAAAACTGCAACGACTTCTTCGTTCATGGACGCGCCTCCTGGGCTGTTGATGGTTATATGCGTCGCCCCGGAGAAAGGTTGCAGCTGCCGGTGCTTGCAACCTTCCGGCTCCAGGAGGCATATAAAAGCCCATGGACGCGGCAATCGAAGGTCATCTGGCGGCAGGCAGGCATGCCCGCGCCTTCGACCTGATCGTGCCGGAATTCCGTAACCGTGTGTTCCGGCTCGCCTTTTCGATCCTCAAGGACCGCGCGGCAGCGGAAGACGCAGCCCAGGAGACGCTCGTCCGGGTATGGAAGGCCTTGCCGGGATTCGACGGCCGGGCGGCGCTTGGCACCTGGATCTATGCCATCACTCGGAACACCTGCCTGATGGAACTGCGCAAGCGCCGGCCGACCGTCTCGTTCGACGATCCGGATTCGCTCGAAGCACAATATGCAGCGGCGAGCATTGCCACCGGCCCGGCCGGGGATCCGGAACGCGACAACCTGCTGCGCCTGCTGGAAACGCTGCCAGCGAACCAGCAGCAAGCCGTGCGACTGTTTTATCTCGAAGACCGTTCGTACGATGCCGTCGCCGAGGCGCTCGGCATGCCGCTCGGGACGGTCAAGAATCTTCTGTTCCGGGCCCGCAAGCGCCTGATGGAACTTGCCCAGCCCGAAGAGGTGCAGGCCGCATGAATATCAATCACTTCGCCCTGACGCTCGGACCCTGCGCCGACTATGAGTTCGACTTCGTCGAACTGCACGAGGGCTCGCTGGAAGCTGGCCGCGCCGGCGCCGTGCAACACCACATGGCGCACTGCGCCCGCTGCCGCGCCTACGCCTCGACGCTTGGCGAACTCGATGCAGCGCTTGCCGATGCCTTGCCACGCCCCGCGTTGTCGCCGGACTTCGACGCGCGCTTGCGGGAACAGATCGCGAATCTCACGCAAGCACCGAATCGCACGGCGGCGCTCGCCGCAGCGCAACGCGAATATGCGTCAATGCGGCAGAACCTGGGTCGTGGCCTCAGCTGGCGAACGGTGCTGAATGCAGCGGCGCTGGGATCCGTCGTCGGCGGCGTCATCGTCGGTCTCGATGCCGTCGCACCGGGATTGCTGCAATCCTTCGGCCTGGTCGGCCCGGGCATGAGTGCGACGCTGACGTTCTCTATCGCACTTGGCGCGGTGTTTGCCGCGTGTGGCGCGGTGTTTGCGCGTCGGCCACCCGGCGGCTCGATACTGCTGGCGGACTGATCTGCTCCGCGCTACTGGCGAGCGATGCGGGCGCGTCGCTTACGCGTTGTGGTCCTCGACGATCGAGTTGCCGCCATCTGCGACGATCAGCTGGCCGGTCACGTAGGACGCTTCGGTCGAGGCGAGGAAAGCGATCAGCGCGGCGATCTCTGCAGGCGTGCCGGAACGCCGCAACGGCGTGCGCAGCCCCGCTGCGGCTTCGCGCTCCGTCTGCGAACCGGTTGCGATCCAGCCGGGTGCGATCGCATTCACAGTCACCCCGTGCGGCGCCGCCTCGAGCGCGACGGCGCGCGTGAAGCCGACCATGCCAGCCTTCGCGGCCGCATAGGCCGTATCCCCAGCTACTGCGGAGACGGCTCCAGTCGTCGACGACACGTTCACGACGCGGCCATAGCCACGCGCCTTCATGCCGAGCAGGAACGCGCGCGTCACGAGGAAGGCGGACGTCAGGTTGCGTTCGAGCGAGCGCTGCCAGTCGCCGAGATCGAGTCGCTCGAGGTGACCGGGCGCATCCATTTCGCCGAGGACCGCCATGCCGGCGTTGTTGACCAGCACGCTCACGTCGCCGAGCGCTGCCGCATGCTCGTGCAGCCGCTCGATGTCGGGCTCGCTGGTCAGGTCAGCAACGATCGCGTGGGCCTCGTGCCCTTCGGCGCGGAGTTCAGCTGCTCGATCCTTGATCCTGTCGGTGGTCGAGACGATGAGGATGCAGTGTCCGGCGCGAGCGAGCGCCCGCGCCGTGGCAATACCTATGCCGGTCGGGCTGCCGGCTCCCGTGACGACGGCGACGGTGCGCGCACTCACGGGCGACGGCCTCAGACCTTGCGGGTCCAGCCGAACGTGTCGGGTGCGGTGCCGTTCTGGATGGCCACGAGCGCCGCGCGCAGCTTCTGCGTGACCGGACCGACATCGCCATTGCCGACGCGTACGTCCACGCCGTCGCTGCGCACCAGCGTGCCGACGCCGGCGAGCACGGCCGCAGTACCGGAAAGCGCGGCCTCACCGGTCTTGACCCACTCCATCATCTCGGCGACGTCGAACACGCGCTCTTCGACCTTGAACCCCATCTGCCTCGCCATCGTCAGCAGCGAATCGCGCGTCACGCCGTGCAGGAAGGACGAATCGAGGCTGCGCGTGAGGATGTGACCTTCGCGGATGAGCAGGAAATTCGCGGCGCCGGTTTCCTGCACGGAGCCTTCCGGACAGAACAGCACTTGGTCGATCTGGTACTTTTCCTTCGCGGCTAGTGTCGGGCCCATGGCCGCGGCGTAGTTGCCGCCGGTCTTCACCATGCCGAGATGCTCCGCCGTGCGGTGCTTCTGGTCCTCGACATAGATGCGCAACGGCTTCATGCCGCCCGAGAAGTAGTCCCACACCGGGCTCGCCAGCACGATCAGCGTGGCTTCGTTCGACGGCTGCGACGCGGCGCCGATGTTCGGCATCGTGCCGAACAGCACCGGCCGCATGTACAGCGCTCCTGGAGGCTCCGGCACCTGCGCACGATTGCGATCGATCGTCTGCAGGATCATGCGCTCGAGCTGCGCCTCGTCCGGCACCGGCAGCATCAGCAGCTTCGCGCTCTGGCGCAGCCGTGCCATGTGCCGGTCCATGCGGAAGACGTGGATGCCGCCGTCCGCGTAGCGATAAGCCTTGAAACCTTCGAAGCAGGTGCTGGCGTAATGCAGCACATGGGCCGCAGGATGCATCGGGATCGGCGCCACCGGCACGAGTCGGTCGGCGCCCCACGCACCGTTGGCGTAGGTGGCGATGCTCATCTGGTCGGCGAGGACGGTGCCGAACGCGGGGCGCGCTTGGGGAGTCGTTGTCATTGCGTTGTTCTCGGGACGGGTCGGCGCTGTGAAGACGACAGTTTAACCGGGGATGAAGATCGTCGCCGGGTGCTCGAGCAGGTCCTTGAGCGCGAGGATCATGGCCGCCGCATCGTAGCCATCCACGAAGCGGTGATCGAACGACGACGAAAGATTCATGATGCGACGGATGGCTATGGCGCCGTCCAGCACTACCGGACGGTCGATCGCCTTGTTGACGCCAATGATGCCCATCTCGGGGGCGTTGATGATCGGCGTCGAAACGATGCCACCCATCCGGCCGAGGCTGGTGATCGTGATCGTCGAGCCACTCAACTCCTCGCGCGAGGCCTTGCCGCCCTTGGCCGCGTCGGAAACCCGGCGGATCTCGTCCGACAGGTCCCAGAGCGCGCGGGCTTCGGCATGCCGCACGACCGGCACCTTGAGGCCGTCCGGCGTCTGCGTCGCCACACCCAGGTGCACCGGATGGTGCCGGATCAGCACGTTGCGCTCGGCGTCGTAGTGCGCGTTGCACTGGGGAAACTCTTCGAGCACGCGCGCCAGCGCGGCTGCGAGGAACGGCAGGTAAGTGAGTGCCGGCGTTCCCTTCGGCGCCTTCGAGTTCAGGTGCGTGCGCAGCGACTCGAGCTCCGTGACGTCGACTTCCTCGACGTAGGAGAAGTGCGGGATCGTGCGCGCCGCATCCGTCATGCGTTGCGCGATCACGCGACGCACGCCGATTACCTTGATTTCGTCGGCACCGGAGCGCTGCCGCAGCAGCGACGGCGCGGCTGCCGAGCCACCGTTCTTGCCGGTGGGCGCGGCCCCGCTCATTGCGGCCACGAAGTCCTTTGGCATGATGCGGCCACTCGGACCGGAGCCCGGGACCTGCCGCAGGTCGATGCCCGCCTCGCGTGCCTTACGGCGCGTGGCCGGCGAGGCCTTTACGCGTCCGCTCACCTCTGCCGCTTCACCCCGCACCTCTTCCGCCGGCGCGGGCAAGGTCGCGCGCGGCGCGGGCTCTGGGTTCTGCACCTCTTCTGCCGGCGCGGGCGAGGTCGCGTGCGACGCGGGTGAGGGAGCGGGAGCGACGTCATCATCATCGGCCGCTGCAGTCTCGAATACGACCAGCTCCGAGCCCACGCGCACCATGTCGCCCGGCTGGCCGTTGATCGTCACGACCTTGCCGCTGACCGGCGCCGGCACTTCCACCGCCGCCTTGTCGGTCATGACCTCGGCCATGACCTGGTCCTCCTGCACCACGTCGCCGACCTTGATGTGCCACGCGACGAC
>Ga0315283_10000865_pt1 | contig 23268 bp, 21 predicted proteins | sample YL17G09_0_MG_FD_204541 | JGI IMG/M metagenome (GOLD analysis project Ga0315283, IMG submission 204541) | Sediment microbial communities from Yellowstone Lake, YNP, Wyoming, USA - YL17G09_0 | ecosystem: Environmental > Aquatic > Freshwater > Lake > Sediment | place: USA: Wyoming | collected...
AGCTGGGCGTAGGCGACGAAATGGTGGGATGCGAGGTCCTGCCCGGTGAAGGAGACATCTTTGCCATAGGTTCTGACGGCAGGGCCAAGCGTCTGTCCGTGAATGATTTCCCGGCTCAAGGGCGTTATGGACGCGGTGTCATCCTGTGGGATTTGGACAAGGGAATCAAGCTGGCCGGTCTTGCCATGGGAAAGCCGAATTCCCATGTCACAATTCACCTGCTCAAGGCTGCCGCCAAGCAATGCCGTCTCGATGAAGCAGCACTGCGCAAGCGGTCCGCCACGCGCGGGGATGCGGTCGTGGAGGTCAAGCCCGGAGACAGTGTGCTCGGGTTGACATCAGGATGGGTATTCAGCCGGTATGTCCAGGCGAAGCAACCCGCTGCTGAAACGAAGAAGAAACCAGCCCCGGCAGAAAACGCTGACAAACCTGCAACCAAGTTAAAGCCCGAGATTAAGCCCGAGCCAAAGGTTAAGCCCGTGAAAAAAACAAAAGCCAAGCCAGCAAAGAAGACTGCCAAAAAGGCGCCAAAGAAAAAAGCCAAATAAAATGCCGACTGAATAGCAGATCATAACGGGTAACGAGTGATGATAGAATCATTCCGTTACCTGTTTATTTATGCCCATGTCACCCGTTCACGCCCGCCTCTATTCGCACCCCGAAGATTTGCCTGTCCTGATTGAATTCCTAAAAACAACCCGTCCGGCGGCATGGATCAACGAATACCCCAGGGTTGCTGATCTGCGGGAGGCGATGGGCAGGTCATCCATTCGCGAGAAAACCAGTTTATGGTTTACGAAACAGGGCAAGCTGGAAGCCTTTGCCTGTGTGCTGGATCCCTATAACAATTTGGTCTTTGAACTTTCCCCTGACATGGGTCTCGAGATCGAGCATGAGATCATCCACTGGGCACTGACCTGCACAATTCATTCCGCTGAAAATGATTTCGATACGCTGGATACCAGCTGCCGCGACGATGATCTGGGCCGCATTGCCTTACTGGAGCGGCAGGGATTCATGCTCATGAAGGAGAACACCCTGCTGCTGGCGAGGAGTCTCGATGGGACCATCTCCAAGCCGCAACTGCCGGATGGTTTTACCATTCGATCCATTGCAGGAGAAGATGAAGTCGACCAGATCGTCGCCCTGCACCGCGCCGCCTTCGGGACATCCAACATGACCCGAGTGGAGCGCCTCGCCATAATGCGCGCCCCGGATTATGAACCTGCCCTCGACCTGGTTGCACTCACCCCCGATGGACGCATGGCAGGTTACTGCACCTGTTCCATCTCGGCAGTTGAAAATAAGCTGAGCAGCTCGATGATCGGACACACAGACCCTGTTGCTGTCCATCCGGAATTCCGAGGGTGCGGGCTGGCGCGCGCACTGCTTTTATCCGGCGCGCAACTGCTTAAAGAACGCGGCATGGAATTGGCCATGCTCAGTACCAGCAGTGACAACAAGGCCATGCAAAAAACAGCCGAAGCCGCCGGTTTTCGGGTATATTCAAAACGAATCTGGTTCTCCAAAGCAATCCCGAAAAACAACAATGCCTGACCTCGTCCATTCCCTCCCCGCCAAGGACCTTGGTTTCCTGCGTATTGTCGCCTCGCTGTGGGGCGTGGAGTTGACCTCCGCCGATCCGGCTCTTGCCTCCGCAGAGCTTGCTGAAGCCTTGTGTGATGCAGGGTTGGTCGAGGAGGTGATTTCCACTCTGCCGTCGGAAGGACGTGCGGCGTTGGACGCTCTCATCGGTGCTGGAAGCCGGATGCCATGGGGCACCTTTGCCCGGCGCTTCGGCGAAGTGCGCGAAATGGGAGCCGGCCGTCGCGACCGGGAACAGCCGCACATCCACCCGACCTCAGCCGCCGAAATGCTTTGGTACCGCGCACTTCTTGCCAAGTCCTTTTTCGACACCGAGAAAGGCCCGCAGGAGTTTGCCTACATCCCCGACGATCTGTTGATGGCGCTCGAATTCGCAGGGGTTGCAGGAGAAGAACCGGTGGACGAACAGCCAGAAATTTCGGTGGATGAAACCACCCCTGAGATGCGGGGAAATGCCACCGGCGAACCCCTTGGCCGGCCGGCATCTCCGGGAGAGAAAGCACATCCTGTTCCAGCAGATGATCGCATCCTGGATGACGCCTGCACCTTATTGGCCGCGCTGCGTATGGAAATGAATCCTCCTGAGACAAAGATCCCCTCGGCAGTTGTCCGGGGCTTTTTAGTCGCAGCGAAAATCATCGCTGAGGATGGATCGCCTCAACCGGAGCCTGTGCGCAAGTTTCTGGAAGCACTTCGGGCGCAGGCACTGGAATCGCTGGGGAACGCATGGCAGAAATCGGACGCGTTTAATGAACTGCGCCTAATTCCAGGTCTGGTCTTTGAAGGCGAATGGAAAAACCAGCCGCAGGAGACTCGCGAATTCCTGTTCAATCTGCTGGAGCCGGTTCCCGATGGGCAGTGGTGGAGCATCCCGGCTTTTGTTCGCGATGTGAAGCAGAAATATCCCGACTTCCAGCGCCCGGCCGGGGATTACGACTCGTGGTTTATCAAGCGGGAGGCGGACGGCGTTTTCCTGCGCGGGTTCGAGAGCTGGGACGAGGTGGACGGGGCTCTTATTCGATACATCATCACCGGTCCGCTGCATTGGCTGGGATTGGTGGACCTGGCCTCAACTGAGGATGGCGCCGCTCAGACCGCTTTCCGCAGCGCCCGCCTGCCGGCCCGGCTTGAAGATGCCAAACTCACAGTGACCTCACAAGGCCGCATCGCCGTACCGCGTCTGGTGCCAAGAGCCGCGCGCTACCAGATCGCGCGATTCTGCGTGTGGGATGAAGAGAAAGCCGATGAATACCGGTATCACATCACAGTGGATTCGCTTGAGCGCGCACGCAAGCATGGACTCAAAACCGACCATCTTCTGGCGGTCCTGCGGAAACATGCCTCAGCCCCCATCCCTCCACCGTTCGTGCGAGCGGTCCAACGTTGGGAGATGAACGGCACCGAAGCAAAGCTGGATAATATGATCGTCCTGAAGGTCAGCAAGCCCGAGGTGCTGAAGGAATTGAGGGAGTCCAAAGCAGGGAGATTTCTCGGAGAACCACTCGGACCGGTGACCGTAGTCGTCAAACCCGGCGCGCAGGTCAAGATCCTTGATGCGCTGGCGGAGCTGGGGTTGTTAGCCAACATCGATAACGAGACCCCGGAATAAAATTCATAAAGGACAACAACTATGCTCATCACCATTCTCGCCGGCGGTTCAAGAGGCGATACACAGCCCTATATTGCATTAGGACTGGCACTGAAGAACGCGGGCTGCATGGTCCGCCTCGCCACCCACGAAAATTATGAGTCTTTTGTAAAAGGGCACGGCCTGGACTTCTTCCCCATCCGCGGAGATGTGACCACGGTTGCCACGGGCGAATTGGGCCGTGAAGCGGCTCAGGCGGACAACCCGCTCAAGGTTCTGCTAAGTTTCAACAAGTTAAAAGCGCTGGTGTTCGACCTGCAACAGGATTTCTTCAACGCCTGCGAGGGTTCGGACGCCATTGTTTATCATCCCGGCGCGACCATCGGGTATTTTGCCGCCCGGCAAATGAACATCCCAAGCATCTTCGCCTCGCCGTTCCCGATGGTCCCCACCCGCGATTTCCCTTCGCTGCTCTTTTACAATGCGCCCCGGCTGGGCAGGACCTACAACCTGATGACTCACCGCATCTTCGAACAGATAATGTGGCAGACCTCGAGCTCACCGGTGAAGGAATTCTGGAAGAAGAAATTTGGCCGCGCTCCCAATGACTTTTCGTCGCCCTACAAGAAACAGATCACGCGCACTCATCCCACCGTCATCTCTTGCAGCAACAGCGTCTTCCCCAGACCGGCGGATTGGCCGGAAAATGTCCACAACACAGGCTACTGGTTTTTGGATGAAGAAGCCGGCTGGACTCCACCCGGCGAATTGGTCCGATTCTTGGATAACGGTGAACCCCCGGTGTATGTCGGCTTCGGCAGCCTGGGCGGCGCCACCGAGGCAGAGCAAACGATGAAGATGATCATCGAAGCGTTGAAACGCTCCGGTCAGCGCGGGATTCTGGCAACCGGCTGGAGCGGGACAATCAACATGGACAAGCCCCCCGACGATATCTTCATTCTCGAAAGCGCGCCGCACGCGTGGCTTTTCCCGCGGATGAAGGCCGTGGTCCATCACGGCGGGGCGGGGACGACCGCCGCCGGCCTGCGCGCAGGGGTACCGAGCATTATCATACCGCACGGCAACGACACGCCTGCCTGGGGACTAAGGGTGTATGAACTTAGCGTAGGCCCTAAGCCGGTCCCGAGAAAGAAACTAAACGCCGAAAACTTATCCGACGCGATCACTTCCGCACTGACCGATAAGATTATTGTCAAAGCCAAGGAATTGGGTCTGAAAATCCAGGCTGAAAAAGGCGCTGAAGATGCCGCCCAGGTGATCATCAACGCACTAGCCCTCTAAAGCTAAGAGGTTGTCACGATCAATATGTGACAACCTCTTTCTTATTAAATCGCTATAATAATTTTGTAAATACTCACCAATTTACTATTCATCACAACGGAGCCCCCATGTCCAAAACAGATTGGATCACGCAGGAAATCGACGGCCTCAAGCAGGCCGGACTGTATAACCGCATCCGCACCATCGGCTCGCCGCAAGGCGCCTGGCTGGTGGTGGACGGTAAAAAAGTATTGAATTTCTGCTCGAACAACTATCTCGGTCTAGCAAACCACCCCGATATCGTTGCCGCAGCCAAAAAAGCCACCGATGAAATGGGAGTCGGTCCGGCGGCGGTGCGTTCCATCGCCGGGACGATGACCCTGCACGTCGAACTGGAGAAGCGCCTGGCAGCGTTCAAGGGGGTCGAGGCGGCCATCACCTTCCAGAGCGGATTCACCGCCAACCTCGCCACCATCCCCGCGCTGGTCGGCAAGGAGGACGTCATCTTCTCCGACAGGCTGAACCATGCCTCCATCATCGACGGCTGCCGGCTCTCGGGGGCGAAGATCATCGCCTACGAGCACAACGACCCCGCCTCGCTGGAAGCTCAGATCAAGGAAAACCTGTCCCTGTTCCGCCGGGCGTTGGTCGTCACTGACGGGGTGTTCAGCATGGACGGGGACATCGCGCCTCTGCCGGCCATTTATGAAGTCACGAATCGTTATGACCTTTTGCTGATGGTGGACGATGCCCACGGCGAAGGCGTTCTCGGCAAGGGCGGGCGCGGTATCGTGGACCACTTCGGCTTGCATGGCAAGGTTGATGTAGAAGTGGGTACGCTCTCCAAGGCCTTCGGCGTAGTGGGTGGCGTGGTGGCTGGGAACGCAGTTATCATCGAGTGGCTGCGCCAGCGCGGACGCCCGTTCTTGTTCTCTTCGGCGGTGACCGTGCCGGATGCGGCAGCCTGCCTGGCAGCGATCGACCTGCTCGAAGACTCGACCCAACTGGTGGACAAGCTGTGGACTAATGCGAAATATTTCAAGGCTGAGATGAAGACGCTTGGCTTCAACACCGGGGTCAGCGAGACACCCATCACACCGGTCATGCTGGGCGAGGCACCGCTGGCGCAGCAGTTCAGCCGTGAGTTGTTCGAAGCGGGTGTGTTTGCCATGTCCATCGGCTTCCCCACCGTGCCGCAGGGCAAGGCACGCATCCGCGTGATGATCTCCGCGGCGCACTCGACCGATGACTTGAATAAAGGTCTTGAGGCATTCAAAAGCGTTGGGAAGAAGCTGGGCGTGATTTAGAGAGTCGTAGGTCACGTTTGAAACGTGACCTACCTAAAAGGAAAAAACATGCCTATTACACAGGAAGAACTTCTTAAACTCCTGCTCGCCCTGCTCATCGGCGGGATCATTGGTTTAGAACGCGAGATCAAATCCAAGTCCGCGGGGCTGCGCACCATTACCCTGATCACCGTCGGGGCGACGCTTTTCACCATGCTTTCGGTCAGGTTCAGCGGCGGCTCCGACCGGGTCGCAGCCAACATCGTCACCGGCATCGGTTTCCTCGGCGCGGGCGCAATTCTATTGTCCGAAGGAAGGATCAAGGGCTTGACCACCGCCTCATCCATCTGGGTGGCATCCGCGCTGGGCATGGCCATCGGTCTTGGCGAATTCTGGCTGGCTGGCGCGGCTGCGTTGGTAGTGTTCATGGTCCTATGGTTGTTCGTGCCCTTCGACCGGATGATCGATTCGCTGGGACGGGAGATCCGGGAATACAACATCATTTATCTCGCCCGCGAGAACAAAACCGAGGAGCTGGAACAGCTTATCAAAGGGCATCTGTTAAAGATTCTTAGAAAACGAAAAATGAAAAGCGAAGACCGGCTCATTGGCGAATATGAGGTCCGCGGGATGCATAAAAACCACAACCAGTTGGTGGAAAAGCTGCTCGAAGACAAGGAAATTTATGAAGTAAAGTATTAGCGCAGGAAGAGTAAAAGGATAAAAAGCAGGTCACGTTGTAAAATGACCTGCTTTTTATATTACCTGGAAATAATTACCATCATCCCCCCAGCACTCCTTCCGCCGCGCTGGACGGTTCGGGGTCTGGCAGCTTGAGCATCCGGAACGAATTCAGGAATCCGATCAAGCCCGCCACCAGAGGGATCAGCAACGCGACTTGCAGGGCGATATTCCTGGCCTCCTGATTGATGCGGAGGATCTCCGCCTGGACGTCCTCCGGCTGGCCGGCAAGCTGCTCCGCGAGCATGGTATCGCTCATGACCTGCGCATCCTCTTCAAGGGCAACCGCCACCTGCGTCTGCTGCTCAGGGGACAAAACCAGGCTGGATTGCGCCATGTTCGTGAAGGTCATGGCAAGGGTGGCCATCATGATGGCGCCGGCGAATGCCAGACCGAAGGAAAGGCCAAAGTTACCGGAGGCCGAGTTCACACCCGCCGCCTCGCTGACGCGTTCCTCGGTGATGGGGGATAAAGAGTAGTTATTGAGCTGCGAGACCAGCAGACCCAAACCCGCTCCCGTGACCACCATGGGGATCACAAAGTCCCAACCGGATGCCGCATGAGGGATGTAAAGGACCATGAACAGTGTTCCGAGGATTACCCCCAGAAACCCGAACTGGATGACGCGGCCCGGGCGACGCTTGCCAGACCTGCGCCCTGCCAGGAGAGCTAATGCGAACATGCTGAGGGACATAGGCGCGATAGCCAGACCGGTCTGCATCGCCGTGTACTCGAACACCATTTGAAAGTAGATCGGCAGAACGATCATCATGCCGCCCAGGATAATATTCTGCAACATCAACCCGGTGATGCCCAACCTGAAGAATTTGAAGCTGAACAACTCGGGGTCGATCAATACAGGTTTCCCCTGCTTCTTGTTGTGCACCAGCCACCGGTAAAAGGCGAACATCGCAATAAAACCGAAAGCCATCAGCAGGCCGACCGCTTCACCGCCGTCCTCCCAGATGAGGATGCTGATGACAATTCCAGCCATGCCGATGACGGAGAGTATCGCGCCAACGACATCGAAGTCCCTGGGGCCTTCGTATCTGACATCCTTTATCAGTTTGATATTCAGCAAGACGATCACAATGATAACGAACTCAAGGAGAAATCCGACACGCCAGGACAAATAAGTGGTAATAAAACCACCAATGAGCGGACCGACTGCGGCGGCAATCGCGGCTGCAGCCCCGACCAACGCATAAGCCTTCTTTAACTCTGCGCCCTCGAAATTTCCATGGATGAGCGACTGCATGGCCGGCAACAAAAGGGAGGCACCCAAACCGCCGATGATCGCCCAAAAAAGGATGACCAGTGTGATGCTCTGGGTAAAGGTCATGGTCAACGCCCCCAGGGCATAACCTATGAGACCCAGAATATAGGCGCGTTTTCTGCCATAAAGGTCGCCAAGCTTGCTGCCGATCAAAATAAAAGCGGCTGAGACCAGTGCTTCGAGTGAAATCGCTGATTGAACACCGCTCACAGTCGTTCCCAAATCTTCTACGATCGCTGAGATGGACACGTTCATCATGGAAGTGTCGATCACAAGGACAAACATCGCCATTGCCAGCAGGATCATGAGCCATTGCGAGCGGTCGTTACCTTTTACGGCGGAAGCTTCGGTTTCTGTGGTCATCTATCATTTTCTCCTTATGGTTGATTTATAAGTCCTCGATAATTCACAATTATACTTTCCTTGATAAAAATTGAGGGCAATTAGATCTTTGCCTTCGCAATGACTTCCGCGCAGCCGATGGAATATTCCCCTCCGGTGCCATCGTCGGTCAGGTCCCAAAACGCGGAAAGGACGGCGTGGCACAGTCCCCAATCCCGCAGGCACTCGCGGGGAAACCCCAGCCGCTCGGACAAGATGGCGAGACGCCGCTCCGTGATGCGAACCGCATCCGGTAGTTTCGAAAGATCATCCCACGGATTGATAAGCAATGGCCCCACCTCGTACTCGGGCGGACCGATCACGCCCTTGGGGTCGATAGCCAGCCAGCCTCGATCGGATGAGAGGATATTGAAATGATGGAAATCCCCGTGCAGGAGCATGGGCGGGCTTGAGTTGAGGAACAGCTCCGGGATCAGCGACTCGACCCGTTCGATCAGTTTCTCAGGGAACGGACCCGTCCCGCCATCATAGCGAATTCTCAATTCCTTGAGTTCGCCAAACCACTCGGAGAGCTGGATCAGCGGTCCCTGCGGTGCGGGGCGCCAGAGATGGGTCATCACGTCGCAGGCGATCTGGGTGCAGCGTTCGTCGTCATCACTCAAATCGGCCAACATCGTCCCGGGGCGCACTCGTTCCATCAGGAACATATAATTGTCCGCATCGGATTCCAACAGATTCACCGCGCCGTCCCCGCCGAAGATGCGCAGGGCAATCATCTCGCTGATGAACTCACGGCTGGGCACGCCGATCTTCAGGACGAAATCCTCTTCACCGCTTTTGGCGAACGCCACATAGTTGTACGACAGGTTGCCAACTTGATGGACCTCGGTCAGGCTCCAGCGTTGAACGGCGCCCTCCACCAGTGAAGGCAGACGGGTCAGCCAATTTTCCCCCTCAGCGCCGAAAGAGACTTTTATATTGCGCACAAATATCGCAGGCAGGTCCATCATGGGCGCGTAGGGTGGGTTTTTTCAAACTGGTAGTTGGAATGGTCCGACTCGCGGCTGAAACCGGCAGAATGCAAAATCGCATCCAATTCGGGAGAGATAAAGGCGTTCCAGACAATCTTGTGCCTTCCCTCCCGCGCCGTCAGCCTGCGGACGTCCAGCAGGAGAGCCGGCAAGTCCGCGGTTTCACAGGCAGCCAGACCCACCATGGGATGCATGGCGGTCTCGTCGTCGTCCTCCCATAATCCGACCAGGCCGCGCCGTCCATGCCACCACAAGAAAGTCCCTTCACCCCGGTTCAGCACACTTCGAAAAGTCTCTTCGTTGGGCACGACCGGCTGCCAGCCCATGTCCATCATCCCGCCGGAGATGGGCAATGAGGGTGAACGAAGGGTTAATTCGGTCATATCAGAGATTTCGTTTTCGTTCGCTGGCGTGAAGGAATCGACCGGTTCATCAAGCGGAGCCGCATCATAAAAGGTGACTTCCTTAGTATGAACGAATCCCCGCCGTACGCACAAGTGGTGCACCTTGACCCGTTTAGCATTGGTCCACAAACGGACGGTGCCGTCGCCGTTCGCCAGCCACCATTCCGTGATGTATTCGTGGAGCTGCGAGCCGATCTTTTTGTCGTGAAATTCCGGGTTCACCCTCAGCCCCTCGAACCACCACTGTTTAGGCGCGAGATGGGTCACCCGCGCGATGCCCACGGCATGTCCGGAATACTCGGCGGAAAATAGAATACCAGCCGGGTCTGCCAACCATTCACTCCAGACATAGGGGATGTAATCGTTTCCCTCCCAGATGAATTTGCAGAACTCAAGCACATCGGGTGTGTCCGAGGGCAGGGTGGGACGGATGACAACACGGGGTTCAGTAAATGATGTAATCATAGGAAAGTAAAAAAGCTTGGACCACAACCCCGCAAAGAACGCGGGGCGAGCGGACACCAAGTGTCACGAAGGTGGTTTTGGGGTTTCCTTAGTTTCCGCCTGCCCTACGCCATAAGTGGGGTTGTGACCCTTGGTGGTTAATCAATCAGGAAACAGTTTCCCTTTTACTTCGGGGCAATACTTCGACACCATGGCAGACGACAGTCCGTTCTCCTTGCAGATCTCGGCATAGAAATCCACCGAGGGGCGGCGGATGCGCGCCTGGGTTTCCACATCCAGACCCCACAGGCCGAAGCGCTGCGCCCAGCCGCGCTCCCACTCGAAGTTGTCCACCAGCGTCCAGTGGAAATATCCCTTGACCGGCCAGTTGAAATTGACCGCGCGCCACATCTTCATAATATGTTCCGCGATGTAGCGCGGACGGATTTTGTCGTCGGCGTCCTCGACTCCGTTCTCGGTCACAAGCATGGGGATGTTGAACTGCAAACCCCATTTGAGCGCCTCGTAGAATCCATCCGGCTCAAGGGCGAGGAAACCGGTGCCCGAGAGATCGGCATCGGGACGGTAATAACGATGGCCGAAAAAGGAACCAGAATGTCGCAGATCAAATGACATCAGGTCACGGGTGTAATAGTTAACGCCAAGGAAGTCCTGTGTTTTGACCATCTCCGGAATTTTTACTGTTTTAGAAAGCAGGCGCATTTTGCCGTCCATTGCCGCGCGGGGGAACATATCATTGAACGCTCTCGACTGGAATCCTGCCACCCATTTATCAAGCGGTGACCCGCTGGCGGGATAGATGGATCGGTAGTTCATGGATAATCCCACCCGCGCCTCGGGTTGGATTTCGTGGATGATCTTATACGCCAGCGCATGACCTCGAGCAAGATTGGCCATCACCGGCAAGGCGGCGTTGAAATCCTTCTTGCCGGGAGGAAAATCCCCGAGCACATAAGCGCCGAAGGCGTAGACATTGGGCTCATTGATCGTCACCCAGTAGGAAGCGTATTCTTTGAGCGCTTCGACCGCTTTGCGGACAAAAACGGCGAACTTCTGCGGCGTGTCATCGTTCTCCCACGCGCCTTGCTCCTCCAGCCAAATTGGATTGCTGAAATGGTGCAGCGTGACCATGGGCGCCAATCCGCGCTCGAGCATGCCGCGCAGCATGAGCCGGTAGCGTTCGAGCGACTCCTCGTCCCAGCGGTCAGGTGCTGGCTGGATACGGCTCCACTCGATCGAAAAGCGGTGAGCGTTCTGCCCGGCCTCAGCAGCGCGGTCGAGGTCTTCCTTCCAGCGCCCACCCCACCAGTCGCAGGCCAGCCCGGATTTGTCGCCATTGCGAATACGCCCTTCCTGCTGCTCCCATGCATACCAGTTGTTATTGGTGTTGTTGCCTTCCACCTGGTGCGCGGCAGTGGCGGTTCCCCACAAAAATCCGCGCGGAAAATGGACGGTTGCTTCTGCCATGTCTGAGTACTCCTCGATGAATTATGTACGATCTCGCACCAGGAAAGCCAGATACAGCGCCACCGAACCGGCGACTGCGGCATTGAGCGATTCGATTTGACCGCGCATGGGCAGCCGCATGATGAAATCGCATTTTTGCTTCACCAGCGGGCGCAGCCCCTCACCCTCCGACCCGACGACAATTGCCAGCGCGCCGGTCAGACTCACCTTGTCCGGCTCCTGCGACGAGGGGTCTTCATCCAACCCGACGATCCACGCGCCTGCCGCTTTGAGTTCATCCATGGCCTGCGCCAGGTTCGCCTGCGCAATAAGCATGTGCTCGCTCGCCCCGGCCGACGCCGAGACGACCGCCGGCGTCACTTCTGCCGCTCGATGACCCGGGATGACCACGCCGTGCACACCGACGCCTTCCGCCGTACGGATGAGTGATCCAAGATTCTGGGGATTCTGGATGGTATCAAGGATCAGTACGAAAAGTGGTTCTCCGCTGCGGTCCACCCGGGAAAGGATATCCACCAGGTTGACATAGGGATAACCATCCACTTCCGCGGCGATACCCTGGGCGCTATCCGAGAGTTTGTCGAGGCGGGCTCGCGGCACGCGCTGCACCAGAATCTTGCGTTCCTTCGCCAACAAAAGTATCTCGTTTAATCGCCCTTTTTCCTGCGCACCTTCCGCCACCAGCAGGTTAAAAACCTGCCGCCGTTTAACGCGCAGGGTCTCATAGACCGGGTTACGTCCATAAATGTATTCCTTCATGGAGATGATTTTACCCTGCTTTCGCCTGCATCACCTCTTCGTACTCTCTTCATACTCAATTCACAACCAGCTCCTATACTTTGGTCAGGATTTCAAAGGAAATCAAACATTTATCAAGGAGAAAGAAAATGAACAAGAACATTGGTTTACGCATCCTGGCGGGACTAGTGCTGCTGGCAGCCATCGCAGGCATCGCTTTCATGGCCTATCAGTCAGGTGTGACTCATGCCTCGGTTGTGGCTGTCCAGACCTCAGGTGGGACTGCACCGATACCCTATCCCTACTATCCTTATGGATGGTCCTGGCCTCCGTTCTTATTCCCGTTTGGCTGCTTCATACCTCTGATTGGAATCTTCCTGGTATGTCTAGCTTTCGGTGCTTTTCGCTTCATGATTTGGGGACCACGCCGTTGGGAAGGGCATCGCATGCATCATGGCCCATGGAGTAAAGACTCCGGGAATGGCATACCGCCCGCGTTCGATGAATGGCACAAGCGTGCTCACGGCGGCAACGAACAGACCAATCAGGACTCAGCCCAAAAGTAAGCACGAGTCAACTATAATCAAGCCGTGGTCGTCTCAATGGGCGACCACGGCTGAACTTTTCACAATGAAAACCATCCTTGTCGTCGACGACGAACCTAAGATCACCAAACTGTTGCGTGATTACCTTGAACGCGCCGGTTTTGGCGTGCGCAGTGCCACCGATGGGAAGGCCGCCCTCTCGGTGGCTCGCACTGAAAGACCTGATTTGATCCTGCTTGACCTGGGCCTGCCTCGAATGGACGGGCTCGACATCACCCGCGAACTGCGTAAAACCTCCAACGTGCCCATCATCATGCTGACCGCCCGCTCCGAAGAGTCCGACAAGCTCATCGGTCTGGAAATTGGCGCGGATGACTACATCACCAAGCCGTTCAGCCCCAAAGAAGTGGTGGCTCGCGTACGAGCCGTCTTCCGCCGCGTTGAGAATTATTCCGCCAGCGAGCCGGAGACCCTCCACGCCGCCGACCTTACCCTCGACCTGCCGCGCATGCGGGTCACTGCCGAAAGGCGGGAGATTGACGAGCTCACACCTAGCGAGTTCCTGCTCCTGGCTGCCATGGCCCGCTATCCCGGGCGGGTGTTCACCCGAACTCAATTGCTTGAAACCTTGCGCGGTGTGGCGTTCGAGTCTTACGAGCGGGCCATCGATGCCCATGTAAAAAATATCCGTCACAAGATCGAACTCATCCCCTCCGATCCGCGCTATCTCCTGACCGTTTACGGCGTGGGATATAAATTCACCGACCGATGAAAAATCCGACCGAGACGCCTTCCGAAGCGCCCCCCGAATGGACCTCACGCCATTATTCGCGCCGTTACTTCAGGCGCCGTCCGGGCTGGTGGCCTGACAATGAACCGTGGCCGCCCGAGCGGGGTCGTTCGCGCCACAACCCATTCTTCCGAAGGTTCGGCTGCTTCTTTGCATTCCTGAGCCTGTTACTTTGCGGCTTTTTCTTTACTACCCCTATTCTCATTGGATTCCTTCTAGGTCAGGTTGATCTCTCTCACCTCTCTACAATAGCTCCCTACCTCGTGGGATTAGCCGTCTTTTTCCTGGCCGTCATTTTCGCAGCTGGTTACGGGCTGCGACGGATATTCACCCCGCTTGACAACCTGTTGAATGCCGCTGACCGCGTCGCCGAAGGGGATTATTCCGTTCAGGTGGAGGAGCGTGGACCGCGGGAAGTCCGCTCGCTGGCGCGCGCATTCAACAACATGGCCTCCCGGTTGCATCTGGCGGACGAACAACGCCGCAATCTTCTGGCAGACGTGACCCATGAACTTCACACTCCCCTTACGGTGATCCAGGGCAACCTGGAGGGGATGCTGGACGGCGTCTATCCTGCCGACGAGGCCAATCTGCGTTCCCTACTGAATGAAACCGTGATGCTCTCGAAGCTGGTGGAGGATCTGCGGACCTTGGCCCTGGCCGAATCCGGGGCATTGAAACTGAAGAAGGAGCCTACCGATCTACGGATGTTGATCCGGGATACGGCGGCGGCATTCCAGTCCCAGGCTGATTCCGCCGGGGTGACGCTGGCCGTTGAAGCGGTGGAAGACCTGCCCTGGCCGGAGCTTGATCCCGGGCGAATCCGGCAGGTGCTCTCCAATTTGATGGCCAACGCTTTGCATTATTCCCCTTCGGGAGGTGTGGTCTCCATCCGTTACACTCAGGGCGACGGTCGTGCACTGATCGAAGTTCGCGACACAGGCCCCGGAATCCCTGCCGAAGAACTGGCTCACATCTTTGAGCGCTTCTACAAGTCCACTGACTCGGGCGGCATGGGCCTGGGGCTGGCGATTGCCAAACACCTCGTGGAAGCACACGGAGGCACGCTCATCGCCAAAAGTGCACCCGGGCAGGGGACAACCATGTTTATTTCATTGCCTGTAGAGTAGGTGAAGTTATTGACCATAAAATATGAGTGCTTTTTCCATCTGGAGAAGGCACTCCTGCTCGGACAAGGAGAAATTTCTTCTTGGAATTTATCTACACCGGAATAAGAAAAACTCCTGCGCAGGGGGATAGTAACTGAGAGCTGAAATTGGTTCAAACATAGGCGATTCTGTGCAAATCTCAGCAAGGAATGACAGCTTATACGTAGTACAATTGTTCTATGATTGTGCTGCGTCCCTTCATGACCGGGTTGGATTTGAGCGAGCGCGTGTACGAGTGCAACATCTGCCACCTGATCATCGACCGCGATCTGAATGCGGCCTTGAATTTGGAACACTGGACTACCGCGAGTTCCGCGGAAAGTGACGCCTGTGGAGAGGAGGTAAGACCTTTTTTCAAGGCAGCCCTTGATGAAGCAGGAACCGAACCTCGATCTACCCTGTGTAGATCTGTGTACGTTTCGGAGAACGGAAACCTGTTCATAACTCGCATTCAATCCTGCATCACCTAGCGCCTGCACAGACTCATCCGCCAGCCAGTAGAATTCATCTTCCCAATCATCGATTCCCCTCTTGAAATCATCCAGCGCGGTCTGCGAATTGAAGGATAGATCACCAATGAGCAGCCGCCCTCCAGGAGCGAGGCGTTGGGCGGCCAGTTCAAGGCACAGGCTGACCTTTTTCTCAAGCTCAAAATGATGAAAAACATATCCTGAAATGACCCGATAAAAACGCCGCTCAAGCATGGCTGGCCATTCCGCGCGCAGGTCATGGCAGAAGAATTGCGTCGCAGGTAATTTTGCACGAGCTTTGTCCAACATCGACTCGGAGAAATCCGTGCACCACAAGTTACAACCCAAAACCGAAAACCGAACGGCGAGGTTTCCCGTTCCAGTTCCCAGATCGAGGATATCCATCCCGGCCTAGGCATCCGCCTAGGTCACAACCGTCTCCAGCGCGCGCTCATAGCCAGCGAAAGGGAAGTCGGCGTAAGTCAAAATATCCCGGTCATAGCTTTCAGCCCAAGGGTCGAAGTCGGAGGCAGGGAAGGGATCGCGCGGGGAATCAGGCACGGGCGTTCTCCAGCCTTGCAACAAGGGGGTCCTCCGGCAGGCAACGGATGGCAATCTTCTCCCCTTCTATCAACTTTTCGTACACATCCGTAACGACATTCTGCTCGAGCAGGTAATTTCCGTTGAACACGCAGGCTACAAAACCAAAGCGCTTCCCTTCCTTGTCCTTATCTAAATATTTTTCAACGACAGTCCCTTCGACAAGCTGCCCGTGGCGTTCCAGTTTAATCGCAAGCCAAAGCTGATTTAGCGCTGGCAGGAGGATCACCAGCGACCCACCCACGGCCATTACACCCACGAGAATGAAGGCGGAACCGATCAGTAAATCCGCTGTTGACTGGTTTTGCATTAAAAACGAAATCCCATTATCCAGCATGACCAGCGCCAGAAAGACGCTGGCAAGGAAGATGACCAACACGAAGGCTGAATATAAAAGCTTTAAACGTAAAAACGTCGGTTTGACCACAATCAGTGAGGAAGTTGTTCGGGGATTTTCCATGGCTCTCGAATCCAATTTTATCAGTGCTTTCCAGGTCTGACCTTATGAGCACAACGCTTGTGCTTTTTATAAGCGGATAAAAAAAGGGCGGCGCATGGCGTCGCCCCAGAAGTCTTTTGACTGCTTATCCCCAGCGCCAGGTCGTGCCTTCCTTACCGTCTTCGATGGTCACACCCAGTTCCTTCAACTGGTCGCGGATCAGGTCGGACATCGCCCACAGCTTTTGTTTGCGTACCTCGCTGCGGACCTCCACCAGCAGGTTGACGAACTTGTCCGCATCACCGGAACCTGTTTTCTCAGTTAATCTCAGGCCAAGGATGCTCGTCAACTCGCGCAAAGTCTCCTGTGCGGGTTTCATTTGTCCATCATCTGCGCCGGCATCGCGGGCGGTGTTCACCGCACGCACCAGGTCGAAAAGTATGCCGAGTGCACCGGCGGTATTGAAGTCGTCGTCCATGGCGGAGGTAAACCCTGTCCGTGTGGCATCCACCTGCGTGGAGAGGGTGGACAAGGTCGCCGTTGGGGCCGAACTGACCTTAGCCGAGGCCGGTCTCAGGGCGGATTTGATCCGGTCGAGTCCTTTTTCGGCAGCGTCCAGCGTCTCATCGTTGAACATCAAAGGAGCGCGGTAGGAGCCATTTAACACCAGCATGCGCATCACGTCTGAATTTCGTTTCGACAGGAATTCCTTGATACTGATGATGTTGCCCAGCGACTTGGACATCTTCTCGCCGCCGAGCTGCAGCATGCCGTTGTGGATCCAGTAACGGGCAAACGGCTTTCCGGTCAGCGATTCGGTCTGGGCGATCTCGTTCTCATGGTGCGGGAAGATCAGGTCGTTGCCGCCGCCGTGGATGTCGATCTGCTCACCGAGGTGGTGCAGGTTCATTGCCGAGCACTCGATGTGCCAGCCGGGCCGGCCTTTTCCCCATGGGCTGTCCCAGGCAGGCTCTCCGGGCTTGGCGGATTTCCACAAGGCAAAATCCATCGGGCTTTCCTTGCGCTCGTCCACATCGATGCGTGAGCCGGACTGCATGTCGTCGAGTTTACGGCCTGAGAGTTTCCCGTAATCGGAGTCCTTCGCGACCCTGAAATACACATCGCCATTTACTTCGTAGGCGTAATCCTTTTCGCCAAGTTCGCGGATCATTCCAATGATATTTGCGATTTCCTGTGTGGCGCGCGGGTTAACTGTGGCTGGCAGGATATTCAGATCGGTCAGGTTCTGTCGGTAATCGTTGATATAACCTTCGGCCAGCGCAAAGGGATCCTTGCCAAGCTGGTTGGCGCGGTTGATGATCTTGTCATCCACATCGGTGAAATTCATGACATGGTTGACCTTGTATCCACGGAATTCAAGGTAGCGCCGGATGATATCGAAGACCAGCGCGGACATGGCATGCCCGACATGCGCATCCGTGTAAACGGTCACGCCGCAGACATACATCTTCACGACGCCCGGTTCGAGCGTCTGGAAATCTTCCTTTTTGCGGGTGAGCGTGTTGTAAAGGCGGATCATAACTATCTCCTGTCACTCCCATCAAGTGGCACAATTATAAACCACGGGATGAAAAAGACGCGGGTTGGCCGCGTCTTGAACAAGGCTTGGTATGCAGGAAATTTAATCCTCGGGTTTGGCGAAGATCATCCTGCCGGCGGCTGTCTGGAGGACTTTGGAAACGGTCACCGTTTTGGTTTGGTTGAGGAATTTGTTGCCATTCTCCACGACCACCATGGTGCCGTCGTCCATGTAACCCACACCCTGGTTGGCTTCCTTGCCTTCCTGGATGATCTGGATGCTCATCAACTCGCCGGGCAGTACCACGGACTTGACCGCATTGGCCAGCTCGTTGATGTTCAGGATGGTCACTCCCTGCAGCTCCGCGACGCGGTTCAGATTATAGTCGTTGGTCAGGATGGGACATTTCAACTGGCGGGCGAGGACCACCAGCTTGTCATCCACCTCACGCATGCCCTCGACGTCGATGTCGCTGATGCGCACGGTGACATTCGGCTCCTTTTGCAGGGTGCTCAAGACTTCCATGCCGCGGCGTCCGCGCAGGCGCCGCATCGAATCGGGCGAATCGGCGATGTATTGCAGCTCGTTCAACACAAAACGCGGGATGAGCAGAGACCCCGGCAGGAAGCCCGTATGGGCGATATCGGAGATGCGCCCATCGTTGATGACACTTGTGTCGAGCAGGATGGTCTTTCCAGATTGGTAGCTGCCGGGCTGTGTGGGATCCCCGCTGTGACGCCCGAAGATCGAGCGCAGAACGCCGATGATATCCGTCTGGCGCATCACGAAAAGGACGATGCCGAAATACCCGAAGAACAGCACGGAGACGAAGGGCAGGATATTCCCAAAGGGATCGGGCAGTGTCGAGAGGGGAAAGGTCAACAGGGCGGCGATGATCAGGCCGGAGACCAGACCAATAAGCGCCGAGAAAAGTGTTTCGGGTGAAACACGTTTCATCAGCGACCGCAGACCGCGTGCTGGACGGGTGGTGAAATAGGGCGTGATGACCAGGCCAAAGAGAGCGCCTACCAGGGTGAGTACGACCGTGTACAGCGCTACATTTTCACCCCCCAGATTTCCCAGCCAGTAACCGACGTACCCCCCGATAAATGCAAATAAGAACAAGCCAACGATGCGCGCAATAAAATCGGCGCTCATGGGTAACTCCTTTCCAGATAATTGCGAGAATAAAATGGGTTCTATTTAAGAATAATGAATAAAACCTGCCTTTATGATAGCATGTCTTCCAAATAGCGTCAAATACATCCAAAAGACCGAATCTCCCTCATGAATCATCACGTCTATCCGCATAGTCCGAGAGTAAATGGGTATTCTGCAAGAGTATAATAGACCTACTTTATTGGTAGTCCTGGAGAAACAATGGCCATCGACCGTTTTGGACGACGTATTCACTACCTGCGTATTTCCCTCACCGACCACTGCAATCTGCGCTGCATCTACTGCATGCCTGAGGAACAGGTCTTCCGACCCAATGCGGACCTGATGCAGGATGACGAAATCCTTCTGCTCACCCGTTTGTTTGCCGGCCTCGGATTCGACAAAATCCGCCTGACCGGCGGCGAGCCAACTGTGCGTGCCAATGTTGTGGATATCGTGCGAGGCATCACCTCCACCCCGGGCATCAAATCCGTTTCGATGACGACCAACGGAGTGCTGCTATCGCGTTTGGCCCAGCCGTTGAAGGATGCCGGCCTGCAGCGGGTGAACGTCAGCATCGACACGCTCAACCCGGAAAAATTCAAACGCCTGACGCGTTGGGGCAAACTCGAGGACGTCTGGAAGGGAATCCTCGCCGCAGAACAGGCCGGATTAAACCCGGTCAAACTCAACGCCGTGATCGTCAAAGGGTACAACGAAGAGGATGTGGTAGACCTCGCCGCGCTGACCATCGACCGCCCATGGCAGATGCGGTTTATCGAAATGATGCCTTTCGCCGGGGTCACCGACCTGCAGACCAGCCAGTTGATCACCGCCGCGCACATCCAGCAGCAGATCGAAAGCGAATTCGGCACGCTGGAGACCACAAACGATTATGATGGTGAAGCGCGTATCTTCCGAATCCCCGGCGCGCAGGGAGAGATCGGCTTTATATCCTCGGTCACTGTACCTTTCTGCGCCGCCTGCACCCGCGCCCGCCTCACCGCAGACGGGGTACTGCGCATGTGCCTGCTCCGCGAAAAGGAAATCAACCTGCTGACTCCCCTGCGGACCGGCGCAACGCTGGACGACCTGCGGGACATGATCCTGCAGGGCGTATGGGAAAAACCCTGGGGGCACGGTCTCGCCGATGGGCTCATCCCGCTCAACCGTGCCATGAATGAGATCGGGGGATAGTTGTTCCCTTCACCGAACGGCATCCGCGCCATTTTCTTTGACCTGGACGGCACACTGCGATTCAACCGCCCGGCGGGACGGGAATATTTTATGGATTATGCTTCCACGCTTGGCGTGCAGACATCACGCGACCAGCGAGCGATGGTCTGGCGCTGGGAGCACTTCTATTGGGCCAATTCCTCCGACCTGCAAAAAGACGAGGCGAAATACCCTGATCGCGAGGCTTTCTGGTTGAACTACGGCCGCCGTCAGCTCATCGAGATGGGATGCGCAGCGGACCAGGCAGAGCGACTTGCGCCGCTTGTATACGACTACATGAACGAGAACTACAGACCTGAAAACTGGGTGGATCCGGTCACTTACGACTTGCTGGCTGAATTGAAAGCGGCGGGTTACCTTCTGGGTGTCATCTCCAACCGGGATCTGCCCTTCAATGAGGAATTAAAACAGCTCAGACTGGATGATTATTTCACGCTGTTGATTTCAGGCGGGGAGGCGGGTTCCAAAAAACCCGAGGCGAAAATATTCCATTTTGCACTGACCCGTGCCGGTACACACGCCGACCAGACAATGTACGTAGGCGACAACTATTTCGCGGATATAGTCGGCGCCCGAAACGCTGGCCTTCATCCCGTTCTGCTGGACATCGGAGGGCTATTCCACCAGCCCGGTTGCCCTAGCATCAAAACGTTGGGGGAATTATCTGGCCTACTTGGTTACGCTAAGTAAATTTGGGTCATACCAGGTAAAACCATGAGTATTTCTGAAATTAATCTTATGGCGGGGGTTTTCAAATGGCTCATGAACAAAAACTGATTCGAACTGTGCGCGTGCTCAATGAGCAGGCGGTGGGTGTGCTCGCCAGCCTGATGTCGGCCATTTCAGATGAGGCTGGCTCGGTGGGGGATATCCGCATGATCACCGAGACCTCCAGCCACGTCGTGCGTGACATCACGGTGTATGCCGACGATCTGGTGAAAATGGAATTGATCATCGAAGCCATGCGCCGGAACCCGGGCACGAAAATAATGGCGGTGCGCGATGAAGTGCTCCAACTTCATGAAAAGGGAAAGATTGCCATCCGCTCTCGCTATAAAATCGATTCCATGGAGACCCTGCGTCGTGTGTATACCCCGGGCGTGGCTGAAGTCTGCATGAAGATTGCGAAGGACCCCTCGCTGGCCCGCCTGTACACCTCCACCAGCCACATGGTGGCCATCGTCACCGATGGGACCGCTGTGCTTGGACTGGGGGATATCGGTCCGCTGGCCGGGATGCCTGTCATGGAAGGCAAGGCTATGCTGATGGAGTCGCTGGTCGGCCTGTCGGGAATGCCGATTTTGTTGAACACCAAGGACACTGACCGGATCGTGGAAACTGTCGCTGCCATCGCGCCTACTTTCGCTGCCATCCAGCTGGAGGACATCTCCGCTCCGCGCTGCTTCGAGATCGAGGAACGCCTGCAAAATATGCTCGATATCCCAGTCATGCACGACGACCAGCACGGCACGGCCGTGGTCGTCACCGCCGCGCTGACGGTAGCCACACGCACCACCGGTACAGATTTAAATAAAGCGGTCATTGGGCAGATCGGCCTCGGCGCAGCGGGTTTCGCCATCGCGAAAATGCTCATGCGCCTGACGGGTAACAATGTGCTCGGCGCTGATTTATCTGAGGATGCCTTGAAACGACTGGAAAACGCAGATGGAAAACGCTCGGACCTTAAAGAAATCATGGCGACCTGTGACATCGTCATCGCCACCACCGGTGCGCCGGGCCTGATCAAACCGGACATGGTTCGCCCGGGTCAGATCATCCTTGCTCTCTCCAACCCCGTGCCGGAGATCGACCCGGAGACCGCACTGAAACGCGGAGCCGCGTTCGCCGCTGATGGCAAATCCGTCAACAACGTACTTGGCTTCCCGGGCATCTTCCGCGGCGCGGTGGACACCTACGCTCCGCGCATCACGCACGAGATGCTGGTCGCCGCTGCCCAGGCCATCGCGGACATGACCCCGACCGGCGACCTGGTGCCCAGCCCGCTGGATAAAAAGTTACACCGGGCGGTTGCCCGAGCGGTCGCTGAAACCGCCATCAAGCAGGGTATTGCCAGGGCGGAATACGTACCCTACGTAGAAGAATAATAGAATTCCCGCAAGTGTGAAACCTGCTGGCTTTCTTCTAGCGATCACCGTTCTTGTGGATCAGGTCCTGCAGTGTCAGTCCCAGCCGCGTCATCCCCTCGCGGATGTTCTCCGGCGTGGAATAGGAAAAGTTAATGCGCATGGTGTTCAGCCCGCCGCCGTTCGGGTGGAACGGACCGCCCGGCACGAACGCCACTTTTTGTTTCAACGCCACCTTGAGCACGTCAGCTGCGTCCATCTCGGGAGGGAGAATTCCCCACAGGAACATGCCCCCCTCAGGGTGAGTCCAGCGCGTCTCCTTGGGCCAGACCTCTTCCATCGTCTCCAGCATCACGTCGCGGCGTTCCTTGTACACCTGCCGGATGAATTTGACATGCTCATCCAGAAAGCCGCCCTTGGCCACTTCGAAGGCCACGACCTGGTTGAAGGTGGCGGTGTGCAGGTCGGCGGCCTGTTTCGCCATGACCAGCTTGCGGATGACCTGTGCGGGAGCGATCACCCACGCCAGGCGGATGCCCGGCGCAAGCAGCTTGGAGAACGTGCTGAGGTAGATGACATTTCCGGTGAACGCTGTTTCGTCTCCGCGATACTGGGCATCCAGTGATACCACTGAAGGCAGGTGGTCGCCCTCGTATCGCAGCTGGCCATACGGATCGTCTTCGATGATCGGCACGCCATACCTGTCCGCCAGTTCCACCAGTCGCATGCGGCGTTCCAGGCTGAGGGTGGTGCCGCTTGGATTCTGGAAATTGGGCAGGACATAGATAAATTTCGGTCCGATGCGCAGGGCTTTTTCAAGCTCATCCACGATCATCCCGTTTTCATCAGACCGAACGGAAATGTACTGCGCACCGTAGGCATTCCAGGCTTGAAGGGCTCCCAGGTATGTGGGCGATTCGACCACAATATGGTCACCCTGATTGATGAACAGCCGTCCGAGCAAATCGAGCGCCTGCTGAGAGCCGGATGTGATAAGAATATTTTCAGCGGTG
>Ga0315283_10000866_pt1 | contig 23240 bp, 18 predicted proteins | sample YL17G09_0_MG_FD_204541 | JGI IMG/M metagenome (GOLD analysis project Ga0315283, IMG submission 204541) | Sediment microbial communities from Yellowstone Lake, YNP, Wyoming, USA - YL17G09_0 | ecosystem: Environmental > Aquatic > Freshwater > Lake > Sediment | place: USA: Wyoming | collected...
TCTTCTTGGCGGCGTCATCGATTTACAGAACGTACCGCCCCCTGTAGCCAAGGGTCAGCTTGCCGCGTGGAGCAAGACGGGCAAGCAGGTAGGCAATGCCTACCGGTTTCCTGACGGGCAGACCCTGACTCCTCCGCACAACTACCGGGGGGTGTGTACCGACTGTCATCCGCAGTTTCTAACGCCGGGATTTGATCCGAACAATTTCGGTACAGGGCGCGGGACTGTTCTCCCTGCTGCTCCGGGGCAGGGGCCGAATCAGGTTTTGGGTCAGCGAAGGTATCTTGGACCGGGATGTCAACCCGTTCCGGGTCAGGCGTTGAATCAGGTTTGGGGTCAGCGGGGGTGTGCAGTTGCGGGCCCCAATGGTATTTCCCTGGGTATGACGGTTTCCGATGTCGATGGTGTAATCGCAGGGCAGAACAATATGATGAGCCCCAGCGGCGTTTTTGTCACAAGCGTCACTCCGGGCACGCCTGCCGATACGGCAGGTCTGCAGAGGGGCGATGTCATTACCAGGGTGGACGGCAGGAAAATTCAGGATAGCAACAGCTTCATTACGATTCTGGGAGCACAAAACGGGTCCAGTATGGACCTGGTGATCTTGCGGTTCGGTGTCAGACAAACGGTCAAAGTCACGCTGGCGCAAGCTGGGGCCGCACAGGCGGTGGCAGGAACTGCGATCCAACAGCCGACGGAATTTACCTGGCTGGGTGCGGAGATAACCCCCTTACCCCCCGGTACCGGTAAGGCCGGCGTCTATGTCGCTGAGTCTTTAGGTTTGTTTGCGGAAGCCGGCGTCAAACAGGGAGATGTCATCACGGGGATGAATAATACCCCGGTAACGGACATCTATTCATTCATCAGCCTGTCGAAGACGGTAGATGTAAAAAAAGGAATTCTCCTCGACGTTATGCGTGCAGGATATCCCCTGTTTATTACGGTCAAGGGGAACATTGCTCAAAATCAGACAGTGCCGAGACCTATTGCGCAGAATGTCTGAGCAATCAGATTTTAGATCATGACCGTAGCCGGCGGCTTTGGTTATCAAGGAGAAGGGCATGGAACATATCTTTTTGTTCAGTTGACAGGATGACAGGGAAAAGTGGGAAGATGATCAGCAAGGATATGGGGCGTCTTCCGGAAATCAAAGAAGTGGTGGCCGAAACGTAAAGAAAAGCTGGGGCGCAACCATGGCTCCAAAATAACCATAAACGAAGGAGAAGGACAATATGGCGCATGAAATAACGGATGATTGTATTGCTTGTGGAAGCTGCACGGACGTCTGCCAATCGGGAGCCATCAGTGAAGGCAAGGAGAAGTATGTGATTGATGCCGACAAATGCACGGACTGCGGCGAGTGTGCGGATAACTGCGTACAGGAAGCCATTATTGGTGAACGCAAGAAATAACGCTTCCAGGAATCCACAGCACTGCCGGGGATTCACGGCGTTTGACTAAACATGAGAACGATTTATAATGGAAAACGTAGACGGATTAGCAGTTTATAGGAACCTGTCTAAATCATCATACCCCAGGAGACCAAATTCGTATACAAGAAATGTAAAAATGCCCCGCCAATAAGAAAATCCAATAAAAAATCAAGAAAATCATTGACAAATCTTTTTTTAGACCATAAAGTTTAAGCATATATTCAACAGACTGCATAAGCTAAAAGAATCAGAAGAAATAATACTATACGCTTTCCGGAAATATCAGGCCGATGCGACAGTCATGTTGCCGACGAAGACGAAGGAAAGGATGAGTGAATGGACAAGCGGGGTGTGTTGCTCAGCGGCATCGCCGAGGTTTTAAATGCGGGCGGGTCAGCGCTTATAAAACTTTACGACGCAGTGACTGCCATTACGACTACTGTTCTGCCGGGAGAAAAGGGAAACCTCCGGGCCCAGCTTAAAGAATATGAAAAGAAGATAGAGCGGCTGTACAGCGAGATAGGTAAAGAAGTTGTACTCCGCGCAGATACAGCGCATCTGTCAGCGGCAGGGGAGGCGGGGATAAAACGTGTTGCCGAATATCAGGCGGAAATAGAAAAAATCAAACAGAGTATAGAGAAAATTGAGGCGGAGGAAAAGGCAGCAGCAACGCAAAAAGCAACGAAAGAACGTTCTGCAGCGAGGGTGAGGACGGCGCCGGAAACGACATCGAAACCGATCGCGGACGCGGAAGAATCTGCCGTGACTGGAGTACCGGAGGGCAGCTCCGTATCGACGGAAGCTGCGACGGAAGCTGCGACGGAAGAAACAAAAGATGTCCTTGCGGAAGCGACCGAAACACCCGCGCAGGAGATGGCTACGGACACCGCCGTAGCTGCAGACGCTGAGACGAAAGAGGTAGCTACGACGGAAGTGTTAGAGACGATGCTGAAGGGTGATCTGTTGAAGTTATGCCGAGAAAAAGGAATTGAGGCTGACAAGCGGATGACGAAAGCCGTGATCATTGAATTGATATTGGGACGTTCATGATCATCCTTTTCAGGCAGCAGCGTAGGGTAAGATGCTGCTGGAACAGTTATTGCATCTATCTATCTATCTATCTATCTATCTATCTATCTACCTATCTATCCATAACAACTTCATCTGCATTGCATTCAGGAGGTCCGTATTATGGAAGAAAAGGAACACACAGTCCCCATTGACAATCCCGAGATTTTATCCCCATCCTCTGATTCTCCCGACACCGAGGTCTCTGACAAGATCGGAAGCGCTTCAAGGAATTCCTTAGCGTCGGAAGAGAAGAACCCGGCTTTGTCGCAGCGATTGGCCGGGGCTTTCCGGGAAGGCGTTGCCTCCGCAAAGCCGGATTACGAAAAGCGCCCGGAGGTCAAGATACCACCCGCGGCCAAGAATAGGCCGCAGGAACCAAGTGATGGTGGGATACTGGACAGGGTTATCCAGGAAGGCGGCTCTGCCGCTGCCGTTGTCGGCGATAAGGCGGCAAGCGTGCTGGGCGCTTTCGTCGAACTTGTAAAAAAAGCGCCGGCCCTGACGCAACAATATGCGGAGGCCTTCCGTGAGGGTGCAACATCGGTGAAATCGCGAGAAGGCAAAGAGCGGCGTGAGGAAGCGCCGACAGCGGCAAAGAAAAAGGGGGCGCCATCGGACGGCAGGGCGATACTGGACAGAGTGTTTCAAGCCGGCGAATCAGCGGCGGGGTTTATCCGCGAAGCTGTCTCTATCGTGAATCCCGGTGAGCTATTCGGAACCGGACAAAAAATCCGCATGTGCAAGAAAAGAATTAACAACCTCTACAGGGATATCGGCAGAGAGGTGGTCAACTCCTGGAGCAGCGGGCTGGTTGAAACGGCAAAGCTGGCCGCACTGCTTGAAGAACTGCGGAAGAACGAGGAAGAAATCCTTAACAGGGAGGCGCATCTTGCCGAGGTTGCCGCGGCGAGAAAGACGGGGGCTGCCAGGAGTCGAGAGACCGTAAAAAAAGCGCCTGCGTTTACTCCGGTAACGGTTAAAGAGGATAGCAGAGTTGACACGGGCGTCTCAGGTGCAAAGCCGGACGAACCAGTTGATCATCCCGGGGACTTGCCCCAGCCGGAAAATCGCCAGGACGTTGCTCCCGGCGTTGCAGACTTGTTTGTTTCCGCAGTACCGGATTCTGAATCGCCGGAAAGCCGTTCCGTACCTAAGGACACGGTTGACGCAGAAGCTGCGCCGCAGGAAGAAGTGAGCGGTGGGGCCGATCGGGCAATGCCTGAAGAGCCTGAGGTGAGGCAGAAGAAAACAAAGAGGGATCCTCCGGGCGCGGGGGCGGTAACGCGTCCATCAAAAAGAAGGGGTGGAAGGCGGTGATCCTCCGGGCGCGGAGGCGTTAGGAATACCGGTTAACAAAAATGAATGATAATCCTGTGAGGGGATGTCCTTTCACGATGCCCCTTTGGGATGAAGATCTTCTAAAAAAGGTAAAGAGGGAGAGGCAACGATGGCTGATAGTGTCGATAATTTAAAAGGTGTTATGGGCAAGGTGTCAAGCGGGGTCACCAATGCTTTATGCAGCAGCATGCTGTTTGTGGTGAAGGCCTCAGGCAAATCCGTCGGCTATGCGGGTCGTGTCGCGGGCGGAGTTTTCAATGCCGCCAAAAAACTTGTGGGCTATGGTTCAAAAAAGTCGGCAGGGATGTTTACAGGAGGTCTCAGGAAAAAATTCGGTCTTACCAAAGCCGAGGTGCAGGCCAAGCTTGCCATTGTTGATAACAAGATTCGCGAGCTCTACCTTGAGATTGGCAAGATGGGCTCGAGCAGCGATGATATTGACGGCGTTCTGGCAACTGCCGAGGCTGCGGTCATCATTGAAAAAATCAAGAAGCTTGAGGATGAAGGCAAAGCCTTGAATAAATATCTGGCAGAGGTCGAAACTGCCGAGCGACAGGGATTGCCCTTGGCGAAGTTTTCCGTTAAGCCCCGAGGTGCGATTGAGGGGCAGATTTTCAAACGGATGAGCTCGGTTGCCGTGAGCTGCACCAAAAAGGCAACGTTCACCCTGCGGTCCGACGCCATCATTTTTGAAAAGGCGCTGCGCGATCTTCTGGAGGCTGAAATGGATATCAAGCGGCTGGCCGTCAGCGAGCTCGGCAAGCTGGGCAACAAGCACGCTGGTCCAGTTCTGAAGGAAGCCCTTGCCATCAATGATCAGGAGCTGCAGGCAGAAATTATCAATGCCTTAATCCAGATCGATGATGGCGAAGTATTGCCCATCTGCAAGCGCTATATCAAACATCCTTATGCCGGCGTACGCACCGCTTGTGTCCGGGGGCTTTACAAGGCGGGACAAGCCGAAGCCGGGCCGCTCCTCATTGAGGCCCTTAAGGATGAAAATATGGAAGTGCGCAATTCCTCGGCGATGTTTCTGGGCTGGATTGAGTCGAAAGAGGCACTCCCGTCTTTATTGCAGGTAGCGGCTGCCGATACCGACCTGCGCACCAGAAAAAGCGCCATACAGGCACTGGAAAACATCCGGGATCAGGGTGCAGTGCTGCCGCTTATCCGGCTACTGAATGACGATGCAAAGGAAATCCGCGACAAGACGCTGGTTACCCTGGAAAGAATTACAGGAGAAACGCTGGCGGTGAGCAAAAGTGACGATGTTAAAGAACGTCTCGCCGATGTCAAACGCCTGAAGGCATGGTGGATAAAGAAGAAGTACGAAATCGCCAACAGCCATGAAACTCTCGCGCCGGCCGAAGCCGCAGTAAGGTCGGATGTGCCAGATACACAGGAACCGGGAACGCAGGCAAAACAAGGCGACGGTGTTGAGATCATTCAGTGAAGCATCCGAGTTGAGAGGATAAGGAGGGCCTCATATGCAGGTAGATGGGAAAAGGGATGGGGTTGCGATGGGCGTTGCCGCCGGCATAAAAGGGCACGAGGTGGATACCGTAGCAGCCAGTATTCGCACGCTTTATGAGATCATTAAGGACGTTGAAGCAGATATCCCGTTTAGTGCCATCCGGCAGGCGTACGCAGCGCCCCTGGATTTGCTGGTGAAGCTGGCCGGTCGGGACAGGGATGTCAATATGCTGGCGCGGTTGCATGCCGTCATATCCATTATGGAGACTGAAGATAATACAGCGGAGCAAAAGGGTCTGCTGATAGGGCAAGTTTCCCAGGTGGAAAAGATGTTGCAGGGTCGGACGGCTGCGTCAAAACCCGCAGCCAAAGGCATCATCACCGGACAGGAGGCACCGGCGCCAATCGATATGCCCCCTTCTGAACCAGGTTACTGCGAAGAGATCCTCCGCACTCTCCCTTCCATCGACGATCGGGAAGTGAAGATTTTGAAAGAACAGGGACTTCTTGATGCAGAGAGGTTGCTGAATACCGACGCATTGGAACTGGCCAGGATTACCGGAATTTCCACCAATGCGGCCTTCGAGATGAAAAACCTCTTGCGTCGCGACGCGGAGCAGCGTGCCAGCCAGGATGTAGTGCGCCGAGTGGCGGAACTCAATACGATCAATGAGCAATTGAGTGCGGAGTGCGACCGGATAATCACGACGAACAATACCCTGCTCATGAATAACAAGAATCTGAAAAGCCAGTATCCCGTCGTCTCTGACGAGTACGATCTGGAGATGAAGGAGTCAAATGCGCTCCAGAGCCGGGTAGTGAGCGCCCGCATAGAATCCAACAGACTCTCCACGGAAATCAACTTTCTCAGAGATGAGCATCAGAAACTGCTGGATATGGTCGAGGGAAAGCATTTGTTGCTGGATGATCTATTCAGGCGCTTCAACAGCATCCGGTCAAGTTTCGAGTTTGTCAGCGGCGAAACCGGCTTTGCTGAGGACGTTATAATGAATGTGGAAGGCTTGCTGAATAAAGCATTAATGCAGAAAAAATCGCTGAAAGACAAGATCGCCTCGTCAGAGGAATCCATGGAAAAGCTGTTTTCCGAGTTTAACGAGATTGTCAAAAAAGGGAAGATGGAATTTTATCGCAATATATGACGGATAAGATACAAATTCAGGCCAAACGGAGAAAGGGACGACAGTGAAAAATTTAGATGCTACCAAAAGGCAGACGCATGAAATCGAGTTTAATGATTTTGTGGTGGAAAGCACATCACGAATCGATGTTCCCCGGATATTGGAGCAACTGAAACGGATTTCTGAACTGAAAATCGATAATTACACCCAGATCTCGGGATCCAAATTTGAAAGCACCGTCAAGGAGATGTTTTCCATTATTAAAGAGCTTGAGGGGCATCTGCGCGATGTACTCACCCTGAATGCCTCACTCAGGGAAGAAGTGCAGGACAAAAGAAAGGTAAGAGAGGAACTCCAGAGGGAAAAGGACGAGGTGAAGCAGAAAATCGCCGCCCTTGAGCAATATTTCCCGCAGGTGCAGGATCTTGAGAGGAAACTGGAGATTACTATCGCGGAAGTGGATAGGTTCCGCACACTCTATAAGCTGGAAAAGGAAAAACTGACAAAGATCGAAGCCGATAACCGGGCAATGGTTTCGCTGATCGATAAGGTCAGGGAAGAGCGCGATGACGCTTACCGGGAGATTGTCGTCATGGAAGATAAACTGAAGTCCATGAACAAAGCCAATCCATGATGAAGCTGTAAAAAGAGGTTATCCTGACTTTTGCGAAGGAATCAATCAGAGAAAAGGACCGTACCATGAGTGATCATAACGATACCCCAGAGGGCACGCGTAATACAGGCAACATGCAGGCACAGATGAAGAAAAAACTCATGAAAAGCTGGGATCACATGAAGCAGAGGTACCCGGTTGTCAGGAGTATGGATCTGGTTAGAGGAGATCCTGACAAAGAGGAATTTCTGCGAACCATTGATGGTTTGAAAAGCGCAGAAGAGATCGGGGCGTATTTTACCCTGGATCCGAGCGAAGCGCACCTAATATTTTCCGACCTTCTGCAACTGGGAGCCATCCGCTTCATTGACGAAGCCGAGCGGTTAGCCTACCTGAAAAAGCAGAACCTGGAACTCAAACAGAATTTTGATTTCCAGATGGCGGAGCACAAGCGCCTGCTCGGGGAGGAACTTTATCTGACCAAGCGCACCAAGGAGAAAAAGAAGGCCAGTTCCGAGCTGAAAGAACGTCTCCCGGAGCTGAATAAATCCCTGGAGGAGCACGAACAAAACCTTGCCAGTCTCAGACAGAACTACAATGCTCTGTGGGAGTCGAACTCGGAGCTGCTAGGTCTGGGAAAAGACATGAAAAGCAGAGAGCAGCAGATAAAGCAGGCCATTGAAATGCTTGAAGCGGAATTTCCCAAAGTGCTGAAAAAGAAGACCCGTGTGATCACCAAGCTGAAGAAAACCGAGGATGCGCAGAATCAGCACGCAACCGGGCATGAAAAAATGGTCAAGCGACTCGTAGTGTACCGGGACACCGTAGATGAGATGCGCGATTACCTCGAGGATGCCAAGTTGCGTATCGACGATCTGATAAAGGACAAGTAGTGTTTCAGGGGCTATCTAAAAAAGACAAATACCCCATCCGATTAGAAACGGTTCGGGCGGCAAAGAGTGCCCTGTATAAGACCCTGAGCTACGATATTGAACTGCTGAACGGCTATTACGGTATTTTCCCTGAAGCATTAGCGGGAGGACTGTTGCACGATTTGAAGCAGCTGCTGGGTAGTGGCATTGCCGGTGAGTTCCGCCTCGCATTTTATGATCCCGTGGATCCGGAAAAGGTTTATCTGGAGAGGAGTTACCGCTTGATGAACGGGAGAAAAGGTGCGGAAAGTTTCCCCTATATAAAAAAGCACCCCCTGCCCACGCCTTATGAATTTGACATTTATGTTTACTTTTCAGATCGGTTCCAGGCCCTGAGCAAGGGCGAACAGGCGCGACTGTTGAGCGACTTCAATTTCAAGTGGTTTAACTTTGCCGGCGGCGTGAACGGACAGAGTGCCGCCGTGGACGCCTTTTCGTCGTTGCCTGATGACAATAGGGGCAGCCAGGCGGCATTCTCGAGCCGTCCTGATGACCGGCTTTTTGAAGAATTTAAAGAAGAGGGCATTGTCAACAACGATGATGCCCTTGCCAATGAGGCATGTGTGACAAATACGCCAGATGCGGATGACAGTGGTTATCCCGGCCGGTCCCCATCACTGGTCGGCGCCGGGGATAGGGAAACGGAGCTGCGGAGGTTGGCTGCTCCCCCGATATCCGCCGAGGATGGCGCCCTTTTGAGGCAATTTTCCTCAGACAACAGTCTATTTATTGCCGCCTATACGGATTCGCGGAAGTTGATCGAGAAGTTTACCCGTGTCTCCGCCCAGATGGGCTTGATCCCGCTACAGTGGACATTTTCCGAGGGATTCAGGGAGATGGGCGATCGGTATGCGGGCAAGTACTTGATCAACGAAAATTATTTGCTCCAGGCGAAATTCTCGCCGCTTTCGGCCCTCGGCGTTATCCGGAATGAATGCCAGAGCAATACCCTCTATCTGTTGGAGGATTTTCATTATTATCTGAAGCGGGAGAATCTGTCGGGACAGGAATTCGTAGAGCTGATTTCCATCATGAAATCCATGCCGGAGGTGTTAAAACGCCAGAATAGTTTTGTGGTCATACTGGCGCCTACTCTGGAATTGCCCCCCGAAGTCGCTCCCATTTTCGGCATTATCCGGGATGAAGTGGCTGGCCGGCGTATGCACTTTCTGGAGCGGTTCGGCCGCGACCTCACACAGCAGGCTCTCGAGGGCAGGATCAAGCCGATTGTCGGCCGCGACCGGGAAATATATTCCTGCCTCAAGATACTCTCGCAGATGGAGGCAAACAACCCCATCCTCGTGGGCAAGACGGGTGTCGGCAAAACGGCGGTTGTGGAGGGGCTTGCTCATCTGATTGTGAAAAAGGAGGCTCCCGCCATGTTCAGGGATAGACGGATCATGGCGTTGAACCTGAACGCCATTGTGTCCGGGACAAAGTACCGCGGGGAATTTGAAACCCGGATCGAGGGACTGGTCGAGGAAGTGAAGGGCAACAGCGGCCGGATTATCGTTTTTATCGACGAAATTCATACGCTCCTCGGCATGGGATCGACGGAAGGTTCGACAGGTGCGGAAAACATCCTGAAGCCTTCCCTGGCGCGCGGGGAATTTCCCTGCATCGGGGCGACCACCCCCGAGGAGTACAAGAGATATATTGAACCGGACAAGGCTCTGGCGCGGCGCTTTCAGACCGTTAATATTTCCGAGCCTGACGTTCCCCAGAGCCTGGATATCCTGAAAGGCATCAAATCCGTTTATGAAAAGCATTATGGATTGAGGATTACCGATCAGGCGCTGGCAGCCTGCGTGGAAATGGCGGCTCGTTTTTTACCCATGCAGTGTTTCCCGGGTAAGGCGATACGTATGCTGGATAGCGTTTGTGCGTCGGCTTCTCTTGCAGGCAAAGATTCTGTGAATGAAGAAAGCGTGGTGGAGGAATTCAACCGGATATAAGAAAGCCTCTCATTAAAAGGGGGATTACATGACAGAGCATCGCGTGAAAGTATTGATTATCGATGAAGACGCAGCGTTTCTGGAAGAAGCGGTGACGGAGCTGTCCGGTCACTTCACCGTGTACACAAGTGTAACCGGAGTAAACGGCCTCAAGATATTTGCCCAGCAGAGACCTCCCGTTGTGATTGCAGATGCCGGGATACCGGACATCCCCTTTTCCAGTCTTCTGGATGATCTGAAGGGGCTTGACGCAACGGTGCTGCGAATCGCTACTTCACGCGACTACCGGGCAATTGAAGAGGTGGTGCAGGCTATCGATACCGGTCTCATCTATAAGCACTTCAGAAAGCCCGTGAATTACTTCGATCTTATTGAGATCATCAACGCCAGAACGGTGAACTATCGAGCGGGGAGGGAAATTCATGAGAGTACTGCCGCGAGCCCCGCATACGCAAAGCTGCACAATATCGTCGACAAAGCAAAAGAAGCGGAGAAGCTCCGAAAGCAGTTGGAATCACAGATGGCCAAGATCAAGGATATTGAGGCGGAAAGCTTCAATAAACTGAAGGATGCCCTGGGAGAGACCCGAATGCTCCGGAAGAAGGTTGCGGACAACGGGGCGGTGATCAGCGCTTTGCAAACCAGGAGTCTGGAGCTTGAGGAGCTTAGGAAACGCGACATCGACCGGGTAGAGTTGGAGCGGGAGGCACTCAGGCAGGGGTTGAATGGCTTGCGTGATGACTATGAGCAGCTCCTCAGGGAGATCAGTCACATCAAGTCGGACAATGAAAAGCTGCAGAGGGAATTAAAAGCACTGCGCGCGGAAAACGGCGATCTGCGGGTTTCCGTGGCACGGGAACGGGCAGCGATGGTCGCGGAGCTGACGCGTGAGCGAGAAGAACTGGCACGGAAGAAGGACGAGGCCGAGCGGGTTGTGGAAGTGCAAAGGGAAAGGAACAAGGCCGAACTGCAAGAGATGCAGGAGGCCTTTGAAGAAGAGAAACAGCAGACCAGAAGGGAGATTGAGAGGCTGAAATCCGGGCTTGAGGAAAACCGCAAGGCCAGTCTGGCGGAAATCGAGTCAAAACGTAAGCGGGTGGAGGAAGACCTGGCGCGGAGAAAAAATGATGCCCAGCTTTCTATAGAAGTGCAAAGGGAGCGGAACAAGGCCGAGGTGCAGGCGTTGCGGGATGCCTTTGAGGAAGAGAAGAAACATGCCGCCTGGTTTGAGATTGAAGGGCTTAAAACCGAGCTGGAGAAGGACCGCCAGGTGAAGCTGGCCGAGATCGACCAGGAACGTAAGCGGGCTGAAGCTGATTTGGAAGCTTTCCGGCGACAACAAGAGGTGAAAAAGGCCGCGATTGTGAAAAGCCTGGAGGAAGAGAAACAGAGAGCCGCCCAGGAGATTAGTCGGCTCAAGTCCGAATTTGAGGAGCACTACAAGGCAGAGCTGCTACAGATCGAAGAAGATCGCCAACGGGCGAAGGAGGAAATTGCTGGAATTAAGGAACAGCTTGAAAAAAGAGTGAAGGAACAACGGGAGAAAGCCGAAGCTGAGGTGAAACGTATCCGGGAATCCGCAGTGAAAGAGCGGGAAAAACTCACCATGGAACTGGAAGTAACGCTTACGGAGATGAAGAAGGCGGCAGCGGCCGAGGCGAAAGAACTGAAGGCCAGTGCAACCCGCGACCTTGACCGTTTCAAGGCGGCGGCGAAGAAGAAGGAACGTGAAATGAGTGAGGCCGTGATACAGGCCAGACGCATGGCCGAGGAAACGGAAGAACGACTCAAGCTTAGGGAAGGCCGGATTGAGGACTTGGAGTCTGAAATTGAAAAGAAGGTAAATGAAAAGGATCTGATATTGCGGGAACTGGAATCCGTGAGGGCTGATTTTACTGTCGCGATCCAATCCCGAGAGGCGCTTTTGGCAGAGTTGGATGAGCTGCGCAACAGTCTGAAGTGATCCGTACGGACTTTTCATCTGTAGTCGGAAGGATCGGAAGGAAAGGTAAGATATCATGAGCGATTTAAGCAAGTGCGTTGCCATAGGAGGGGAACTGGGAACATCGGCCAGCAAGTTTTGCTGCGATGACACGATGATCCTTTTTTCGTCCGTTGTCGGCGATGCCCTTTCGGACAATATGGAAAAGAGCTGGCGGATGATGAACCGGTCTCCTGATGATCGCTGGATCAAGAACCTGGCAATTTTTGATGAGAACCGCAATGCCTGGCGATATATCGGCGCCATGACGAGAAGCTCCGAGAAAACGAACTGGTTCACGCACAAGGGGCTTATCCAGAATTACGATGGTGCCTTTCTCGCCATCAAAGCGGGCCTGTTCCTGCTTAACCTGGAGATTGAAAAAAAAGGCAGACCCATCGAACAGGCAGGATTCGGCTTCGGCATCACCGTGCGCCACGGCGAGAATGTTCTGGAGCAGTTTCTGTCCTACATGAAAGAACATCTCGACGCCGAAGGCGAAAAAAAGTTCATTGCCATCAAGGCCAAAAACGTGGCCACGGGCGTTGTCAGAGAGATCAGTATTCATCTGGATTTTTCTGTTATGCAGTACCAGGCCTATGGCGCTTACATGGCGCTCTTGTTCAGCAAGTACAATATGGATGTTTACAATACCTATGTCATCGATATCGGTCACGGTACCTGGATCAAGCTGCCTATCATCGACAACGAGGCCGATATCAACCTGGCCGATTCCATTACGGAGGGTGTCCACACCATTACGAAAAATATCAGTGAAACCATTTTTGAGTCCAGTCAGCAGAAATTTAAGATCCCTGAACAGCGGATCATGCAGCGGCTCCCCCTGAAGAATTTCAAAATCGAGGTTCCGGGTGTCGGTGTTTATGATTTCAGCCGGCTGCTGGCCCGGGAGTCGCAGTTTATGGGCGAACGCATCATGGAATATGTGGCACAGGACATCACGGCGCTGTCGCAAAAAGGGCAGACAATTGATTATTTTATCATCATCGGCGGCGGCGCGCACCTGCTCCATGATACCCTCAAAAGTAAGCTTGGCGCCTTTTTCGGCTGGCCGGAAAATATTCTGGACGAGCGCGTCATCCATCCCAAAAAGCTGGGGATTGACCCGCGCTATATCAACTGCGTGGGATTCATGCTGCTGGCGCGAGACCACATTGCGCTGACCATGGGCAAGGAGGTGGATACCAACTTCCGTATCCGGACGGTTGTGAAGGATGCAAAAGAGACCGGTCCGGACGGGGGCAACCCGGGAAAAGACGGGGAGTCGGCAGCGGTTGCGCCAGAGCAGGTAGAGGCTGGTCAGTAAAAAAAATAAAGGTTCTGACCAAGTAAAAGGAGGAAATTATGGGAGTGTATTACCTGGTAATGGATGCAGAGCTGATGACTCTTCTGAAAAAGTTTTCCCAATATCATCCGGAGGGCGCCAAGGATGTATTGAAGCTCGTTCTGAAACTATACTTGAAACTCGTGGATAAAAGCCGCCGCAAGGGCAGCGATCCACTGCTTGTTTTTCAGAACCTGGTGGAAAGAATTGTCACGGGCAAGCTCTATGAAACAACCCAGGACAGGATTGACCACATAGACAGCCTCCTTGAAGGACGACAGGCCGTGCCGGGCGATCGCGATAGTGCCTTCCTCCATAAAGAGATCAGTGAAATAAAGGGCATGCTCAGAGATCTCCAGAGTACAGGCTATGCGGCGGCATCATACGGTCACGGCATGAGGGAGTTTTCTCCGAAGGATGCCGCCAAGTTGTTGGACGTGGAGAAGAATGTCCCCAGCCAGAAGAAAAGAAAGAGCTATCGCGAATTGCGCAAACAAAGTGCGCCGAAAAAAATCGAATTCTAACCATGGTTGCCGCCTGAACAGGGTCTCAAGGGAATGTGTATCTGATGCCGTTAGGATGTACGTGAAGATAATACTGGTTGATGTGGGAAGTTTTTATACCAAAGTGTACGTAATGCGCGAGTCCCCTGAAAATGGCGGGGGAGACCGGAATTGTCCGCTCTTTGAATTTTACGGGAGAGGCTTTTTCCCCACGCTGGTCAGTCGGGCTGGCGATATTGATAAGGGACGGATGTATTATGAGCACGGGGGAGATCTGTATGCGGTTGGTTATGACTGCAGCAGCGATTTGAGATTTGAACAGATAATCCATGCGTTCGATGGCGAGGGGTTCAGCACTGGCAAGGCTCTCTTAATTCTGAAAAAGATCATCTTTGATTATGCCGACAACAACGATGACCTGGAAATCAATGTGATTGTTGACAGCCACCAGAGGGCGCAGGTTTTTGAGGAAATCGGGAAGGCGCTCAGCAATGGGAAGGTAGAAATTGCCGCGTTTCGAGGTTACGATCAACGCCGCATTAAGAAGGAGGTAACGATCAGTCTTAATCTGCGGTCTTCCGGCGATGCCATCGTGGGATTCCTGGAAAAAAATAAAATGGACTTTACGACAGCATTGGTTGTCGATGTGGGCTATAATAAAACGAAGCTATATGTGGTAGATTGCGAGAAAGGTGTGGAGCTATTCCAGATTGAAAATTGTGGGGTATCCTTTTATTATGAAAAGATCGTGCATTTGTTGGCGGAAGAGAATATAGATGATAATCATTTTTTGTGGCTGGTGAAGCAGATTGAGCTCGGTTGTGAGGAGGTTGAAGTTCGCAGAGAGAGTAAAGGTGCAATGATGGGCAAGGCAGCGGCACTCTTAAGCCCTTTTCCCCGACACTATGATATTTCACTGGTCATGGAAAATGTACGCTGGGATCTAAACAAGGAGTTCAAAAGGTTCACGACGGATATGCTGACCTCATATTATGCGAACAGGGTGGAGTGGCCTGCTATGTTGGTTATAACGGGCGGCGGTGCATCTCTCAATGGCGATATCCTTCGCCTTTCCCTTGAGGAAAGCGGTTATTGCTTTAAGGATGTCTATATTGAGAAGCAGCCTATATATACGATCCTTGAAGGGGCCGGTTACGTGTTAGGTGCACTTCAGGCGGAACGAACACCAATCTGATATTAGAAAGGGGGGAACCGATGGAGACAACAGCGGGGAAAACGGAAGGGATGTCTTCGATCAACGCATCCGATTTTATATATGAAGCCATCAAGGGCGCAGGTAAGGTCGGAGGGTACATACATAATATCCTTGCCGATACGATGTATTACGCCGGGAAATCTGTTGCCTTTGTTCGGAGTGTATACTCAGGCATCAAAGGTTCTCCGAATGAAGAAAAAAGCGAAGAAGGGAAACTTACGATCATACGCCTTGTGAGAAGTAATGCCGTAATTGATGAGCCTGACAGAAGAGAGTTTTATACTAACTTCGGCAGGGACATCGTGGAGGCGACAAAATCCGGCCTCGAAAGCGAGAACCTGACGATTATCGATCTGTCAAAATATGAAATGTAAAGAGTTTTCTATTGCCGACCGAAGTGCAAAACCTAAAAGGAATGGAGGGTGACATGGTTGAAGAAAATGATGACAAAAATGTGTTGAAGGACTTATTAACTGGAACGCGTGAGTCGGTAGATCCTCAAGCGCTGGACAAATTGATCACCAAGGTCGACGAGCTGAAGGAATCGGGGAAAAGTCTTGAAGACAGATCTGTTAGCAGAAAAGCATATGGCCTTGATATTGGAACCAGCAGGATCGTCAGTATAAAACGGGGGGATGACCCGGCCGGCACGGATTCTGTGAATCAGTTGAACGCTTTTATCGCCGTTTCAGAAACCAAGTTCCTGAAGGATATGCTGGTAAAGAACCGTATGACGCATACCAAGATACGGGATGAGATAGCTGTCTTAGGCTATGACGCGCAGCAGTTTGCGAATACCTTTAACAGCGAAATCCGCAGGCCCATGAAAAAAGGGCTTATTACGCCGGATGAGATCTACGCCATTCCTGTCATGAAGGAAATCATCAACCTGGTCCTTCCCAAGCCGAAAGAAGTGGCTCAGCCCCTGTGCTTCAGCGTACCGGCCCCCGAGGTTGGAATCGAGGCGGATCTGGTTTTCCACGAAGCCATACTGAAGAAATACCTGGTAGGTTTGGGTTACAAGGCCAAAAGCATTACCGAGGGACTGGCGGTTGTGCTTTCGGAACTCGCCAATGACAATTTCACCGGTATCGGCATCAGCATGGGCGCCGGTTTGTGCAATGTCTGCTTCTCGTTCTTGTCCTTACCGGTCATTGTCTTCAGCATAAACCGGGGCGGGGATGATATCGATACGTCTGTCTCCCGGGTGATGCACGAAACGGTGAACCGCGTGCGGCTTATCAAGGAAGAGTCTCTGGACTTTACACGGACCCCCAAGAGCAATCTGGAGAATGCGCTCATTATCTACTATGACGACCTGATCATGACCCTCTTAACCACGCTGGCAAGCATCCTCTCCCGGGCCGAGAAATTGCCCAGGCTTAATCAGTCCATACCTATCGTTCTTGCCGGCGGTACGTGCCTGCCGAATGGATTCAAGGTGAAGTTCGAGCAGCTTCTGAAAGAGGTAAGAATGCCCATCGCCATATCGTCGGTGCGCCTGGCTAACGACCCGCTCAGGACGACAGCAATAGGTGCGCTGATCAGCGCCTCGGTGTAGGATGGATGCGATCAGGGCCACGTTCGTCTTTGACGGCAAATCTTACGATGTCGTGTCCTTAACAGCCGCTGGTCTGCAAGTTGAGTGTGCCGACGGCTTTGCGGATGAAACCATCAGGAAGCTAAGGGGAGGGAGCTTTGAGTTCGTGCTCCGCGATCTCGCGACTGGCAATGAGGTAGAACTCATTGGCGAATTCGCACGGTATGAACGTGACGAGAGACTGAAGGGCACACATGACGGCGCCAGAATCGTCAGGATATGGATTGATTACCTTGATACCCTAAACGGGACGAGCGGGTACAGGAAAAAGGAGAAGACTTGGTCACAGCCTGTGCCGCGGGACGGTGGCTCGGGAGCAGGTGAGGGGCCGGAAAAAGCGATTTCCCTGGACGTTGCCAGGGGAAGAGCCGGTAGAACGATTGCCGTCGGTGGTGGCAAGGGTGGTGTCGGCAAAACCCTTGTCGCAGTCAATCTTTCCCTGGCGCTATCGCGCATGGAGAAAAATATCACCCTCCTGGACGGTGATATCGGCAACAGCAACTGTCATACCCTGCTGGGTATAACCAGAATCGACAGCTCCCTCGAGGAGTACCTGCGTAAAGAGCGATCCCTTTACGATATCACGGTTTCCACCGCCTATCCCGGTTTGCGCCTGGTCTGCGGTGCACAGAACAATGTGGATGACTTGCTGGCAGCGGAGATGTCGCGCCTGCTGGATGATATCAGACAGGTCGAAGCCGACGGCCTGGTGATCGACCTGGGCGCCGGTATGAGCGATGAAATGCTCGATCTGTACCGTATTGCCGACGACAAGATTATCGTTGTGACTCCCCAGGTAACCTCGCTGCAGAATGCCTATGGATTTATCAAGTCAGCCTTCTTTCATGATCTGAAATGCGCCGGCAGTCTTGATGCCGTCTTGGACCAGACCGGTTCTAATCCACAGAAGCTGCATAGCCTTATCGGCAGTTTAGAGGAGGGCCATGCAGCCCGCCATGCCTTTGCCGTCGTTCTGGCTCGCCAACGCTTCAAGATTATCGGCAACATGGTAAATGACGAGAAGGATGTGAAAATTGTTCAAAACCTTCAGAAGGTAGTAGGGCAGTATCTGCATATAGAAAACACGATCTTGGGAACCATGGCAACCAGTGAGGATATTCGCAACTCCGTAAACCGGATCACGCCCTTTGTGTTCCTGTCTCCAGACTTGCCGCAAAGTCGGGAAATGAAGCGGATGGCTGCGGCGCTTATTCCGATATCAAACAAAAGGGATAGATATTGAAGAGTGTTTTACTGGTAGGATTGCCGAATGTCGGTAAAAGTACGATATTCAGTCGATTAATCAGCAGCAAGGTTAGGATATCCACCTACCCCGGATCAGCCCTGGAGGTGAAAAGGGGGGTGTTGAAAACTGAAGGGGAGGAAGTCGAAATAATCGATATCCCCAGCGGATACAGCCTTTTTTCCAGTGCCGACAATGAGAATGTGGCGCGAAACATCCTGATCAACGAAAAACCGGATCTGATTGTTCAAGTCTCTGACGCTCAGAATCTGAAACGATCGTTTGTCCTCACTTCCCTGCTGGCGGAATTACACATCCCCCTTGTCCTTGTCCTGAATATGGTTGATGAAGCGGCACAGAAGGGGATCAAGGTTAAGCGGCACAAACTGGAAGATATGCTGGGAACTGCCGTCATTGAGACCGTCGCATCGGAAGGGGTGGGCATTGCCGCGGTGATTTCGGCTCTGGGCAAGGCGCTGAAACCCTCTTACCCTTCGCGATTACCGGCAAGTCTTGCCGGCGCCGTGCAGGGTCTCGTCGGACTTATGGCAGATACGCCGAAGGATTCACACATGGCCGACGCGCAATGGGTAAAAAGGGCGTTGGCGCTTTTTACCCTCGCCGGCGACAAAGAGACCTCACGATGGGCGTTGCAGAAAAGTGGAGTCATCGACGAGAAGGCTGCCCATTCACTTATAGAAGAAGCGGGGAGAACATTCTACCGGCCCCTTGACCAGATCATTGCCCGTGCGAGCGATCCCTGGGCAGAGGGTCTCTACGCGGAGTCCGTATATTTTACCCCCGTCACCTCCACGCCGATTTTGAACAGGATAGGCGATCTGGCGCTGACTCCCCTTGCGGGATCCCTGATTCTTTTCATTCTGCTTGCCACGCTCTATTTTGTTGTCGGTAAGTTTGCCGCAGGCTTTGTGGTTGATTTTCTCGTAAACGACTTCTTCGGTGGAATAGTGGGACCACACTTGAAACATGCCGTGGAATTGAGCTCTTCTGCATTTATTCGAGAGATTACAATGGGAACGTACGGACTTTACACAATGGCACTGGTCCCTGCCTTCGGCCTGGTGCTGCCCGTCATCGTTGTTTTTTATTTTACCTTCGGTATTATTGAGGATTCAGGCTATATTTCCCGCCTTTCCATCCTGCTGGACAGGCTCTTCAGAAGAATAGGTCTCAACGGCAAGGCGGTGCTCCCGATTGTGCTGGGCTTTTCATGTGTTTCTATGGCTACGATATCTACAAGAGTCCTGGACAGCAAGAGAGAACGGTTTATTGCCACGTTTCTGCTATCCCTGGGCATTCCCTGTTCCCCAAAGTTAAGTGTGATTCTGGTTATTATGGCACAGGTTTCTCTTGCCGCCTTTCTGGTGGTGTTCGGCGTTGTTTTTGCTCTCACCATGGCCTCCGGTTTTATCCTGAACAAACTTATGCCTGTTGAGTCTACCCATTTTATCATGGAAATTCCTCCAATACGCATCCCGAGCCTTAGAAATGTTATAACAAAGACATCCTACAGATCACTGATGTTTCTCCGGGAGGCCTTGCCGCTTTTTATCCTGAGCGCCCTGGGATTTTTTTTCTTTGATAAAATCGGCTTGCTGATACTGGTGGAAAATCTTGCTGCGCCCGTTGTCAAGGGATTCCTGGGGTTGCCTCCGCAGTTTATCGAATCCCTGTTTTTGGGCTTCGTCAGGGGCGAGGCGGGGTTAGCGATGTTGAAAAGAATGATGGATGCAGGCGTGATAGATCATCTGCAACTGGTTGTCGCCATGATCGTCACGATACTATTTATTCCCTGTGTGACGAACTTCATGCTCATCATTAAAGAACAGGGTACGAAGAAGGCCCTTGCCATTATTATTTCGGTTACAGCCTGCGCCATTCTAACAGGCGGCATCATGAACTATTTCTTACGATGGAATCATTTTACTTTTTAGGGGTGGCTTATGAAAATCGCGTATGTAACGGATGAGGTTATCGAGACGATCTGGACGTTTGAGGAAAAAGGTAGATGCACCATAGCAAATGTAAAAAAGGAGCATGAGCATGCCGCAGGATACATCGTCGATGACGCGATCTTGTCGGAACTGGAGAAAGACGGTCTCGTGAAAATAAGCGGCGAGGAGATCGCGCTCACCGCCAAGGGAAGAATTCAGGCGGGGCCTATCATCCGCAGGCACCGGCTGGCCGAAAGGCTCCTCGTCGATGTTCTGGGCATGTCTTTTGAGGAGATGGAAGAGTCGGCCTGTGAATATGAGCATACCCTGGCTCCCGGTCTTGCGGAGGCGATCTGCACCTTGCTTGGCCACCCGCGGGAATGTCCCCACGGTTCCCCTGTACCTGAAGGAGATTGCTGCAAAAGGGACGAGAATTCCGTAACCATGGCTGTTAAATCGCTCGATGCCCTCGAGGTGGGTGATGAGATCAGGATATCCTTCATCAGAAAAAGTGATCCGATCTTGATTGGCAAGCTGGTTTCATTTGGCGTTGCTCCCGGGAAAAGGATAAAAATCCGCCAGAAGTTTCCCGCCTATGTCATTCAGATCGAGAATACGCAGATTGCCCTGGAACAGGACATTGCCGCTGATATCTATGGAGTGAAGGTATAGAAAAAGTGACCACTACGAACCTGGGTGAATATGAAAAGGAACAGATACGCGCGATAAATGAATGGAGAATGGAAAAACCGACCGTAATCAATACGGCGTTAGGTTACTTGATGTTTCCCATATCCATTTTCGTTCAGACCGTAGTGCCTAAGTCGGCCATACGGAGCGCCATGGAAGGCACAAGTGCGGCGGCGGAATGGTTCACCGATGAAGGCGATATCCTGAGCAAAGGGGAGGTGTCGGATATTGAAGTCCTGAAGAGCAAAGGCCTCATGCTGTCAGATAAATTAGCCAACGAAATCCACAACTGGGCTATCGGCATTGCCTCCGCAGAAGGCGTCGGTTCGGGTTCGTTGGGGATCTTCGGATTGGCGATTGATATTCCCTTTATCATTACGTTCGCCCTGAGGACCATTCATAAAATAGGCTTCTGTTATGGATACAAGACCAAATATGAAGAAAATAAACACTTTGTTTTAGCCCTTTTATCCGCCGCCAGCGCCAATACCGCAAATGAAAAAGCTGAAGCGGTTAAAATACTGCGGGCCATCGATGTGATTGTCGTCAAGCAGACACTGAAGAATGTAAGGGTCGGGCAGCAGCAATTAGTCAAGGAAGCGGTCATTATTAGCATGAATACTTTGGTAAGACAACTGGGGCTTAATATCACCAAGCGCAAAGCCCTCCAGGCCATCCCGGTAATTGGCGCTGTTGTCGGGGGGTCCGTTAACGCCTGGTTCATAAAAGATGTGGGTTGGGCGGCAAGGCGCGCCTTTCAGGAAAGATGGCTGATTGAAAACAATATGATTGAAGTATGAGATTGTAAGTGATGATATCGTCGGACAATCGGGTCATACAGACTGAATGGCAGTCGAAAGGAACACCGACGAAAATTCCGGGAGATTTTCGATGACCACAAAGAACGCGGGACATGATGATTCCGGCGACACCTCTGCAGGATCACCGCGAGCAAGTTCAGGGCAAGACCAGCGCAAGAGCGCAGAGGAAATAGTCCGGAAAAAAGCCACCCGAATGCCGAAAGACCTGGATTCCCTGTCTCTGGAAGAAGCCCGGCGCTTGCTGCATGAAATGCAGGCGCATGAGATTGAGCTGGAGATGGCGGAAGAGGAGCTGCGAGCCCAAAACAAGACATTCTCGCAAGTTTTAAACGGCCTTGATGCCCTCGTTTATGTGATTGATATGCAAACCTATGAGATCGTTTTCATCAACACATATGGGCAAAATATATGGGGTGAAGTAAAGGGTAAAATCTGTTGGCAGACGATCCAGACAGGCCAGGCCGGCCCCTGTGAATATTGCACAAATAGTAAGCTCATTGGGCCTGACGGGAACCCGACAGAGGGTGTTGTCTGGGAGTTTCAGAACACTGTCAATAAACGGTGGTACGAATGTCGGGACAGGGCCATTTATTGGCCTGATGGTCGTATTGTTCGAATGGAAATTGCTACTGACATCACCGAACGCAAACGGGCGGAGAATGCGCTGTGGGAAAGCGAAGAGAAGTTCCGCACGATCAGTATGGCCGCTCAGGATGCCATCATCATGATGGACAACGATGGTCTCGTTACCTACTGGAATCCTGCGGCAGAAAGAATGTTAGGATATACGAATGATGAGATCATAGGCCGCCCCCTTCATCTGACCATTGCCCCGGATAACTATCATGACGTCATCTTTAAAGCCTTTCCCCTCTGGCAGTCATCTGGACAGGGTACAGCCGTCGGCAAGATGAATGAACTGCGGGCACGAAAAAAGGACGGTTCGGAGATTATTGTTGAACTTTCCCTTTCCTCCATGATGTTTGAAGACAAGTGGCACGCCATCGGCACTGTGCGCGATATCACGAGGCGTAAACATGCGGAGGAAAAACTTACAGAGACGAGTTATCAACTGCTACAGGCGACCGAGCATGCCAACAGGCTGGCAATCAAGGCCGAGATTGCCAACCGCGCCAAAAGCGAATTTATAGCCAACATGAGCCACGAGATCCGCACACCCATGAACGGGGTGATTGGCATGACCAGTTTGCTGCTGGATACGGAACTCAACGAAGAGCAGCGTAAATACGCGAATATCGCGCGCGCCAGCGGCAAGTCGCTGCTGCGGCTGATTAACGACATTCTCGACTTTTCAAAGATGGAGGCGGGCAAACTGGAATTGGAAACGCTGGACTTCGACCTGCGTGCCCTCCTCGACGACTTTGCCGCGATCATAGCGGGAAGCGCTCACGACAAGGGACTGGAGTTCATCTGCGCTGCCGCCGCGGATGTGCCGGCCTACCTTCGCGGCGATCCGGGACGGTTGCGGCAAATCCTCATCAACCTGGCGGGTAACGCGGTGAAGTTTACTGCCAAGGGCGAGGTTGCCGTACGGGTGAACCTGGTATCGGAGACCGAAGACGAAGCCGTGGTGCGTTTCTCCATAAAGGATACGGGCATCGGCATCCCGGCGGACAAGAAGGGGCTCCTCTTCCAGAAGTTCAGCCAGGTGGACGCATCGACTACCCGCAAGTACGGCGGCACCGGCCTGGGCCTGGCGATTTCAAAGCAGTTGTCCGAGATGATGGGTGGCGAGATCGGTATTGAAAGCGAAGAAGGCCGTGGTTCGGAGTTCTGGTTCACGGTGCGCCTGGCCAAACAGGACAGGCAGGAGCACATCGAGATTCCGTCGGCCATGATTCGCGGAGCGCACATCCTTGTGGTGGACGACAACGCCACGAATCGGGAGGTCCTTGCGGCACAATTACGGAA
>Ga0315283_10000867_pt1 | contig 23234 bp, 43 predicted proteins | sample YL17G09_0_MG_FD_204541 | JGI IMG/M metagenome (GOLD analysis project Ga0315283, IMG submission 204541) | Sediment microbial communities from Yellowstone Lake, YNP, Wyoming, USA - YL17G09_0 | ecosystem: Environmental > Aquatic > Freshwater > Lake > Sediment | place: USA: Wyoming | collected...
TGAAATTAAATTTGATACTCGAGAATTTGGTTTAAAAGAAGTTACAACTTATGGTGAAAAGATTGGGTTTGCAGATATAACTTTACCTAAAGTTAAAAATGTTGGTGGGAAAGGTTCAATTTCTAAAATTCCTAGAGTAGAACAAAAAATATTTCTTAAAGGTTTATTAGGAAAATATTCCCCAAGTAAAAATTTAATTACTTTAAAAAGATTTAGTCTCAAAAAACAACAAAACTTTTTTCATGAGTGGGGACATTATAATATAGATAATATTAATTCATTAGAAGTTATACCTAAGAATGTAAGAAAAGAAATGAGTAATAAAGGAGTTTATAAATATTATAAATCAGCTGGTTATAAAAATAAAGAAGTTCCAGAAGAATTTCTTGCTGATTATTATGGTTATAAAGAATTAAAAGATGTTAATACTTTAAATAGACTACAAACTAAATTTCCAAAAAGTACAGCATTTTTTGAAAGAAAAATAGAAAAATTTCCATATAGTTCTGAAAATATAAAAAGTAATTTAATAAAAAAGGATATTGTTTCAAAAGATGATTTCTTTAAAAGTATAATTAAAAATAAAAAATCAGTTAATTATCTTAGGTCAGTTGATATTAATCCAAAGAAGTCTTTTGTTATAGAAGGAACAAGTAAAGATTATTATATTGAATTACCAACAACTAAAACAACAACTAAATTTATTCAAGGTTCTGGTAGAAAATCAAGTAATAGTTATTTACAAAGTTTATATAATCCAATTACAAAACAAAAACAAATTCCTTTACAAATTAAATCTTCTATAATAAATATAGCTAAAACACAAAAAGGTTTATCAGGTGTTTCTCCTATTAAATATACTTCACCTTCTACTTCACAATATTCTGGTTTAGGTTTATATGAAAGAACAGAGGGTGGTCAATTTCCTAATAATATAATATCAATAACAACAACAAAAAATGTTTTGATACCAAATAATCAATTTAAAACATTATCTATTACAAAAAGTTCTAGTAAATTAGAACCAAGAGTTATATCTTTTACAAATACAAGAATGGATTTAAGAACAGATACAAGATTGGAAAATAGGAATATGTTAAAATCAATTACAAGAACAGAACAAAAACCTATCACCAGAACAATTAGTAAAACAATGCAAAGAGTAATACAAAGACAACAACAAAGAACAATACAAAGACAAACTGAAAGAATAATAATTCCTCCTATAATTATAAATAAAATTTCTCCAATAGGTTCTACTAAAACATTTAATCCAAAATTTCTTTCTGGAAAAACAACTAAAGGAGTAGGCAACACAAACTTCCTAGTTCTTATGAGAAGGTTTGGTAAGTTCAAACCAATAGGAACAACAAAGACTTCTCAAGAAGCATTTAATCTTGGTAAGTTTAAAACAGGTACAACTTTGGGTGCAACCTTTAAGGTAGAAGGTTCAACACAACAACCAACAAACATCTTCGGTTATAAAACAAAGAAAACAAAGGAAGGAATATTATTTATTGAACAACCAAAGTTTAGGTTATCAACAGGAAGTGAGAAGAAAGAGATTAATTATTATAGAAACTTAGCAAAGAAGATACAATCAAAAGGAGGTAATAGATTATAAAATGGGAAAATTTAGAATAGGAACACCAGTAAAAATAACAAGAGGAGAATATAAAGGTATGAAAGGAAATATTACTCTTGGTTATAATAAAAAAACTAAAAGATATACTATGGGAAATTCAATTGCTACCTTTCATGTTCCAAGTAGTTTTTTAATAAAGTTCAAAGGAGCAAAGAAATTTTAATGACTAAAGAAAAGAAACCATCAGTAAAAATTAATTGGGGAAAGTTAATTCCCATTTTAATTGGATTAATAATAGGAGGAATATTAACAACAAAAATATTTTAACATGACACCAGAACAATATGCAAACATAATGGATAACTCACAGTTACAACAACAGATGAGTATGACTAATCAACAACAGATGCAACAGCAAATGTTTCAAGAACAAGAGAGAGGATTAGCCGAAGAACAGTTGGATGTAGAAGAAATCATAGATAGAATTTATAATCTATTACAAGGTAAAGAAATGAAAGATGTTGGTGGAGTTAAGGAGTGGGTGGAGAATACTAATAATGATATGAGGATATTAAGTGAGTGGGGAATACAAAGAGTTATGCAAACTGTAAGGTTTCATATTAATAAGAATACTTTATTATCCAACTTTGATGATGGGCAAGTAAATAATTTAATGTATAGATTCACAACTGAAATGAATGACTTAGTTCTTTTAAAATATTCAATGTTGTTTAGAGAGATGTCCTTTGAAGAATGTAAAGAGATACTTGAAAGAAAGTTAGAGAATAAAGAAAAGTTAAGGCATTTTGCAGTAGAGTTATTGGGGCAAGTTCCAGATAAGAAACAAATTAAGAAAGAAGTTCTTGGAGAAGTAGAGGGAAGAATAGAAAAAGAAATAGCAAAGATAAAAGAAGATGCTTTGAAAGAAAGAATAAAAGAATATGGTTTATTACTTTGGGAGATAGAACAAAGTGTTTATTCAACTTTGAATAGAGCATTAGGTGGTAAGGAAAGAGAAACATTAAGGAGACACGCACAATTTACAGAGGTAAGGGCTTTAACTCCTGAAGGTATGCAGAAAGGAAAAGGAGGAATGTTTTCATGGCTAAAAGGTTCTTAGTTCTTTCTTTGTTTTGTTTAATATTATTAATGTCTATTAGTATGATAAGTTCTGCTCCTCCTGTATCTCAAGTTCAACAATTTACAACAGGATATATTATAAAAGTTCCTGCTCAAGAAACAATTAAACAAGGACAAGATTTTACTTTTTATTTTCATGTATTCAATATTTCTGATGGTGTTCCAATAACTAATTTAACTACTAACTGTTTCTTCCATTTATATAATTCTTCTGGGGAGCATATTGTAAATCTTACTGCTGATTATGAAAAATTACCTAATGTATTCAATGAATGGGAAGCCGATATTAAAGGTGGTAATTTTTCAAAAGTAGGATTATATAATTATATTATTCAATGCAACTCTACAACTTTAGGTGGATATTTTGAAATGCATTTAGAAGTTACGGGAACAGGTTTAGAATTAACAGTTGCTCGTTCTATAATCTATTTTGGTTTCTTTATGTTATTAATATTCTTCTTTATAGTTATTCTATTAGCAATATCAAAACTTCCAGAAGGAGAAGAAAGAAATAGCGAAGGAGAAATAATATCAATCAACTCTTTAAAATATCTAAAAAGTGTATTCTTATTTATTGAATGGTTATTAATAATATCAATCTTTTATTTAAGTTCTAACTTAGCCTTTGCTTATTTAGGAGAACAAATGTTTGCTAAAATTCTTTTTGCATTATTTACTATTTGTTTTAGATTAACTCTTCCAATAATTGTTATATGGTTCATTTGGATATTTGTTCAAATTGCTCAAGATAAAAAATTAAAGGGATTAATTTCACATGGAATATATCCTACTAAACTTTAATGATGGCAACTAAAAGAACAACAATACAGAGAATACCAAGAGAGATATTTGAAGATTTAGATGATGCACTTAATTGGAGATTTAAGAACAACCTTATCTCAAGAAAGGATTTACACATAACAGAAGGATTTAGGTTGGTTAGAAGATTGCCTGAATGGAGTTTGGCTATGAATAAAATAAAGATGCTACCAAAGAAGGAGGATTTTAATTATGACCTTAATAAAAAGAAAAGATAAGAAAGGAATGTTTGGAATATTATTCTTTTTCATAATCTTATTTTCAATCTTGATAATTGGATTTATATTAGTTATAGCAACAGGAGTTCTTGGTTTTGCTTCTGATGAGATAACTCCTATAATGAGTGAAGTAGGAATGATTGATGATGCTAATTTTTCACAAGCTTCAACATATACTTTTGGTGTGACAGATACTCTTATCAAATCTGCACCTTGGCTTATTGCTTTTGGTTATGTAATGGCTTTAATATTCTCTATTGTATTGGTGATGGGTTATAATTACAATCCTAATCCAGCTTTCATTGGATTCTATATTGCTCTTATTATGTTATTAATTTTAGGAAGTATTATAATTTCAAATGCTTATGAAGATATTTATACAGGAACAGATGAGATTTCTTTAAAACTTCAAGAACAAACAGCAATGTCTTACTTGATATTGTATTCTCCTTTTATTATGACAATAATTGCTTTTATCACAGGAATATTCCTTTTTGCAGGAAATAGGGAAATTGGAGGACAAGTATGAAAAAAACACGTGGTTTTAAAGCTCGTAGGCAAACGATTTTAATAGGTGCTATGGTTTTACTTACCATATTTTTAACCAATTTTGTTTCAAGTTTTGAATTTGACAATGTTAAAAATTATAATTCTACAACCAAAACAGTTACTATTGTAAATGCTTTTGGGTTACCTGTAATTGGAACAGAGATAGTAAAGATAAAACTTAATACTCCTACAATGGTTAAAACAGGTTATGGAGGAATTTTTAAAGTAGCAGAGTTTGAAATAACCTCTCTTGAAGATTACTCTGATGTTTTTGATGGGATAGAATTTTATGATGTTAATAATGGAATGAATGAAATAGAAAGAATCTATGAATATAAAGTGAAAGGATTGGAAAATTATTCGGTTAATGATTATAAGAAAGAGTGTTCTTTATTGGAAAATAAAACACAGGTTTGTAAGTATATATTATCTGGAACACATGAAGAACAAAGAGAGGTATGGACCCCTTTGGGAAGAACAGATTTCTTAAGTGGTGAAGTTATAACAATAGGAATATTTACTTATGTTAATAGAAATGATTATATTGAATGGATACCAACATTTTACGGAGTTAAAATAAATGAATGGGCTACGTGGGTGGGTGGATTAAATAATGGATTGGTTACTTATTATAAACTTGACGAAACGACGGGGGCAGTAAAAGATGAAAAGAATTTGAATAATGGAACTTCCAATGGATTAACAAGAGGGGTTACAGGGAAAATTGTTAATGCTTATAATTTTACAGGAGGAACTCAAGCAGTATATAAAAATAATCCTGTGGGATTAAATGGAGTTGGTTTGTCTGGAACAATGTGGGTGTATCTATATAAAATTGAAACTTCAAAAGCATTTTTATTTATTGACGGGCTAAACGATGAGAGTTTAGATTTTGGAATTAGTGGAACTAACCTTAATCTGAATCTATGGGATACAGGAGGTTCTGGTGTATTGAACGTTGATTATTCTCCTTATGATGATAAATGGACTTTTTTATATTGGGAAGTAAATGCTACTGATATAAGATTTTATATTGATGGAGATTATAAAGGAACAGGAATAGCATCATTTTCTTTATTTTCTGCTGGAACACAAAATTTAACAATAGGTGATATATTTTTCGGTGGAAGAACTCCATTAGCAATTATAGATGAAGTTGGAATATGGAATAGAACCTTAACTGATACAGAAATTAGTGATTTATATAATAGTGGAAAGGGTTGTGCTTATGGATTAAATGATTGCGGGACGTTACCAACACCCTCCGTTACTTTAAATTCTCCAACTAATTATCAAAATTTTACTATTCCACAAATAACTTTTAATACAACTGCAACAGATACACAAAAGGTAAATAATGTAACTCTTTATATTGACGGAGTTGTTAATGAAACTGATACTTCAAATGTTAATGGAACATATTTATTTAATAAAACTTTAGGTGAAGGAAAACATAATTGGAGTATTTTAGCATATAATAATAATTCAAAAAGCAATCAAAGTTCAACCTTTGATTTATGGATTAATACAACTCCGTCAGTAACTTTAACGGCTCCAGTTAATTATGCAAATTTAACTTATAATTCAATTTGGTTTAATTCTTCCGTTCTTTCAGTTTATAATATACAAAATGTTTCATTATATATTAATGGAAGTTTAAATTCAACAAATACAAGCGGAATTAATGGAACATATAAATTTAATGTTAATATAGGGGACGGGTTTTATAATTGGAGTATTCTATCTTGCAGTTCTTTAAATGCTTGTAATCAATCATCAACAAGATTCTTGACTGTTGATTCAACTCCTCCAACAATATTTATTTCTTCTGGTAATGGAACACAAACCTTTGGCCAATTAGCAACAAACCATACAGTAAATTATACCATTACAGATTTAAATTTATATACTTGTACCCTTCAATACAATGGAGTAAATAAAACAATTAGTTGTACTTCTGGATTATTAAATTCAACTAACTTTGTATTAACTTATGGAATATATAATGCAATTATTTATGCAAATGATTCTGTTGGATTTGTAACTTCTTATTCTTTTAATTGGAGTTATGAGTTCTTTTATTTGAGTGAGAGTTATACTTCTTCTTTGTTGGAAGGAACTAATAATACATTTAAAATAAATCTGGTTTCTTCAAATGCTTTAACTATTGGTAATCTTTCTTATAATGGAACATCTAATATTGGAGTAATAAATAGTTCTGGAAATAATTATACTATAACCAAATCAATGATTTCTCCTTTAGTTTCAACTGATTCTAATTTATCATTCTTTTGGAATATAATTAAATCAAATGGAATTTCTTATGCTTTTGAAAGCCATAACCAAACTGTTCTTAATTTTAACATAGATAATTGTTCAGTTAATACAATAAATATATTAAATTTTTCAATAAAAGATGAGGAAAGCCAAGCAAATTTAAATGCAACAGGTGATAATGTTTCTATAAAGATTGATTTAACCTTATCAACAATCTCTGGAACTACAATAACAACTCTATATAGATTATATAATCAATCAACACCAGCACCTGTTTGTATTAATAGTTCTCTTGGAACAAGTTCTTATTTAATAGATGCTCTTGTAGAATATCAAGCAAGTAATTATGCTCATGAATTTTATAATATACAAAAATATAATTTAAATGGAACAATTAATCCTTTGCAGAATATTACTCTTTATGATATATTAAGTGCAGATAATCAACCTTTCAGAATAACTTATAGAGATAAAAGTTATCTTCCTGTATCAAATGCTCTTGTTCAAATTAACAGAAAATATGTAGAAGAAGGAATATTTAAAATTGTGGAAGTGCCTAAGACTGATTCTTATGGAGAAACAGTTGGAAATTTAGTGGTTAATAATGTAATCTATACCTTTAATATTGTAAAAGATGGAGTTTTATTAGATTCTTTTCCAAATGTCAGGGTAGTATGTCAAACTCCAACAATATCTGACTGTAAATTAGATTTAAATTCATTCAGTTCAACCTCAACCATATTTAATTTTACAGATGATAATGATTTCTCTTATACTTTAATCACAAATAGAACATTAAGAACAACTACTGCCTTATTTACAATACCAAGTGGAAATATATCGACGATAGTATTAAATGTTTCAACAACTGATGCTCTTGGAACTAGTATCTGTTCTCAATCTATAACAACAAGTGGTTCAAGTTCATTGATATGCACTTATCCAGCACCAATAGGAAATGTATCTCTTGTTGCTAAGTTGTATAGAGATGGTGTTCTAGTTGGTTCAGGAAATATTAACCTTAATCCATCACCTAAAGATATGTTTAATGGATTTTCGGTTATACTAGCATTATTTGTTTTATTAACTCTTATAGGTGTAAGTATAAGTGATAGCCCAATAACAATGGTAATTTTATTTATGGTTGGTGTTATATTATTAACTGCATTAAATCTTGTGGCAAATACAGGGTTTGTATTTGGAGCAACAATATTATATCTGATAATTGCTATTGTATTAATTATAATTAAAGGAGCAAAGAGGCAAATATGATAAAAGGAAAACAAGGAAGTCAAATACAATGGACTGTCAGTTGGGTTATGATTGCACTTTTTACAGTTGCTATAATAACCTTTGCAGTAGCCTTTGCTTCTGATAATGAATCACCTATTACTATCTCTAATGACCCAGAACTATCAAGTTTTTCAACACAAATGAATACTGAAATAGATGATTTTGGTTCAAGTGGAGAATCTACAAGTGGTTCAATACTTAACTCTACAATTTCACCAACAAGTGCTTCTGGAACTTTAACAACAGTCAGTCCTTTCTCCTTATCTTTTGGAAATTTTATTGGAATAGGTAAAAATATTATGAGTGTTGCTTATTCAAAGATATTCGGAGAAAATCAAGGATTCCAAATATTTTTAACAACTTTTATAGTTATGATTGGAGTTATTACTGCTTTATTAATATGGAAAACATTCAGGGGGCAACCAGATTAAAATGGTATTCTTAGATTTATATACACTACCAAATGCAACGAGTGGAATAGATGATATTGCTATTCAAACACTAACTTCTGTTCCATCATTTACTCCTTTATTACTTTTATTTGTATTCTTTTTAATTTTCTTAACAGGAACAGGAAGGCAGAAAGCAAGAACAGGAAATGCTGATTTTCCACAATGGGCAGTAGTTTCTTCTGTTGCTACTTTAATGGTTGCTCTTATACTCTCAACAGTAACAGGCTTGATACAATTAGATTATTTGGTAATTGTTGTTGTAATAACAATCTTTAGTGGTGTGTGGTTTTTCCTAGACCAAAAACAATCAGAGGTATAAATAATGTCAGGTAAAAAAAAGAAAAAGAATAAAAATAAAATTGTAAAATAAGTGTAACAATGTTTCTTAACTTAATAAAGCATTAAATCCTTATAATTTATAATCTTTATGTATTAATAGTTTATAGAGATGAAAGGAGGTTATAAAAGATGCAAAAATCATTATTGTTAAATAAGAAAGGTCAAACAGGATTGGTTAGTGGGCTTATCTTTGGAATTGCAGGTTTAGTTATTGGAGTTATTGTTGCCCTTGTTATTGTTAGTACTTTAACAGGTTCAGGAATATTAACTGCTGGAAGTACTGAAGCTGGTGCAGTAGGAAATCTGTCTGCTAACTTCACATCAGGAATAGATAAAGTTTCTGCTAAGATTCCAACCGTTCTTCTTGTTGGTGCTATCGTATTAATACTAGGTGTTCTAGCAGTATTAGTAGGAGTGTGGCAGAAAATGAGAATGGGTGGAGGTTCTATTTAACTTTTTCATCTTTAATTGTTTAAGATGAAAAGGTTAGATAAAAAGGGAATTAGTGGAAGTTTTGTAACTGCTTTAATATTTGGAATTACAGCATTAATTGTTTCAATAATTATTGCTTTAGTTATTATTAGTAGCTTGAATGATTCTAGTTTATTAACTTCTACACGACCATTAACAGCTATTACAAATGAAAGTTTTAGTGGTATTGCTCAAGGAGTATGGGTTAATCATACAGGATATACTTTAGCAGGTGCTTCTGCAAGTAATTTGGTTTCAGGAAGTTTTGTTATAACAAAAGCATGGAACCAAACAGCAAAAACAGAATTTTTAATTGGAAACATTTCAGTTACAGCAGGAGGGGTTATAAAAAATACCTCTGCAACTAACTATCCAAATGCTACTATAAGTTATACCTACCTTACTAAATCCCCAGAAGAAATAACATCTGGTCTTATGTCTGCTAACTTCACATCAGGAATAGACAATGTATCTGCTAAGATACCAACTGTTCTTCTTGTTGGTGCTATTGTACTTATATTAAGTATCTTAGCATTATTAGTAGGAGTCTGGCAGAAAATGAGAATGGGTGGAGGTTCTATCTAAGAATTAATTTTTTCTTTTTTTTCTTTCTTTTTTTTAATTAAGTTAATGGAATTTTAATTCCTTGTAATCCATCCACACACCAACAAGAAGTATTCTCTTTAGTTTGATAATAACTAATGGGGCTTTTAATACAAGAAAAACCCTCTGTTTTAACATAAATTATAAGAACTATTACAACAACTACTAAAAGTATAATTCCAATAATAAATAACCAATCACCAAATTTCATTCTATTTTTCTTCGCTTAAAGAACCTAAGTTTTCTACTGCTTGTGCTATCCTGTCTAGGAGGACTAACATCTGTTGTCGGTAGAATGTCTCGTCTTTCAGGTAATACAGGTCTTTGTACAACTGCAAGTTCTCTTCGTCTACTTTCTTCGGCACATCTTCCTTTATCATTTTCTGGTTTATACCTCCTTAGTTTTATAAATTTAGTTATGAATAAAAATAAACTTCCTAATAAGAAAACTCCAATGATACCAATAAAGATAACTACTTCAATTAACATTTTTTTTCTCCTTTCCATCTTCTTTGAAATAATTAGTTCGGGCTTTCGCCAAACGACTATTTCCTTTCGGACTATTATTTTCTGTTGGGTTTGTCATTTTAAATCCTCTTCCGTAAGATTGAAGAAATGCTTAATCCATTCTTCAACTGTCCCATAATAATTTTTATCATTTGGAGTTTCAAATTCTTTCACCCACTTAATTGCTTCTTGTTTTAAATCTTCGGGCATAATATCGTCTTGAAATTCTCCACATCTTCTAATATCCTTCAAAGTTTTAAGTTCTATCATTTCTGTTTGTTTCTATCATTTCCCTTTCTCCCCTTTGATTTTTGATTTTAGTTCTTCAAATTCCTCTAATGAAATAGTGACTGTTTCAGTTTTCATATTAAATTTAGATTGAATATATCCTAACATCTCCAAAATCTCGGCTTCTCTTTCTTCCCATTCTTTATAGACTTGGAGTTTTGCTTTTGCCACAAAAAACTCTGTATTTCTTTTATTCCATTTAGTATCATCTCTTGGAGATTTCCATTTATCTTCTATTTTTACAATCTCCTTCTCAATTTCCTTTATCTTTTCTGTTGGATTAGTGTCCGAATGAATATTACTACGAATATTGCTACCCCCAATTACTCTTCCACAAAGAAGACATCTATTTGGAAGCTTTCTTTGAGGTGTTCTTAGATTTATTATTCTGAATTTTCTTGCCATCTTTCTTTACCTCCACAATTTTTTGTTAGGTTTGTCATTTTTCTATTTCTCCAATAAGCCATTTATCTATTATTTCTAACATTTGTTTATTTAAAGGAATAATCATAGAACCAACTATATTGCCATTTTCTCTCAATTTTAAATCAATAAACAATTTTCTTTTCGTTTTCTTTGTTGGATTTGTCATTTCTTCTTTATACTTTGGTGAAGTTTTATCTTTATTCACCATTTTATTATTTCTGAACATTTTTCTTTTTATCATTTACTATATGAAAACCAATAGGTTTTTTACAATCTATGCAAATCTTTGAAAACTTACCAGCATCTCTATAAAATTTATTACATCTTCTACATTGATGTAATCCTTTGTATAATATAGGTAATTTTTTAAGTGTCATTTTAATCTCACCATACCTAAACAATAAGGACACATGATTTCCTTTTCATAGGGATTCATATAAATCGTGTTTTTCGGATACCCAATCCTTTTAAGGTTGGGAGGAGAAAAACTTGCCCTCCGAGTTTAGTTTAGTTTGTGAAAGTTCTTTTTGTATTCTTTCGTTAGCTATCTTACAATAATTTGTATTTATATCACATCCAATAAATTCTCTCCTTAGTCTTGCACAAGCAACTAATGTTGAACCTGAACCACAATAAGGGTCTATAATTAAATCTCCTTCTTTCGTAAATTTCTCTATTAATCTTCTCATAAGTTTTACGGGTTTTTGAGTTGGGTGAGCATATCTTTTCTCTGTAATATCATCATCTCTCATAAACCCCCCCCACATTACTCTAAATATATCATAACCTTTTCTAAGTGTTGTAGATGCGACTTCAACAGGAGTTACTATTCCCCTCTCGTCTATTTTTGGTTGTTTATCCCAAACTAACCATCCAGTTGCATCTTTATCATAAATATAAGGAAAACCAAAAATTAATCTTCTTTTATAAATAAATAAATGTGTTGCATCAAAAGGTTTGTTATCTTCTTCAATCTTGTGGTCTGCCTTATTTGGTTGTTTTCCCTCAGCGATATGAATATTGCTGAGCCATTTTAAATCTAAACTTATTCCATAAGGAGGGTCTGTAATAATTACAATTCTCTTACTATCTGGAAAATTCTTTAATAATTCCTTCGCATCCATATTGTATATTTTGTTTGTTTCCATAGTTCGTTAAGATACCCTACCCTTTAGGGTATGGGAGTATGTCATTTTAAATCCTCCAACTTTTGTTTAATTTCTGTGATTCTTTCTTTAACCCAATTCTTACTTGTTTCTTTTATTGGACTCTGTAAAAACTTTAACTCATCTTCTAAGGCTTCTTTTTTGCCTTCTCTAAGACCATATTCCATACCAAATTTAGAACCAAGTTTAAAGTCTTCACTTACATTTGTTGTTTCTGCTGGGTTTGTCATTTTAATCTCACTCTGTTTAAACCTTTGCTCATTGTGGTTTTTCCATTGGATTAAATTTACTTTTATAAGTATCGTTGTAATTTTTTCTAAAATAATCATAAAGTCTTAAATCTGCATCACTAGGGTTTTTTGTGGAAACAATTTTATTCAAAAGAACATCTAATCTTTCCCAATCTTTAATTTTTTGTGATAAATCTTTAACCATATTAAAATATCCAATCCCAAAATTTAACTGATAAAAAAGCAGATAAGGAAAATAAAATACCTAAACTAATTAAGGCAATTATTTCAAATATAGTTTTACCTGACATATTAACCAGCAGGAACTAAACCACTAACAGTTCCAGAAACTCCTCCTGTTTTTAGTCTCTCATTATTAACTAAAATTTCTTTAGTTGTTTTAAGAACCTCTGCATTTGCTTCTTGAGTTGCAGATAAAGATTCGGTTGCTTTTCCTATCTTACCAATTATAACCCACATTCCAACAATTAAGATAATAAGGAACAAGAACATAATAAGAGTAGAACCATATTTCTCCATGAAGGACTTCTTTAGGTATTGTGATTCATTCATACGTGATTTTATAACGTGGAACATTTTTACGTCAGTATCTACAGGAACAATGTCTAACATAGCCATTTTTGTATCTAAATCACCATGAAGAGTATTATACCAATATCCATCAATTCCTTTACAAAACATATATCTATTTCTTCCAACTTTTCTACCATAAGCAGATAATGTATCTCCTCCCATAACACTAAGTAATTCTTCACCAGAGGTACCAACACGAAGTCTTCTTGCTCTTTTAACACCAATCCTTTGGTATCCTAACCCACTTACATTTTCATAAAATTCGCATATTCTATTGAAAGTCCTATAATAAAGAATAAAGGCAACCACTGTTATTAGAATAAGTCCTATAAATCCAATAAGAGCTACATAAATCCAAGTGTTACTAAAGATTCCAGTTATATTCAAATCTGGAAGTCCAGATACTTCAGTTCCCAATATGTTCGCCATTTTATTTTTTTATTATCCTCCCATTGCTTTCCAAGCTATTTTAATTGATTCTTCCGGATTAGCTTTAGTATAAATCCCGGTGGTATCTAATCTTGAATGTCCCATCATTTGCTGAACAATAGGCAATGGAACATTTAAAGTATTAGCTTGATAATTTCCAAATCCATGCCTTAAAGTATGAAAACTCATTTTCTTTCCTAAAACTTCTTGGCATAATTTTTCAAATTTTAATTGCAAAGTTCTTCTTTTAATTTTTAAAGGTAATATTTCTATCATTGAATTAGTTAAAGATGGTGGAGTTATAGTTATTCTCCATTTTTTTCCTTTGCCATCATCTATTTTAATTTGATGTGCTGTAATATCAATTTTATCTTTTGTTAAAGGAGGTATATTAATTTTACTTTTTCTTTTAAATCCAACAATTTCACTTATTCTTAATCCACTTCCAAATCCTAATAATATACATAATTTAATCTCTTTATCCTTTTCAAATTTATATAATTTAGTAAAATCATCAAAGGAAATAAAACTAATCCTCTTTTGTGCCATCTTTTGCTATTTCCTCCAACATTTTAAAATGTTTTTCATAAACATGAAGGCTTGCTGCATAATGCTGATATTTTCCAATTGGTAAATTAAGTTTATCAGCAATATCTTTTTGTAATCCAGCAAACCAAGGTAAATCATAACTTAATCCATAAATTAAATCATTACTTCTCATTAAAGTTGTAGAATTAACAAATCCATTATTAATATTAAATGCTTGTGATATTGTGCATACAAAATCTTTATTGCCTTCATATTTATGCCTTGGTTGGTTATAATTTATTATTGCTTGTCTCGAATCTTTATCTTGCTGCAATCTTTTAACGCACCATTCAAATTGTGTTATCCCATTAAATCTTTCTTTTAATGCTAAAAATCCATAATTTGAATTTACTCTCCCATCTTTATTAGCAATTCTATTCCAAAAACGAGATGATTTGCTTATTTCATCAATATTTAAATCACCAGATAAATACCAAGCCATTTCAGCTTTTAAATAATCATGATTTAAATTTCTTGATTTTAAAGTTACAACATTATCAATAGGATTATTTAAAATTAAAAATGCATCTTGAATCTCTAATGTTTTTAATCCTCTCGGACTTCTATATTTTCCATTAATTAATAATTCATTTGCAATTTTTATAAATAATTCATTTGCTGAATCACTTTTTATTTCTATCATTTTATTATTGATTGTTTTGTCCCATCATCTGTTATTTCCCAACAAATAAAATTTTCATGCCTCCAACCTATTGGTTTATTATACCATGAAAATTCAAATATAACATTTTCTAATTTTGTATCTCTAAATTTTCTAACACACATATTTATTTTATTATTATCAGTCATTTCATTTTTTCCTAATATATATCTTTTATCAATTTGATTATCATGAGTTACTCTTCTAACTGTTCCAGGTCCATAAGCAATTTCAATTACTAATTGACTTTCAGATTGTAATGCAGCTCCAGCAAATTCACAATCTTTTGGATTTATTGGAGTTGCTAATATTATATTATAATTTAACCTTTGCAAATCTTTTATTCTTTTTATCGCATCAGTTTTATCTATAATTGGATAGTGCGGCGTTTTTAATTCATTTTCTTTAAATGTTCTAATAGAACATTCATTAAATCTATTTAAAAAATTTAAATAATCCGCTGGATGAGTATTTGGATTAATTAACATATTTTCTTCTGTATTTAATCCAATATCTTTTACAAATTTTATTCTTTCATATTTATTCATTTTTATTATTAATCTTTATTTATTTTAATTTGTTCTCTAAGATTTGTATATGCATAACTTAAAACTTTGCTTTTTTCTTCATTGCTTAATTGTTCAGTTTTTAATAGTGCATAAATTTTCTCTGCAATTTCTTTTTTCTTATCTTTTTTAAATTTCATTTTACCTCCTTTTATTTTATTTTACATCTCCATAAGCAATTTCTGCTTTGTTTTGGAAACATTGGCGCCATGATTACACTAACTAAATCAGAACTATAATATTCACTTAATAATGCAAACATTGTTTTCTGCCAATCATTTAATTTATCTTTATAATCTTTAATTGATGCAAATGTGCCAAATACTCTTTCAATAATAAAATTATTTACTAATAATTTTGATTCCATTTCATTAAATGTCATTTCTCCAACTTTTCCATCAATTATATGATTATTTGCTGCACCAACTTTTTCATCATAACAAGGAGAACTAAATAAAATTATAGAATCCTTTGTTGCTGAATCATGAATATTTTTTAATGTTTTATCAATATTATCTTTTCCAATATGCTCTAAAACTTCAAAACAGGTAATAATATCAAAATGAGAATTTGATTTAATTCTATCTTGAACAATATCTATAACTTCAAATCTTGCAAAACTTAAATCTTTCCATTTTTCTTTATTTTGTTCTATTACTTGTTTTCTAACATCAATTCCATAGTAAAAATTTGGCATGTATTTGTTTCTATACAATAATTCCAATAAATTTGCGTTTCCACAGCCAATATCCAATATATTCATTTTTCTATCTGCAATTTTTAACACATAAGTCCAACGAAGATAATGTGCAAACTGGTCTCTATGAAAAATATGTCTTTCAAATTCTTTCTCTGGATGTAATTGTGTTTTATTATATGTCATTTTTCTAAAATTTTATTATTTTTAGCAATATCTATAACTTGAGTAGCAAAATTAAACCATTTTTGAAATTCTGAATTTCTTTCCATAATAATATCTAATCTTTTTTCATGAGCAAAAGTTTCCTTAAGAATTTTTAATAAAGATTCCCATGAAGGATAAAAATCAAAAGTATTTCCTTTATAATCAGTCAATTCCCAATACCAATAAGGATATAAATCATTTGGAAGTTTTCCAAAATATTTTTCAGTATAAACTGGTTTAAAATCTTCTTTTAATTTAATTTTTACAGATTTATCAGTATTTATCATCTTGTCTCTTATTGTTTTCTTTATGTTTAAATAAAAAAGCATCATATAATTCTTGAGAAGTCAATCCAGCACCTATTGAAAGATTTATTAAGAAATGCCAAACATCAATTAATTCTTCTTTAAAAGCATTTTCATCATATTCTTGAGTCTTTTTCCAACCACCCTTAATATATGATGGATTCTTCCAAGAAGTCTCACGTAGAGCCTCTAGAAGCTCATCTTGGCATGCTATAGTCATTAGATTGATATATTGTTGTTTATCTTGAAAAGTCTTAAAGGGAAGGTTCTCTAAACGAATTTGAAATTTCTCTTGTAAATCAAATAATTTGTCTAATTTATCCATTTTTTTAATCCCATTACATTTTTTGTGCAATAATATTCATTCTTTTCGTTATATAAATACGATTATTTTGCACAATATAGTTCTTTTGTGCAATCATTTTCTTATCTATTTTATTCATTTTATCCTCTTGAACACAATCTCACTTACTATATTTTCTTTTCCTCTTGTTATAACAAAGCAATAAACTCCTTGTTTTTTTAATTCTGCAAGGAGTTCATTGCAAAGTTGTTTTATCACATCTTTTTCTATTGTCATCTTAACTTAAAGAGTTATAAAGGAGTAACTTCAAATCTTTGTTTCCCTTTAATTATTTTCTTAACTATTGTTGCTCTCTTGTTCTTCATAGGTGTAAGAGTTTTCAATCCTCTTAACAAAGTCCAAGCAGAAGTAACAATAGATTTTTCCTCGTCGCCAACCTTTACATCAAACACATAGAAGATTCCTGTTTCCCATTGAAATTCTCTTGGTATATCTGTTAAGAACTTAACCTCGACAGGTATATTAATTTCAAAAGTAACCTTAGGTTTTTTTTCTAAGTTTTCTGTTGGCAACTTATCCCATGCTCCAGCTGGAACAGGTGCTATTTTTGTTATTTCCATTTTTGTTTATCCTCCTATAATTTATTTAATTATTTTAACTTCAATTTTTTCTTTCCCAAAAAATATATCATGAATATCACAAACAACAAAATACAACATTGAAATTATTCCTAAACCAATAATATTATATTTTGTTTGAAATAAATATTCAGTAAAACAACTTAAAATAATTTGTATTATTAAAAAAGTAAGAAGTGTGTTTCCTCTCATTTCAACTTCGCTCTCCTTTTTTTTCTTTCATGATTTTATCTCTTGAATTAAATATCATCAACTCTCTTATATCTAAAAGTAATTCTACTATAACAGCAAAACTAAGTCCTGCTCTTTTCTTTCCTTCAGCTTTATTCCATTCCTCTTTAATATCATTTGCTTTCCTCATTTCAACTTCGCTCTCCTTTTCTTTATTCTATCTTTAGCACAATCAGAACAATAATATCCGTCGTCGAGTTCTACAAATCTATTTCCAGATAATACAGATAACATATCAGTATTAATTTTCTGTCCACAACCTTTACAAAATATTTTATCTTTTATCATTTTTTAATCTCCAAAAAGTTTTTTGAAAATAGGTTTATTATCTGGTATATTATATCTAAACTCTAAAACTTTTTCGTTAGGAACTGCATTTGAACCAAGAGAAACATCTCCATTAGAAACAACCCATTCACTTTCTATAACAGTTTGTCCTTGATGATTAATCCATTCTTTCTTTTTAATCCTTATTTGTAATTCACTATTTTGATTCACATTAAATTCATTCATTCTTCTTTCTCCTCACTCTTAATAGTAATTTGTTTTTCCCAATCATATCTTTTACATCTTGGACATTGTTTAGGTTTATTAAGAACGGATTCCCATTCATACCCACATAGTTTGCATTGGTTTGTTATCATAGTATTATTAATATTAATATAGTATTTAAATGTTTCTAAAGTTATTCGGTGAAAAGAAAACCTATATAGTATAGGCAAACAATAACCTAACATATGATAACCTATTCATATGAAAACCTTTTCATAGGGTTAAATTTCCACCTTTTAAGCCTTTAGGGGCTTGATTTTAGTTCTCTATCATTCCAATAGGTGTTCTAATCCTTTATAAAGGATTATAGTATAATCAATGTTTATGAGAGTGTAGTGGCTAACACCCCCCCTGTAGTGGCTAATTCGAGATACTTTGTGTATGTTCTTTCATCAATTCCTAACATTTCTCTTCTCATTTTTTTATTAAATGGAATTGGAAAGACATATTTATCAACATGAAGTATCATTCTTAATGCTAAGTCTGTTTTCTTTATCCTCTCATCCTCGTGCAATGCAGAATGTAATGACTGACGTTTGGTTTCAAAGTATTCTTCACCGAGAGGGTTAAAATCTGTGAATCTTCCTAACTCATTTAAACTTCTCTTCGGATATTCGTATGAATCGTAATTCTTTTTACCAACTCCATACAATATTTTCTTTGCATCTTCTCCAAAATATGCAAATCTTCCTCGAACTAAACTATTATCGGTATAACAGTGTAATAAAAACTTACTTCTCCTTAATGCAATCGACTTTGCTAAATCAAAAAAAGAAGGAAGGACAATTATAAATATCATATTCTTTTGACCAACAACATTTAAAATTTTTATCAACTTCTTTTGTTCTTTCTTCATTGCATCTCTTGAATTAAATATTAAAGAACCTTCATCAATTAATAAAACACTTTTATCTGGAAAACTTTCAATCTTTCTAATAGCATCATCTCCATCTGCACAAACATTCTTTACAGTAAAGTTTCCATCAGATAAATAATAAGCACAAGATAAACCAAGAGTAGATTTACCAACTCTTTCTAATCCATCAATAATAAATACTCCATCCCAATTCTTTTTATAAACAATATCTTTTAGATTATCTAATCTTTGTTTTAAGAAATCATCTAAATAAAATTCCTTATCCTTAACTTGAACGAGTGTCATTTCATAAACCTCTTCTTGAAATCCATTATCTCTATACCTTTAACTTCATCTCTATCATAAATATCAAAGATAAAATCATTTGAACTTTCTAATGAATATTTAACATCTAATTGTGGAAACCAAGTGATATATAAAATATCATATTCTTTATCATAATCTACCATTGGTCTAAAAACTTTCTGTACATCTTTTCTTTGTTTAATTATCCAATGTTCTTTTTTCTTTTTCATTTTAATACCTCTTTTTTCTTTTGATAGTATGCTTTCTTATATGCTTTCACTTCTGGTTTTTGATTGTATGCTTTCCTATATGCTTTCACTTCTGGTTTTTGATAGTATGCTTTCTGGTATGCTTTCTTATATGCTTTCACTTCTGGTTTTTGATTGTATGCTTTCCTATATGCTTTCACTTCTGGTTTTTGATTGTATGCTTTCTTTATTGAACCATATTTTAAATCACAAGCAAGTTCATATCTTTCTCTAAATTTACAATTATTATTCAAAACTCTCAAAGGGCGAGTTAATGGTTTACCGTCAAAAACATTTCTTATATTCTGATTAATTTCTTTAGTACAAATTATAATTCCTTCTTCCATCTCTGCCCTTCTTTTCTGAATATCATTAATTAAATGTCCATTCATTTTAGAATAGTTTGTTCTCCCCTTTCTTAGGCATTCCCATACCTCTTTTATATTTAATCATTCTGAGATACTTATTCAACTCAATAAGTTTCTCTCTAACAATAGGAGTTATGTTTGCATTAATAATAACCTTATGACCATTCTGCCTAACAACTCTCCCCATGTTTGGATATTGTGAGAAGTACTTTTGTATCTCTTTCTTGTAATCATCTATTTGTTTTTGTTCTCCTTCCTTAAAACAGAAAGCTATTTCATTCTCATAGGATTCTAAGAAGGCAAGAGCATTTCGTAAGTTCCAAGTAATTAAACCATCTTCTATCTGGTACTCCATTCTATTTAACCTCTCTAAGAAAGCTAAAGCATTATTAAACTCTGCTTGTGCATCATCTGTTCTGTTTGGTATTTGGGTTATAGGATTATCCATTTGCATAATTCCAATTAAGTTTAATACTCCTCTCTTTTATGAGAATCAGATGAGGAGTTAATTCACCTTGCCTTATCGGTGAAAATAAGACTGAATTATTAATACCTTCAAGTTTATAAATATTATTATCCATATTGATTCAAGAACCCCCAGATATTATCTTCTTTTAAATTTATTTTACTCTTTGATATTATCCTTAGTTTATTATAACACCTTCTACATACAGGTTTCATTCTATAATAAGCCATTGAAGTCATTTCTTTACAACAGCATGAACATCTCTTTAACTTTGGTTTCTTATTTGGTTTGTACATAGTATTATCTCCAGAGGAATAATGAGAGGTAAAAAGGTTCTATACTGCTCCAACAACTCGAGAGATTGTCAGAGACCGTAGGAAGAGGTTGAAACCCCTACTAGGTGTTGCCATTCTAGTATATCCTCTGGAGTGTAAATTAGTTTCTACTATGGAAATTAAATCTCCTTCAAAATCTTTTCCTTTTACTCTTTTTATTTTCATTCTTCCTTCTCTTTATTTTTCATCTTTGCTTCTAACTCATATATCTTTGCTAATGATTCTTCTGCTTTCTGTCTAAACAAATTCATTCTTCTATATATATTTAAGTTGTTATCATAATCACTCATTCCTTTCTCTGCTAATATTAAAGAAATTCCCACTCTCATCGCTTCACTAAAACTAATATGTTCTTCAATACATAACTTATGAAATTCTGGAGAAATCTTTACTGATGTTGTTATCATAGGTTTTCCCATATGTCTTCCCATATATCATATATTATGTTATATTATTTAAACCTTTACATACTCTACTAGTATATATATAATATTACTTTTCACTATCTACTCTCTCTCTCTTTCAATAATATTATATATTCTATTTTCTCTCTTGTTACTTTTTAATTACTACAACCAATAAGAAAAGACATATAAACTTTAAAGAATTTAAAAGTAACATAGTAACCTAGAGGTGTATATGATTTATAATGTTGCACAGTTAAAACCTAAAGAAACAACAACCACTAAAAAGATTTATCCGACTGTTATAACTAATAGAAATTCTACAATTCCAAAGAGAGGTTCTTATAATCCTTTAACAGGAGTTTATACTGATGCTGAAGGTAATAAGTTCTCAACAAATAATCCTCCTATCGAAACTCCTAATATTATAACACCTACTCCAAAACCAACAAGTGGAGGAGGTGGAGGTGGTTCAAGTGGTGGAGGTGGAACTTATAATCCTTCAACAGGTGTTTATGTTAATCCACAAGGTCAAGGTTTCTCTTATCCAACAGCTCCTCAGGGTGCAACAATAACAACTACTTCTAAACCCTCTTTAAGTTCTCAACAACTTTCTTATGTTAAACAACAACAGAATAAACCAGATGTTTATATTAGTTCTCAACAAGGTTGGAAACCAAAAAATAATAGTAATAGAGATTATGTTGTAGTATATTCTAAGAAAGGAAAGACAACAGGACAAACTTCTGTATCTGGATTAAATATTCCAAGTGATATTAGAACAGGTGGAAATTATTCAACTGCTCAAGGAACTAAACAAGGTAGTGAATTAATTAGTTTTGAATATGAAAAGACTCCTTCAGATATTCTGTTTGAATCGTTAGGAACTGAAACTAAAACTTATAATGTATTAGAACCAGAACCTTATGTTAAAAAAGATTTTTATAATTTATTTGGTTCTGGTGAATATGTTAATAAATTAAATTTAAAATTGGAAACCTCTAATGTTAGAAATCCTAATGCCTTGAAAGGTGTTGGATTATTTGGTTTAGGAACTGTTAGTACAATTATTGGTGGTGCTAAAACATTTATCAATCCTAAAGAAACAATTATCGGTTTATATTCTGGAACAAAAAGTATAGTAACTAATCCAAGTCAAATAATTCCTTCAACAAAAAATATAATTAAAACATCTATTACTGAATTTAAATATAATCCAGCAGGGATTATGGGAAAAGCAACAGGAGATGTTTTATTATATAAAGGTGTTGGAAAAGTAACAGGATATTTAATGAAACCTGTTAATATAAAAATATCTCCTAAGATAGAAGTTGTTGGTTCAAAGGCAATTTCAATAACAATTAAGAAAGGTTCAGAAGTTAAAAATATTGCTCAGTTTGGAGTATCAACTTTAACTGCACCAAGAGTAGCTTATCAAGTATCTAATTGGAAATTATTAAGAAATAAAGTTATTGGTTTTGGTGGAACAAATGTTAATCAATTAAAGAAATTAGAGTTTGGAAAGTTAGATGCTTTTTTTACAGGAAAAAATATTTTATATTCTAAACCTTCTTTAGTTGCTTCAGTAACAGAACCTTTTTTTGTTAAAGGTGGTAAAATTATTAAACCTTTAAGAGATACTTTACCTTCAAATATAGTTGGTGTAGAAACTACAAAGTTTATTGGTAATAGAAAATATAATTATTATTCTTCTCTTAAAGGATTTACAGAACAAACCGAATATAATGTTAATTTAAATAAAGGAAATTTAAATCCAATATCTAAAAAAGCATTTGAAAATATTGAGGTATTAGGTAAAGATAAAGGAATTAAAGTAATTCAATCTTTTCCTAAAGATGCACAATTTTCTTTAGGAGAAATACAAACTAGTAAATTGTTTAAGATTAATTCTAAAGGACAGTTTAATTTATTTAAAGAAGGAAGAACAACTAATAGAGGTGCTTTGATTGGAGTAAGAACTACTTTAAATGAAATTAAATTTGATACTCGAGAATTTGGTTTAAAAGAAGTTACAACTTATGGTGAAAAGATTGGGTTTGCAGATATAACTTTACCTAAAGTTAAAAATGTTGGTGGGAAAGGTTCAATTTCTAAA